>Ga0207095_10089_pt1 | contig 26988 bp, 24 predicted proteins | sample Alteio_BWMinHeat_88_FD_153529 | JGI IMG/M metagenome (GOLD analysis project Ga0207095, IMG submission 153529) | Enriched cells from forest soil in Barre Woods Harvard Forest LTER site, Petersham, Massachusetts, United States -... | ecosystem: Environmental > Terrestrial > Soil > Temperate forest >... | reverse complement strand
CGGTGCCCACAGAAAAAATAACCACCACCCCACGAGCAACCCACGGGTTTTCACCAAACAGTGCAAATCCCCCCATGAAGAGCCAGTAAAGGAGTGGCCCCTTATAAAAGGCTGGCAGTCTCACCGATGGCTGTAGATGCTCCCGACTTTCATCAAAGACATGCCCTGGGAGCACCGCTTCAGTGCTCGGTGGAACAATAAAATCCCCTTTTTCATACATCCCCTTGGCTAGATTAAAGTAAAGGCGCTCATCAAAAGCGGTCGTCATTCCTTTCTGACCTAAGCCAATGCCGAAAACCAAGAGAGAAAAGCCGATGAGCAGAACTGGATGAAGGATTCTACGGTGAGATTTGCGAGTCAAACCGTCGGTAGCGGTGATCATGACTTTGTTTTGGCATCGCCGGTTCTTCGGAAGATCATGATCCCGTTCCAAAACGTGGGATGGCCTCCACATGAGGTTTTCTTGTCGAACATGATTTCGTAATCCAAAGAACTTCGCTCGATAAAATCAAGGGTGGCTTGCCGTGTTTCATTTTTGTTGGTGTCATCCACCAACACCAGGCAATGCGGTGCAAAGAATTTCTCCGCCACTTGAAGCCCTCGCAACTGATTTTTGTAACTGTGTTCCCCGTCATACATGTAAAGCCCAATGGGTCCTTGATGAACTTTCTCAAAGTATTCTTCGTAATCCATTTCATGAAATCCGTGCTGCGGGCTTCGATGGTGGTTAAATCTCTTGTAGAAAGAAATCGGAACAGGGGGGCAAAGATTGGCCTCCTTGCCGGAATCCAGATGGCCTGAAAACTCGCTGAAATTATCAATGCCAATGCAGATCTTGTCTTGATTGTTAATCATGCCTGCCAAGAGTGTGAAGCCATGCCACACTCCCACATTCACGAAAGCTTCTTCAGACGACAGCTGCGAGACCGCATGATTAATGATCGCCGCAATGCCAAAAGTCGACATCCGAGGCATCTCGAGAATGCTCCCCAACCTTTCCTTCATGACTTTCTCGTTTTCCGGAAGATTGGTGTTGATGAGATCCCAAATCACCGAGTTGGAAATGTGTGGAGGGCGAACAGAGCCAGCCAACTGATCGGGGGTGATCGCTGCATCGGGTTGTATCTGATTGAACGTAATTCCCGTGAGATAATCAGCCACATTCATTTCTGAAACACACTCCCTTTTGGATTTCGATCTTTCGTTCCATAATTTTAGACTTGAACCTGCCGAAGTTAGATGTAGAGATCTCGAAGATCAAAACAAGGCATTCCATACGAGGTGACTAATAAGAGGAAGTTATGCAAACAAGACCTGACATTCGAAACATTGCGATCATCGCCCATGTTGACCACGGGAAAACCACCTTGGTGGATGCCATGCTCGTTCAAGCTGGCATTTTCCGAGATCCGAGTCAAGCGGGGGAACGAATCATGGATGTCAACCCGATCGAGCGGGAACGCGGTATTACAATCTTAGCTAAAAACACCGGCATTCAATGGGGAAAAGTAAAGATTAACATCGTCGATACGCCTGGCCACTCCGATTTTGGTGGGGAGGTGGAGCGCGTGATTCAAATGGTCAACGGGGTTCTTCTCCTCGTGGATGCCGCCGAAGGTCCACTCCCTCAAACGCGATTTGTTTTGCGAAAGGCTTTGGAACAGGATCTCCCCGTTGTGCTTGTAATCAACAAGATCGATCGAAAAGATGCGCGCCCGAAAGAAGTTCTCGAAGAGGTGTATTCTCTTTTCATCGATATCGGTTGCAGCGATCACCAACTCGAATTTCCTGTCCTTTACACGAATGCACGAGCTGGAAAAGCAACGGACGATCTTAATAAGGAAGGGAAAGATCTCCGCCCCTTAATGGACACCATCCTCAAACATATTCCTGAGCCCCCCGGTGATGATGAAGGATCATTTCAAATGTTGGTTTCAAACATCGATCACAATGATTATGTAGGAAGAATTGCCATCGGACGCGTTTTTCGGGGAAAAATCCATCCTGGAGATTCGATTATCCGAATCCGTCGAGAAGAAATGACCCCTCACCGAGTCACCAAGATCCTTGAATTTCTTGGCCTTGAACGGCGAGAACTCGAAGAAGCCAGAGCTGGCGATATTATTGCCCTTTCAGGTGTTGAAGCGGTGAACATTGGAGAAACCTTAACCGATGCCGCCAATCCTGAAGCGATCAAGGCCGTCCTTGTGGATGAGCCAACCGTTTCCGTCGATTTCCTCGTGAACACCAGCCCCTTCGCCGGCAAAGAAGGGAAATACTTAACGAGTCGCCACCTGAAAGACCGATTGGAACGCGAGCTTGAAAGCAATGTAGCGCTCCGAGTTACCCCCACTGCTTCACCTGATACGTTCTCTGTTTCAGGTCGGGGAGAGCTTCATCTTACTGTTCTCATCGAAACCATGCGACGCGAAGGTTATGAATTGGCTGTTTCAAAGCCAAAAATTATTTTAGCTGAAAAGAATGGCAAGACCTTGGAGCCAGTCGAGTACGTGGTGGTGGATGTAGCGGACGAAGCTGCAGGGGCAGTCATTGAATCTCTTGGAAGAAGAAAAGCACAGATGCTTAACATGGTTTCCTTTGGATCGCAACGACGGCTTGAGTATACGATGCCAACGCGCGCATTGTTCGGACTTCGTAACGAGCTTCTTACGCTCACGCGTGGAACAGCTGTCATCAGCCATACCTATTATGACCATCAACCTTTTGCCGGAGAAATTCCCCACCGAGGGGTTGGAGCATTGGTTAGTGCTGAAACGGGGGCTACCAAGGCTTATGCGCTGGACAACTTACAGCAACGTGGTGTTTTCTTTATCGCTCCTCAAACCGACGTTTACACAGGGATGATCGTGGGCCGTTCTAACAACGACAAAGACATTGGCGTCAACGTGTGCAAGGCCAAGAAGCTCACCAACATGAGGGCAGCTGGATCGGATGATGCGCCTGATCTTCCCCCACCGGAAATCATGACCCTTGAGAGAGCTCTCGAATTCATCGAAGATGATGAGCTCATCGAGGTGACGCCGAAATCTATCCGATTGCGCAAACGACTTCTTGACGAGGAAGCTCGTCGCAAAGCCAGCAAAACAGAGGAGCGCTGAAGATCTCATCCATCAACATTCCTCCCTTTTTAGACTGTCTGCGCTTTGTTCACGTTCTGCGGGAGCTGAAAGCAGGGATAGCCAAAAATATGTGGAAAACAGCAAATTATTTCTCCAATATTTGGGTATATTGACATGGAGAAGTTTTGATTTATTTTTTGTTTAAGGAGGTGATTGGGGGAACATCACAGGGAATGTCGTTCCACTGTGATACACCATCAATTAATAACGCGAATAAATTCGCATGAAAGGAGGAATAGAGTGAGGAAACTTCTCTCTATTTTATTAACACTCGTAGTCATCTCTGGTTCCATTGCTTTCGCAGCTCCATTCCCAGACCTTCCCGCCGATCATTGGGCAACAGAAGCGGTTAAAGTTCTGGCAGAAAAAGGGCTTGTTGAAGGCTATCCTAATGGAACGTTCAAAGGAGATCGAGCTGCTACCCGTTACGAAGTTGCTATGGTCGTCGCGAGACTCGTTGCCTACTTGGAAAAAAGGCCGCAAGTAACCAAAGAAGATCTCGACGCAATTAGAAAACTCGTTGACGAGTATAAAGATGAGCTCGATGCCATGGGGGTCCGCCTAAAGAATGTTGAAGATCTTTTGGCTTCCCTCGAAAAACGGGTCACCGAAGTAGAACGCGTCAAGTGGTCAGGTGGATTTGAAACTCGATTTGTTACTGAGTTAATTTCAACCTGCGTTGGATGCGTAATTACTCCGTTTAACTTTGACGGACTGAACGTGGGTGCACGAACTCCACTGGGTGATCAAAACCTTCTGTGGAATCACACCGACCTTCACAACCCTGATCGCGAAAAGCCGGATGGGGAAATTGAAGGGTATCCGTTCGACAAGGTGTACACTGCTTTCCCAGCTCATAGCGGGAGTGCACTTGTTGAGTCAGGCTATCTGAGAGTACAAGCTAAGCTTTCAGATGAATACAACGCAGGCGGTGTTGTGTCAATGTACAACAACGTCGGGCAGCAAGCCAATGGTACTGTGTATGGTCCTACACCAAACTCAATTGCTAACTCATTCCAACAGGTATCAGGGTTCACCAACCTGTCAGCCAATCTGAATCAAATCTACGTCACCAGTGAAAAACAACGGCTTAACGCCGCTGTTGGCGATTGGCGCCCAGCTTTGATTTCAGATCACATCCTCCAAGGACTTCCCAACATGGGGATCTTTGGCCCAGACTATCTGCCATTCTATGGTGGTCAACTCTTTGGGCAGCTCCAAGGAACTGTTGCCAGTGGCGTACTGTATGAAGTGGTCGCAGGGCGCATCGCTGACAACAATCCTGGCTTCTTCTCAACAGGCGGCGGAACTCTCCAGAACCTGGTGTATGGTGGTGCTCTTGGTTACAGCTGGAAAGATGTCAATTCCACGCTAACCCAGGTTGACTTAACCGGAAACTTCGTCCGAATACAAAACGATGCAGGAATGACAGCAGGCGGAAGCACCGGTAGTGTGAACAATGCCGGCCTTTGGGCTAGCCCGAATGCCTCCCCATTTGTCACTGTTGGGACAACCCCAATTGCCAATGCTGCTGGAGCCCTTAGCCCAGCCGGAACTTTGAATGGTGGCATTGTGGCAGGCGTCCCTGGTGTGACGACTGCAGGTCTCGGTCCTCAGACCGAAAATCTCTATGGTGCCGATCTGAAAATCAAGTTCGGCAAAGACTGGAAATGGCTCACCCTCTGGGGTAAATACGGCAACAGCACCTACCTTGCTAGCCGTGGCGCCAACCTTGGCCTCCCCACGGTTTCAGGTAGCTTAGCTGCAGGCGGTATTGCTGTTGATACAGGTGGACGTATTACTGGAAATGCGGAAGTCATCTATGTCCAACCCAGATACGATCCATTCGTAGCTCAGATTCCAGCTGGACTTTTCCCGCTTGGACCGATCGGGGCTTCACCCTTCTTTGGGTTCCCGTATCCAGTCAGCTACGGACCTCTTTACTCGACTGTGCTTAATTCGCTCACAGGCCTTGGTGGCGGTGGATTCTTTAATCCTGGATTTTCGGGACCGTTCTCAACCACCGGTGGTGCTGGTGACGTATTCTACAACATACACGATGCTCGAAAATACCCTGACAATCGAACTGGATTCCGGGGTACAATCAACTGGAACTACGGATATGGAAATGTCGGACTAAAGGGTGAATATTTAAAACAAACCAATTCATCCAGCATGCCGAATGAATTTTCCGCCGGGTTCTATGAGCCGATCTTTGCTGCGCTCCCGGTAGCCAATGTCTTCACGGCATCTGCTCCTGGAACGTTTGGAGGACCTGCTCCGACAGCTCTTTCTCAACCTTCGGCTTATGCATCAGCAAGTGGACCTACCCAAGGCTTCATTCGGGATTTCACTGGCTTTGCCGATTACACCATCCCTTCAAAGGAACTCACGTTGGATGGTCTGTATACCGACAGCCGAATTAAGCGGTATGAACCAGACTTCAACAACATCGATCTGCATTTCATCTGGTTCCGTGGTGGTGCCACCTATCGCCCAACTGAGAAATGGTCTCTGTCTGCTGGTTATGAGCAATTCTCTTCGGTTGGCGGAGGTCGTTACTTAAGACCTTACACGAACCAGTTTGCCAACAATGTGGCAGTGCCTACAGTAGCCGGTGGTGTTCTGACGACCCGTTCTTATGGGCCGCTCTCGAACCTCCCACCGAATGCCCTCTTTAGCCAAAGAGGCCCATATGTTGGTGTAGACTACATGTTTGTCAAAGGTGCGAATGCGTGGATTCAATACCACCTGTTCAACACCCAAGACAACAACATGACCGGATTTTCCGGATTCGCAGCAACAGCTTTAGAATCTGGTCTTCGGTTCACGTTCTAAGTTAAGTCGCGCTTAGACCCCTGAGGGAGCAATCCCTCAGGGGTTTTTTATTGCTTGTCGATTCTCCGAACCCGAAGTCTACGTTCCTTCATGGTTGCCCTTTCGGTCAAATCCATTGGCTCTGAAAGGGAGCGAGTGCGGGTTGCCGACCGAGCGGATTCACTGCAGTCCAACCAAAAAATAATGGTGAGTCACAAATTTAGTAGGGACATGGATGTCCCGCGGACTGCAGTGGCTCGGAGAACGACCATGGATGGTCGTTTGAGAATCAGCGAGGGAGGTAGCCCGCACTCGCGACCCCTTCAGCGTCAATGGTGAAGCTGGACAAGCATCTTGGCGTCCCCGAAGGAGATGAATTTATCCGTAAATTCAGACTTGCGAGCGATTAAAGCAGTAGTCAGCCATGTATTTCAATTTTTCTTGATACACGTTGGAAATCTTCGTGGCTCCAAGTGCTTGTAGGGTCTCATCATAAAACTTTCGGGTTCGTTCTTGGCAAAGCTCCTTGGTCCCCGCTTCCTCGAGGATTTCGAGGACGAGCGGCGCTTCCCCATCGATCGGCTCCGATTGAGAGTAAAGAGAAATCAATCTTTCCTTGTTCTTTGATGACGTGTGTTGGAGCGCGTAGATGATCGGCAAAGTTTTTTTCTTGTACTTGATATCCGCGGGTACTTTTCCGGTTTTTCTCATGTCTCCCCAAATCCCAAGGATGTCATCGGTGAGCTGAAAAAGCATTCCAAACTTTAGTGCATAATCTTTGTATGCGGCAATCAATTCGGGATCTTGGTCATCGGTCGCAAGCAAAGCGGCAGACTCAGCAATACCGGCGTACGGGGTTGCGGTTTTCTTGGAAATCATTTCGAAATACTCCGATTCCGAGATATCCAACCGTTTTTCGAAGAGCAGATCCATGAATTGCCCCTCAACCACCGTAATGTGTACGTGATTGCTCGCCGCCATGATCTTCGTGATCATCCGATCGTTAAAGCCCTTCTTTCCCAAATCCAAAATTAAGCCATACGCCATTGCCTGCAAGGTATCTCCATAATTAATTCCCTGTTCAAGTCCCGCCATTTTCCAAAGCGTCGGTCTTCCCCATCGAAGCTCATCATGATCCTGAATGTCATCGTGAATCAGGGAAGCATTGTGCATGATTTCAGCGCTAAGCACAAGTGGAATCGCGGTTTCGTATTCACCCCGGATGGCTTTGTAAATCAAGAGACACATGACCGGGCGAAGGCGCTTTCCGAGAAGACGGATGGGGGCCCCAGCCCCATTGCCTCCATTGGATCCGTTGCCATCCATCGACTTAAATCCAAAATGGTACATGAGATAGTCGTAATAGTTTGAAGGGCCCTGAAAGCGACTTAAAAACGAATAGAGTTCCTTTTCGACGATCTCGACGTAATCTTTGTAAACGGCTAGGTCTTCCATGGGGCTAACGTATTTCGACATCTTTCCACGGTGAGACCTGCCAGAAGGTTCAAAAATTCATGCTCATCGGAAGAGAACTCCAAATCCAAGACCCATGAGAGAGCCCACGAGTGAAGACAAGGCGTTCACGCCGTCATTGGATAGAACAGCGAGCCCCTTTAGCCTTCGAGTTGTCCTTCCACAAACGTGAATACGCATCTCCGTTTCCTCGGCACAGGTATCACAACGAAGAACCGTTTGACAAGTCGCTCCAAGAAGGCTATCAAAACTCATTCCCAAGACGCCGGAGGAAACGGAGACAAGAAAAATTCGAGAAAAAGTGAGCCCTGCAAGTACTGGCGGCTGGAAAACTTGGAGCATTACCCATGCGAAAACTCCAAGAAGTGCACTTCCAAGAAAGCCTCCTCCATAGCCGGCTGCAGTCACACCTCCGGAAGTCCCAGCTTTGACGATCTTCCCAGTCCAGAAAACCCTCACCGGCCCTCCACTCAAAAGTCCAAGCTCTGTTCCCCAGGTATCAGCCATCACCGTGGCTAGACTTCCAAGAAAAGCAAAAAGCCCATAGCTGCTTGGATGGAAAAAGGAAACGCACCCGATCACCCATGGCACTCCCCCGTTAGCTGCCACTTGAAAAAGATCGCGCCTCCCCCCCTTTTCGGTCTGCCCTTCGGTGATCGCACGTTTCTTTGTTTTTTCCCACTGTGTGAGCAAGCTTGATGAGAGGAAAAAGAAAATCATCATCGACAAAAAGAGCCACTCTTTGAAAAAAACGAAACAAAGAGCCAACGCCAGCGCTCCGACGAAACCGCTGGCAGAAAGCATTCTCTTGTGGTAAGAAGCCAAGAGAAACAAGAAAAGAATGAGGCTTATCCACGCCGTGTTCATGAACGAGCTGATTTTTTCAGGACTGAAAGATGAGACTCCGGACAAGGACAAGCATTCTCAGGAACTTCATGAGCATCTGTCGAGAGAGGGAAAGCCCTCAATTCCTCTTTCATTGTTCTTAACATTTCCATTTGTTGTTTAAGCTGCATGGCTTTGTCGCTAAAAATTTTTCGAACAAGAGCGCAAGGTTCTCTCTTTTTTTCCTTCAAATCAAGCAGATGTTTGATGAGAAGAAGGGTTAAACCGATGGCTCTTGCTTGCTGAATGAATTCAAGTCGTGTTAAATCCTGCTCCCCGTAGTCTCGATACCCGTTCTTTTTTCGAGATGGCTTCGGGAGAAGACCGATTTTTTCATAGTACCGAAGCGTGTACGGATCGATTCCTGAAACCTCTGCAAGTTTTCCAATGCTATACATCCTGGTATTACTATAGCGGATCAAAAGTGCCCAAGTCAAGAAAGGATGAGTTTCCCAGACGTGGAAAGTCTCCTAGCTATGATCTCATTGACTTCCAAGAGAAGCCAGCAGTTTACCGAATCGGTCATTCGTGAAATGACGCGGCTTGCGATTCTCCACAATGCAGTAAACCTTTCTCAAGGTTTCCCCGATTATGACCCTCCTGAAGAAATGCTGGAAGCCGCCATACGAGCGATACGTGAAGGGTACAACCAATACGCGATTACCTGGGGAACCAAAAACCTACGACAAGCGATCGCCAAAAAAACCACCGAGCTTCAAGGAATACCGGTCGATCCTGAAACCGAAATTACCGTGACTTGTGGTTCAACGGAAGCGATGATTGCTTCGCTTCTTGGAATTATTGATCCAGACGAAGAAGTGATCATCTTTGAACCATTCTATGAAAACTACGGACCCGACACGATTCTTTCAAACGCAACCCCTCGCTACGTCACCTTACGCTCGCCTGTCCCAGTCTCCACCGGTAATCGAAAAGACAAGGGGCAACACTGGACCTTTGACCCGGTAGAACTGGAGGCAGCCTTCAATGTGAAGACGAAGGCGATCATTCTCAATACTCCCAACAACCCCACCGGAAAGGTTTTCACACGAGAAGAACTTGAATCGATTGCAAAGTTTTGCCAAAAATGGGATGTTCTTGCGGTAACTGATGAAATCTATGAACACATTTTGTATGATGGGCTCGAGCATGTTCGGATGGCCACGCTCCCAGGAATGCAAGAAAGAACGATCACCATTAATGCCATCAGCAAAACATATTCAGCCACTGGATGGCGGGTTGGCTGGGCCATCGCTCCTGCCCCAATCACCGCGAGCATTCGAAAGGTGCACGACTTCCTAACGGTTGGAGCCCCACATCCTTTACAGGAAGCAGCCGCGGTCGCGCTTCGCTTGCCTTCCACTTATTATGATAAGCTTGCAACCGATTATGGGAATCGGCGCGAATTCTTGCTGAATACGCTCTTAGACGCTGGTTTCAAATGCTGGAAGCCTTTTGGGGCTTATTACATCATGACCGATTTTTCCGAGGTGGCCGAAAAACAAGGGCTAAAAGGAAAGACCGATGCACAGTTCGCAGAATGGCTTGTCCGAGAAATCGGAGTGGCTGCTGTTCCCGGGAGTAGCTTCTACCGTGAAGCTTCTCTTGGAAGAAGTCAGGTTCGCTTCTCGTTTGGGCGCAAAATGGAAACGCTCAAGGAAGCGGAGAAACGGCTTTCACGCTTGAAGCGCTGAGCTATCTACCATTCCGAGGCAAGGCGCAATAATTTCCCCCTCGCCCAGTAACGGGATCTTCGATGCATTCATAGCGAATATTAAAGAATTCATCTCCAAGAATGTGCGATCGGATTTCGCGCGTGCAAGTTTTCCAACTGTTCGTAACGAGGGACTCCATCCGATCAGGGCTCAGCGTCTGTCGTGGTGTGTATACTTGGATGGGTCTTTGGTATTCATCAAGACAACGATATCGAACTGCGCCATTGTCTTCAAACCTTTCCCAGCCTCTCTTGCGAACAAGCACTCGGTCAGGATTCTTGATCTCTTCACTTGGAAGTCCGAGAAACAAGCAGACTCGATCTCCCGCCAAGCTTCGAGCTTCGAGAAGATACTCAAGATCAACCGCTCCTTGACCAAGCTCTGCGTGCTTTTCCTTATCCAAGGGACCAAGAAAAAGGTGCGCAGGACTAACGGGGATCAACTTGACTAACTTCGTAACAAGACTCATCATAGGATTTTGGCCGCAAGCTTTAGTTTAGCATTTGAAAACCGAGCATACAAGAGGATTTGCTCTGAATCATGTTAACAAAATGTAACGAAATCGACACCTCGAAAAGTTCACATTTTGTCAATAGACTGCTGCGATAAAATGTGATACTATCGCTTCGTTGTCAATTTTAGAAGGAGCAAACCAACCATGGACCCGATAGAACCGAAACCAATTTTGAGCGGACCAATGAGACCCGTAGGACCGGTGGAAACAAAAGAAGCGCCAACCCAGCCACCAGCGGCTTCCTTGCAAGGAGACCAGGTAACCCTGGGAGCAACGGGCGAACCCGCGGTGACTCGGCAAACGCTTGCAGAAGCAGCCAAAAGCGGTCAAGGTAAAGAAGCTGCAAAACGGCGTCTTGAACAAGCCCATAAAATTGCCGAAGGAATCCAGTCCGATCTTAATAGAAACGAGGCACTAGAAGCCATTGCAAAAGGTGAAGCCGCCCTCGGGGACAGTCTTGGAGCTTTAAGCACGGCCCAGCAAATCTCATCCCCGGAACAAAAAGACAAAGCACATGTCTGGGTTGCTGGGATTCTTGCTAAGAAAAAAGATAGGATCAATCCATTAATGGCATTATTGGCAGCTGAAAAGGTCGTCAGCCCCATCTGGCGTGATTTGGCATTCAAACACGTTGGCCTGGCTCAGGTTGAGCAAAATGATTTCGATGGCGCACTAGAGACATTCTTGCGCGTTAAGAATGTCGAAGAAAGAGAATCGGCTATTGCGGAAATGGCCTCAAAACAATCCGACTCGGGTGACTATCAGGGAGCACTCAAGACAGCCTCGCACATGAATGAGACAGGGTTTGATTATATTCAGACCATTCGAAAAATTTATGCCGATTGGGCTTCATCCGGGGATTTTGCCGGGGCATTAGATCATGCAAAAACTATTCCAGACGACTTCATGCGGCACGCGGTATACGGAAATATTGCTCCAGTTCAAGCCAAATTAGGGGAAGCTTCGCAGGCGATTAAAACAGCAAACCTTATCGTGGACGACAGCCAAAGAGACAGTGCTGTCTCAGACATTGCCAAGCAGCTGGCTCAATTAGGAGACGAGCCAGGGGCACTTCGAGCGAATGGTCGAATCAGTAATGAGATAAAGCAAGACAAGTCACTAAAGGAGATTGCCGTTGCACTTTCCACAAGTGCCATGTATCATCTCGAAACCAACGAGAATTAAACTGTCGCCTTAAACTGCGGCAGATAAGCCGAGTTAATCTCGAGGATTTCGTCTAAGACTTTCTTGGCTTTCGATGCTGAGCCTACCAGTGGATTCACAAGAAGCGCGAGGTAAGCCGCCTTCCTATCCCCTTTCAAGGCAGCCTCAATGGTAAGCTCTTCGTACGTCTTCACCTCAATCATCAAGGCTTTCATCGACGGAGAAACAACTGGAGTTTTGTCTGGAACGAAACCGCTTTGGCTTATCTTCCAAGGAAATTCAATGACCGCTTCTTTTGGTAACCAATCGAAGACTTTGCCATTCGGAAGATTCACGATTTGCCTTGATTGGGTTTTTCCCACCATGGCTTTCATGGCTGAAACCGCCACCTCACCATAGTAGATGCCCCCACGTTTCATCAATTGCGGCGGTTTTTCCACGAGCTTCGGATTCGAATATTGACAAAGAAGCTCCCCCTCAATCTCCATGACTTCTTGGGCTCTTGTTTTTTGCGCCTGTTTCAATTCTTCGATCACATCCGGGGTAAGATAATAGTAACGAAGGTAAGGAGAAGGGAGCGCTTCAATCGATTGAATCAGTTCTTGTGGGAATCGATACCGCTCTGCATGGATGTCTGAGGCATGTCTTAGAACATCCCCGGTTTTATCTTCATCTCGAATCTTGATCTTCGTCGCCCAGCTTAAATGATTAAGCCCAAAGTATTCAAGTTCAACTGATTCGAAGGGAACTTTGTAATAATCAGCAATGTCTCGCCGCATCACCCAAGGAACATTGCAAATCCCGATCGTTTTGATCGGGCTTGCACGATGAAGTGCTTCGGTGACAATTCCCGCTGGATTGGTGAAGTTGATCAAGGTGGCCTTTGGAGCGTGTTTTTCCATGGCTCGAGCGATTTCCACCGAAGCCGGAATGTGCCGAAGAGCGCAAGCAAACCCGCCGCAACCGGTAGTTTCTTGCCCAACCAAGTTGTACCGAAGTCCTAACTCTGTGTCTTTTTGTCGAGCAGCCTGCCCTCCAACGCGAATTTGGCTGATGACAAAATCTGCTTGATGGATAGCTTCGGATAAGGCTGAAGTGGTGAATACCCGTGTGGATGCGCCGTGAGCTGAAAGAAGCCGTCTGGAGAATTCTGCTAGGATTTCAAGGCGCTTCGCATCAGGATCCAAAAGCCATATCTCAGCCATTGGAAGCAATGCTTTCTCACGGGCAAGTCCATCGATAAGCTCCGGCGTATACGTGCTTCCCCCTCCCACAATAGCAAGCTTCACTTACAAAGCCTCCTCTGATTGCGCTAACGCACGGATAATGGTGTCGATCAATTGCCGTCCACATTCACTGGAACAAGAATACCGGTTGAGAATAATCGAGAAGACCAAAGTTTGCCCTGAATTGGTGACCACATACCCTGACAGCGAATTAACACCTCGAATGGCTCCTGTTTTCGCTTGCGCGCTCACACCGCAAAGTCGCTCATCCAAAGTCCCATCTTGGCATGCTTGGGGAAGCGTGGCCCTAAAACTCTCACCAAGCGGTGAGCCGGCCATGGCCTGCAAAACACTCACCAAGGTTTGTGGAGAGACACGGTTTTGGTCCGATAGTCCCGAGCCGTCGGCCAGCACAACGGGGGATTCCTTCAATCCAAACTCGTCCAAGCAGTTCGTAACGGCTTTGGCACTGTTTCTGATCGTCCCTTTGCCGAAATCGGTTGCTCCAAGCGTGCGAAAAACATGTTCAGCCAAAAAGTTATCACTTTCTTTATTCAGGCGATGAACAATGGATAAAAGTGGAGGAGAATTCACTTGCATCAAGGTCTGGAGTTTCAAATCCTTTCCAATCTCATCATCTCGAATAGTACGAACTCTTCCCTTAACTTCAATCCCATGGGATTTTAATGTTTCTAGAAAAGCTGAACCCACCAACAAAGGGGGGGCATGAACATTAAAAGGAAAGCTAATTCCTCGGTTGTAAATGCTTAACGGACCGGAAAGAACAATTTGATTCTTCAGCCGGTTTCTCGAATACGAGAGGGCGCTCCCATGCCCGGAGGTGAAGGAGTGATTAATGACCTGAAGGAGATGATTTTTCGGCCAGAAACTCACTTGAGTTGGCGCCCCAACGTGACCTCCTGGAACCACCGTCACCTTGACTTCATTCTTATTAAGCGATAAGGCCGCAATTTCTGCCGCATACTCTTCCCATTGGTACCGAACTTTCCATCCTTCTCCGGTGAATTCTCGTCCAAAGGTGGAATCATCCACCACCAAATCGCCATCCACCGTTTGCAAGCCAGACTCTTTGAGTTTCCGTGCCAAAGTAACAAGCGGTGTGGTTGGATCCGGATAAAAGTCTTTGCTCCAGGTCGGATCTCCACTCCCACGTAAAACCAGATTTCCTTGCAGGTGTCCATTTTGAATTGGATTCCCTAAGAGGGTTGTGGTAAAGTGATACTCTGGTCCGAGGGTGAGCAAAGCACAACTTGTGGTGAGAATTTTCAAATTGGATGCTGGAATCAGTGGAATCCTAGGGTTATACGAAAAAACTTCCTTACGGGTACCAAGCACCTCAACCCGAATTCCAACGCGGGAATTTTCAAGGGCTGGATCGCGAAGGACATTGTAAATTTTTTCTTTGATTTCGGGAGGGAGTGCTGCATTCGCTTGGGAGAACAAGCCGATGACGAGCAAGAGAACAAGAGACAACCTAAACTTCACAACGCTTTCTAGCGTTCGATTTTCGTAAGGGAAAAACCTTTCGCCACAACAATTAGGAAAGGTTCACATCTGCATAAAGCGAACTAAAGAAACCAGCCATGGAATCGCCTCTTTACCTAAGACAACTTGAACTTGGTCCGATGCAAAACTTTGTCTACCTCATTGGAGACAAGGAAGCCAAGGAATGTGTCGTCGTGGATCCCGGCTGGGATGTGCCGACTATTCTTAAGACTGCCGAAAGCGACGGGCTAAAAATCACAAAGATCCTCATTACCCACGGTCATCCGGATCACACCAACGGGGTGGAATCCCTTCTCGCCAAAAATGATTGCAAAGTCTATGTCCAAAAGCATGAAGCTGATTTTATGAAGTTTCGATGGCCTAATCTTATTCGAGTGGAAAGTGGAGAGATGATTGATGTGGGGAAAATCAAGATACGCGCCATCCATACCCCTGGGCACACACCTGGCTCTCAATGCTTTCAAGTCGAAAATGGGCTCGTCTCTGGGGATACTTTGTTTATCAACAGTTGTGGACGCGTTGATTTGCCTGGGAGCAATCCTGAACAGATGTATGACAGTTTGCAAAAACTCCGAGCCTTGGATGACCAAGTGATTCTTTATCCAGGTCACAACTACGCAGATGACCCAACCTCAACGATCGGGTCGGAAAAACAAACCAACCCTTACCTTCAATTCCCTAATGCAAAAGAATTCCTACGCGCCATGACTGGTGGATTGTCGGGACGTTGGTATTAATACTTTTGTCCTTCGTTTGACAGGGGAATGGTACACTCTACTGGCGAAGAGTCCACACGCTTCGATCAACTTAAAACGGAGGGCAAACGATGGCGACTGATCGGCAAAAAACCTTGGAAATGGCAATCCATCAAATTGAACGGCAATTTGGAAAAGGGGCCATCATGCGCCTCGGTGAAAATTCTGCCAAACTCCAAGTGGATGTCATCCCCACCGGAAGCATTTCGCTTGACCTAGCTCTTGGAATTGGTGGAGTCCCCCGTGGACGGGTGATGGAGATTTTTGGTCCTGAATCATCTGGAAAGACCACCCTGGCTCTCCAGATTGTCGCCGAAGCGCAAAAACTTGGCGGGACTGCGGCCTTCATCGATGCCGAACATGCGCTTGATCCCTCGTGGGCTAAAACCATCGGTGTTGACATTGACAACTTATTGATCAGTCAGCCCGATACCGGTGAACAAGCCCTCGAAATCACCGAAGCGCTGATTCGTTCTAATGCGGTCGATGTGATTGTGGTTGACTCCGTTGCCGCCCTTGCTCCCCGCGCTGAAATTGAAGGAGAAATGGGTGACTCGTTTGTTGGATTGCAAGCAAGACTCATGAGCCAAGCACTCCGAAAACTTACCGCTGTCATCAGTAAATCTCATGCGGTAGCCATCTTTATCAACCAATTGCGAGAAAAAATCGGGGTCATGTTCGGTAACCCAGAAACCACGCCAGGCGGGCGGGCTCTCAAGTTTTATTCGAGCGTCCGCTTGGAAGTCCGACGTATTGAATCGATCAAACAAGGAAATGATCTCGTGGGAAACCGGGTCAAAGTGAAAGTGGTAAAAAACAAGATGGCCCCCCCCTTCAAACAAGTGGAGTTTGATATCCTCTTTGGAAAAGGCATTTCGAAGATTGGAAATGTTTTGGATTTGGCCGCTGAAATGGGGATTGTCGGCAAAAGTGGAACGTGGTACACGTATGGCGACGCAAAGCTTGGTCAAGGCAGAGACAATGCCCGCACTTATCTTGAAACCAACCCCAAACTCGCTGTTGAAATTGAAGCCAAGATTCGTCAAGCAAGCGCATCATCTCTCAAAGTGGCTACTCCTCCGGGAGATGCGGTTCTGGTCGAAGCCGAAGCCTAATACTGATTGAACGTTTCCACGCTGCGCCAAGAAGTGACTTGTGAAGGACAGGGGCTCCATTCCGGAACCCTCACCCGCCTTACCTTTCGCCCTTCAAGTCGTGCTGGGATCATTTTTGTGAAGGGAACAACCCCCATTCCTGCCGCACTCTCAAGCGTCATCGACACACACCGCGGCGTGACTCTAGGAAAGGATGGCGAGTCGGTTAAAACGGTCGAACATCTTTTGGCTGCGCTCCGCTGGCTTGGAATCTCCAATCTAGAAATTGAGGTTAACGGGGAAGAAATTCCTGTCTTTGACGGAAGCTCACGCTCGTGGATCGAAACCCTGAAACCCCATCTTTCCGAATCAGAACGAGAATTTCCCTCGCTGGCTATCACAACTCCCTACTCGATCAAGGAAAACGGGGGGGCAATCGACGCCTCCCCAGCCCCTGAGTTGTCTGTATTCTATTCCATCGATTTTCCGAATACCCCCGTGGGGCATCAAACTTGGGACGGGTGCATTACTCCCCAGGCTTTTCTGCAAGAATTGGCCCCAGCACGCACCTTTGGCTTCCTTCACGAAGTACAAACCTTGTGGAATATGGGTTTAGGCAAGGGAGGGAATTCCGAAAATTGTGTCGTAATAACAAAAGATGCTTTTTTGACACCTTTGCGATTTCCGGATGAAATGATCCGACATAAGGTATTGGATCTCATGGGAGACTTAGCACTTCTTCCCTGGATCCCGAAAGCAAGAATAAAGGTGGAAAAAGGAAGCCACCGCCTTCATACGGCGTTGGCAAAAGCCCTAGAAAGCATGACGAAAGAAAGGTGATAGACGCGAGCGTAAAGAATGAGCTTGTGCAGGACGCAAAAGGCTTAATCCCGCACCGGTTTCCCTTCCTGCTCATCGACAAGATTGTCGATGAAACAGAAAAAAAACTGGTTGGGATAAAGAACGTCTCTGCTAATGAGTCATTCTTTATCGGTCATTTTCCAGATCAGCCTGTGATGCCAGGGGTGCTCATCCTTGAGAGTTTAGCCCAGGCCGCAGGTGTTTTGGTGAGTAAGTTAGCGAAAGACCCGACCAAGGCCCCAGTTATGATCGGTTCTAACCGAATGCGATTTCGCCGACCCGTGATTCCCGGTGACCAGTTGATCCTAGAAGTGGAGCTGGTTGAATGGACCGGAACCATCGGGAAGTTTAAAGGCGTCGCCAAGGTTGCCGATCAAGTGGCCGCAAACGGTGATCTCACCATCGCCCTGGAAAGTCTTTCATGATTGAAGACCCGGCTTTTGGTTTTAGCCGGAAAGCCCTCTGAAAGGGCATGAAGGGAGGCGAAGCTTGGCCGCCAAGAGAAAAGTAGCTGTCGTCGGCGTAGGCCACATGGGCCGACACCATGCTCGGATTTATTCCGAGATGGCTGATGTAGAACTCGTAGGTATTGTTGATACCAATGAATTGGTTGCAAGAGAACTTTCGAAAAAACTCGGTGTCCCTTACTACCTCGATTACCATGAACTGATTGGAAAAGTGGAAGCAGTGAATATTGCTACCCCTACTTTCCTGCATTATCCCATGGCCAAGACCTTTCTTCAAGAAGGAATCGACGTTTTGGTTGAAAAGCCAGTCACCTCCAACTTGAAGGAAGCTGATAATCTGATTAAGCTCGCGAAAATGCAAGGGCGTATTTTGCAAGTGGGTCACACGGAACGATTTAACCCCGCCGTCCGTGAATTAAGCGGACTTATCAAGAAACCAATCTATGTGGAAGCACATCGCATGGGTCCACCCACTCAGCGAAATTTGGATGTGGGCGTCATTTTTGAATTGATGATTCATGACATTGACATCATCTTAAACCTCGTGAAGTCACCCATCGTAAAATTGCAAGGGCTTGGACTTCGCGTTTACTCGAACCACGAGGACATTGGTCAAGCGCAAATCCTCTTTGAAAATGGTTGTCTTGCCAGCATTTCTGCTAGCCGCGTCAGTTCTGAAAAGGTACGAAATTTGGAAGTCACCCAAGAAGATGGGTACCTCCATCTGGACTACATTGAACAAAACATCACCTTGAGAAAACAGGTTTCAAGCCGCTACATCTTCGATCAGCCCAAAGCCATGTACCGTCGTGAGTTTTTAGTGGATCAACCGATGATTAGCAAGGACGAACCTTTGCGTCTGGAAATCGAGCACTTCGTGGAATGCCTGCGAGAGCAAAAAAATCCGCTGGTTTCAGGCGAAGACGGAAAGCGAGCCTTGGAAGTCGCAAACCAAATCTCTGAGAACATGATGATTACCGATGCTCGGGAAAACCAGTTGGCGAAAGAACTCCTTGTCATAAATCGATGAAGATCCACTCCTCCGCTGTGATTCATCCCACAGCAGAAATTGAAGACGGGGTATCGATCGGCCCCTATTCTGTGATAGGCGAAGGGGTAAAAATTGGCAAGGGAACCATCCTTCACTCCCACGTTGTTCTTGAGAATTACACTCTACTTGGCAAAGAAAATCAAATCTTTCCTGGCGTTGTTCTAGGAGGGACTCCACAGGATCTCAAATGGAAAGGGGAATTCTCCCAAGTCATCATCGGTGATCGCAACATTATCCGGGAGTACGTAACCATTCATCGAGGAACCGGCGGCGAATCCACCACCGTTGGAAATGACAACTACCTCATGGCTTACATGCATGCTGGCCACAATGTAAAAATTGGAAGTGGTTGCATCATGGCTAACTCCGTTGGACTTTCTGGTTATTCAGAAGTGGGTGACCATGTCGTGATCGGAGGAATGGCCGGTTTTCACCAGTTTGTCCGGGTTGGCACCATGGCGATGGTGGGTGGTTTTTCAAAAAATGTCAAGGACATCCCCCCGTATGTAAAAGCCGACGGCATGCCTTCGAAAGTCTACGGATTAAACGTGCTTGGACTTAAGCGAAATGGGGTTTCCGCCGAGCGACGCGAGCAACTCAAGCAAGCTTATAATCTGGTCTATCGAGCCAAATTAAACTTATCCCAAGCCATTGCAGAAATCAGCAAAAGCTTAGCTCGCACTCCTGAGATTGAACAGTTTGTCCGCTTCCTCCAGAGCGCTTCACGACAAGGAATCCTTAGCCGTGAAGACAGTAAGGTTGCCGTAGGTTCCTTCGAATAGCTTTTGAATATACTCATTAGCACTGGAGACAGTTCCGGGGATTTTATCGGCTCATTGCTCTTAAAGCGACTAAAAGAGCTCTCACCTAACATTTTCTTTTATGCCATCGGGGGAGAAAAACTAAGAGCGGCAGGGGCCAAAGTTCTTGAAGACAGTTCAACATGGAGTGCGATCGGAATCTTTGACGCTTTATCGAAAGTACCCAGAGTCTACCTCGCTTCTCGAAGAATTCGAAAAAAACTCCCCCACCTGAATCTTAACGGGGTGATTTACATTGACTGCCCCGCCTTTAATCTTTATTTGGCGCAAGCCATAGTGAAGCTTGGCATCCCATCGGTTTATTTCTTTCCCCCTTCGCAATGGAGAAATGATCCAAAGCGGGCTGCCAAGGTTGGCAAGCTCGTTAATCGGGTCATTGCGCCATTTACGCAAGCCTCCAAAGTTTACCAGGAAGCTAACGTCCCCGTATTCTTTTCAGGCCATCCCTTGCTTGACATTCTGGAATCCGAAGAAAAGTCCGAAGTCATCTTTCGCGAATTGGGCTTAGACCGAAACAGGCCGGTGGTTGGACTTTTCCCTGGAAGTCGTGATCAAGAAATTCATTACCTCTTGCCCTTAGAGCTTGCTGCAGCGCGAAAACTTCTTGCCAAGATCCCGAAGCTCCAGTTTGTCCTTCCCATCTCGAGAAAGAACCTTGAGAAGACTATCCTTCATCAAATTAGAAGTTCAGGGCTCCCCGTGGTTGCAAGAACTGAAATCAATCACAAAGTGATGCAAATCGCTGATTTCTTGATTCTCGCGTCAGGCACCGCTACGCTTGAAGCCACACTGTTTCGGAAGCCGATGGTCATTGTGTACAAGGTTTCTCCCTTAACTTGGCGTCTTGAGCGACCCCTCCTTAAGGGTGTGAAATTTGCAGGACTTCCCAATCTTCTTGCCGGAAAGGAAATCGTGCCCGAGCTCATGCAAGAGAAAGCTACCGTAAACAACTTGGTGAATCATGCCTTGAAATTGCTCACGGATGAGTCGGCAAGAAAACAAATGATCGCTCTTCTCGAAAGCCTCCGACCACAGCTTGGTGAACCTGGAGTGATTGATCGCGTCTCTCACCAGATTTTGGAAACTTTCGGTGGGTAAATTATTTTTTCGCTTCCGTGGTCTTCTTTTGGCGCCGTATGGGCTTTTACTCTTAATCCTCGGAAAACCAAGTTTTCTCTCCTTTGCATTGGGATTGTCCCTAGCTTTGCTGGGTGAGTCTCTCCGTCTTTGGGGAGTTGGATATGCAGGAAAATCAACCCGAAAATCGGTCTTGGATGCACCCAAACTCGTCACGAGCGGACCTTATGCTCTCATCCGCCACCCACTTTACATCGGAAACTCTTTCATGGGGCTTGGAGGAGCGATCATGGCTTCGGGCCATCAGTCAGCCCTGATTCAGTCTCTTTTCTTTTTGGCGTTTCTATTTTTTTATGGGGTGGTCTACGGGGTGATTATTCCACTTGAAGAACAGTTCTTAGAAAAACAATTTGGAATCCCCTATCTCGAATACAAAAAAAAGGTTCCTCAACTGATTCCCACTGGGAAAAGTTATCCGGTATCCGATCATTTCTTCAGTTGGAGTGTGGCTTTTAACTCGGAAACTCACACGTTAATTCCCTTTGCCATTCTTGTGGCGGTTCTCGGCTTGAAAATTCGATGAAAGTTCATCTGGTTCATACCAATGATCTCCACGATCGCTTCCCTCTGAAACTCTTGGAATCGCTAACAAAAAAAGAGACCTTGCTTCTTGATTCTGGAGATGCGATTGGGGGAAGTAACCTGGTGTATCGATTTCGTGAGCCCATTCTTGAAAAAATGAACCAGATAGGATATCGTGCCATGGCGATGGGAAATCGAGAATTCCATTACTCACGAAAGGTTCTATCAAAACGACTAGCTGCGGCCCAATTCCCTATCCTGTCAGCCAACGTCGTTGACCTACGAAACCAACGATCGATTATTCCATGGATCCTCATGAACTTGGCGGAAATCAAGCTTGGAATTCTTGGGCTTACCGTTCCTCAATACCCGGAGGGATCACCCTGGGAAAAGATTACCGGCTGGCGATTCTTGAATCCAATCGAAGCAGTCAAGGAAGCGGCTTCTCAGCTACGACAAGCTGGAGCAGAGTTCATCCTTTGCCTATCACACCTTGGCTTCCCCTTCGACAAGAAGATGGCGAAGGAAGCTAAAGTGATCGATGTAATCTTAGGGGGACACAGCCACACCATTTTGTCAAAAGCCTATTGGCAAGACCAAACGGCCATTCTGCAAACCGGTGCTTACGGGCACTTCATCGGAAGCTGGGAGCTTGAGATCGAAGCATTCGAAGGGAAAGTGAAAGGGTGGAAATTGGATGGAGCGCTTATCCAAAACCATGATTGACTTTCTGTTTGTTAGCAATGGGTATGGAGAAGACGCCATTGGAGCGAACATTGCAGAAATCATTTCTGCAAAATATCAAGTAGCCGCTTTCCCTTTGGTGGGACATGGCAAACCGTATCAACTTCGGGGAATCTCCGTTGTGAAGAGCTTTCCAGCACTTCCAGGCGAAGGGGTATCGCTAAGGAAAGATATCCAAGGGGGACTCCTGTCTCTTCTTCGATTGGAATGGAAAGCGTTGAGCCAATTGCACGATCAAGTGGAAGAAGCCGTTTCCATCGGAGATATTTTCCCAACACTTCTGTCGTGTTGGGCATTAAAGCGAAAATTTTCTTTTGTTGGGACTGCAAAATCTGTGGATGTTCAACCCTACAATGTCTTCGAACGTTTTGTTTTAAGGAAAGCATCCAGAATTTATGTGCGGGATGAACGAACCGCGACATCGCTCGTGGGGAAAGGGGTCAAAGCCGAATGGGCCGGGAACCCGATGATGGATGAGGTGGCTGTTAGCAAAGTGCACTTTCCGGCGTTTACAGGCCGAACGATCGCCATTTTGCCAGGTTCGCGAGAGGATGCCCCTCAAAATCTCTCGATCCAAGCCGAGGCCTTAAACGCGTTATCCCGAAATCTTTCCACTCCAATTCGAGGTTTGGTTGCCATACCTCCAACGCTAACCTTACAAGCGCTCCTATCGAAGTTTAATGGGTGGGATGGGATGCTGGTTGCAAATTCAGAACCTGGAATTCTTGGTCAGATTGTACATGGCAACGTGTTGCTTCTTTTGGTTTCCGGTTGCCTTGGAGATGTCTTGCGGGCGTCAAGCCTGGTTTTTGGCCAAGCCGGTACGGCAAACGAACAAGCTGCAGGTCTTGGGAAGCCCGTGATCGCGTTTGATTTCTCCCTTTATCGTAACGGAACGCTCTCCTGGTACCGTTGGCGACAGAAAAAACTCCTCGGAGAATCGCTTGTGGTGGTTTATCCCAATGCAGAACTCCTCGCGGCCAAAGCAGCCAACGTTTTTCAGGATCGCACCTTGTACCTCCAGATGGCAGAAGAAGGGAAAGCACGACTGGGTGCTTCTGGCGCATCACCCAAAATTGCAGAAGCATTGATGCGTGGAATTGGAGGCACTTCCGTCCCCGCCATAACCTAATGCCAACGTCATAATTGTTTTGACATGATAAGCCAGTTGCCACCGGGTGACACGTGAGCGGTGGGGCCCATTTGTTCTGAGCAGCGCAGCGGGTATGCGAGCAGCGGAAGAACAAATGGGCTCCGCGAACGTGGCAGGACCCGGTGGCAACTGGCAATATACTTGTGACGTTGGTATTAGTAGGAAGTGTCCCCGATTTCCTGAAGTGTCCCCCATGCCTAAGAAGCAGTACTGGCTCTTTAAATCTGAACCCGAAACCTTTTCTATTCAGGATCTCCAGAAACTCCCCAACCAAACCTCACCTTGGGATGGCGTGCGAAACTACCAAGCCCGAAACTTTCTTCGCGATCAGGTTAAGGTTGATGATGGTGTTCTTTTTTATCACAGCAGCACAGAGCTCGTCGGAATTGCGGGGGAAGCGGTCGTGGTCCGTTCGGGCTACCCCGATGAAACCCAGTTCCAACCGAAATCCAAATACTTCGACCCTAAGAGTACACAAGAAAAGCCCATTTGGTATGTGGTGGATGTCCGTTTTGTTAGAGCCACCAAAGCCATCATCACCCGGAGAGAGCTTGAAAAGGTCGAAGCACTTCGGAAAATGGTTGTATTAAAACGAGGGATACGACTGTCGATTCAATCGGTGACAAAAGAAGAGTGGAAAGCCATCATGGCTCTTCCTGTTTGGCGCTAACTAGCTTTCTTCCTCTTCCCCTTCTTCTTCCTCAAAGCTAATGAGGCCATAATCTTCCAACATCTCTTCAATCATGTCCATTTGCATCATTCGTTCCACATAGCTTAGCGTGTAGAACATTTCATCATAGGTGAGCTTGTATTTGCCAAGTAAATCTAAGACTTCCTGGGCGATTTCCTCAAGACGTTCAAGTGCCAAGCTCCACCTCCACAGAATACAGACTGCTCAAGATTACGCGACCACCTCCGAAATCCTTCCGAGCTCGACCGAAGTTTCCATTTCGCTTTTCTGGAGGATTGTCGAGCCTTCTGGATTCTTCTGGATGATCAGTCGATGAGGGAAAAGCTCTGCGAGTTCTTCAATATGGGTAACAATTCCGATCAGTTTGCTTTCTCTTTGGAGTGAGGAGAGAATCTCAGCCACTTTGTCTCGGGTCTCCAAATCAAGATTTCCAAATCCTTCATCAATAAAGAGCGATTCAACTTTCTGACGGCCTTGCAAATATTCGCTCAAAGCAAGGGCCAGCGCCAGAGATGCTGCGAAACTCTCTCCTCCACTTAAGCTTTCCACCGCTCGAGGTTCATTGGCGTTCCAGCCATCCAATACCTGAATGTCTCCGGTACCCGCCAGTGAAAGCTGATATCGTCCTCCTGAAAACTCCAGGAATTTTTCACCTGCCATTTCGAGGATGGTGGACAGCACCGTGCTAAATAAGAAGTCGGGCAAGCGGTTACGCTGAAGATCTTGATGAAGGGTCGCACACAGAATCTCTTCAGATTTATAAGCTGCTTGACGCTTCTTTAGGGTGTCTAATTTTTCTTTCGACTTTTCCAGATGTTCCCACTGTTGCTTCATCTTCCCGATTTCGCCATGAAGAAAATGGAGCCGTTCCTCCAGAACTTTCTTTTGTTCTTGCGTTTTCAGAATATCTCGTTGAAGCGCTTCCCGATCTCGGTTTTCTCCTTTGAGTGCCACTTCGATTTCTCTTTGCTTGGTTTCGAATTTCATTCTTCGAGCTCGACGTTCCTCAACGAGCTTTTCCTTTTTGAAGAGTTCCGCCGTCTCAAAAGTAGGAAGGCTTTCTAAACTCAGATAGCCCATGGGGGTTACACAATCCAAAAGTTTCTTTTTGAGTTGAAGGACTTCATGCTTGACTTTTGACTCGCTTGCCTCGAGATCTTGAACCTGCCCCCCCAGCTGATTAACCCTTTCTTGCCATTGATGATACGCTTCCAGATCCTTTTCCTTTCTTGTATTGCGCTCGCAGATCTCATTTTCGCAAGTTGCCCGTTTCTGCTCAATTTCTTTGATCGAGGCAGAAACGATTCCAGCCTCTTTCAGCTTCTGTTCATCTGCTGCTATCTCGCCATGAAGCCTTGAGAGGAGGCTTTCCACACTCGATTTTTGCTTGTCTAACTCATCCAACTGCTTCTTCTCTTTTTCAGCCTCTTTTTCGGACTCTTCCATTGTTTTTAGAATGCGCTTTTCTTCATCGAGAAGTCCCTTCACTTTAAGGGGTACTTCTCTTAATTCTTTGTATTCTTCTCTTGCTCGAATTAAGAGCTCGTCTCCTGAATAGCCTAAATCACTGGACAGTTCTTCCTCAAGGGCTTTTTTCTGTTTGGCACATGCTGCTGCTTGTGTGTTCAGTTCCTCAATTCCCTTTTCGAGTCGACTGGATGCCTCACGGAGCTGTCCATCGGTTAACAAGAGCTGTTCTCGAGTCTTTTCAAGTGGAGACAAATCAAGCTCTGGCTCGATGGAGCCTAACGGAGAAGGAAGATGGCTGATCGTTTGACCGCAAACCAGACATTCTTTACCCGGAGCTAGTTCCTGTCGAAGCTCTGAGACAAGCCGATTCGTATGCAGCATCTCGTTCTTCTTTCTCTTTTCGGCAATCTCAGATTCAAGATGCTTCTTCTTCTCTTGGCAATGCTCAAAACTTGAAATGATCTTTTCTCTTTCTTTTTGGTGAGCTTCAAGCTTCTCCCGGACCTTCTCGAGATCGAGGAAAATTCGGTTGAGATCATTGAGTTTGCCACTGTTTTCATTGATGTGTCGATAACGCTCTTCTTTCTTTTGTGCCTCCTCACGTGAAGCACGAAGGATCTCGAGAGATTTCGCTAACTCCCCCTTCTTTTTCTTGAACAAATCGAATGTTTGACTCCGATTCTTGAAAGCGGTTTCGATTTTCAGGAGTTCTGCTTGTCGTTCTGCTTCTTCGCTTTTTCGTTTTTCATAAGGCTCCACCACAGCTCGTAAGCGAAGAAGAAGTTCAAGCTCTTCTTTGAGGCGTTTAAGTTCAATGTCATCTTCTTGGCTAAGCTTCTGCAGTTTTTTCTCAAGGGTTTTCAGCTCTTCTTTAAGGCTGACGAGGCGAACTTGGCGCTCCTTGATTTGAGCTGAGAGACTTGAAAGCTGTTTTTCCTTTTCAGAGAATCGTGCAAGTTCGGGAAGAAAAGGGAGGAGCTGCTTGAGCCTTGATAATTCTTCTTCCAAGGTTTTCCATCCAGATTCTTCGTTTTTTATCGCTTTTTCTTCTTCATGGAGCGCTTCACGAACGGTCACGAGTTCCAGGAGCCTTTCAAGGTCGAGACCCCTTTTTTCGATTTCACGACTTTCTGGATCCAGTGTTTGGATTTCCAATTCGAATTGCTTTAGTTTCTCTTGAAGCGCAAGAAAAGTCTCCTCGGAAACATCGGTGGAAAGTTCTTCTTGATGAACCTCATCTTGGCGAATCAACTCCTTAAGAAAGCGGCTTTTTTCACCGGCGAGAAGACCCACCTTTTCAAAAAGCTTGAGGCTGAGAATTTCTTCCAGAACCTCTCTTCTTTTTTCTCTGTCCCCTCGGAGAAACTGATCAAACAGATTTTGTGGGAGAATCACCGCTTTCGTAAAGGTGTCGTATCCCATCCGCAAGAGAGATTCAATGGCTTTGTCTGTTTCTTTCACTTTGTCCGTGAGCGTGCGCCAAAATTCCCCCGCTTTCTCCTCGAGTCGAACCTGGGGTTGCCCCTTTTTGGGATACCGTCGTTGAACTCGGTAAATCTTACCCTCAACTTGGAACATCAACCCGATGCGAAATTCGGATCGACCTTGAGAAATCGCTTCCTTTCCACTTAATCGAGGCGCTTTACCGAACAAGGCAAAGAGCATGGCTTCCAAGATGGACGATTTCCCTGCACCATTCGGGCCGGTGAGAACGAGAAGCTCTACCCCTTCAAAATCGATGTCTGCAGGTTCTTTAAAGGC
>Ga0207095_10087_pt1 | contig 27744 bp, 23 predicted proteins | sample Alteio_BWMinHeat_88_FD_153529 | JGI IMG/M metagenome (GOLD analysis project Ga0207095, IMG submission 153529) | Enriched cells from forest soil in Barre Woods Harvard Forest LTER site, Petersham, Massachusetts, United States -... | ecosystem: Environmental > Terrestrial > Soil > Temperate forest >... | reverse complement strand
TTTCGTAAGCCTTCAGGATCGCCCAGTAACGCGGATGTTTTTCGCGATGCACCGCCTGCGGCCTCGCCGTCCCATCGACATGCACCACCGCCGGAATTCTCGCGCGCCACGCTTCCTTTACCGTGAAGGTGACGGTCATGAATTCTGCCGCGTGCTCCGCCTTGGCGTAATTTTCAAAAATCTCCGGACACCGCTCCGCCAGCACGCTGGGGGCAAAGGGCATGAACTCCGAACGGCTCAGGCGCTTGTTCAATTCATCATTGATCCCCGAGCGCGTCGGCGCGGCGAGGATCGTGCGATTGCCGAGCGCGCGCGGACCGAATTCCATGCGTCCCTGAAAAAGACCGAGCACCTTGCCGTCCGCGATCCATTTCGCGGCCTGCAACGCGCGCTCGCCTTCCGTCAGACGTCGATAGTGCAATCCAGCTTCCTTCAAAATCTTTTCGATCGTTTCACTGCCATATTCCGGCCCCAGATAAACATGTTCCATCCTGGAGCTTGAAACCTTCAACTTGGAGCTCTCCGCCGCGATCTGCGCGGCCGCCACGGCCAGGCCCGCGTCGCTCATGGCGGGAAAAACAAAAAGACGATTCACCTCCGGCAGTTCCATCAGCCGCTGGTTCAGTTTCACGTTTCCAAAAACGCCGCCGGACACCGCCAGCGCGCGCATGCCTGTTTTTCGGAGAGCCCATTGTGCGTGTCCCACAATCGCCTCCTCGAGAATCCGCTGCGCGGATCCCGAAACGTTTTCGCGTGAATGGCCCTGCATCGATTTGCGAATCACGGCCTTGCGCGCCTCGCTGATGTTCCCGCTGCCATGCCAGATCTGGTCGCTCACAAAATGCGTGCGGTCGTCGGAAAGCCGGAACGTCTTGCGAAAAGGCGCGTCGAGCGAAGGATCCTTCCCCCACGCGGCAAGGCCCGTCACCTTTCCTTCATGCCGCGGTGAAATGAACCCCAGGGCTTCGGTCACGCTTCCATAAAAAGAACCCGGCGATCCGTTCAGATCGGTGACGCAAAGACGCCGGAGTCGTCCCTCCTGCCAGAGACTCGTCGTGTGACTCAGGGGCACCAGATTTTGGAGGAAGATGGATTCGGGCGTGTGCGCCTCCATCTCATCCTGCACACAGCAGTCGCCGACGCAGTCCACCGTCATCACCAGCGCTTCGTCGAACCCGCTGAAATGAATCGCGGAATGCGCGTGCGCGTAATGATGATCGACGAAACGGACCTTTGCCTTCACGAAACCGTCGTCTCGAAAACGCACCCAATTGAAAAGATCGGACAAAACCAGCCCGCGCGAGCGCACTTCGCGCAGAAAATGGCTCATCGTGACGGTCACTTCCTCCGGGCGTCCCTTGATCCGTCTCCGTGTACGATGCCAACGCTCGTTCCATTCCTCAAACCAGCCCGGCTTGCGAAAGTAGCACGCGGGAAATTTATTCAACGAAACGGAAAAGACGTCAATGTCCTCGCGGCGAATGCCGGCAATCCGCAGGCATTCACTGGCCGCGCGCCAGGGATAACCCCAATGTCCTTTTTTGCGGGAAAGACGCTCTTCGGAAATCGCGGCGACCAGACGTCCGTCCTTCGCCAGTGCGGCGGAGGCGTCGTACTCCATGGAAAGGCCAAGCGTCCACATATCCGGGCATCCAGCCCCAGGCGGTTCAAAACAGGGTGTAAACGAAAGGCGCGAGACCGGTTCCCTGCGCGAAAATCAGGAGAAATGCGAAAAGAACGAGAATGACGACCATGGGGATGATCCACCACAGTTTTTGGGCCCACAAAAAAGCCACGAGCTCGCCAAAAATGCCAAACCGGTCCTGCACTTTTTGAATAAGGGACATCCCTCCTTCATATCGGGAAGAAGGGCTCCAATCAATCAGAAAAACCTTGCGCCGCATTGCATTCAGCAAGCCGCTCGGTTATTTTACAGGCTGTAGCCATGCTTTCATCTGATCTGCTTGCCATGCTTTGTTGTCCGGAAACCCGGCAGCCGCTTTCGCCGCTGGATGAAAATCGCGTGGGGCGCATCAACGAAGTCATCGCCTCCGGCAAGGCGCTCAACCGCGCCGGCCAGCCTGTGACGGAAAAAATCGAGGGCGGGCTTCTCACCCAGGACGGCGCATGGCTTTATCCCATTCGCGAAAAGATTCCCATCCTCCTCAGCGAGGAAGCCCTGCCCACCGCCCAGTTCGACTGAGGGATTGACGTCCCCGGTTCCAGACATTAACGATAGCGGTCTGATGAACGCAAAACCGCTTTCGGGAAAACTCGGCATTGTTTTCGGAGTCGCCAACAAACGCAGCATCGCCTGGGCGATCGCCCAGGCATGGCACGAAGCCGGCGCCAAACTCGCCTTCACTTATCAAGGCGAACGCCTCAAGGAAAACGTGGAGGAACTCGTCGGCACCTTCGGCACCGACACGCTACTCATTCCGTGCGACGTGACCAGGGACGAGGAGCTCGACACGGTTTTCAAACAGGTGGGCGAAAAATTCGGCAAGCTCGATCTTCTTTTGCACAGCGTCGCCTTCGCCCCGAAGGACGCGCTCGAAGGAGAATTCGTCAACACCTCCCGCGAGGCATTCCGCGTCTCGCATGACGTCAGCGCCTACTCTCTCGTCGCCATGGCACGCCGCGCCGCGCCCCTCATGAAGGATGGCGGCAGCATGGTCGCCATGACCTATTACGGTTCCACCAAGGTCGTGCCCCACTACAATGTGATGGGCGTGGCCAAGGCTTCGCTCGAAGCCAGCGTGCGCTACCTGGCCTTCGATCTCGGCCCGAAAAAAATCCGCGTCAACGCGATCAGCGCCGGCCCCGTCAACACGCTTGCCGCGCGCGGCATCGCCGGTTTCACGCAAATGCTCAAGCATTACGAGGCGAACGCGCCTCTGCGCCGCAATGTCGAGACGTCGGAACTCGGCTCAACCGGCGTGTTTCTCGCAAGCGACGGCGCCGCCGCCATCACCGGCCAGGTAATGTATGTCGATTGCGGCTACGAAATCATGGGCATGAGCGTTTCTTGATCTTCGCATGAAACTTTCGCTCGCCGGGTGGTCGCTCAACGAGCAGTTCATGCGCGCGAGAAACGGCCTGCGCCTCCTCGATTTTCCAAAGGTCGCGCGCCGGCGTTTCGGACTCGATGCCATCGAGCCCAACAACATCTTCTTCGAATCCACGTCGCAGAAATATCTGCTGGAATTGAAAAAATGTGCGCGCGACGAAGGCGTCCACATCCTCAATATCGCCGTCGACGAGCCCTTCGACATGTGCGACGGCGGCTGGCAGGGACGCCGCGCGGTGAATGGATATGCCTGGTGGATTCCGATCGCCGCCGAGCTCGGATGCAAAGCCATTCGCGCAAACTCGGGCGGAGGCCACATCAAAGCATTCAAGCCCACCCATTTCCAAACGTGCGCTGAAAATTTCGCGGCGCTCGCAGAACGCGCCCGCCCCCTGGGCGTGCGCATCCTCATGGAAAACCATTGGGGACTCTCCGCCGATCCCGATCGCATGCTGAAAGTTCGCAAACTGAGCGGCAACGCGTTCGATTTCCTCGCCGATTTCGGAAACTGGCCGAAAGAGATTCCCCGTTACGCCGCGCTCAAAAAAATCATGCCACACGCGCATGCCGTGCACGCCAAAATTTATAAAATCGATGCGCGCGGACGACATCCAGCCTTCGACCTGGGGCGCTGCGTTCAAATCGCGCGCACCGCGGGATATGACGACTATCTCGGAATCGAATACGAAGGCGGTGGCAATCAGGACTCAGGCGTGAAATACGCCATCCGTGAGCTGCGGAAATTTATTTAGGCTTTTCCCCAGGTCATGAGACGCAGCTCATGTTTCTGAGTCAGGCTTCCGTGCGACGGCATCACGCGGACATTGAAACCATACGCGCCGCTTTCGCACGCATCGAGTTCGCCCGCATACCAATAACTGCCGTCTCCATCCTTCTTCTGCATCTGGAGCGGCACAATGTGGGGGTTGGTGAGGTCGGTGTCATGCGCCTCGCCGCAATACGCTTCGACCGTCACGTTCTCCGGTCCGATATTGCCCAGCGCCACTTTCGCGCGAATGCCCACTTTTTCGCCCACAAGAATTTCATAGGGCTTTTGATGGTCGCACGCGATCTGCGCCACGGAAACCTGCGCCCACGCGTCCCGCATCTTGCCCTTCCAAACCGCGATCTCCTTGGCATCCGCAAAGCTGTTCGCACTGAGCTTGGCGCCGCGATGAGACGCCGGCGCATAATAATTTTGAGTGTATTCCTGCACCATGCGCCACGTGTTGTAGACGGGCGACACGGAACGGATCGATTCGCGCATGAGATTGATCCACGCCAGTGGCAGGCGTCCATCCGGCTTGGCGTAATAAAGCGGAATCACCTGCTTGTCCAAAATCGAGTAAAACGATTTTGCGTCGATGTCATCCTGCAATTCCGGCGGGCCATCCTTCAATTCCTCGCCAATGGCCCATCCATTCTTCTTGTTGTAACCTTCGCACCACCAGCCATCGAGCACGCTGAAATTAATGCCTCCGTTCGGCGGCACCTTCTGCCCGCTCGTGCCGCTCGCCTCCAGAGGACGCAAGGGATTGTTGAGCCACACATCGACGCCCTGCACCAGATAGCGCGCCACGTTCGTGTCGTAATCCTCCACGAAAACAATCTTGCCGTAAAATTCCGGTTCCTGGATCCATTTCAAGAGCTGCTGGATGAGGCGCTTTCCCGCCTCGTCACGCGGATGCGATTTGCCGGCGATGACGAATTGAACGGGACGATCCACCTTGTTGACGATCGCCTTGAAGCGTTCCACATCCTTGAACATCAAAAGCGCGCGCTTGTACGTGGCAAAACGACGAGCGAAACCAATGGTCAAAACTTCGGGATCCAAAAGCGATGCGGCGGAACGCAGCCGGTCCGGCGACTCGCCGAGGCGCTCGCGATGCGCGCGCACGCGTTTGCGCACAAACTCGACCATCCGGCGCTTGAGCAAAAGATGTGTGTTCCACAATTCGTCGTCGGGAATGTCGCTCACCCGCCGCCACAAATCGGGATCGCTGATCTGATCCTCCCAGCCGGCGCCAAAATATTTTTCGTACAACGCCTTCATTTCCGGCGCGAGCCAGGTGTGCAGATGAATTCCATTGGTCACGCTTCCGATGGGCACCTCCTGGATCGGCGTCGAAGGCCAGACCCCCGTCCACATCCGGCGCGACACCTCCCCATGGAGCGCGCTCACGCCGTTGGCGCGGCGGGACATGCGCAGCGCGAGAATCGTCATGTTGAACGGATCAGTCGGCTGGAAATTCCACGGGCGTCCAAATTTCAGGAACTCATCGACGCCAATCTTCAGTTCCTTCAAATAATCCTCGAAATAACGGCGGATCAGGTCGGGGCTAAAGGCATCGTTGCCGGCAGGCACCGGCGTGTGCGTGGTGAACACGCTCGACGCCGTGGTCACTTGCAGCGCGGGATAAAATTCGATGTTGTTGTCGAGCATGTGCTGGCGGATGCGCTCAATGCCAAGGAACGCGGCGTGCCCTTCGTTCATGTGATAGACGGAGGGTTTGATCCCCAATTCGCGTAGGGCGCGCGCCCCGCCAATGCCGAGCACGATCTCCTGCCGGATGCGCATTTCCAGGTCGCCGCCATAAAGCGCCGCCGTGATCAGCCGGTCTTCCGGATTGTTCTGCACCACGTCCGTATCGAGACAATAAAGAGAGATACGCCCGACTTTGATTTCCCAAATTTTCGCCACCACGTTGCGTCCGAGAATGTTGACCATCACCGTAACAACCGAGCCGTCCGGACGCCTCGCCTCATGGATGGGAAGCTGGTTGAAATCGATCGTCATTTCCGCCATTTCCTGCCAGCCGTCCTTGTCGAGGCGCTGCTTGAAATAACCGTGGCGATAAAGAAGTCCCACCGCGACAAAAGGAAGGCCGAGATCGCTCGCCGCCTTGCAATGGTCGCCCGCAAGAATACCGAGGCCGCCAGAATATTCCGGAACGGATTCGTGCAATCCGAATTCCGCCGAAAAATAGGCGACCGGCCCGCCCATCTCGATCTTCGAGTGCTTCGAGAACCAGGTGTCCTTTGCCGAAAGATATTTTTTGAAACGCGTCGCCACCAGATGGAGCTTGCGCATGAAATTATCGTCCTCCACCACCTCACTCAGGCGCGCCTGACGCACCTTTTGAAGGAGCTTCACCGGGTTGTGGTAACACTCCTCCCACAGGTCCGGATCGAGCGACTCGAAAAGATCGATCGCGTCGTAATTCCAGCTAAACCAGACATTGAACGCGATCTCGCGCAGTGGCTCCAGCACTGCGGGAAGCTGCGGAATGACGGAAAAGCGGAAGTAATTTTGCATGAATCCCAATCTTTCCGAGTCAGACCACCGTCGCAAGCTTAAAAACGTCAGAGCGTTTGAGCGTCGGAAGCATAAAGCGTAAGTCAACGCGCCTTTTACACTGAACCTCCAACGCTCCTCACGATTTGCGCCTTGGAAATCATGAGCGCACGCGCTTTTATTCCATGATGCGACAAGTGATTCCCGTACGGTTGGGACCGCGCTCCTACAACATTGCGATCGAACCGAACGCCTTTCCCTCCAAGCTCTCCCGACACCCTTTTCTTCGCTCCGGAACGCAGATTCTGATCATCGCCGATGCGCGTCTCGGAAAAGTCTCAAGAAAGCTTGCCCACTCGCTCGGAAAACGCGCCCACCTCGTGCTACTGCGCGGCGGCGAGCGCACCAAGGACCTTTCTGTTCTTCGCCGGCTTTACTCCGCGGCCGCCCGCGCGCGACTCGACCGCAAATCATTCATCATCGCCATCGGCGGCGGCGTCATCGGCGATTGCGCCGGCTTTTTCGCGGCAACCTACCTGCGCGGATTGCGCGTCATCCACGTCCCAACCACGCTCGTCGCCCAGGTGGACAGCGCGATCGGTGGAAAAACAGGCGTCAATCTTCCCAACGGAAAAAATCTGATCGGCGCCTTCCACCAGCCTTCGCTCGTGCTCGTCGATCCCCGACTTCTCAAAACATTGCCCGACCGCGAATTTCGCTCCGGCCTGGCCGAAGTGATCAAATATGGCATCATCGCCGACCCACAGCTTTTCTCGCGCCTGGAAAAACACATGCCGCGCATTTTAAAACGCGATCCCGCGGAACTCGCCTGTATCATCCAGCGCTCCTGCCGCATCAAGGCGAATGTCGTCTCGCGCGATGAACGCGAGACCACCGGACTCCGCGCCATTCTGAATTTCGGTCACACGCTCGGCCACGGCATCGAGGCCGCCGCACATTACCGCTCGCTCCACGGCGAAGCCATCGCGCTGGGAATCATCGGCGCCGCCCATCTTTCGGAAAAACTCGCAGGATTGCCCTCCGCATCCGCACAACGCATCCAAAAACTCATCCGCGCCGCCAAACTTCCGGTGAAACTCTCACCGTCCGTCAAGACGCGCGATATTCTGAAGGCCATGAAGCTCGATAAAAAATCCGAGGGGGGCGCGCACCGTTTCGTGCTCGCGACGCGCATCGGCAAAGTGCGGACCGGCGTCACGGTGAAAGAGAGCCAGGTCCAGGACGCGGTCCGGCTTCTGCGCGGCAAGTGACTTAATACGTGGGCGCCTGCTTCGGCTTCGCCTTGCGCAGGATGAAGAAGCCGCACACGGTCAGAAAAAGAATCGCGGCCAGGCAAAGGCGGTAGGCCTTGCGCTCGCCGAAATAAGGATTGGCAAATTGAAACACCAGTCCCCAGGTGAGGGGGCCTATCAGCGCCGCGCCCTTTCCAACAAGTCCATAGATCGCAAACATCTGCCCCCGCTCCTCGGGATGACAGAGATCGAGCAGATAGGAACGGCTTGCCGTCCACATGCCGCCAAACGCCACGCCGAAAAAAGCGCCTGTCACCCAGAAAAGCTTCCGCTGCACGCTGAACATCGCGAGCGTCAGCGCAAACACCCAGAGCAGCACAACCGCCTGCAGCATGCGATACCGCCCGATCTTGTCGGCAATGTGGCCGATGATCGGTGCGCCGATGATCGCAAAGGAAGTGGAAAAGATCAGAAAAGCGTTCAGCTCCGAGAATGGGTAATCAAAAAGTTTCTTTCCCTTCCAGATCAACGGAAGGCTCAAATCCTGCAGGGGATCCAGGCCCACGACTCCCTGGGCATAAAGCGACATGTTCACCGTCACCGTCATCAACGCATCGAGCGCCAGCAGCGAGCCGATGAAGAAATAAAGCATTTCGGGATGGCTGATCACACGGCGCAAAGTCGTTAGAAAGGCGGGCACGCTGTTTTGCAGGCTTTGCGCGAAATTGAAATGAATGAAACCGCTGCGCTCGCGCACAAAGAAGAAGAGCGGAAGCGCGAAAAGCACCATCGCTTTCGCGACCGGCCAGAAAATGGGCGAATAAACTCCCTGACTTACATTCGCGTAGCGTCCCACCAGAAAAATCCCAACGATGGAACCCACATATCCGAGCCCGACCCCGATGCCCGCGATGCGCGACTTGTGACGCTCGTCTGAAATATCACCCAGCATTGCGTAATAAAAAACGAGCGCTGTTTGAAATGCCATGTTCGCCAGGACGAACCACAAAAGCGCGTCCTTCAGTCCACGCGCCCCGCCCATCGCGGCGCATGCAGCCGCCGAGATCAACGTAAAGCTCACGATGAAGACTCTCCGACGGCCCCATTCGTCCGAAATCGGACTGAGCAAAATCTGAACCACCCCCGCCAAAACCATGCTCACGCTGACGGCGACATTGTAGTCCAGGACCGAGCCGTGATGTTCTCCGACAATCCACGGGCCCAGACAACGACTGATCACCGCCATGGAAAAAATCGTCGCGCCGATGTCATACACCGACCACGCGAGCACACGCGCATTCAACCATCCTTTTTTCTTTGGCTCGTCCCAGTTCATGGAATCCTGCAGGGTGTCTAAAAACCATGCTGCACAACAAGATAAAAAGTCTGCTTGTTTTCATCACTCAAAATCTGAAGTAGTGAACATGATGCGATTGCTTCACGTCTCCTTTTTGATTTCGATCTGTCTGCTCAGTGGCTGCGACTCGAAATCGCAAAAGGCCGATTTCGTCTTTCTCAACGGCGCGGAACCCGAATCGCTCGATCCCGCCGTCATCACCGGACAGCTCGAAGGCCGGCTCGTCTCCTCGCTTTTCGAAGGCCTCACCGCGCGCGATCCCACGGGCAGCATCGTCCCCGGCGTCGCGGAACGCTGGGAAATCTCGCTCGATGGCAGACAATATCTTTTTCACCTTCGCTCCGACGCGCGCTGGAGCAACGGCGATCCCGTCACTGCGTATGATTTCGCCGATTCCTGGAAACGAACCCTCCTCCCGCAAACCGCCGCCGAATACGCCTATCAGCTCTACTATATAGAGAACGCCGAAGCCTTTAATGCAGGCAAGCTACCCGATTTCAACCAGGTCGGCGTCCATGCGCTTGACGATCAGCGGCTCGAAGTGCGCCTCACCAATCCCACGCCCTTCTTCCTCGATCTCTGCGCCTTCCCCACTCTCATGCCCGTCCACATGAAGACGATCCAAAAATATGGCGAAGACGAATGGATCAAGCCCGGCCACATCGTGAGCAACGGCCCCTACACGCTCGAACAATGGCGTATCAACCAGCGCGTGCGCCTTCTCGCCAATCCGTTTTATTGGGACCGCGCGAATGTCGGACTGAATCGGATCGACGCGCTTCCCACAGACAACGCCAACACCGCCTTCAATCTCTATTCCTCCGGCGCGGCCGACCTCACGCTCGATAAAAACCTCATCCCCGCCATGCTGCTCGACGCCCTTCGCGGCCGTCCCGACTTCCATTCAAGTCCCTTCCTTGGAACTTATTTTTATCGGTTCAACGTCACACGTCCCCCGCTCAACAATCCCCTGGTCCGCCAGGCCATCGCGCTGGCGATCGACAAAAAACGCATCGTCGAAAAAGTGACGCGCGCCGGCGAGCCCGTCGCCGACCATTTCGTCCCGCCCGGCATTCACAATTATGAATCGCCCGCGTGCCTCGGACATAATCCCGACGAAGCGCGCGAACTTCTCCGCAAGGCAGGCTATCCAGGCGGCAAGGGCTTTCCCACGATCTCGCTTCTCTACGCCGACCAATCCATCGCCAAGGGCGTCGCGACGGAGGTGCAGGACATGCTGCACAAGGAACTCGGCATCACCGTGCAGCTCGCGCAGCAGGAGTGGAAGGTCTATCTCAATTCCATGAGCCAGCTTGATTACGACATCGCCGCCAGTTCCTGGCTCGGTGATTACAACGATCCCAACACCTTCCTCGATATGTTCGTCACCGGCGGCGGCAACAACCGCACCGGCTGGTCGAACGCGCGCTACGATGGGCTCATCCAACAGGCCGCGAAGGAAGTCGATGTGGAGAAACGCAAAATCATCCTGCAGGAAGCTGAAGGACTTCTCTGTCGTGATGAAGCGCCCATCGCGCCCGTTTATTTTTATGTCGGCGTCCAGTTTTACGATCCGCAAAAAATCACGGGGCTCGTGCAAAACGTGCTCGACGAACATCCGCTGAAATACATCCGGAAGCAAAACTGACATGCTTGTTTTTTTCATACGGCGGATTTTGGGCGGCCTCTTGACCCTCTTCATCGTGATTTCGATCACGTTTTTTCTCATGCGCGCCATGCCTGGCAACGCATTCACCAAGGAACGAAAACTTCCGCCGGCGATTGAAAAAAACCTGCTCGCCAAATACAAACTCGACGGCACCGTTTGGCAGCAATACCGCGGCTACATGAGCGACGTCCTTCAGGGTGATCTTCGTCTCTCGACCAAATATCGCAGCCGCACCGTGAATGAAGTGTTGAAGCAAACGCTTCCGGTTTCCATGACGCTCGGAGGCGTCGCCTTCCTCATCGCGCTCGCCGTGGGCCTTACTCTCGGCTGTCTCGCCGCCATTGGACACAAGACCATGCTCGATCGGGTGTCGATGTTCGTCGCCGTCCTGAGCGTGGCCATCCCCAACTTTGTCATCGCGCCACTCGCGATTCTTTTCTTCGCCCTTTATTGGCATATTTTTCCCGTCGCGGGATGGGACAGCATCCGTCACGTGGTGCTTCCTGCAACCTGCCTCGCCCTTCCCTTTGCCGCCTATGTCGCGCGACTGACGCGTAACAGCATGCTCGAAGTGCTGAATCAGGATTATATCCGCACCGCGCGGGCCAAGGGCGTCGCGGAAGCGCGCGTCGTGCTCAAACACGCGCTCAAAGTCGCCATCCTTCCCGTGGTTTCCTTTTCAGGTCCGCTTGCCGCCAATCTGCTCACGGGTTCGCTTGTGATTGAACAAATTTTCAAAGTCCCCGGCGTCGGCGCGTTCTTTGTGAACGGAGTGTTGAACAGGGATACCTTCCTTGTCGGCGGTGTGGTGATCGTCTATTCCACCCTGCTCATTCTCTTCAACATCATCGTGGACGTGCTTTACACCTTCCTTGATCGGAGGATCCAACTCGCATGAGTGCGACACCCACAGCCTGGCAGCGGTTGATGCGACATCCCACCGCCATCATCTGCCTGGTCGTGCTCGCCGTCATCGTGCTGGCCGCGATCCTGGGCCCATCCTACACCGGTTACGGTTATGCGCAGACCACCGACCAGCAATTCGCTTCGCCCAGCTTCGAGCATTGGTGCGGCACCGATCTTCACGGACGCGACCTTCTCACACGCATTCTTTTCGGCGCACGCGTTTCCCTCATGGTCGGGCTCATCGGCACGCTCGTGAGCCTCATCGTCGGCGTGGCGTATGGAATGATCGCCGGCTACCGCGGCGGCCGTGTGGATGCGCTCATGATGCGCTTCGTGGATGTGCTCTACTGCCTTCCGCGCCTCATTTACATCATTGTCCTCATCACCTCACTCTCGCGCTTTACGAAAAACTCCCCCGAAGCGCGCCTTGTTCTGCTCTTCACAGGACTGGGCATCATGGAATGGCTCACGATGGCGCGCATCGTCCGCGGACAGGTCCTCACGTTGAAGGAACAACAATTCGTGCTCGCGGCGCGAACGCTCGGAGCTTCCGCGCCACGAATCCTGATTCGTCATCTCCTGCCGAATCTGTTGGGTGTTATCATCGTTTACCTGACGCTCACTATCCCGACGGTCATCCTTGGAGAATCCTTTCTCAGTTTCCTGGGACTCGGCATCCAGGCGCCGCAATCGAGCTGGGGTTCACTCATCTCCGACGGTGCCGCCGCGATCAACTCGGTGCGTATTTACTGGTGGCTCATCGTCTTCCCCGGACTCGCGATGGGAGCGACACTGCTTTCACTCAATCTCCTTGGCGATCATCTACGCGACATCTTCGATCCGCGCACGACAAAAGCGTGATCGTTACGCGTTGAATCCGCCGTCAATGGTCAGGCTTGCTCCCGTGACGTAACCCGCATCGGGGCCAGCCAGGTAAGCGACCATTCCCGCAACCTCTTCGGCAGTGCCGTAACGAGGCAGCGCCATGAACTGCTTTTTGAGCATCTCGGCGAATTCGCCCTTATCAGGATTCATGTCCGTATTGATCGGACCCGGCTGCACATTGTTGATGGTGATTCCGCGCGCACCGAGATCGCGCGACAATCCCTGAACCAATCCTTGGAGCGCGGACTTGCTCATCGCGTAAACGGCTCCGCCCTGAAAGGGCATGCGTTCGGCGTTGCAACTACCGATGTTGATGATGCGTCCCCCATCTTTCATGTGTTTGACGGCGGCCTGCGTCGCGACAAACACGGCCCGCACATTGATGGCCACTGTCCGATCGAAATCCGCGAGCTTGAAATTATCGATGGGGCCAAGAGCCAGGACGCCCGCGCTGTTCACTAAAATATCCATGCCACCCAATTCCTTCGCCGTGCGATCGACGGCGGCGACCACGGCACTGGCATCGGCGCTATCAGCCTGAATGGCGATCGCTTTGACTCCCAACGCCTGCGCCGCTTTAACAATCTCGTTGGCCTTGTCAGGCGAGCTGCTATAGGTGAAAGCGATATGCGCGCCTTCGCTGGCCAGACGCTTGACGATGGCAGCACCAATACCACGACTACCTCCTGTGACAAGGGCGCGTTTATTTTTGAGTTTGTCATTCATCATGAACTGAAAGCCTATGGCAAGGATATGAGTAGGTCAAAATGGAAAGCGACGCGCCCTGCAAACAAGCTGGGGCTCGCTGATTTCCGACGGCGCAGCGGCGATCAATTCCGTGCGGATCTATTGGTGGCTGATCGTCTTCCCGGGACTCGCGATGGGCGTGACACTGCTTTCATTCAATCTTCTCGGCGACCATCTGCGCGACATTTTCGACCCGCGCACGGCAAAAACACTTAATTAAGCTTCTGTTTTTTTCGTTCCAAGTAATCCCGAATGTGTGGACGAATCGCTTCATATTGAACACGAGTGAACAATAAAATCCCTGGGACTGATAAAAGGAAAGAAGAGACTCCTCCGATAATAAGAATTTTTGTCAGCCTTGCGAAGTTCTCGTCCTTTACATAATTGCCATCACTATCAAAATTAAAAAAATGTGGTGGGGAAAAATAAAAAGATGAAAAGGCTATAATTAAAAAAGTTAAACCAGGGGCCATCGCCACTATGTAGGCAATCCATACATCTCTACGAACTAAGATCCGATGAACACAAGCGAACCACGCAACATTTCGTTGCCACCAAGAGAGAGACGAAAGCTCAGGTATGGATTTAAGGTCCAAATACATGCCTGATCCTTCTTAAGGAAAAACGTCAAAAAATGCGAGTCAAACAGAAAGCTTCTGCTTCAGGATGTCATTCACCATCGCGGGGTTGGCCTTGCCCTTGGAAGGTTTCATCACATGGCCACCAGCGCACCGATCGTCTGTGCGTGGCACAACTTTAACTCAATCTCCTCGGTGACCACCCGCGCGACATCTTCGATCCCAGAACACAAAGTTCGATTTAGCCTCTATCTCCTCTTGATTAAAGTCACCTGAAGGGGCCATTTCGCGGGAATGTCTACTTGCTGACCGTAATAACCCTCCTTGGAAACCGTAATCCAACGAGCATTTGGAATATCCACGTTAACAATTGCAGACCCGTCATCGTCTGTAAGCGTCGGCGCTCCCTCAATCGACGTCGACTGAACACAGACACGAGCTCCTGAAACCGGCTTACCAAAATCGTCCACAACCATGACAGATTTCGGTTTCGCGCAGCCGCTCAGCATTAAAAACGCACATGAAATGAAAATGCGAAAAACAATTTTCATGGGTAACCCGAAAATATTGCTCAACATTTTATTTTATCAAGTTAAACGGATAACTTTTGCTTCAGCACTTCGTTGACCATGGCCGGGTTGGCCTTCCCTTTTGAAAGCTTCATCACCTGGCCCACGAGCGCGCCGATCGCTTTCGCATTTCCACCCTTCACATCGGCCACGATCTTGGCGTTTTGACCCATCACTTCCTCGCAAAATTTCTCGATCGCGCCGCTATCGCTCACCTGTGACATCCCCTTTTCCTCGACGATCGCCATCGGCTTCTTTCCCGTTTGGAACATTTCCGCAAAGACTTCCTTGGCCTGCTTGCTGTTGATCTTTCCGGCATCCGTCAGTTCCACGAGCGCGGCGAGGTCGGCGGGCTTGATGGGTGATTCCGTCACGCTCTTCGCCGCGGCGCCCAAATCGCGCAGTAAATCGTTCACGATCAGATTCGCAATGCCATTGGCGTCCTTGCTCTGCGATGCGGCGGCTTCAAAATAATGGCCAAGTTCCAGATCGGCGACGATCACGCCTGCATTATACTCGGTAAGCCCGCGCTCCTGCATGAGGCGCTTTTTGCGCACGCTCGGCAGTTCCGGCACGCCCTTGCGCACTTCGTCCAACCACACCGTCGTATCGATCGGCATCAAATCGGGCTCGGGAAAATAGCGGTAATCGTGCGCCATTTCCTTCGTGCGCATCACGAACGTCGTGCCCGTCGCATCATCCCAGCGGCGCGTTTCCTGTCGCATCTTTTCGCCTTTCGCGAGAGCTGTTTGCTGGCGCTGAATTTCATACGCCAGCGCGCGACGCACTCCGCTGATCGAGTTCATGTTCTTGATCTCGATCTTGGTGCCATATTCCTTTTGTCCGACAGGACGCACCGAAATATTGCAGTCGCAACGCATCTGTCCCTTTTCCATGTCGGCATCGCTCACATTGCCGTAGAGCAAAATGTTTCTGAGCGTGCTCAGGAAGGCGAAGGCCTCTTCAGGACTTCCAATATCGGGTTCCGTGACAATTTCCATCAGCGGCGTGCCCGCGCGGTTGAAATCCACGCCCGTGGAATCCTCGAAGTGAAACGACTTGCCCACATCCTCCTCGAGATGGATGCGCGTCAGGCGAACGGTCTTCGAAGCGCTCACGTCCTTCTGCGCGTCCTTCGGATAACATTCCTTCATCAATTCAACTCCACCCTCGAGACAGAGGGGCTTGTCGTATTGGGAAATCTGGTAGTTCTTCGGCATGTCTGCGTAAAAATAATTTTTGCGGTCAAATTTGCAGTGAGGACTGATCTTGCAGTCCAGCATCAAACCCGTGAGCGCCGTCATGCGCACGGCCTGCTCGTTGGGCGCGGGAAGAACTCCCGGCATACCGAGGCAAACGGGACAAACTTGCGCGTTCGGCGCGCCACCATATTGATTCACGCAGCCGCAAAACATCTTCGTCTTGGTCTTCAACTGCACGTGCACTTCCAAACCGATGGTCGTCTCGTAGTTCACAAATTCGGCCTTTCCTTGTGCCACGCTGTTGCCTGTTCATACGCGTTTGCGACGCGCAAAATCGATTCTTCGCCGAGCGAAGGCCCGAGAATCTGAAGTCCCACCGGCATCTTCTGCGCGAATCCGCACGGAAGAGAAATGCCGCAGATGCCCGCAAGGTTCGCGGCAATCGTGAAAATGTCCGCGAGATACATCTGAAGCGGGCTCGACGTTTTTTCGCCGATCTTGAACGCCACCGTCGGCGAGGTCGGCGTCATGATCGCATCGCACTCCTTGAATGCGTTCTCGAAATCGCGTCGGATGAGCGTGCGCGCCTTTTGCGCCCGCAGATAATAGGCATCGTAATAACCCGAGCTCAGCACATAGGTCCCAAGAATGATGCGGCGCTTCACTTCCGTCCCGAATCCCTGCGCCCGGCTCTTGCCATAAAGATCGATGAGATCGTGCGGATTTTCCGCGCGGAATCCGTAGCGCACGCCGTCAAAGCGCGCGAGGTTCGCGCTCGCCTCGGCCGTCGCGATCACATAATAGGTCGCCACCGCCTGTTCGGTGTGGGGCAATGAAATTTCCACGATCTTCGCGCCCTGTTTCTCCAACTCCGCCACGGCCGCGCGCACGAGTTTTTCCACCTCGGGATCCATGCCCTCGACAAAATATTCCTTTGGCAATCCGAGACGCATGCCGCGGACGTCCTGCTTCAGGGCCTGCGTGAAATCGGGCACGGGCGACGGAAGCGACGTCGTATCCATCGGATCCTGTCCGCAAAGCACATTGAGCAACAACGCGGCGTCGCGCACATTTTTGGTGATCGGCCCGATCTGATCGAGTGAAGACGCAAAGGCGACGAGACCAAAGCGGCTCACGCGTCCATAGGTCGGCTTCAACCCAACGCAGCCAGACACGGACGCAGGCTGGCGGATCGATCCGCCGGTGTCGCTGCCGAGCGCCGCGAAACATTCGTCCGCCGCGACCGCGGCGGCGGAACCGCCGCTGGAGCCGCCGGGGATGCGTTCGAGGTCCCACGGATTGTGCGTGGGATGAAACGAGGAATTCTCCGTGGAGGATCCCATCGCGAATTCATCCATGTTCGTCCGGCCCAAAAAAACCGCGCCGGCTTCGCGCAGCTTCCGGACGGCCGTGGCGTCATAGACCGACACAAAATTTTTCAGGATTTGCGATGCGCAGGTGCAAGGCTGGCCCGTCGCGTTGAGATTGTCCTTCAATGCGATGGGCACGCCATGCAACGGACCTTGAGGCGGGGAAGCGTCTTTTTTCTTCGCTTCGGCGAGAGCGCCTTCCGCATCAATGCTCAGAAACGCCTTCACGCGCGGATCCACCTTTTGCATGCGGTCGACGAGCGACTGGACGAGCTCGAGGGATGAAAATTTCTTCTGCCGAAGTCCATCCGCGGCTTCGGCGACGGTCAACGCATGCAGGCTCATTCGACCACCTTCGGGACCTTGAACAGATCGTTCACGCGTTGCGGCGCGTTTTTCAGCGCTTCGCTCACGGGAAGCGACGGACGCACCTCATCCTTGCGAAACACGTTTGTTTGCGGAAAAGCGTGCGCCGTGGGCTCGATGCCTTCGACGTTCAAAGCGCCCAGATTTTCGACGTGTGACAATATCTGCGAGAGCTGAGCCTGATAGCGCTCGATTTCTTCGGGCGAAAGCTGAAGTCGGGCCAATTGCGCCACATAAGTCACGTCAATGCCTTGGGGATTCATAAACAGGTTACTAAAAAATTATGGTGCATGGCGTTGCTGCCGAATTTTGGCCATTCGGCAAGGCGTGCGAGTCGCTGCGATATCCGCAGCGATCTCGCGGCGCGAGCGCAACGCCGCCGATGGTCAAAATTCGCGCAACCCTTCGGGCGGCAGCTCTTTTGGTCGACTCCATCGTTGGCTCGGCAGTCAAAGCCCGCTTTGGGGATTCTCCTGCCTCGCCGCCTTGGATTCGACCAAAATAGCTCTTCGCGCCACGCATCATAGTTTTTTAGCAGCCTGTTAAAGCAAACCAGAATTCAGGAGTCCCCGGCAGGAATCAAGAATTCATTTGAGCCGTAGCCTCGAAGAGGCCGATCAGCGGGATGAATTCGACCAGGATCCGGGCGCGGTCGGATGCGCGTTGCGCGCGCATCCCTTTCCGGAGAGCCACATCAGGGCAACGAACGCGACCATGATCCAGACGATGGCGCGGTTGCGTTGAGCCCGCATTTCCGAGCGCGTGGGCTTGCGCTTTTCCACCGGAGCGCCGACGCGGTCCAGACTGAAATAACGCCGAAACCGGTCCACGTTCGATGAGGAACGCTCGTCCGCCACAGGCGGAGGCGTGAAATGCTTGTCCGGATTGGAAAGCTTGTCGGAAAGATTCCGGATGCGGCGTTGAAGCTCGGCGGATTTCTGCTGCGCCTGCCGCGCTTCTTCAGCGACACGTGAACGAGGCTTGCCCATCTCAAGGAGCCTCTGAAAAATTCTGGTGCGCCGCGCGATCGGGCAGTTGCGCGTTCTGGCCAGGCGCGAGCGACGAGCATCCCCGCAAGCGGGCTGTAAGGAGCGAGCAACGCCGCCAGACGCGCAACTGCCCAGCGCCCGAAGGGTTGCGTGCCTTTTGACCAAGCCCGGCGTTGCGCTCACAAGGCGAGATCACTGGCGGATATCGCCTAGCGATCGCGCCTTGTGCTTGGTCAAAATGCACTGCAACGCAGCACGCCATAATTTTCCAGAGGCTCCTTAATCTCGCTTATCTGCCGCGAAGGAGCAACAGCATGAGGGCGAGCGCCCCGAACAGCATCAAGGGAAGATAACGGGCAAATCCCCGCATGAATTCCTGTCCGAAATCGAGCGGCGCGCCGGAGGTCGAAGCTGGGACCTGGGAACCATTATACATCGTGTCATTCTCGAGCTTGAGAGGTCCTTCGCCGAGCGAACTCAATTGAGCGCGGCCTTTGTTCAATTCGGCGCGCGCGGCTTCCACAATGGAAACGGCTTTCGCCAACTTGGGCTTCAAATCCTCGCCCGCCCATTCCGTCTCACGAATATCCTGAAGCTGGCGGACATAATCCTGAAACACTTCGCGGCTGTTCGTCAGGAGCGTCGAGCGCTTGTTCAATTCAAACTCCTCCTGCTCGATCATGCTCACGGCGCGGGAAAGCTCCTCCAGCATTTCAGCTTTGCCCTTTTCAAAATCCTCTTCGCGGCGGCGAAGGTCTTCCAAATCCTGGCGCTCGCGCTCCAATTCCTCCTGCTGGCGGCGCAATTCCAGCATCTGCTGGCGCGCCTGCTCGACGCGGGCGTCGATTTCCGCGCGGCTCTGGCTCTGAGCGGCGTGCGGCTGGTGATTGCGCTCGCGGGAGGGCTTTTCAGCCTCGCCGTGGCCGTTGGGAATCAAGTCTGTATCGATGAATTCTGAAGCTTTCATGTGCATAGGATGGGGATTAAAATTCGAACTGGCGGAGTTTATTTTCGGCCAGCCGCATGGGCACCAGGGTGGCTGTAATGCTCAGCAGGAAGGTTACTGTGTATATCACGCTGACAAGTGAAGTAAAACGAAATTCGAGAGGTAAATTCGCCATGAAGCGAACGTGCATCGGCACCGCCACCGCCATCACCATGACCGCCACGTAGGCCAGGCTCATCACGAGGCAAAACGTGCCTCCGAACCCCGAAACGATCTGCGCCGCGTTCTGCCGCATGTTCGGGAAAAGCACCCCCAATCCGACCGCGATGCCACTCAACCCCATGCTCATTAGGATCAGCGTGAACGCAATGACATGGCGGAGCGCCGGCTCGAGCTGCAGACTGTGAAACGAAAACATCATCAACCCGAGCGTGATGCCGCATGAGAAAATCGTGCTCATCCAGAATTTCCCCCAAACGATGTCCATCAGGCTCGCCGGCGCCAGCCCGATCAGCCAGAGACTGCGCCCCTCGAGACTGAATTGCGGATAAACAAAACGCGTCGTCAGCGTCGAAAGAATGAGCGAAAGCGAGCCCAGATTCAAAAAGGCGACGACGCTCACCCAGAAGCGTTCGTCGAGGTGATAGCGAAAATTCCGGATATTCAGAAAATAAAATCCCAGCAAACCGAAAAAGACCGCGAACTGGCTCCATTGGCCGGTGTCGCGCCAGAAGGTGATCACATCCTTTTTCAGCACGCTCCGGACCGGCGGTTTCAGCCACACCATCCATCCGACACAGAGGGACGCCAGAAACGAGAGGCGGCTGCGATACGTCCGGCTCGCGTTCGCGCGTCCATGCAGCCGCCGGTCCTGCACGCGCGAGGCGTTGCCGTAAAACAACAGCCCGCCATAACGCAGCAAAAGCCATCCGGCGAAAAGCGTGTAGCTCATCACGAGGCCGAAAAAGAAAAGGGTCTTCGGCCAGATCTGCTCTCCCAGCCCGAGCACCGCCGTCGCCAGCCAGTAACTCGGCAGAATGGGTTCCACCGCAAGCCGCGTGTTTTTCAAAAGCATGTTCATCAACGGCACGATCTCCGCTTCACGCGTCAGGCTGACGTCCACCGGCCGGTAAAGCGCGAGCAACAGTCCCAACCCGGCGATGAAAAGAAAAACAACGAGGCGGCGTCCCCAGATGTGATGCCAGAGATAGACGAGCGCGAGCAGCACCGCGGCGCCCAGTGTGTTGGCGAGAAGTGAAAAGGGAAGATAAAGAATGGGAAGCAGCAATAAAAACCAGACGGGAAGTTTCATCCCCCAGCCGTAGGCGAGGAAAAGCGGGCCTGATAAGAAAACGAATGCCCACGACGCGAGCGCCGACATTTCGAGAAATTTCCATCGAAAGAGCTGTCCGTGGCTCACAGGCAGCGTTTGAAACCAGGCGGTTTCACGATTGCGGAAGAAAACGCCGTAGCCCGCGATCACGCTGCTGACGATCAGCATGAAAAAAATCAGGCCGAAGAGCAGATAAAACATCCGCGCGACGAGCAGATCTCCCAGCGCCGGCACGCCCTGCTGAAGAAATTGCAGGCCGCGATAAAAGAGCCAGGTGAAAAAAATCCAGTAACCCAGCACGAAGACTGAAATCACCGTGAGCATCAGCCGCGACTTGCGCAGCATCTGATGGAAACGGTTCGCCGCCTGCCGCATCGAGACGCGCGCCCAAAGACGGTAAAGTTTTGCGCTCGAAATCGCGGCGTCCATTACAGAGCTAAATCTTCACGTGAAACTTTTCGCCTTTTTTCGCCGACGCGCAAAATCCCGCCATGAGTTTCGCCATGTTTTCGAGATCGCCCAAATGGATCACCTCGACGGGTGAATGCATGTAGCGGTTGGGAAGTCCGATCGAAACGGAGGGAATGCCGCCGCGCTGCAGGAAGATCGCGTCCGCATCCGTGCCCGTGCCGCGCGGATCGGTCGAATATTGAAGCGCGATTTTTTTGGCCTGCGCCACCTTTTCCAGGCGTTCCGTCAGGAGAGGATGGTTCGCGCTGCCGCGGCCGATGATAGGCCCCTTGCCGAGCTTCACATCGCCAAAACGATTCTTATTCACGATCGGAATGTCCGTCGCCTGCCCCACATCCGCCACGAGGGCGGCGTCGGGATTCACGCTGTAACCCACCATCGACGCGCCATGCAGGCCGATTTCCTCCTGCACGGTGGAAACAGCCACAACGCAGGCGTTCAGTTTTTTTTCAGCGGCAAGAAGACGAAGCGCCTCGGCGGCGGCAAAAATTCCAATGCGGTTGTCGCAACCGCGGGCCACGGCGAGGTCGCCGCGCAGGATTTCGAAGGAGTCGACGAAGGTGATAACGTCGCCCACGCGCACGAGTTTTTCAGCCTCCTTTTTATTCTTCGCGCCAATATCGAGAAAGCATTCATGAAGCTTGGGGACCTCGGCCTCCTTGCCCCGTTCCTGCATGTGCGGAGCGAGAGTGCCCGTCACACCAAGAACCGGACCGTTGCGCGATTGCACGCGCATCCGCTGGCCGCGCACGAGAGTGTGATCCACGCCGCCGACGCCGGTGAAATAAATGAATCCTTCGTCGGTGATGTTCTGGACCATGAAACCAATTTCGTCGGAATGGCCCGTCACCATGATCTTAGGGGTCCCTTTTTCATTCAGATAGGCGAAGCAATTCCCGTAGGCATCGGTTTCGACGCGGTCGGCAAAGGGTTTCACGTAGTCCAGCCAGACGCGCTGCGCGGGATGCTCGCGGCTTGTGACGCTGACAGTGTTCAACAGGGATTCGAGAAATTGAAGGCTGGAAGGCTGCATGCGCTGTAAACTAGCCGGTCAGAAGCACTTTGCCAGCTGAAAATAAAACTGAAAAGAAATGCGATCCCCGAGCTTGAAACCGGTTTCATTTTGAGGTAGATTTTCAGTCACCGGGACGGAGGTTGGATGCGAAAAATTACGATTCAAGATATCTGTGCCGAAGCCCAAGTTTCGCCGGCCGCCGTTTCACGCGTCATCAACAACAAGCCCGGGGTCCATCACGTCAAACGTGAGCGCATTCTGAGCGTGATCAACCAGCTGGGTTTCACGCCCAATGCCGCCGCGCGCGGCCTGCGGAAGAACACGACGGAAACCATCGGCGTCATTGTCCCCACTTTTGAAAGCCTCGTTTTTGCCGGGTTTTTGACCGGTGCGGAGGAAGTGATCTTTCATCACAACTATTACATGTTTGCTCTGACGACCCAGGCGGCGAACCTTTCCATGAAGGCAAACGTGGAAAAATGCCTGCAATTGGTGGATGAAAAACGCGTCGACGGGATCATCCTTCTCGATAATATTCGCGATCTGCGTGATCAATATGGCTGGCGCAAATATTCGATTCCCATTGTCAGTGTGTATCAACATCGCAAAGGCATGCACTCCGTGGTGGTGGATGATTTTTCAGGCGCCTATGAGGCCACGAAACATTTGATTGATCATGGTTATCGCGACATTGCCACGTTGACGGGACCGAACATCTGTCATGATGCCCGCGAACGATTGCGCGGTTATGAAGCCGCCCTGCGCGATCACAACATGCCTTACGAGCCAAAAAACGTGGTCCAGGGAAGCTTCACACGCTCACGTTCCCTGAAAGCCTTCCTGCACGCCTATCGCACTCGCACTTGGCCGGAAGCGGTTTTCGCCGCCAACGATGAAATGGCCATGGCGCTGATCCAATTCATGCGCTCCCAGTCCGACCCGAAGATCCGTTCCACGGCCATCATCGGATTTGACGACGTGGAATGGGCCGAAGCCGAAGGCCTGACCAGCGTGCGCGTCGACGTCCACGAGATCGGGCGCAGCGCGGCCCGCATGCTTTTCGAACAGATCGCGCATGGCCGAAACCAGCACGTGTGTCACGAATTTGTCCGTCCCCAGCTGATGGTGCGCAACACGTGCGGCTGTCCCGCCCCTCGGTAACAGCCTACTAAAGACCTTTCGATCCCTCTCCCGGTGGACTGAAAACGTTTCAGTTTCGTTTCAGTCTGTTTCAGTTTTATTTCACGTTTCTTTCGGTTTTTTTGCCGTTTTGAAGGAGCTTTACCTCTGTCATTTTTCCGAAATCGATTTCATCTGCCCGCTTGACAAGCCCCATGCCGTCCACTAGGTTGATGCAACGTAATCGACCAACCATGGAAATAAATCATCCATTGTCAGGACAGCGACAGTTGCGGTCTCGGTTGAATAAAGCCTATTCCAGGTTCGTCTAGTCTTAAACCTCTGTTTGGTCTCCACATCCCAACTTTCCAAATAGAAAAGAAGGCAAGATGAAATCGATTACAGGACGGCCTCATACAACCTCAAAAACCAACTCAAGGAATGTAGAAGGAAAGCCTATGAAAAAGTACGCACTCGTTGCGTTCGGCGCGATGCTCTTTGCGAGCGTGGCCCTGACGCAAGCGGCAGAACAAGCGGTCAAAATGCTGGCGGATTTCAATTCGCCCGCTCCTAACAATGTGCAGGGAAATTTCGGTGGGTTCACCCCCAATCCTGAAGAACAAGTGTACGTCTGCACGGAAAATATCGATTCCGCGGTGAAGCACGAAGGTTCTTCCTCGCTTCGCCTCGATTACAACGTCGGCAACGGCGGCGCCTACAACGGTTTCTGGATGAAACTGGGCGCCACGGATGACGCCACGCTCGACGGATCAGCCTACACCAAGCTCACCTTCTGGGTGAAAGGCGACGAAAAAGCCGGCATCCCGAGCAAGTTCAAGGTGGAGCTCAAATCCGGCAAGAAAAAAGGCGACTATTATGTCGGCGAAGTTACCGGCGAATGGAAAAAAATCGAAATCCCCATGGATACTTTTGCGAAGAAGGGGGGAGTGGACCTCTCGAAACTGAGCGAAATGACGATCGTTTTCGAACAGAAGTATGCCAATCCTGGAACCCAGGGTTCGCTCTACATCGACGAAATTGCGTTAGAAAAATAATCTGACTCTTCACAAAAGGCCTCCGGACTCACGTCTGGAGGCCTTTTTGTATCCCCTTTCTTTTTGAATCCTTTCATAGTATGGCTGCGTGATGCGTCCCCCACGATTTTTTGCGATTTTAACGCTTCTTCTTTCGTTCTCGCTCTTCGCGGCTGATTCCGTTCCCGCGCAGACCAATTCCGCGCCCACCGCGCCGCGCATCGTCCTGCACGATTTCGACCGCGACGACCCGCGCAACAACCTCCGCGGAAACAGCGGCACGTGGAATCTGGAGCCGGACGACCAGAAGTCCGACGCCTCGTTCATCCTCGACGACAAGCAGCATCGCGGCGAATCCGGCCATGCGCTCTTTCTCACGTACAAACTCAATCCCGATCGCGCCTCGCAAAACGGTTTTTACACCAATCTCAACGACCTCGACGCGCGCAATTACGACCACTTGGAAATCTGGGTGAAGGGCGACGCCAAAATCGGCTTCGCCAAATCCTTCAAAATCGAATTCAAAAAACCCAAGCCGGGCTATCCCGGACAAATGCTCAAGGGCGGCTACGTCATCCAGGGCATCACCTCCGAATGGCAGAAATTCACCATTCCCCTCAATCTCATCACCGGCATCACGGAATGGGACCACCTGGACGAATTCGTCATTTCCTTCCACACGCGGCGCGCGGACGTGAAACAGGGCGGTTACTACATTGAAGACATCGCCCTGATCAAAACGGGCAATCCCGGCCCCAGCGCCAACGACCACGTCGATGTGCCGAAAAAGAAGCAGTGGGAGAACGAGCGGGGCGGCGAAAAGGCGGCCATCCCCTTCGTCCAAAAACGCCTGGTGGGCTGGCCCACCATCGCGCTGGCGGACAAGAAGGGTTTTCCTAAGGACGACCGCGAATTTGTGATGCGCGTGGCGCGCGACACGTGGAAGGGGATCGACGCCCTTACGGACAAGGAACACGGCCTGCCGCTCGACACCGTCCGTTTTTCCAAGGGATCGGTCGCGCTCAAGGACAGCCGCATTGGCGATTACACCAACGTCACCAACATCGGCATCTATCTCCTCTCGGTCGTGGGCGCGTTCGAATTGAAATTCATCACGAAGGACGAGGCACTCCAAAAACTGAAAGCCACGTTTGACTCGCTCGAACACATGGAATCGTACGAGGGCTTCCTCTACAACTACTACGACACCACTTCGGATGAACGCAGTAGTAATTTTGTCTCCTTCGTCGACTCCGCTTGGTTGAGCTGCGGCCTCATCACGCTCCGCCACGCCTTCCCCGAACTTGAATCGCGCTGCACCCCGCTTCTCAACCGGGGCAATTACCAGTTTTTCTACGATCCCGTGGAACAGCACATGAACCACGGCTATTACGTCAATCTGAAGGTCCGCGCCGAATACAACTATGGCGTGCTCTACACCGAGCCCCGCGCCGGAAGCTTCATGGCGATGGGCAAGGGAGACGTTCCGGAGGAACATTGGTTCAGCCTGCTGCGCACTTTCCCGGAAAACGCCGACTGGCAGACGATGACCCCCACCAATCGCGTGCTCAAAAAAGTGCGCGGACACGAATTCTTCGGCGGCTACTACGAATGGAAGGGCTACAAGTATGTTCCCTGCTGGGGCGGCAGCCTCTTCGAAGCGCTCATGCCGACGATGGTGATCGATGAAAGACAGGTGGCCCCCAACAGCCTCGGCACGAATGATGTGCTTCATGCCACCATCCAGCGCCGTTACGCGCTCGAGGAATTGAAATATCCCGTCTGGGGAATGTCGCCCTGCTCCACCACCGCCGAGGACAACTACTCGGAATTTGGCGTGAAGGTGCTCGGGACCGCCCCTTATAAACCCGGAGTGGTGACCCCGCACGTTTCCGCCCTCGCGATCAATTTCACGCCCAAGGAATCGATCGAAAACCTGCGCAAGCTCATCGAGCTGTACGACGTTTATGGCGAATACGGATTTTACGACGCGGTCGATCCCATGACGGGACAGGTCGCCTACAAATATCTCGCGCTCGACCAGGGCATGATTTTTGTGGCGCTCGCCAATTACCTGGGTGACCATTGCGTCCAAAAACATTTCATGGCCGACCCCATCGCCCAGCGCGCTTCCGCGATCATCAAGGAAGAAAACTTTTTCGAACCCGAACCCACGCCCCCACCGAAATAGCATATGAAACGCCTGCCGCTCCTCCTCCTCTGTCTCCTTCCCGCCCTTTCGTTTGCGATCGATCCGGTTCAGATCCTGATCATCAAGGGCGATAAATTCGAATCCCCCTTCGGTTCCGAACGCGGAAACTGGGGAACGGAAGGCGGCTACATCAAGGCGAAGACGATCGAGGAGCCCGACAAGACCCAGTCGCTCCAGCTCGACTACGGCGCCCCGACGGAAAAACAAAACGCCGGCTATTGGTTTGCCTTCAAACATTTCGACATCCGTCCCTACGACGCCATCCGCTTCAAGGTGCGCGGCCGCGCGGGCGGAGAAATGATGGCTGTCGGCTTCAAGGACGACCGCTGGTACGAGCAACGCCTCTCGATCGAAAATTACATCAAGGGATCCATCACGAAGGAATGGCAGACCGTGGTCGTGCCGTTAAAAGACTTCGCTGAAGTGCGCCAGTGGGATTCCATGGATAATTTTTCGTTTTCATTTTTCTACAACGAAGCCTTTTTGGTCCGCAGCCAGGTCTACGTCAAGGACGTCGAGCTGATCGACACCGGCGACGCAGCCACGGGTTCCGTTCAGCTTTCCAGCAAAAACCCCTCCTCCGCCCGAAGCGGGAAATGGTACGAGCGCAACGAAACCAAGGAAGCCTATCCCCTTCCCGCCAACCTCGATAACGCATCCGATGATGTGCTGCTCGACACGATCGAGCACGCCGCCTTCAACTATTTCTGGAATGAAGTGAACATCAAGACGGGCCTCATCAAGGACCGCTGCTATGCGTTCGGCACCGACATGCGCCGCGTCACCAGCGTCTCCGCCGTCGGCTTCGGCCTCGCCGGCATCTGCGTGGCCGACAAGCGCGGCTGGGTGCCCCACGAAGCGGCCATGAAACGCGTGCTCACCACGCTGAAGTTTTTCGATACCAACGCCCAGATGTATCACGGTTTTTATTTCCATTATTACGAACTGGAGGACGGCAAACCCGTCCCCGGCTTCGAAGTGTCCACTATCGATACCGGCCTCTTCCTCATGGGTGTCGCCGCAGTGAAAAATTATTACAAAGGGTCCGACATCGAAACGATTGCCCAGTCCATTTTGAACAAGACTGACTGGGCGTGGATGACCAGCGGCGATAAATTTCTTCATCACGGCTGGTTCGCCAACCGGATCATCCCCCATAAATGGATGAACTACGACGAGGCGTTTCTTTGTTATTTCCTCGGCGTCGGCTCCCCCATGTCGCCCATTCCCGCTGAGGCATGGGACCTGATCGAGCGTGAAACGCTCGTCTTCAATAAACAGAAGTTCATCCCCGCCGCCGGAGAGAACTGTCTCTTCGAACATCAATATCCCCAGGTATGGGTTCATTTGAAGGGCCG
>Ga0207095_10086_pt1 | contig 27775 bp, 27 predicted proteins | sample Alteio_BWMinHeat_88_FD_153529 | JGI IMG/M metagenome (GOLD analysis project Ga0207095, IMG submission 153529) | Enriched cells from forest soil in Barre Woods Harvard Forest LTER site, Petersham, Massachusetts, United States -... | ecosystem: Environmental > Terrestrial > Soil > Temperate forest >... | reverse complement strand
ATCTTGACATGTCGTCCTTGAACGGACGCAGCGCAATCGTCATTCTCACTGTGCTCACGGTGCTGTCCATCATGTGCATCGCGTTCGCGTGCATGGTCGGTTCCGTCACGCTGCCGTTCAGCGACTTGTTTTCAGGTGTGGTCGATGCAATGCGGAATGCCCCCGCCACGCTCGCCGCCACGCTGTTTGAATTGCGTCTGGGGCGCGCACTATGCGCATTCGTTACTGGCGCGGCGCTGTCACTTGCAGGCGTGATGATGCAGGCGCTATTGCGCAATCCCCTTGCCGATCCGTATGTCCTGGGTGTTTCCGGCGGTGCCGCAGCAGGCGCGCTTGCTGCGATGTTGTTCTTTGGCGTTGCATGGATGGTGGATCTCGCCGCATTCGGCGGCGCGATCCTGGTGTCGCTGATATTTTTCCTGCTTGCTTATCGCGATTTGCGTAGTGGGATCGCGGACGGCAATCCATCCTTGCTGCTGCTGACCGGCGCCATCATCGCTGCGGGTTGTGGCGCATTGGTCACGCTGATGCTGTCGCTGGTGCCTGATGGGCGCGTGCGCGGGATGGTGTTCTGGCTGATCGGTGACCTGTCCGGCGCGCAGTTGCGCTGGTGGCCATGGATAGTATTGGTTGGCGTACTGTTATTCGCAACCCGTTCGGCGCGTGCGATCAACCTACTGGCCATGCAAGCGGAAACCGCAGCAACGCTCGGCATCAAGGTCGGCGCGTTACGGCAACAACTGTTTTTCTGCACTGCATTGCTTACTGCAAGCGCAGTGAGCAATGCCGGCAGCATCGGTTTTGTCGGATTGATTGTTCCGCATGCATGCCGATTTGCATTGGGCCCGGATCACCGCCTTTTGATGCCGGCAGCCACGCTGGTCGGCGGTTCGTTCCTGGTGCTTGCCGACACATTGGCGCGCAGCCTGCTTGGCCCGCAGCAATTGCCCGTCGGCGTCATCACTGCGTTGATCGGCGTGCCGGTATTCCTGATGCAGCTACACCATGTGGGCAGGAAATAATGCGTACCGTCGAGTTGGCCTTGCGTGTCGCTGACCGGATTCTGGTGGATGGTCTGAATTGGGAAATTCATGCAGGCCAATGCTGGTGCATTATCGGTCGCAACGGCGCCGGCAAAAGCACCTTGCTGCGCACGCTTGCAGGATTGCGGCAAACTGACGCAGGCGCAGTGATGCTGCATGGGCGTTCGTTGCCGGCTTGGCCGCTGCATGACCTGGCCTGCGAACGAGCCTACCTAGCGCAGGGACGTAGCGATGCGTTCGGATATTGCGTAGCAGATGTCGTGCTGGCTGCGCGTCATCCCTATCAGGATGCGCGTTATTGGGAGTCCGATGCAGATGTCGAAGCTGTTGCCGCAGCCCTCTCAGCGCTGGATATAAACAGTATGGCGCAACGCGACGTGCGTACCTTGTCGGGAGGCGAGCGCCAACGTGTCGCAATCGCTGCTGTGCTGGCGCAGGACACGCCCTTGCTGTTACTGGACGAGCCGGCCACTGCCCTCGATCTGGCGCACCAGGTGAGTGTCATGGGTTTGCTGGCGCGCCTCTGCAAAGAGTCGAACAAGTCGGTTGTCATGGTGAGTCACGATTTGAATCTCGCGCACAGCGTCGCAACCCATGCGCTGCTGCTGATGGGCGATGGGCAGTGGCAAGCGGGACCGGTCGAGGAAGTATTGGAGCCGGCAGTGTTGAGCCGGTGTCTGGGCCATCCGATCGAAACAATACGGCATGGTGCACGCACTGTATTCATGCCACGTCCTTGATCAGTCAACGCTATCAAGCGAGACCAGCCTGTCTTTGAATTTGTCGCTGTATGAGTGAAATTGCCTGACCGTATTGCTGCACCACGGTCGCGGTTTCAGTGCCGTTCGTGCTCAGCAATTTATTGATTACCATTTCCAGATGCCGCGATCCCAGCGTGACAGCTGCGGTGCGGCATGTTTCAGTGAGCTGGCTAAGCGCGGCGAGTGCGTTTTCATTTGCGCTTGTCAGCTCATGTACCAGTGTATCCAATTGCTTGAGCAACGCGCCGATATAGGTTTGATAGCGCGGCCAGTCGATGCCCAGTCTGGACGATGTGATTGGAAATGGCTCAAGAATGCCAATCTGAAACTGCTGGGCAATCGCGCCGACTCTCGCCACCGCATCCTGACCAATCGGCTTGACGACAAAACCGCTGACGTTCAATTGAGACGCTTCGCTGACCGAATCCCGATCTGCGGTCCCCGTGATCAGCATCGCGGGCCAGCCGACGAAGCGCCGATTTTCGCGCAGCTTTTTCAGCACTTCAATGCCGGTCATCCCCGGCATCTGGATATCGAACAAGCACATGACGGGCAACTCCATGCTTTGCAGTGCGTCCCAAGCGGCAATTCCGTCTTCCACCTGAATAATTTTTGCGTCAGGCAGACTGGAAATGTGATGGGCCAGCGCAAGGCGCGACACCAGGTCATCATCGGCGATTAGATAATTCATGATTTTCCTTCATTCACATGTGTGTCTATGGCCATATGCAGCGCGGGGTATACCATTTTCAGCTGCGAAACGTCCTGCGATTTGCATGCCGCCTCCATCTTCGCCGCATGTTCTGCGATAGAAGCAACGTTGATATATTGCGCAGCGCCTTTCATGTTATGGGCAATGCGTGCAGCGTCAGACAAATTGCCGATTTGTATTGCGGTATCCAACGCCTTGATCTGATTTGTTACCTCGGTCGCAAAAATGGCAACCAGGTCAGGGCGCTCCGGTGTCAGCCTGGCGTTTGTGGATTCGGCGCCGGGTTCATCCATTGCGGAAGTGCCATCCTGTAATTCTTCAGTCGACTGGGACGATAGTCCCACGAGTCCAAGCAGCGCATCCAGTTCAGTCAGGTCGCGAGCAGTAAATGCGCTCTGCCGCATCGGCTGCAACACTCGCCCGCGTTTCAGTTGCCATTCGATCGCCTGTTGCAATGCGTGATGCAATGCACGTTCGTCGATCGGCTTGGGCAGGAAACCATTCATCCCGCTGTCCAGATAATGTTCCTTGTCGCCCTGCATCGTGTTCGCGGTAACCGCGACTATCCATATGTCCGGATCAAGCACGAAGGTGGTGTCAGTGCCGCCGACGCGAATCAGACGTGTCGCCTCGTCGCCATTCAATTCCGGCATCCTGCCATCCATCAATACGATGTCGAATGGCCTTTCGGCAAGCATGGCGATTGCTTCGTAGCCGTTTTCAACGGTGACGCATTCATGCCCCATTTCTTCCAGCAGCGAGCGTACGATGACCTGATTGGTCAGTCCATCCTCTGCGCACAGGACGGAGAGCCTCCAATCGTGCGGTGCATTGGCACTTTCCGCTACGGTATCCGGCAGCAAGGCATCTGCAATTTGCATTGGCAGCCTCACGCGGAAAATTGAACCGGCGCCCGCATTGCTTTCCACCTGGATCACGCCGCCCATCAGATCGACCAGCGAGCGTGTGATCGATAGTCCGAGTCCGGTGCCGCCATAGCGCCGCGCAATCATTGCATCGGCCTGTTCAAACGCGTTGAACAAACGCCCGAGGACATCCTGGCTCATTCCGATGCCGGTATCTTCAACCGAGATTTGCCATTGTGTCGAATCAGCGGAGCAAACCCCGGCGTCGATTTTGATATACCCCTCTTTTGTAAATTTGATGGAATTACCCAACAGGTTAAGCAGGATTTGCCGTATCCGGATCGGATCGCCTATCAGTAACGGGGGGAGCTCGGCATCGACATGTAGTTGCCAATCGAGTCCCTTGTCACTCGCACGTTGACGCAGCAACTCAAGCGTCTCCGTCAGCTGCGACCGGACGTCGTAGGGGATCAGTTCAATTTCCAGTTTGCCGGCTTCGATCTTGGAGCTGTCGAGAATGTCGTTGATGATTTCCAGCAGGCCTTGCGCGCTGCTGAGCGCCAGTTGCAAATCGCGTTTCAGGTTTGGCGGGCAGCGCTTGAGCGTCAGGTTCAACATGCCGATGATGCCGGACAGCGGCGTACGCAACTCGTGACTCATGTTGGCGAGGAAGAGTGATTTTGCTGACGTCGCAGCTTCGGCGGCATTTTTCGCAGTCTCCAGTTCCCTGGTGCGATTCTGAACCCGTTGTTCAAGTTCTTCGTTACTGCGCTCGAGTTTTTCCAGAATCTGGTCGCGCTCCTGATTGGCCAGCACGCGCTCGACCAGGTTGCCGATGTGACTGCCATACAGTACGTCTTCACGCATCCAGTTTCGCTGCTGTCCTGTTTCTGCGAATGAAATCAATCCGACATTCTTGCCGCGCATCCGCAACGGCACTTCCAGTATTGAACAGACATTTGCTGGATCAAGCAGCGGGCTCAATTCGTTGGCGGCCGGATGCAGGTGGATATCATGCACTACCAGTGGATCGTGCAAGGTGCTCAGTATCTGGCAATACTTGGGCACTGCATCACAGCTCACTATTTGGTCGAGTGCAAATCCGAGCTCGTCCGGTCCAAGCAGTGCGCAGCATTTGTACTGACCACCGGCAGGCTCTTCCAGCCAAATGGCAACAATCTGGATGCGCAGAATGTCTGCCGAAGCTTTTACCAGGTGCTGCAAGGCTGAAGTCAATCCGCCCTGGTCGATAAACTTGTCCGACGACAGCTCGAGCAGGAGTTCACCCGGTGGCTTTTGCGACAAATCATATTGGGCCAGATCGCGCAAGCGCTCCGGCGCGCTAAGCAGCGTCAGCTCCGCATCGATTGCCTGTTGCTGACGTGCGCGCTCCAGCGCGATGTCGATATCGCCGCGTTTTTCAGCCAGTTCAGAGAGCGCGGCATAGCATTTTTTTTGTTGCAGCCGTGCGCCGATTTCACTGGAAAAACTCAGCGCGCTTTCGTAGACCGCATAAGCTTCGCTCTCATTATTTTGCAACAGCAGGATTTGCGCGAGCGTATTAAAGGCGGCACCTTTCAACCAAAGGTAATCACATTCATCGGCTAAACGCAGTGCCGTGCGGGTAAGGTCTGCTGCCTGCACGAGGTTGCCGCGATCCATCTCGACATGGCCGAGATGCCAATATGACTCAGCAACATATTCGTCGACGCCGCCCTTTCTGGCTTCAACAAGGGCAAGTTTGAACTGCTCTGCCGCGAGCTCGAATTGCTGCAATCCGTAATGGTGATTTACGCCGAGGTTGATTGCTACTTTGCTGGCTAAATATGGCGCGTCCAGACCTTTCAATAGTTCTCCGGCATCGCGATGAAATCGTGCACCTGTCAACCGATCACCCAGCGCATCGTAGATTTGGCCGAGACCGATCCGCCCTTCTATACCGGAGTACAGGTCTCCCGTCAGTGCGCTGGTATCGATACAGCGCATCCAGTAGCGGATGGCCTCGCGATACTCACCGCGCGTGTAGCGCACGCGCCCGATTGCCTCCAGCAGGCGGCCAGCCTGTTTGGGCAGGCTGTTCGCTTCGGCCAGTTGTAAACCTGCATACAGCGCGTCGATGATGCCGCTGATCTGTCCCAGCCGTTCGAGAGTGAAATAACGTTTATACAGTGCGTCGAGCTGGCAAGCGGTGTCGCCTGCCGCCGCAGCTTCAGTTTCCAGTCGACCGTATAGTCGAATGCCGATTTTAGGATAACGTCGCGCGACCCTGTCCACGCGCTGCAGTACGGTTTGCATTGAGCCCCCCTTGCAGGAATGTATCACTTAACGCCATAAAATATTGCATTTAGGCACTTATTGACCGAGATTTTATATGTTCCTACGCATCGGGGCGCTCCGCGGAACGTTGTAGTGTTTGTGCCATGCGATGAATTTTTCGTCTTGCCTGAATCTTCGTTGCATGATGAATAACGACCAATATGGACTTCTATCGTTTTTCAATCACGTCATCTGCAATTCCATACGGAAACTAGCTAAGATAGTGGCAAGCGGTTTCGCGATCGACGTTCTGGTCAAAATGGAGAATGTAATGACAGGTAATGCGCACAATGATGCAGGTAACCCGGCGGCTCCGCCCGAGGTGAATGCTGTAATGACCCTTTTTAACCAAAAGCGCTATGCCGAATGCGAAGTGCTTGCCCGGACCTTGACGGTGCGCTTCCCCGACCAAGGGTTTGTCTGGAAAGTTCTTGGCGCAGTGATCAAGTTGCAGGGGCGGATTACCGAAGCGCTACTGCCCATGCAGAATGCGGCAAGGCTGTGGCCGGGCGATCCCGAGGGGCATCGAAACCTGGGCAATCTTCTCTATGATCTCGGACGCTTTGTGGAAGCGGAGGTCAGCTTCAGGCAGGCGATTGCAATCCAGCCGGATTTTGCTGAGGCGCATAACAACCTTGGCAATACGCTCCGAGAGCAGGACAGGCTCGCGGAAGCCGAAGCCAGTTGTCGTCGGGCGCTCGCCATCAAGCCGGATTTCGCGCAGGCCTACCGCAGCCTGTTTCTCGCACTCCAGGATCAAGGCCGCGCAACTGAGGCGCAAGCGTCGCTGCGGCAAGCACTGGAGATCTTGCCGGACGATGGCCGGCTCCAGTTGCTGAAGGTGATGACGACGCTGCCCATTGTTGCGCAAACCGTAGCGGAATCTGTTGCTGCGCCGGGCGAATTTGATCGCGCGCTTGGAAAATTGTCGGGCTGGATCGCTGCCGAGCCCGCACACCTTGCACGGTTTTCTGAAGCGGTGGGATTGGAGCAGCCCTTCTATCTTGCCTATCGCAATGGCAACCACATGGAGCGCTTGTCACGTTATGGCGATCTCGTCACAGCAAGTGCGCCGCCTATGACGAACCTGTCTCCACCGCCGCGGAAAAAATTGCGCCTCGTCGTGGTCTCGCAATATTTCCGTAGTCATTCCGTTTGGGACGTCATCATCAAAGGACTATTGGAGAATCTCGATCGCACACGCTTTGAGGTCGTGCTGTATTACGTCGGCCATGACGAGGATAGCGAGACAGCGGTTGCCCGATCAATGGCAGACGTATGGCGCGATCATCGCACCATCGGCGGTTTGCCGGGGTGGCTGGACGCGATGGCTGTCGACGTGCCGGATGTCATCCTGTATCCGGAAATCGCAATGGATCCGATGTCCCTGCGCCTGGCTTCCCGTCGCCTTGCACCGCTTCAAGTTGTGAGCTGGGGGCATCCCATCACGACCGGATTGCCGACGATAGACCTGTATTTTTCTGGTGAGATGCTTGAGCCGCAGGATGCGGACGCCCACTATCGCGAGCGCCTTGTGCGCTTGCCGGGCACAGGGTGTTGCACCGCCCCCAGTGCACTGGTTCCTGAAGCAATTCCGGAATTGGCAGCGAAGCTGGCCATGTGCAACGGGCCTTTATTTTTGATTGCGCAGCGCCCGATCAAGTTCGACCCCAGCGACGATGCGCTCTATGCCGACATCGCGGCAGCTACGGGCGAGAGTACTTTCGTATTGCTCAGCGATCCCAAGTATCCTTGGGCGACGGAGCAGACTATTGACAGGCTCGGACGTGCTTTTTCAGCGCGTGGCCTTGATCCGAAAAATCACCTGCTGGTTCTTCCATGGCTTGCACGCGCGCAGTTCTACACGTTGCTCGACCAGTGCGATGTGTACCTTGATTGCCCATCATTTTCCGGCTACACCACAGCGTGGCAAGCGGTGCATCGCGGTATACCGGTCGTCACTCTGGAAGGGAAGTTCATGCGCCAACGCCTGTCTGCAGGATTGCTGCGCAAGATTGGTTTGACCGACACGATTGCAGTGTCCAAAGATGAATACACGGCAATCGCAACGCGTCTCGCCACGGAATGTCGTGATCCTGCGCTTCGCAGTGTACGCCGTGATGCGCTCAAAGCAGCCGCTCCATTGGCCGACCATGACGTCAGCGTAGTACGGGCATTCGAACAGACCGTCATTGAGGCATTAGCTGAACGCGGGCGGAAGCTCGATTTTTGAGAATGATGTGTATCGTCGAAGTTACGTGATAAATGCGGTCGTTGACGGCTCGTTTGGATCGGTACGAAATACAAAGTGGTTACCCGTTTGGCAGATTCGCTTGTCGGCACTGATAACGCAGATAGTGCGTATGAAAAATGCTCACCCATAAAAAAACCGGCCTCGTTTTTAGCGAGGCCGGCTTCCTGAAGTACTACGCGATTAGAACGGTTTCGAGTTCATGAACGTATAGCCTTTCGAACCATCCCAGTTGATCGACCATGTCATCAAACCCTTGATTCCGCTGACCTGGCCGTAAGCTTGCGACACCAGCGATGGATCCATATAACCGCCGCCTGCACCCGGTTGTGCCGGCAGACCAGGAACCTGCTTGGCATATGGCAGGGAGAATGACGCGCCACCAGCCGTGAAGCCGTTGTTGAGACACTTGGTCTGCTCGACAAAGCCCTGCACCGTTCCAGCCGAGAACGACGTTGCCGGACAGCCGTACATGCTGCCGTTGTAGTACTGCATGTTCAACCAGCTCAGACGGCCATTGTCACGATACTTGCCGATGATCGGCAGGTAAGCGCCCCAAGGACCACCGTAAGCAATTTGACCGCCAGTGACATACGCTGTTTCCGGTGCCATGGTCAGCATGAAGTTCGAAGGCATCTGCGCGAGCACACCATCGATCAGGCGAATCAGGTTCGACTGCGAAGTCGACAACTGGCTATATGAAGCACCTGCAACCAGGCCGGATTCGATGTCAATATCGATACCGTCGAAGTTGTTGGTTTTCAGGATAGGCACAATCGTCGCGATGAACTTGTCAACGGTCGCAGTCTGGGTCAAATCGACCGCAGCAGTAGCGCCGCCTATCGACATCAGCACCCAATGACCAGCAGCTTTGACCTGGCACATCTCAGCCGGAGTAGGCACCTTCACGCCTGTGTCCATGCCGTCAAACCATTCGGCAGTACCGTCCGAAAGGATGACCGGGAACGCGGTCATGATCACGTTGTACGCAGCAGGTACCTGGGTGATGGGGATCCAGCCCATGCCAGGATGGACACCGTTGACAGCACCGTCCCAGCTTTCCCAATAACCTTGCAACACTTTACCTGTAGGTGCTGACTTCACTGCACAAGTCGGAGTAGGTGTTGGGGTCGGTGTAGGTGTAGGTGTAGGCGTTGGGGTCGGTGTAGGTGTAGGCGTTGGAGTCGGTGTTGGGGTCGGTGTAGGTGTAGGCGTTGGAGTCGGTGTTGGGGTTGGTGTCGGAGTAGGTGTTGGAGTTGGTGAACCACCGCATGATGCGGAAGTCACTGCATGCCAAGCCTGAGTCCAAGCGGAACCTGTACCAGGTGCATAGAACGATGCAGCTGTGGAAGAACACCAGCCGGCTACGTCACATTGATAATATCCACCTGCATTCGTCACCACTTGATTAGCGACATACGCTGTGCCCGCAACATAAGCTGGGCAGCTTGGAGTTGGTGTCGGAGTCGGTGTCGGTGTCGGTGTCGGAGTCGGTGTCGGTGTTGGAGTCGGAGTTGGTGTCGGTGTTGGAGTCGGAGTTGGTGTTGGAGTAGGTGTCGGTGTCGGAGTTGGTGTTGGTGTTGGAGTAGGTGTCGGAGTCGGCGTAGTACCGCAAGTAAAGCCGGTAACCCATGGTTGGCCGCTACCTGCAGCGCCACTATTGGTCAGCGGATCCTGGTTCTGTGTCCAGAACGCATTTGTGTAGTTGCGTCCAGAACGGCTGACTTTTGTACCCGCAGTCGCATAGGCGGTCGTACTGACCCACGCTGCAGCGCACGCTTCGCCGTCTGCAAAAGTTTTCGCTTGGCTGCTCGTGTCTGACGATCCACCGCATGCGGCAAGCATGCTGGCGGACAAGCCGATGATCAGACTATTGATAATGGTTTTTTTCAACTTTGTCTCCTGAATAGGTTTGTAAAATCAAGTTTTGTAGTTTTTGGACAGTGAAATGTCGACATCCCATTCCTGTTCTTTTTATTAACGCCAACTGGTAGCGAAAGCGACAATGAAGTATCAAAATGTCGCTGTCAAGTGCTTTTGAGGTGAATCCCACTTGATTACCCAATAAATCAATGTTGCGTTGCGGTATAAAGTGGCGGGAGGGATGCAAATAATAATCATGGGAGGGAGGCTTGAACCAGGTACTGTTGAGGCAAGTTACGCCAAAAACGCGCGGCTGAATGCAAGTAGAAGAACAATAACAACTCTTTCAAGCTGCCATTTCAACCAAGGATTCAAGGATTCAAGGATCTTAGCAAGGCCAAGAAAGCTAGGGCCGACGGTTAAGCAACCGGTCCAGAATTGGTAGATTTTTGCAGGTCGATATTGTTTGTACCGATAAATTCCTCCAGTAACGCCGGATTCCGATGGAAATGTAAAACATTGAAAAATCCACGATTTCCTTAGGGAAACAATCTGGACAATTTCATTGCCAGTGCATATATTGAAATCGTCTCCTTTATTTCTCATCGGAAATAAATTTAGCCCCGACCGTAAGGTACGCGGGCTATTTTTTTATACATGGTAGGCCGTATACATCACAAATAATGTGAGCCTTCTAACGTATGCGAATTTCCGCCTCCCCATAAATAACTCCCCAAAAAGATTTTGCAATCGTTTGCATTTCGGCGTCATTTAATTGCTGCAAGCCAATTATTTTTGGCCTACTCTGTACTCAGATTGTTTATTTAAAGAAACAGGAATTACCAGCTTGGCATTTATTAATTAACTCATCGGGAGACTCAAAATGGATAACGTCATTGTAAAAAATCTCATCAAAAACCTGTTGATCTGTGCATCGACCGGCGTGCTGTTCGCAGCTTGCGGCGGATCATCAACCGATTCCGGCAGCCAAGCGACCCTGTTGGCCGATGGCGAAGCATGCGCTGCTGCGTGGGCTAGCGGAACCGCCTATAACGGCGGCGTCAAGGTTAGCTATAACGCACGGAACTACACATCGGCATTCTGGACTCAAGGTAACAACCCTTCTACCAGCAGCGGTGCAGCAGGCAGCGGCCAACCATGGATCACGGGCTTTACTTGCACTGGCGGTACACCGACCCCTACACCGACCCCAACCCCTACACCCACACCGACTCCAACCCCTACACCGACCCCAACACCAACGCCAACACCGACCCCAACACCAACGCCAACACCGACCCCAAGCTGCGCAAACTGGGCTACAGGCACCAACTATGCGCTGAATACGGTCGTGAAATACGTCGCCAACGGCAACTTCTACAAAGTGGTCAATTCCGGCACCAATGGCAGTGATGCCACCGATCCAACTGTCAGCACCTGGTATTGGAGCGTTAGCACTTGCGGCAGCCCGACACCGACACCAACCCCAACTCCAACTCCAACACCATCTGGCTTCATCATCACCCAGGCGCAGTTCGACGCGATATTCCCGGTCGCAAGTCGCAATTCGTTTTATACCTACGCCGGCTTGGTGGCGGCAACTTCGGCTTATCCTGCCTTTGCCACTACTGGTACTGCCACAGTGCAAAAACAAGAGGCTGCAGCCTTCCTTGCCAATGTCCAGCATGAAACCGGCAGCCTTGTGTATGTCGTCGAGCAAAACACCGCGAACTATCCGCACTATTGCGACACAAGCCAGTCCTATGGTTGCCCAGCAGGCACTTCTGCCTACTACGGTCGTGGCCCTATGCAGTTGAGCTGGAACTTCAACTACAAGGCTGCAGGCGATGCCTTGGGAATCAACTTGCTGGCCAGTCCGAGCCTGGTTGAAACCGATGCGACCATTACATGGAAGAGTGCTCTCTGGTATTGGAATACTCAAACTGGTGCCGGCACAATGACTGCGCATAATGCAATGGTCAATAGTTCAGGCTTCGGTCAAACGATACATACCATCAACGGGTCTATCGAGTGCGGGCAAGCAGTTGGAAGTTTCGCCTACAATGAAATGCAGGATCGTGTGACGGACTACACGAATATCACTAACGCCATCGGCGTCGCACAAGGCAGTAACCTGTCCTGCTAAACAGGATGCCCTTTAGGGGGAAGTAATATCAAAAGGGGCCTGGTTTATTCAACCAGGCCCCTTTTTTTATGCGGCATGAGAACATCACGTCCCACGGCGATTTAATGCCGGATGATTTATCTCACCACTAACTGATTTCTCTCGTCACTTACTGATTATTCACAGCGACACCCGCATCATGCGCTTGTTGATCAGCGTGATACGACGACCGCACCATTGCACCAACCGCCGCATGAGCGAATCCCATCTTGTACGCTTCTTCTTCAAACATCTTGAAGACATCGGGGTGCACATAGCGGCGCACCGGCAAATGGTCGCCGGAAGGCATCAGGTACTGGCCTATTGTCAGCATGTTGACGTCATGAGCGCGCAGGTCGCGCATCACTTGCAGGATCTCTTCATCGGTTTCACCCAAACCGACCATGATGCCGGATTTGGTAGGTGTGTTTGGATGCAGTGCCTTGAAACGTTTCAATAGGTTTAACGAGTATTCGTAATCTGAACCGGGGCGTGCTTCCTTGTAAAGGCGCGGCACGGTTTCCAGATTGTGGTTCATGACATCAGGCGGGGCGGCATTGAGAATTTCCAGCGCACGATCCATGCGGCCCCGGAAGTCGGGGGTCAGGATTTCAATCGTCGTGTTCGGTGACAGCTCGCGCACGCGGCGGATGCAATCGGCAAAATGTCCAGCGCCGCCGTCGCGCAAATCGTCTCGATCGACCGAGGTGATCACCACGTATTTGAGCTTGAGTGCGGCAATCGTCTTCGCCAGATTTTCCGGCTCGTTTACATCCAGTGGATCGGGGCGGCCATGGCCTACGTCGCAAAACGGGCAGCGGCGCGTGCATTTGTCACCCATGATCATGAAGGTTGCGGTGCCCTTGCCAAAACATTCGCCGATGTTTGGGCAGCTCGCTTCTTCGCAGACCGTGACCAGGTTGTTCTGGCGCAGGATGTCCTTGATCTCGTAAAAGCGCGTCGAAGGTGATGCGGCCTTGACGCGGATCCAGTCCGGTTTCGGCAATCTTTCTGCAGGAATGATCTTGATCGGGATGCGTGCTGTCTTGCCGGCACCCTTTTGTTTTTCCAGAGGGTTGTAGGTCGATGATGCGAGTGGGGTGCTGTCTTTTGTCATGGCGGGTTGCTCATTCGTCGGTGTATCAGCAAAGCTCGATAGTGCCGAATTGTCGACTCTGATCTTCGAATCGGTTTCAGGAATGCTGCAGAATCAGGTCGTTAATAAAATAGTCAAGTTGTCAGCAAGTGCTAACTGCGCGGTTTTCAATGGTATTTCAACGCCTAAAGTTTTCATGTCGACGGTTGCCAAGCCCTCATAGCCGCATGGATTGATCCAGGAAAAGGGCATCAAATCCATCGCGACATTGAGCGACACGCCGTGATAAGTGCAGCCATTGGCGCGTATTTTCAGTCCAAGCGCGGCAATTTTTGCGCCTTGCGCCAGGCCATCTGCCATGTAAATTCCGGGTGCGCCCACCTTGCGTTCACCTGCAAGATTATACGCGGTCAGGGTGTCGATGATTGCCTGCTCTATATTCCGGACGAACTCTTTGGCGAATACGCGCGCCTCGGGACGTCCGCGTCGCAGGTCCATCAGGAGGTAGATGACGACTTGGCCGGGACCATGGTAAGTGACTTCGCCACCGCGGTCGGTTTGTACCACCGGGATATCATGCGCATCGAGCACATGCCCAGGATCGGCGCCAAGCCCGAGGGTAAATACGGGAGGATGTTCGACTATCCATAATTCATCGGGCGTATCGCCGGTACGTGCGTCGGTGAACGCGCGCATTGCGGCAAAACTGGTTTCGTGGGATTCAATTCCACGATGGACGATGAGCGGCGCTGGCATGTGCGCAAGTGTACCGAAACGGCGGAAAATGCGCAGTGGCTACAAACGGCTACAAAACCATCTTGACCATCGGGTGAGAGGACAATTCCCGATATAGATTATCGAGCTGTTCGCGGCTGGTGGCGTAGACGGTCACAGTCAGCGCAAGATAATTTCCTTGTGATGACGGGCGCATTTGCATTTTCGATGCATCGAAAGTCGGATCGTGCAAACTGACGACCTCGACGATGGTTTGCGCAAAAGCGTCCTGCATGACGCCCATGATCTTGATGGGGAATTCGCTGGGGTATTCGATCAGGGATTCTGTGGGTTCGGTCATGATGGTTCCTAGTTTAACGGTTTAACGCGATCCAGTCATGTGGACGGCATTAACGTCGAGCTGTCGCATATGGCTTGCGTCGCACCGATCGAACGGCAAGGCGAAATAGCGCGCCGCTCAGATGAACGATTGCTTCCAGCAATCCCATTGCGAGCACGGCAAACAGAATGCCTGAAAAAACAGCATCTGAGCTCAAGGGAACGTTGAAAGAATAGTTGGTATGCGTTTCATCAACAAGTTCGCGATTCCCCTTTAATAGCAGGTGCACGGCTTTTCCCGGAAGACTGGTTTTCATTGCCAGCTGTTCGGCAAAGAAGGTTTTGTAGCGTTCGTACATTGTACGCAGGGGTTTTGCCTCGCCCTGAAACGTCGGGCTTGCACTATTTTCATGCTCTCTCAGCAGGGCTTCAAACGAGCCTTGATGATATTTGTCGGCGATCGCCTGGAAGCCGCGTAGATTGGCTGTCACCTCGATCATGTGGGCGTCGAGACGTTTTTCGTATTGGTCGATAAAATTCGGGATTTGTATACCTACCAGGATAGCCGCGCCGGCGACCATGATCGAAAGATATCTGTAAATCATGTTCATGCGATTTCATCCTTAATCACGACGGCGTGCCACGATCGTGAAAATATTCTTCAGTGTACAGCGCAGCACATTTCGCTGGACTCACGGGACATTGGATGCCGCTATTTTTTCGCCTTTGCCAGTTGATACGCAGCATACAACTTTCCGAATATTGCGCCGGGTTTGCCGCTGCCGATTGTCTGCTCATCAATCCGCACAACCGGCAATACTTCCTTGCCCGCCGACGACAATATCACTTCGTCTGCCGAGAATACTTCGTCGCGTGTAATGCGACGAAATTCGAGTGGAACGCCTTCAGCCTTGCATAGTTCTTCCATCAAGCCGTAGCGTATGCCTTCCAGGATCAGATTGTCTTTCGGCGGGCCGGCCAGTTTGCCATCCTTGACTATCCATACATTGCAGGCCGCGCCCTCGGTCAAAAATCCATCGCGAAACTGTATCGATTCGACCGCGCTTTGTTCGCTCGCATATTGTGCCGCCAGCACATTTCCCAACAGGGAAATTGATTTTATTTCACAGCGCAGCCAGCGCTTGTCTTCGATTGACACGCACGCGACGCCTTTCGCACGCACCTCGCTCGAAGGCGGGGTGTGGTGGCTGGTCATGATGAATACCGTCGGCGTCGTATCTTTGGGGAATGCGTGCAGGCGCTTGGCGACACCACGAGTGACCTGGATATAAACCAGTTGGTCTTCTACCGGGTGCGCGCTGCTGACCTGATTGACCAGTGCCATCCACTCCTCCCTGGTATGGGGGGAGTCAATTTCGATGGCCGCCAGGCTGCGGAACAGGCGTGCAATATGCTGCTCCGCCCGGAATGCTTTCCGCTGATAGATCGGAACGACTTCGTACACACCGTCGCCGAAAATGAAGCCGCGATCCAGCACCGAAATTTTCGCTTCGGATAGTGGAGTCATTTCCCCATTGAGATAGACCAGCGGGTCATCCATGCGCGTACCTGTCAATTTGCAACGAGAAACCCACCAGCAGAAGCCGCCGGGCTATAGCGATCACTTGAATAATAACCGCACCGAATCCCATGCACGGCCGAACACGCTGGCTTGGTTGATTTGCTCCAGCGCGACGATGGGCAATTCCTCTATCGATTGTCCATCGACCGTTAACTTCACGGTACCGATCTTGCTGTTTTCCTGCACCGGCGCAACCAGGGGATCCTTGCGATCAATGACTGACTTCAGCTTGCCTGCCATTCCCCTCTGGACCGTGACATAGACGTCGTGGGTAAATCCGATCTTGACCGTGTTTTGCGTACCCTTCCAGATTTCAGGTGTTGCAACCGCCTGGCCTTTTGCGAACAATTTCACGTCATCGAAGTTCTGAAACCCCCAGTTCAACAGCTTCTGGCTTTCCTGAGATCGCACCTGATCGGATACGGTGCCGAGAACCACCGAGATGAGGCGCCGGTCTCCTGCTGGAGTGGTTCGTTTGGATGTCGCGATCAGGCAGAAGCCAGCAGCCTGCGTATGTCCGGTTTTCATGCCGTCGACAGTAGGATCCAGCCAGAGTAGCCGATTGCGATTCGGCTGGGTAATCTTGTTGTAGGTAAAACTCTTCGTGCCGAAGATTTTATACAGATCGGGAAAGTCGTTGGCGAGATGCGTCGCCAGGACTGACAGGTCGTGTGCTGTCGTATACGTTTCCGGGCTGGGCAAGCCATGCGGATTGCTGAAATGGCTGTCCTTCATACCCATGCTTTCGGCTTCACGATTCATCAGGCCGACGAAATTTTCTTCTGTACCTGCTACCGCTTCGGCAAGCGCTACCGCTGCGTCGTTGCCTGATTGAACGATCAATCCGTACAGGAGGTCGTTCACCGATACCGGCACGCGCGGCTCGATAAACATCTTGGAACTGTCACCCTCGACTTTCCAGGCCGCCACCGAAACCGTGATCATCTGGTTCGGGTCGAGTTTCTTGTTGTGTATCGCCTCAAATGCAAGGTAGGTCGTCATCAACTTGGTTAGCGACGCAGGCTCGATACGCATATTCGGCTCCTGCGATGCCAGCATCTGGCCGCTGGTGGCATCCAGCAGCAGCCAGGATTTGGCCGCTATCGCAGGGGCGGGAACGTTTTGCGCCAAGGCGGCAGATCCGCAAAGGACGACGACGGCGAAGGCCGCGATTAATTTTTTCATGGGCTGTAATATTTACAAGTTCGTGCGCAAGTCCGGAGGAGGCTGCGGGAGTGGTTGATAAAAACGAAAACGTGGTCAGAGATTATATAGAGCGCCAGTGGAATTCACCTGCGCCACATTTCGACCACGAAATTCTTGATATGTTGCAGTTTCCTGTGAAAGAAATGATCGGCGCCGGGAATGACGATGATGGGCAAGTCTTGCGGACGTGCCCAGTCGAATACAGCGGTAAGTGGAATCGTGTCGTCCAGCTCGCCATGGATGACGATCGTGTCCGGCGGCACCTCAGGAACCGCCCACTTCCCTGCAGCGCAACCGACCAGCACCAGCCGCTCCGCAGGCATGCCCGCTGCGCTCAGGCGCTGCTGCAATTGTGCTTGCACAAAGGTGCCGAAAGAAAATCCCGCAAGCGCAAAAGGCAGACCAGGGTACGACTGTTGAGCATGCGTCAGCAATAGCGCCATATCATCGGTTTCGCCCCGGCCTTCATCATGCACTCCATCCGACTTGCCGACGCCGCGAAAGTTCATGCGGTATGCGACATAGCCGAGTGCCAGAAAAGCACGTACCAGCGTGTGCACGACCTTGTTGTCCATCGTGCCGCCAAACAGCGGATGGGGATGCGCCACGAATGCAATCCCGCGTGGCGTTGCAAAAGCTGTCGCATCGGGAAGATCCAGCGCGCACTCAAGAGGACCTGCTGCGCCAGCGATGGAGAAATATTGGGTTTGTACGTTCATTCGTTTTTTGGGTGATCAGATCTTCAGGCGCTCGACGATTTTTCCGCCCACCAGATGTCCGTCGATGATCTCGTCGATGTCATGGGTGTCGACATAGGTGTACCAAGTGCCTTGCGGATAGACGACCAAGACAGGTCCTTCTTCGCAACGGTCGAGACATCCTGCCTTGTTGATACGGACTTTGCCCTGGCCGTTCAAATCCAGTTCCTTGATGCGGCGTTTTGCATGTTCCTGGGCGGCTTGCGCGCCTTTGTCTGCGCAGCATGTGCGACCGCCTTCGCGCTGATTCAGGCAAAAAAATACATGGTGTTCGTAATATGGTTTATCGGTCATGGGAGATTGCGTGGTGTGGAAATTGCATGGTGTGGAATTGGAATACGCGAAATGATACACCTGCGGTTATAAGTGGCACGATGATAAAAACTTCATCGTGCTTTATTCAGCCGCAGCAGGAACCAGAGCATGAAAAACGGCCACACCAGCGCAAGGCATTGCGCCGCACCGTTGAAGTTAAGAAACTTTCCCTGCACCCAGGTCTGCAACGTTGCGACGAAATACGGATTGGCAGGCGCCAGATTGACGACCACCAGACTCATGAACAAAGTCAGCGCGGCGACGCGCCGTTGCGCGACTGGCGGTGCAAATATCAAACCGCTCAACATCACCATGCCGAGTAGAAGGCCGCCTTGCGCGCCGGGAGTTAGCCACGCAAATGCGTTTTCAGGGGAGAATTGCAATGCCGTCGAGAGTGCTCTCACCGTTACCGCGGCGGCAAATACCAGGACGACCAATAGCACCTTGGGTGCCCGCTCACGCAATACACACAAGAGCGCCAGCAATGCGCCGGTGAGTCCGCAGGCGGTAATGACTGCCTCGGATAGCCAATACTGCTCGACCGTCAGCTGCTCGCCTTTTCGCATGAGGTCTCCAAGGTCGATCGGCATCGCGTTGAACTTGCTGATCCAGTCAGACAGGATCGGTGTCAATTGGCCATGGCCGAATAGATATCCCTGTGGATAAATCTGTGCCAAGGGCCATATCGCAACCATGACCAGGATGTTGCTTGTATCGGTGAAAAACCAGCGCCTGCGCATCAACTGAGACCTGCTTCTCACCATCAGCACATGGGTCAATAGCACGCCGGCGGCAGCACCCAGCAGCGCGCCGCCGGTATTGCTGAGAAGATCGAGATTCGACGCGACCCGACTTGGCAGGAATATCTGTATCGCTTCCATCGTCCCGGCCAATAGCCCGCCAAACAATGTCACCAAAAGGAATGCTGCATAGCCGTTCAACCGTGGATAGAGTGCGAATACGCCCAGCATGCCGAGAGGTATATACCCCGCAATGTTGGTAAGCACATCGAACATCGTCCAGTAATGCGGCATGGGTGCCATCACATAGGCGAAGGGCGATATGCCGATGTCTTCCCATCCGGAAAACGGGTACAAGCTTGCATACACGATCAGCAGGACATAAAACAGCAGGCCACCGCGTGCAAAGGTCGAGCCTGGGGGGATGAAATCCGGGCGTGTTGCGCGCATTATTTTTTCAGCGGCACTTGCGAGAGCCACGCGGTGATATCCGCAATGACTGCATCGCTGGCATTGGCTAGTGCCAGAGCACCGCCGTTTGCATCGGCGGTGGTTGCAGGCCGCTCCACAACGAAGGTTTTGTATGCGATCAAGGTGCGGACATTAAACAATGACGCCCTGATCGCAACGCGGCCGACGCTCTGACCCGGGCTGGAAAATGTCTGCGTGAAATCATCCGCTTCAAGCCTCAGCAATGGAACATTCGCAGCACCGTCGGAAGCAGAGAGCACCGCACTCCCGGATTGCGCGAGACGTGACTTCAGGCGCTGTGCGAACAACTGGGCTGGCGGCATCGTCCAGCGGCTGCCTCCATATTGCCGCGGCTGCTGGTCATTTACGTAAGCCAGTCGGTAATACATCATCGGCGTGTCCAGCCAGATAGGTGCCAGTACTTCTGCAACGCTGATCGCCGGTAGCACAGCCAGCGCAGGTTGCGCCGGTGAAGCTAACGTCGCGACCGGCGATGGGCCGAGGTCATATTCGGTCGCCGACGGCACTCTTTTGCCGATGGCGCAGCCGCCCAGTGTCGCCATGTAAAACGCGATGAGCAGGAGGCCGGCCGGCTGGATGATTTTTTTCATGGAGGCCTTCATTTTGTAGGTGCACCGAAACCTGCTTCGCCCGGGCCCGGCACAGTTGCCGGAGAGCCAAACAGGATACTCTGCGGGCGTTCGTTCAATCCGTCAAGCGTACGATTCAATACCCGCATCGACGCACGCAGGTCGCGTGTCAACGGCAACGCCTCTGTCTCTATCCTGTTGGCGACAGAACCCACCTGCTCTGCGGCGCTGGACAGACGGTCAACCGCGCCATCGGACGCCTGCAGCTTGATGGCTAACGTATCGGCATCGGTCGAAAATTTCTTGATCGATGTCATGGCCAGATGCATTTCCATAGCCAGTGCCGGCATTTTGTCCAGCGTCGGCTGCAATCGGCGCGGGATGGTTTCGATTTCATTTGCGGCTTTGCTCACATCGTCAAATGCAGCAAGCATGGTTTTTTGATGTTCGGGCGTGAGCAGTGCGTTCATTCGCGTGGTCATCTCTTCGGTCTGGATCAGGATCGCCAATCCCTTGCTCTGCAACTGGTCCAGCAGGCTGGGGCGCATTTCAATCCGTGCGATATGGTCTTTTGAGCTGGTGACCATGACCGGATTATGTCCGTCGTCATCTAGTTGCACGTATGCGATGCCGGTAACGCCCTGATAACCCAGTGTGCCATAAGTTGACTTGGTCATAGGCGTATCAGGCCGCACGCTGATGTGTACCAGGATTTGCCCCGGGACGTCCTTGTCGAAGGTAATGTCATCGACTTTGCCGACATCCAGCCCGCGATAGCGCACAGCGGCCTGCGGCGACAATCCCGGTATCGACAGCTTGGTCGCCAATTCGTACGGCACGCGTTCCACCCTGTCGCGGTTGAACCACATGCCTAGCAATATCGCGGCAATCGCCAATACGATAATGAAGATCCCTGCTATCAGTGCGTGGGCTTTATTTTCCATAATATGTTTTCATGAGTCTCGTTTTTTATTGGGCTTTTGTAACTGTTCCTGAATCGGGTGGTGGCGCACTGCCTTGCCGATCGCCGTGCAATTGTTCCAAGGCTCGCTTGCCACGGTCACCGAGGAAAAATTCCTTGATGAACGGATGCTCGACCTTGATGACCTCCTGCGGTGTGCCAAGTGCGATGACGTGCTTGTCCGCTAGTACGGCAATTTTTGTCGAGAGTGCGAACATCGTATCCAGATCATGCGTGACCATGACGACAGTCAGACGCATTGCCTGGTGCAATGAGCGGATCAACTCCACAAAACTGTCAGAGAGACTTGGATCGAGTCCGGCAGTCGGCTCATCCAGAAACAGCAACTCCGGCTCCAGTGCCAATGCACGCGCAAGACCCACCCGCTTGATCATGCCGCCCGACAGGTCTGCAGGCATTTTCAGTGCTTCGTCCGGATTAATCCCTACCATATGCAGCTTCAACAGTGCGGCGTCACGCACAAGGTCTTCCGGCAGTGTCCGTAGCTCCCGCATCGGTTGTGCGACGTTTTCAAATGCACTCAATGCGGAAAACAGCGCCCCGTGCTGAAACAGCATGCCCCAGCGTTGCCGCAACTTCTGTAGTTGCACGCCGTCGCTGCCGTTGATATCCTCGCCGAACACTTTCACTGTCCCGCGGTTGGGCTTTTCCAGCGCGAGCAATTGCCTCAGCAGCGTGGTCTTGCCAGATCCCGATCCGCCCACCAGCGACAGGATCTCGCCCTGGTTGACTTCAAGATTCAAATCCTGGTGCACGACAAACTTGTCGAAGCAAGTCCATAGGCCGCGTACTTCAATGATCGGCGTTGGCTGCGTCGCCATCAATACCCCACGTTGTTGAAGACGATCGCGAATATCGCATCGGCGAGGATGACCGCAGTAATCGCCGTCACTACCGAGATCGTGGTGCCTTCTCCAAGACTTTCGGTGTTGGCCTTGATGCGCAATCCAAAATGGCACGCCACCAGCGCAATCAAGCTGCCAAACACGACACCTTTGCCCATGCCGATCCAGTAGTTTGCCAGCGGCACCGCTTCCGGCAGCGACTGTATGAAATAGCGCGGTGACAAACCCAATTCAATACTGGCCGCCGTCATGCCGCCGGCCAGTGCAAGCGCATCGGTCCAGATCACGAGTAGCGGCATTGTTACGGCAAGTGCCAGCACCTTGGGCATGATCAGGCGAAATCCATGCGGCATGCCCATCACCAGCATCGCATCCAGTTCTTCATTGACGCGCATGACACCGAGCTGTGCGGTAATGGAAGAGCCCGAGCGGCCGGCAACCAGGATCGCCGCCAGCAGGGGGCCAAGCTCACGAATAATGCTCATGCCAAGAATATTGACCAGGTAAATATCGGCGCCGAATGTATGCAACTGCTGAGCCGAGAGGTAGGACAATACGACGCCGATTAGAAATCCGACAAGCGCAGTAATACCCAGCGCCTGGTACCCCGCGTGAAATATATTCGCCGATACTTCCTTCCATGGCCCGCGCAGGGGCTTCCGGGCAAACTGCATCACGTCAAGAAGCAATTGGCCGATCAAGCCCACGAACGCGAGTAAATGATTTGCGATACCTTGTATCGCAGTGCCGATGGACAGGAATGAAAGCCACGCACCGTGCGGTACGTCCGGTAATGTCAGGGTGCCCGCTTGCTTCAGGCGGTCGAAAAATTCCGCATATTGATCTGGGATGACGATTTTTTGCGGAAGTGCTTTCCCCCAGGCATTCCACAATGCTTGTGCACCGATATGATCCAACGCAGAAATCTGTGACAAGTCCCACGCTACCGAACCGTCACGTGACACCGGCTGCAAGGTCTTGTCGATCTGCACCATTGCGTCAGGCAGCGCGAGAGCATGCACCTGCCAGCGGCCGCTTGCCGCGACCGTCGCCTGGTGTTGATCGAAACTCAGTGTTGGTAAATCCTGATTTGACATTGACGCAGTGTAAGTGAGAACCGCTGAGCCGTCATTCCGCCGTGCACTTGCCTTGCGTTAACTCATAATTCGCATAATTGGAACTTGATCCATGGAAATCTTGTGTGGCCGGGAGTACCTTTTTGAAGGACGGCAATTTTGAAAACGCAGGCACCGTTACAATGCGGAATATGACTTCCGCTATCTCGTCCTCATTAATCGCTGCTCTGTGTCTTCCGGTCGCGAAATCCGTTTCAATTGAAGTGGTCGCCGAAACAGGTTCGACCAATGCGGATCTGCTTGCACGGATAGGTGCGCTGACCGGCCCCACGCTGCTGCTGGCGGAAACGCAAACGGCCGGCCGCGGCCGCGCCGGGCGGACTTGGCATTCTGCCCGCGGAGAGTCGCTTACGTTTTCACTTGCGTGGAGGTTCAAGCGCTCACTCCACGACCTGATGGGCTTGCCGCTCGTGGTCGGGGTGGTCATTGCAAACGTCTTGGCATCATTCGGTGAGAAGGTGGAACTGAAATGGCCGAACGATATTTTGAAAGACGAGGGCAAGCTCGCGGGCATCCTGATAGAAACGGCACAGGCAAAACAATTGCTCGGCAACGAAGTCTGGGCGGTGATTGGCATCGGGATCAATCTTGCGGTGCCCGACGTGACGACAATTGGGCTAGCTACCAGCGCGGCGAACATCGCGCCGACCGAGAGGAATGCATTCATGGCTGCATTATTGGGCGAGTTGTGTGCGGCCTTGACGGCATTCGAGGCTCAGGGCTTCATACCATTCATGGCGCATTGGAACAGGGTGCACGCGTATGCCGGGCAAGCTGTCGCCATTATCGACGGCGGTCAGGTATTGTACGAAGGGATAGCAATAGGCGTGGACCATATTGGACGACTTTTGCTCGACACTCACGCGGGACAAATTGCTGTCATCGCAGGCGATGTATCGTTGCGGGTCAAGCATGAAATTTCATAAAGTTGACGGAAGGGTGATCGCATGTTGCTGTTGATTGATGCAGGCAATAGCCGGGTCAAATGGGCGGTGGCTGATACCGGTGTATGCAGCACGGACAAGCTGGGAATCTGGCGGGCTTCGGGCGCGGTCAATACTTCCGATGTGTTGGAACTCGGAGAAATGTGGCAGGGCATGGAAATCACCCACGTCATCCTGTCGAATGTCGCAGGCGATATCCTGCGCGAGCGTTTGCAACTGGTGCTGTCCAGAGTCGTAGGGCAGGCACCCGTTCCGTTTGAATGGTTTGCATCGGTTTCCGCTCTATGCGGTATCCGGAATGGATATCGTAATCCGGCGCAGCTCGGTTGTGATCGTTTTGCATCGGCAATCGGTGCCCATGCGTTGTTTGCCGGGCTGCCACTGGTCGTTGTTACCTGTGGTACTGCGACGACGATAGACGCGATAACCGCTGACGGTGTTTTCATGGGCGGCATGATATTGCCGGGGGTTGGGCTGATGGCCGCGGCGCTTGCGCGCAACACGGCGCAGTTGCCATTGGTAGATGAGGAAATGGGCTCATCTCAGATGTTCGCCGATAACACCGACGACGCCATTTTCACCGGCTGCAGGGAGGCACAGGCCGGTGCAATCGAACGCGCATTCGCGGCACATGTGGCGCAGCAGGGAGCTGCGCATTGCGTGTTGTCGGGTGGCGCTGCCGACCTGATCGCATCCCGCTTGTCCATTCCAACCGTCAGGATCGACAACCTCGTGCTGGTTGGTTTGCAGGTCGTAGCTTCCGGTGATTGTCGGGAATGATGTCGCACAATATATAATTTGCTGCCTTTGCTTTAAATTTCCCCCGCGCTTATCAAGACGAATCGCTTCCATGTTAAAACTTTTTTTCTGGTTTCTGGTGCTGGTCAACGGCCTGTTGTTTTCCTATCATCAAGGCTATCTGGAAACCCTTGTGCCCAGCGGACATGAACCGGCGCGCCTGGAGAAACAATTGAATGCGAACCAGATCAAGCTGATTCCGGCAAGTGTAGCTACCGCCGCCGAACCGCCGGCGCCTACTTTCGGGGGTGATGCCTCCGCAGCAAATGCGACGCCCGAACCGGTGGCAGCGAATGTGGATAAAAAAGCGGAACCCTTGGCATGTGTGGAAATCGGTAATTTCGACGCAACTGACGCGGCGCGTTTTGCGGCCAAGCTTGCCCCGCTTTCGCTTGGAGATAAAGTAGTGCGACGTATCGTCGCGGCGGACACATCCCGCCATATTGTTTTCATTCCACCGCAAGGCAGCAAGGAAGCTGCCGATAAAAAGGCCGGTCAATTGCGCAATCTGGGTGTAAAGGATTTCTACGTTATTCAGGACAATACCGAATTCCGTTGGGGAATCTCACTCGGTATTTTTAGTACTGAAGAAGCAGCCAAATCGCATTTGGCTGCATTGGGCCAGCAGGGTGTGCATAGCGCGAAGATTCAGGCATATGGCGCAACACCGGGCAAGACCGCATTCCAGTTACGCCAGGTGAGCGCTGACGCCAATGCGGCCGTCGAAAAAATCAAGGCCGGGTTCCCGGATCAACAGGTGCGGGCTTGTGCGGCAACGTCCTGATACAGGGTGGTGCAGGGGTCGAAGCTATGCGGCAGGGGTTTGGGTTTGTGCTATCAGTATGCGCAGGCAGTCGGGGCAGAAGCAGGTAACTTGTGCGTTGTTGTTTTCGGCGTCAGGAACTTGCTGCGGCAGTGGCGGCAGCCTCGCGCACCAGCATGCTTCACCCTCTGCACCCTCTACCGTTCCGCAACTGAACAGCGCGCCGCAACGGGGGCATGCACTCATTTTTCTTTCTTTTCCATATCGCTGTTGTCAGGTACTTCGAAGTGTCGCATCGCCCGCTGGATCAAGAGCATTTGTCCGTCGAAATGACGGCATGCGGCGCAGACCAGCAAATGCATCTGCATGCGCACGCGCTCAACGATCGAGAGCTTGCGATCCAATCCTTCCGATACAAGGCGGTGCACTTCTTTACATGTAGGTTGCATCCCCATGAAGTCCTTTTTCATGACTTTGACTCCGCTGCCGGACAATTGCCGAACCAGTTCAGGTCGAGACATTCACGCAGGCGAATCCGCGCGCGATACAGCATTACCCACGCATTCGCTGTGGAGCAACCCAACTCCTTGCATATTTCATCGGTGTCGAATTCCAGCCATTCACGCATGATGAAAATGCGGGCGGTCTTTGCCGGCAATTTTTCGAGACAGACTTCCATCACGCGAAAAAAATCCTTTTGCTCAAGTGTCGCATCGGGATCGCCCCATTGTCTCGGCATTGCAACGGTGTGGCCATCGGCTGCGAACAACGCATCAATGACATCTTCTTCGGATTGATCGTCGAAGGTTTCGATCGGCCGTTCGCGGTTGGATGCGCGCAATGCGTCGATGATCTTGTACTTCATGATGCCGGTGACGTAGGTGCGTAACGTGGATAGGCCGGCAAAGCGCTCGGGCTTTTCCAGTACTGCGATCAAGGCGTCCTGCACCACATCCTCGGCCAGCGATTCATTGCGCAATTGGAGGATGGCGAAGCGCACCAATGCGGGGCGCATTGCTTCGAGTTGTTGGTGTAAGGTTGCGGCGATTGTCATTTCCGCAAAAGACTAGCGGATCAGCGTCGGAAACACAAGAAAATGACCGCAAAGCAAATCGACTTTCGCTGTAAAATCGCGAAACGCCAGTTAAAAGCGACACGAAACTTGTAACGCCCGCATCAAATTCTTTGTCCATACTATTTATTTCGCCATGACCGACCCTATCGACCGCAGCTCCGACCTCACCGGTGTTTCACCACAAATCAAGGCGGAAATCCTGGCCGAAGCGCTGCCCTACATCCGCAAATTCCATGGCAAGACGATCGTCGTCAAATATGGCGGCAATGCGATGACGGAAGAACGTCTGAAGCATGGCTTCGCACGCGATGTCATCCTGCTGAAACTGGTCGGGATGAACCCGGTCGTGGTGCATGGCGGCGGACCGCAAATCGACAACGCGCTCAAGAAGCTCGGCAAGCAAGGCACCTTTATCCAGGGCATGCGGATCACCGATGAAGAAACCATGGAAGTCGTCGAATGGGTGCTCGGCGGCGAAGTGCAGCAGGACATCGTAATGCTGATTAATCATTACGGCGGCCAGGCTGTCGGTTTGACCGGCAAGGACGGTGGTTTGATCCGTGCCCGCAAGCTGATGATGCCGGACAAGGAAAATCCCGGCGAATTTCTTGACATCGGCTTTGTCGGTGAAATCGATGCGATCAATCCTGCGGTCGTCAAGGCGTTACAGGACGACGCGTTTATCCCGATCATTTCACCGATCGGTTTTGGTGAAGATGGTCAGGCATATAACATCAATGCCGATCTGGTTGCCGGGAAAATTGCGGAAATCCTGAAGGCGGAAAAGTTGATCATGATGACCAACATTCCTGGGGTAATGGACAAGAACGGGAAGTTGGTGACTGATTTGTCTACGCGCGAGATTGATGAGATGTTTGCGGATGGGACGATCTCTGGCGGGATGTTGCCGAAGATTTCTTCAGCGCTGGATGCGGCTAAGTCGGGTGTGAATACCGTGCATATTATTGATGGGCGGATTGAGCATTCGTTGTTGCTGGAGGTGCTTACTGAGCAGGCGTTTGGGACGATGATACGGTCGCATTGAGGATTGTTGAGTGGTTGTGCGGGGCAATAGTGTGGCTGCGTACGCTCGATCCCCTCTGGTTTTTCAGCCCGCTAATTTTCAACATCCACTGTCGTCCCAGCGAACGCTGGGATCCAGTGACGTTCGTCAAACTACTCTGAAGTTGATTTATGGCCACTTGCCGGGGTAGCCGGCGGCTAGTCACCTTTTTTGCTTCGCCAAAAAAGGTAACCCAAAAAAGGCGACCGCAAGACGCTGTCCTTCGGATTCCCGCGAACGCGGTGTGCCGGTCGGGAAGCGAAACCAACTCGCTGCGCTCAGACATGTTTCGCTTCTTGTCCGACCGGCACACCGCTTTCGCGGCAGCGTCCCAAGCGGGGGTACGACAAACCTTCGGATGCTGTCTTCTTCTTTCAATAGA
>Ga0207095_10085_pt1 | contig 27842 bp, 23 predicted proteins | sample Alteio_BWMinHeat_88_FD_153529 | JGI IMG/M metagenome (GOLD analysis project Ga0207095, IMG submission 153529) | Enriched cells from forest soil in Barre Woods Harvard Forest LTER site, Petersham, Massachusetts, United States -... | ecosystem: Environmental > Terrestrial > Soil > Temperate forest >... | reverse complement strand
CCTGCCGCTGCTTCAACTCCAGCGGCAGCCGATGCGCCAGTTGCTGCTCCAGCACCCGCAGCAGGAGCAGCTCCGGCAGCTCCAGCCGCAGCAGCGCCTGCAGCACCGGTACCAAATAAAGGCGACGTCGCGTGGATGAGTGTTTCCACGTTGCTGGTTCTATTGATGGCCGTTCCTGGCCTGGCACTGTTCTACGGCGGCCTGGTTCGCAGCAAAAACATGCTGTCGATTCTCATGCAGGTATTCGTCGTATTTTCGCTCATTTCGGTACTGTGGTGCGTCTACGGTTACAGCCTCGCGTTCACGGAAGGCAGCGCCACACTCGGACCTTATATTGGCGGTTTCGATCGTCTGTTCCTGAAAGGGATTTTTGATCCTGTTACCGGTGCGTTCAGCACTGCAGCGACCTTCAGCAAAGGCGTTTATATTCCAGAACTGACCTTCGTCGCATTCCAGGCAACGTTCGCTGCAATTACCTGCACCCTGATCGTCGGCTCCTTTGCAGAACGCGCTAAATTCTCCGCAATTCTTGCATTCATGGTGCTGTGGTTCACATTTGCTTATCTGCCAATCGCACACATGGTCTGGTTCTGGATGGGACCTGATGCGTACTCTGCAGCAAACGTGGTTGACGCGATGAATGCAAAAGCCGGCATGGTTTGGGCTTGGGGTGCACTTGATTTCGCAGGCGGCACAGTGGTGCATATCAACGCCGGTATTGCCGGTCTGGTCGGTGCTTATGTGATCGGCAAGCGTATCGGCTACGGCAAGGAATCCATGGCGCCACATAGCTTGACCATGACCATGATCGGTGCTTCGCTGTTGTGGGTGGGCTGGTTTGGCTTCAACGCAGGTTCGGCACTGGAAGCCGGCAACTCCGCAGCACTGGCCTTCATCAATACCTTCAGCGCGACTGCTGCAGCGGTTCTCTCCTGGACTTTTGGCGAATGGCTACTCAAAGGCAAACCATCCATGCTCGGCGCGGCTTCTGGCGCGGTGGCAGGCCTGGTTGCGATCACTCCTGCAGCCGGCAATGTCGGCATGATGGGCGGCATGATCATCGGCCTGCTGGCCGGTGTCGTCTGCCTCTGGGGTGTGACAGGCCTGAAGCGCATCCTTGGCGCCGATGATTCGCTGGACGTATTTGGCGTACATGGTTTGGGCGGTATTCTCGGCGCAATGTTGACCGGTGTATTCAATTCGCCATCCCTGGGTGGTCCTGGCTATGTATCCGATTGGGTTACTGCAACCGTCATCAAGGCTGCTGACTATTCAATCACCAGCCAGTTGATTATCCAAGGTAAAGCTGTGCTCGTTACGCTGATCTGGTCCGGCTTCGTATCGTTCGTTTCCTATAAACTCGTTGACCTGGTTATCGGTCTGCGCGTTACCGAGGAAGAAGAACGCGAAGGCCTGGATATCTCCAGCCATGGCGAATCCGCTTACCACGCTTAAGTGATATTTTGAAGCCCGCGTCAGCGGGCATCCCAAAAAGCGCCTCAAACGAGGCGCTTTTTTCGTTTTGGGCTTGAAAATCGCAATATCTCCCTGAGTTACAGGTCAGCCTTCCGGCTTTCAATGCCGGAATACGGCCTCTGACTAACGTGGAATAAGGAATCCCGTTAAAATCAGCAACAATCCTGCATCATTTGGTGTTCAGCACAAAGGTTCATATGGTCCCGCATCTCGTTACCGCCCTCAACGGCCCGCTCCTCGATCTCGAAAAGAAAATCCTCGCCGCCACGCCTGCCATCGAGCGTTGGTTCCGACTCGAATGGCAGGAACATACGCCGCCGTTCTATTGCTCCGTTGACCTGCGTAACGCAGGGTTCAAGCTGGCACCCGTCGATACCAATCTATTCCCGGGCGGCTTTAATAACCTGTCGCCTGAAATGCTGCCGCTGGCTGTGCAGGCGGCTATGGCTGCGATCGAAAAATATTGTCCCGACGCCAAGAATTTGCTGCTGATACCGGAGCGCCATACCCGCAACACCTTTTATCTGCAAAACGTCGCTCGCCTGATGCAGATTTTCCGGCAGACCGGACTGAATGTTCGACTTGGCTCATTGTCTGAAGACGTCAAACAGCCTACCCAAATTGAACTCCCGGATGGCACCAGCCTGACGCTGGAACCGCTGGAACGCTCTGCCAATGGACGTCGGATCGGCTTGAAAAACTTCGACCCCTGCACGATCTTGTTGAACAACGATTTGTCAGCGGGGATTCCGTCAATTCTGGAAAACCTGAACGAGCAAAACCTGCTGCCGCCGCTGCATGCAGGATGGGCTGTCCGTCGCAAGAGCAATCACTTTGCCGCGTATGACGAAGTCGTCAAGAAATTCGCCAAACTGATAGATGTCGATCCGTGGATGCTGAATCCTTACTTCGGCAAATGCGGCGAAATCAATTTTCTGGAACGCACCGGCGAAGATTGCCTGGCGGCCAACGTCGATACCTTGCTGACAAAGATACGCAAAAAATACAAGGAATACGGCATCAAGGAAACGCCATTTGTGATCGTGAAGGCGGACGCCGGCACCTACGGCATGGGCATCATGACGGTCAGGGATGCAAGCGAAGTAAAGGATTTGAACCGCAAGCAACGCAACAAGATGTCGGTCGTCAAGGATGGTCTTGAGGTCAGCGACGTGATCATCCAGGAAGGTGTGCATACGTTTGAACATATCAACGATTCAGTTGCCGAACCGGTGGTGTATATGATCGATCGTTACGTCGTCGGCGGCTTCTATCGCGTCCATGCGGAACGCGGCGTCGACGAGAACCTGAATGCTCCCGGCATGCACTTCGTACCGCTCGCATTTGCGCACCAGCACGCGCTGCCGGACATGCAGGCAAAGCCCGGTACCGCAGCACCCAATCGATTCTATATGTATGGTGTAGTCGGAAGACTGGCATTGCTGGCGGCATCGCTGGAGTTGGAGAAAACAGACCCGAATCCGGAGATCTATTAACCACGCCATTTCTCAATGCGATGGCGGCGCTCGAGTGATTTTTGGGTGCTCCATCCCGGACAACAACGTGAGCCCGAGTCAAGAATGCTTGCTGGTATCAATCATTGATTCCCGAGATCCAACATCATGAAAATCGCATTCCTTGCCGATCCGCTCGACAGTTTCAAAATCTATAAAGACTCGACCTACGCAATGATGGTCGAGGCTGCGCAACGCGGCCACGCCTTGTATGCGTTTGAACAGGGCGATCTTGCGTTCGAGGCGGGCACGGTAGTCGCGAACGTGTCGCCAATAACGCTGACCGGCGAGCTCTCGCCCTGGTATCACGCCGCCACCACAGATGTCGTCAAATTGTCGGCATTCGACGCGATCGTACTGCGCAAGGATCCGCCGTTTGACATGGAGTATGTCTACACGACGCATCTTCTAGAACTGGCCGAGTTGCAAGGTGCACGTGTCTTCAACAAGCCGCGTGCCGTGCGCGACCACAACGAGAAGCTCTCGATTGGGCAATTCCCGCAATTTATTGCACCGACACTGGTAACCCGCGACGCTATCCGCTTGCGCGCATTTCATACCGATCACAAGGACGTCATTCTGAAGCCGCTCGACGGGATGGGCGGAGCCGGCATTTTTCGTATCAAGGAAGACGGTCTGAATCTCGGCTCCATCATTGAGACGCTGACGGACTATGGCCGCCGTACGATCATGGCGCAGCGCTTCATTCCAGAGATCGCAAAAGGGGACAAGCGCGTACTCGTTATTGGTGGACAGGTAGTACCGTATTGCCTGGCGCGTATTCCACAAGCAGGCGAAGTGCGCGGAAATCTGGCCGCCGGCGGCCTCGGAGTCGCCCAGGCAATTTCAGAACGCGATCGTGAAATCGGACAGACGCTCGGCCCGATTCTTTCAGACAAAGGCTTGTTGCTGGTAGGATTGGATGTGATAGGCGATTATATGACCGAAATTAACGTGACCAGCCCAACGTGTTTTCAGGAAATCACTCAGCAGACAGGTTGCAACGTCGCCGAAATGTTTCTGGATGCGCTGGAAAAAGCGGTTTGATTCGGTAAAATGCCTTGCCTTATCTAACCTCGATTCACTGCATGAGCACCGAGTCGTATTTTCGGAATGCCCCGTAGTACCCATTTATTAATATGATTGGTATCCTCCTATTGACGCACGCACCGCTCGGACAGGCCTTCATCGAGGCTGCGTCTCACGTATTTCGTGGGCGTCCGGAACGTCTCGAATCCGTTGACGTGGCCGCAGATCAGGATACAGATCAGGTCAAATGCCTTGCGCAAGAAGCGATCGCCCGGCTCGATGACGGCAGCGGCGTGTTGGTGATTACCGATGTGATGGGCGGGACGCCATGCAATTGCACCCTGCCTTTGTCGGAACCGGGACACGTTGAAATTATTGCGGGGATCAGTTTGCCGATGCTGTTGCGTGCAATCACCTATCGCAGCGATACTCTCGATGTCGTAGTCGAAATGGCTCTGGCTGGTGGTCAGGGCGGTGCGGTCAGAGTTGACAATCGCATTCGCCTTTCGCCAAACTGATTTCGCATTAATATTTCGCACTAATTATTGCAGTATGCTTCAGCGTTCAAACTTTCTCGCAAGATGTCACATTAAAAAATGATAGAACAAGAAATAGAAATAGTGAACAAGCTTGGCCTGCATGCGCGCGCCTCCGCCAAATTTACACAGCTCGCGACAAAATATCAGAGCGAGGTCTGGATGACCCGTAACAAGCGCCGGGTGAATGCAAAATCAATCATGGGCGTCATGATGCTGGCCGCAGGGCGTGGATCAAAAGTATTATTGGAAGCAGAAGGTCCGGATGAAAAAGAATGTTTTGAAGCGCTCGCCGCCTTGATTCAAAATAAATTTGGCGAAGACGAATAATGATTCGTTTGAACATGCGATGATTCAACCGACTGTAACAGGGATTTAATGGCTTCATTCACGCTTCACGGCATACCTGTATCACGCGGCATCGCTATCGGCCGTGCGCATCTGCTCGCCCCTGCAGCGCTCGATGTGAAGCACTACCTCATTGCAGAAGACCAGGTCGAGGCAGAAGTCCAGCGCCTGCAAAACGCGATAGCTGCAGTACATGAAGAGCTGCAGACGATCCGCAGCGGATTGCCGAAGGATTCTCCGGCTGAACTGCGCGCGTTCATCGATGTACATGCGCTGATCCTGTCGGATTCGATGATCGCCGACATGCCGCTGGATATTATTCGCAATCGTTACTACAACGCTGAATGGGCGCTGGTCACGCAGATTGACGAGCTGTCCGCACAATTCGACGAAATCGGCGACCTCTATCTACGTGAGCGAAAAGCCGATATCCAGCAAGTGGGGGAGCGCGTGCTGAAGGTGTTGACCGGCACAGCGAGCACGCTGGAAACAGCGACCGGCCCCGGCGACGTACACATGATCGTCGTTGCACATGACATCTCGCCAGCCGACATGCTGCAATTCAGAAATCGTGCATTCAGCGGATTCATCACCGATCTTGGCGGACAGAATTCACACACCGCGATCGTCGCGCGCAGCCTGGACATTCCCGCTGCAGTCGGGATGTTCAACGCATCCGCGCTGATTGCACAGGACGACTGGCTCATCATCGACGGTGATGCAGGCGTCGTCATCGTTGACCCGACTCCTGCAGTACTGGACCAGTATCGCGAGCAGCAGGCGCGCTTGCTGCGTGAACGAAAGAAACTCAGCAAGCTCAAGAAAACCCCGGCCGTCACGCTCGATGGCGTACACGTTACATTGCTTGCGAATATTGAGTTTCCGGATGACTGCGTTGCCGCAATGGAGGCAGGCGCCTCCGGCGTAGGACTTTTCCGCTCGGAGTTCCTGTTCATGGGACGCGCTGGGTTCGTCAACAAGCTGCCGACGGAAGACGAACAATTCGAGTCTTATCGCAAGGCTGTGATAGCGATGAAGGGTCGGCCGGTCACGATTCGTACACTCGATATCGGTGCCGACAAACCGCTGGATGCCGCCGAGCAGACTGCGCTAAATCCGGCGCTGGGTTTGCGGGCGATTCGTTACTGCCTCGCGGAGCCGCAACTTTTTCTGGCGCAACTACGCGCCATTTTGCGTGCTTCTGCATACGGGCCGATCAAGATATTGATCCCGATGCTCGCCCATGCATTTGAAATTGACCAGTCTCTGGCCATGATCGAGCAGGCGAAATCACAACTGCGTGAAGCAAACAAAAAGTTTGATCCGCAGATACCTGTCGGCGCGATGATCGAAATTCCGGCCGCTGCACTGACGCTGCCGATGTTCGTCAAACGCATGGATTTCCTGTCGATCGGTACGAATGACCTTATCCAATACACGCTGGCGATCGATCGGGTCGACCATGAGGTCGCGCACTTATACAACCCCCTGCATCCTGCTGTCTTGTACCTACTGGCGAGCACCATCAGTGTCGGCGCCAAGGCAGGAATACCAGTATCGGTCTGCGGCGAAATGGCCGGCGATACCAAGTTGACGCGCTTGCTGCTAGGAATGGGATTGCGTGAGTTTTCCATGCATCCGGCGCAGTTACTTTCAGTGAAGCAGGAGATCCTGAAAAGCGACCTCACGCGCATCATCCCGCAGACAAAGAAAATCATGCGTACATTTGAGCCAGCGGCAATTGCGGATGCAGTAGAGCAATTGCGGTTACTTTAATCCTGCAGGTTTGACGGCAGCGCCCGAGTTGTTTATTCTTACGCATACGCGCCGATTTGACTGGTTGTTATCAACCTCAGCTTGCGGGCGCATGGGATATCCCGCATAAATACGGCTAAAGCGAGCTTGGAAATGAGCCCACAACGTAGCCCGATGCGCGAACCGCTATCGGGCTTTTTTATTTGACGGTATTGGGGGCAAGAGTGTGGGTGGCACCATGCACCGCGAACTCTTGCCCGAACTGATCAAACAATGAACTGATCAAACAATGAAATCTCTTGGAGTTGTTGCACCTCAGTCCATGCATTTTTCGACGCCGCTCGCGTTGCAGAGCGGCGCGTCACTGGCCGATTACACGCTGGTATATGAAACGTACGGGACGCTCAACGCCGACCATTCAAACGCGGTCCTGATTTGCCACGCGCTCAATGCGTCGCATCATGTCGCCGGCGTCTATGTCGACGACAAGGATGGAAAAAAACATATCGGTTGGTGGGACAACATGGTCGGGCCAGGCAAGCCGCTCGATACAGATAAATTTTTTGTCATCGGCGTCAATAACCTCGGCTCCTGTTTCGGATCCACCGGCCCGATGCACCAGAATCCTGCAACCGGCAAGCCCTATGGTGCCGACTTCCCGGTTGTGACTGTAGAAGATTGGGTGCATGCGCAGGCGCGACTTGCCGATGAACTGGGCATACAGCAATTTGCGGCAGCAATGGGCGGCTCGTTGGGCGGCATGCAGGCGCTGGCGTGGAGCATGATGTATCCGGAACGCATACGCCATTGCGTCGTGATTGCATCGACGCCTATGCTGTCTGCGCAAAACATCGCATTCAATGACGTCGCACGCCAGGCAATCATGTCCGACCCGGATTTTCATGGCGGCCATTTCTATGAACATGGCGTGGTGCCGAAAAACGGCTTGCGCGTCGCCCGCATGATCGGCCATATTACCTACCTGTCCGATGACGACATGGCAGAGAAATTCGGCCGCGATCTGCGCGCCGGAAAATACCAATTCGACTTCGGTATTGATTTTGAAATCGAATCCTATCTGCGCTATCAAGGCGACAAGTTTGCAGAGTATTTCGATGCGAATACTTATCTGCTGATTACGAAGGCACTGGATTACTTTGATCCGGCCAAAGAGTTTGCCGGCGATCTGACCAAGGCACTGTCTAATACGACCGCGCAATTCCTGCTCGCGTCGTTTACCACCGATTGGCGATTCTCACCCGAGCGTAGTCGCGAGATTGTCCAGGCGTTGGTCAACAACAAGCGCAAGGTCACTTATGCAGAGATCGCAGCGCGTCATGGGCACGATGCGTTTTTACTCGACGATGCGCGTTACCTGAATGTGGTGCGCTCCTACTATGGTCAGGTATGGCAGGAAATCGAAGCAAGGGGTGTCGCATGAATTTCAGTGAACTAAGCGCGCTGCGCCCCGACCTCGCCTTCATTGCGCACTGGGTGCGCAACGATACCCATGTCCTTGATCTTGGCTGCGGCAACGGCGTCATGCTCGACTATCTGCAATCGGACAAACGCTGCATCGGTTACGGCATTGAAATCGATGACAGCGCGATTCCGCTCTGCGTTGACCGCGGCGTGTCTGTCATCCAGCAGGATCTGGAAGCGGGCCTGGCGATTTTTGCAGACAATGCCTTTGACACTGTGCTTTGCCTGTCCGCACTTCAGATGATGAAAAACGTAGAGGGTATCTTGCGCGATATTACTCGCGTCGGACGCGAAGCGATTGTCTCCTTCCCCAACTTTGCCTACTGGCCCCATCGCGTCGCATTGCTGCGCGGACGGATGCCGGTGTCGAAGAGCCTACCGTATGACTGGTACGACACGCCTAACTTGCGATGCGCGACGATTAAGGACTTCGAGGAACTTGCCAACGAGGTAGGACTCGAAGTGCTCGAACGGGTTGCATTGGTGGATGGCAAGCCGGTGACGTTTTTGCCGAACTGGCGAGGCAGTCTTGCGGTGTTTCGGTTGAAGAAAAAATAATACATACGCCGTCAATTCTAATTCGTAAAAAACGACTCAGTCGTTGGAAGTGCTGTCCTACCGAAATGACAAGTTAATGTCCACATCCTCTTCGCCAGGCTGGAAAAGCTACTTGAACGCTCGAATGCTGACTTTGGTATTCCTCGGTTTCAGCTCTGGTCTTCCGCTATTCATTCTCATTAACCTGCTACAAGCCTGGCTTGCCAAGGCTGGCCTGAACGTCAAGGCACTTGGCCTTTTCGCACTCGTGATGTTTCCCTATACATGGAAGTTTATGTGGTCACCATTAATGGACCGCTTCAGCTTCGGTGCGCTTGGACGGCGACGCGGGTGGATGGCATTGACGCAAGGCCTGCTGTTCATCGCGATCGGTGGGTTAGGGATGCTGGATCCGCACACGCAAATACCGCTGATTGCATTCATGGCGTCGGTCGTCGCTTTTCTCTCCGCCAGCCAGGATATCGTGATTGATGCCTACAGTCGTGAAATCCTCTCCGACCAAGAGCAGGGGCTCGGTGCGGCAGTCAAAGTCAATGCTTACAAAGTGGCCGGCATGGTACCGGGTGCGTTGTCTCTTATCCTCGCTGACTTGATGTCGTGGCACGCTGTATTCTGGATCACGGCAGCCTTTATGCTGCCTGGTTTCGTCTGCACGCTACTGATCAAGGAGCCCGAGGTTTATGGCGCGCCGCCGAAAAACATGCGAGAAGCAATCGTTTTGCCATTCCGCGAATTCATCCACCGCGACGGCTGGAATAAGGCAATGTGGATATTGGGTTTTATTTTCTTGTATCGTATCGGCGATGGCATGGCTGCTACGCTCGCAACCAAGTTTTTGATTGACCTAGGCTTTCGGCTCACTGAAATTGGCGCGATTGCTAAACTCACTCTTTTCTGGGGAAGCTTTGCCGGCGGCATCGTTGGTGGTATATGGATGCTGCGGCTCGGGATCAATCGCGCTCTCTGGATTTTCGGTGCAGTTCAGGCATTTACGAGTTTGGGCTTTGCGCTGCTCGCGCATGTAGGCCCGAGTTTGCCGATGCTGGCACTGACCTTCGGATTTGAAGCTTTTGGTGTCGGTCTCGGAACCGCTGCGTTTGTCGCGTTTATCGCGAAAACTTCTGATCCGCGCTACACCGCGACGCAATACGCGTTGTTCTCAAGTCTGGCCGCCGTACCGCGCACGTTCGCCACATCGTCCGTCGGATTCATCGTTGCCCAGACCGGCTGGTTCACATTTTTCATTCTGTGTTTCGCACTGGCGCTACCCGGCATGTTGATGCTGCCTAAAATCGCGCCGTGGAATGAAAAATAACGTCAGGCGTCGTGCGCATATTCAATCGTCAACGGCGCGTGATCCGAAAAGCGCTCATCTTTATATATAGACACTGCAGTCGCAGTCGCTGCGATGCCCGGTGTCGCCACGTGATAGTCGATGCGCCATCCGACATTCTTCGCCCACGCCTGACCACGGTTACTCCACCACGTGTATTGCTCCGCACGCGTGTCTACACGTCGAAACACATCAACCAGATCAAGATCGTCGAACACACTCGTTAACCATGCGCGCTCTTCCGGTAAAAAGCCGGAATTTTTCTTGTTGCCCTTCCAGTTTTTCAGATCGATTTCCTTGTGCGCGATATTCCAGTCGCCACACAGAATCACCTCACGTCCCCTAGCCTTCAAGTCAGCCAGATGCGGCATGAACACTTCCATGAAGCGAAATTTCGCCAGTTGCCGCTCCGGGCCGGAAGAACCGGATGGGCAATATACCGAGATGACACTGAGATTGCCAAAGTTACATTCCACATACCGTCCTTCGGCATCGAACTCGGGGCAACCAAAACCAATGACTACCGAATCTGCTTTGATGCGGCTATAAATGCCCACGCCCGAATATCCTTTTTTCTCCGCGTAATGGAAGTGCCCAAAATATCCGCTCGGGGAAAGCAGGTCCGGCGACATGTCGGCGGCTTGTGCTTTGAGTTCCTGGACACAAACGACATCGGCGTCTTGTTTGGCCATCCACTCAAAAAACCCCTTTTTTGCAGCGGAACGGACGCCATTGAGGTTGGCAGAAATGATCTTTAACATGATTTGAATAGGAAAATATCAGGCGCCTAGAATAACCGAATTAATGGACGGGAGCATTGTCGGCACGAAGCTTGCATTTCCAGTGATACAAGTCGGATATCGCTTTAGAATGAGGGCCGGTCTCGTTTTTTATTGACAGTTTTCGTCATTTTTATAAGGTTTGCGCCAATCTTGAGTAACCTACGACAACAATTTATTGCCTTCTCGGTAACTGCGGGCGTCCTGCGTTTCGGCGAATTCGTAACCAAAGCCGGCCGCAATTCCCCCTATTTTTTCAACGCCGGATTGTTCAGCGACGGCGCAAACTTGGGACAACTGGGAGAATTTTATGCGCAGACCTTGATCGACTCCGGTGTCGAATTCGACATGCTGTTCGGGCCGGCATACAAGGGAATCACACTCGCCTCCGCCACCGCGGTAGAGTTGGCCCGCAAGGGCCGCAATGTGCCATTCGCCTTCAACCGCAAGGAAGCCAAGGATCACGGTGAGGGTGGCGTCATGGTGGGTGCCCCTTTGCAAGGCCGCGTTGTTATTATCGACGACGTCATATCCGCCGGAACGTCAGTGCGGGAATCCGTCAACATGATCGTTGCAGCAGGCGCGACGCCATGCGCCGTCCTGATCGCATTGGACCGTATGGAACGATCGGGCAAGGATGGCGAATTATCAGCATTTTCCGCAGTGCAGGAAGTCAGTCTGAATTTCGCCATCCCGGTGATTTCGATTGCCAACCTGAATGATTTGTTCGACTATATTTCCGCAGCAGGCGCGGATTCCCGGCAAGCGCAATACAAAGAAGCCATAGCGGCTTATCGCAACCGTTACGGCACCGAGTAGTCTGATTGTTCCAAGCATAATGGGGAGCGTGATGAATAACACCGTCAAGACGTGGCTGTTGATCTCTTGTTTAATCATTCCCTGCATAGGCCAGGCCAAGGTATTCCTGTGCAAGGATGCGTCGGGCCACACGATTTCCTCCGATCGCCCTATTCCTGAATGTGCCGACCGCGCCGTGCGCGAATTGGGCGAGAACGGCGTGGTAAAACGCGAAATAGCGGCGCCGCTCACTCCCGCAGAGAGGCATGAAAAAGAAGCCGCCGAAGCAAAGAAAAAAGCCGATGCAATCGCTGCTGAAGCGCAAGCAAATACCGACCGCGCAATGATGGCGAGATTCCGCAATGAGGCAGATATTGCATCTGCCCGGGGCAGGGCGCTTGATAGCCCGCAAGACCAAATCAAGAGGGAGAAAATATCGCTCGCGGTGTCCGAAAAAGATTTAAAGCAGGTGAACAGCGACATCGCCGCGAGTGAAAAAAATAAGCAGAAACCAGCCGCCGTATTGTTAGGAAAAAAGGAGGACGCCGAACAAGCTATTGCCAACTCAAAGAAAATTATCGGCGAACGCGAAGAAGATATAGCGCAAATTAACCAGAAATTTGACGACACATTGAAGCGCTTCCGTGAAGTAAACGGGGCGACCGTATCGGCAAAATAGGGGGCTAGAATAACAAAGCCGCGTGGAGAATATGGCTCCACGCGGCTTATTTTTTGTGCGAAGAATTACTTCAACTACCGTAACCTCAGCTCGACAATTTTTTCTTCAACAGCTCTGTCAGTTGCGCCGGGTTCGCCTTGCCTTTGGATGCTTTCATCGCTTGGCCGATCAATGCATTAAATGCTTTTTCTTTGCCGGCCCGAAATTCTTCAACCGATTTTGTATTGGCTGCCAACACCTCATCAATGATAGCCTCCAGCGCACCCGAATCCGAAATCTGCCTCAAACCCTTCGCATCGATGATCTCGTCAGCCAGTGCCGGCTGATCTGATTTCGCCTCCCACATCGCCGCGAATACCTCTTTCGCAATTTTGTTCGAGATGGTGCCATCGGCAATCCGCTGCAGCAACAGCGCAAGTTGCGCGGCACCGACGGGCGCCTCAGCGATGTCCGTGCTTTCGCGGTTCAAGGTGGATGCCACATCGCCCATCAGCCAGTTCGCCGCGGGCTTGGCCTGCGATTTTCCGGTGATCGTCGCAACCGCTTCAAAATAAGCCGCCATCGCCTTGGATTGGGTCAACACTGCAGCGTCATACTCCGGCAGGCCAAAGTCGTTGACGAAACGTTCGCGCATCGCGCCAGGCAACTCAGGCATTGACGATTTCACACGTGCGATCCACTCCTGTGCAATCACCAACGGCGGCAAATCGGGATCGGGGAAGTAACGATAATCCTGCGCGTCTTCCTTGCTGCGCATTTCGCGGGTTTCTTTTTTATCCGGATCGTACAACCGGGTCGCTTGCACCACGCGGCCACCATCTTCAATCAATTCGATCTGGCGTCTTACTTCATAGTTGATCGCATCTTCAAGAAAACGGAACGAGTTCAGGTTCTTGATCTCGCAACGGGTGCCGTATGCCTGCTGACCGACCGGCCGCACCGATACGTTGGCGTCGCAACGGAACGACCCCTCCTGCATGTTGCCGTCGCAAATGCCCAACCAGGTGACCAGGGAATGCAGCGCCTTCGCATACGCAACTGCCTCCGCCGCGCTACGCATATCCGGCTCGGTGACGATTTCCAATAGCGGTGTGCCGGCACGGTTAAGATCGATGCCAGTCATGCCGTGATAGTCCTCATGCAATGATTTTCCGGCGTCTTCTTCAAGATGTGCACGGGTCAATTGCACGGTTTTGATCTCGGCCTTGCCATCTTTCTCAAGGATAAACGACAGCTTGCCACCCTGTACCACCGGAAGCTCGAATTGGCTGATCTGATATCCCTTCGGCAAATCGGGATAGAAATAATTCTTGCGTGCAAAAACAGAATGCGGTGCAATCGTCGCGTCGACCGCAAGGCCGAACTGAATTGCGCGCTCGACAGCACCCTTGTTCATGACCGGCAGCACGCCCGGCAGTGCAAGATCGACGGGCGATGCCTGCGTGTTCGGCTCGGCACCGAATCGGATCGATGAACCACTGAAAATCTTTGACTGAGTCGTAAGCTGCGCGTGCGTCTCAAGACCGATGACTACTTCCCACTGCATGGTGACCTCACTGGAAATTACTCTTTATGAAAATTTGTTTGCATTACTCGATTATGGAAATCATTTTTGCGGCTGCACATTGATCCGGCATTAAATTCCGGATCAACGAGTCTATGATTTTAATTGAATCGGGAAATTCTGATTCTCTCACGCTAATTCGCAGCCGACTACTTCTGCCTAGCCAATGCAGACCGTTTCTCTTGCGATGGCGCCCGCGCAACGTGCGATTTTGATTGTTGAGGACTAACCTGTGAACCTGCCACAATTAAACTTGAGCCTTTTTCATTGACATAATTTACTCTCCGGATCTTCGCCAAGAACTGTCCATAAAATACGCGCACATCACATCATTATTATTTGCGTGTACTTGCCTAGATAGTACACATCACCTGCAGCTTCAGACTGTTAGCAGCCGTTGGGATTTTTCACAAGGGCGACAGCATTGCAGCGGAAGAGGCCACTCAGATTTGAGCGTGACCGTCGCAAACAACGCGGACATGGCAAAGCGTCACATGCGCCGAATGGCGTACTTGGCCTACTCATCAATTCCTAGTGCAGGCCGAAATGCAGGATTCATCACAAATCCACCACCCTCCGCAGCCCGAGCGGCCCGCACTTGTAGCACCTTGAGATCGTAGTTCACGCTAAAAATGTAGTGGACTTGATCATCAGCAGTACGAATTCCGAATATACCGTAGTACAAAAGAAAATCGATGACCTTTTGGATTTCCACATCACCAATACCTGCACCTTTTATTAGTTGTTCCAATTCAGAACGATCCAGGCATGCAGGTGCATCAATAAACTGGTAGAGCAAATCTTTAGCCGCAGGAAATACATCGGTAAGCTCATGATCAAGCTCGACCAATAAGTCTTGTGAGTACGCTCGCACCCCCTTTTCTAGATCAGAATCTTCAATCTTTATGTGCGCCAGATTGGCAGCAAACCCTTTAGCGTGGGCGAATATTTTGATCACATTTCTCGGACGCATCAGCGATCGTTCGATGATGTATGATGAGGTTTCCTCACCTCGGTAGTGCGATACACAAAGTCTCGGCCAAAGCTGGTTAAAGGTAAGTTCTCTTGATTCTACTGGCATTGATGCGACCAATCTGAGCCGCAACAACTCGCGTAACATATCGGGATCTGTCCAATCAAGTGTGACTCGCATCTCTTTTCCGTAGTCCGAACTCTGTCGCATTAGGTGTTCATAGACATCGTTTCGAATGAATACCACGCAGTGAACTATGTGGTCAGCCTTTCGCATGTCGCGTTCGACCTTTCGTCCAGCGTCGATAAGGCATCGCAGCACCATGGCGTCCACCACATCGACCCCTTGTGTACTCCAGCCTTTGTCGAGATTATCGAACAGAACCCAAATACTTTCCTTATGCTTCAGATAGGTGGTGACCTGCGCTCGCAGCTTCTTGACATCATGCGAATAGACCAACTGTGTTACTTGATCAGTGCTTAACTTCGTACCATCGCTGTCACCGAAGCGTTGTCCATAGTCCTGCGCAATGCGCTGGGAAAGAGCTAGCAATCTTTCTGAAAAATCACCCTCGACTGAGTGCCCTTCGGTCTTATATGTCCGTTCTAACTCAAGGTACAGGTCTCGGATTTCGTGATTAAACTTGTGCGCGTTCTGATCTTTCTCGAGGAGCTTATAGGTAATCTCAAGAAGAATGAGGTACTCCCAGAACGCAGTGACCAAATGATGGCTTGCACCTTGGGTGAGATGCGCGAGGATGTCCTCCTTGAGTTTCAGAAGCTGATACCCTTCCGGCTTTAGGTCCAATACGACATTGCGTTTGTCTGCTCTAATCTTGTCACGCATTTGGATGAATAGGGCGGTCTTTCCAGCTCCCTTACGTCCCACCACAAGATTTGCTTCGCCGCGCAATGCCTTTCTAAACTGGTCTGTTGCCAAGAAGTAGGATCCGAGCGTCGTCATCTCGTTCTCCGCTGTCGGGTCACCGATAAGTAGTGACTGGAGCTGTGTAAGTTTTCGTAATGGCGTCGGGTCTTTTTGCTGCAAATAGTCCGTAATTTCCAACGAGAAATTTGCGATGTGCTCCACAATGTCCTCGGGGCGCGAATACGTCTTCACTGCGTCACGAACGTCAAGCGGCACTCGCGCATTGGCGTGCGCGAGGATCAACGTCGGCTTACCCATTCCGTGAGCGAGGCCTGCGACAAAAAGGCTCCGTACGTCGTGAACCAAATTCCCATCATGGTCGCCGGCCAAGATAGATAGCAATACACCTGCCGAGCTACCGACCTGTCGAATGGCATCTGACGCTGAAAGACGAGAGTCTTCTGCTGGATTAAAGCTTCTATATTTATATTTCGCCTTCTTGAGGCGCGAGGTCATCAATGTTGCAATGCCACCTTTGGCTGGAGGCTCAACGACATAGACCGGAGCCAATCGATCAAGCGTCGCGCTGACCGACATTGAAGTGGGATCAACATAGGCCGACAACGAGTTTGCTAACCCTTCGTCGTCGATGTATGTTTCGTAGCCAAGGGTGTCGAAAATTCCCGCTTCTCGAGCAATCTTCTGATCGCCCTCTGTTGACTCATGGCGAACAAGAAAGCAACGGCGCGATCTTCCGATAGCAAAACCGATCTCGTAGACAACATTGAGGTTCAGATAGGTAATGTCAGCGACGACGTACTTCGAGGCATCTATACCATCAAGAATTGGTGAGATTAGCGGATTACCCGCTATATCATTAAATTCCCAAGGAGTGTACTGGATACGTTTTCCTACTTTCCGGTTGGCCTTTGCGACGCCTAGAGCAATTAGCTCAGCAAGGCGGGCATCGCGAGATGAATATGCAACGAAGGCTGTCGGAGTCTGGTCAGGGGTTGAGTCCATCTACCTTCCCTATATATTTGGTTGTTATGCCTGCAATCGTATCCCATTATTGGACGCGGAAGTGCGTACTTGAATCAGCCTCGTAACCCCACTTGTTCGCCAAGTTTAACGGCAAGGCCGTGACTGGTCACCCTTCGGCGATTGAACTCGGTCACACACCTATCCTGAAAGGCTACATCACCGGCATTACACACTTCGCGCGCAGAACGACACAACAGCTGTGATTATGAGAAGCTAGCTCAAATCAATATCTGGTGAAGCCACAGTCCTTTACAATTGATCAATTGCCGTAGCGATCCTGACACCCACAGTTTGAGAGAGACGCCTATGGACTTTATCAGTGGCTTCCTAATCGAAGATTTTCAGTGATTTAATAATCCGCATCAAAGCGGAGAAAAATTCAAATATATGTACGAGAAAATGGCGAATACGATTGCTGAAAGTAGTCTTGCGACGCAGTTGCACGTCGCAGAGGAGGTTTTGCAATCTGCGTGGGCTGAAGTCGATCGACTTAAACGCCTTCTGGGTATTGAGGATGGAAACCCATTGCTTGATTATGTCATCCAGACGCTTTGCCTCAAAAATGATGCTGCATTGTGCCGACTAATAAATGTTGGACCGCCTCTCATCAGCAATATCAGGACCCGTAAACAAAATATTCCCGCTTCTCTGTATATCGTGTTCTCGAAATTTACTGGATTGAGTACGAATGAATTGAAAAACATTATGCGGCGATCTGAGCCGAGTCTGAAACGCACTCTCGTCCGACCTCCTTACCCCAATTCGCGAAGGCCCCAGGCACGCCCTCTTAAGCTTCCAAACCAATTGCTTGATTATGTTATCAAGATGTGCGGTCTCAAAAATGACGCTGACTTGGCGCGCGCGTTGGGCGTCAGCCCGCCTATGTTAAGCATGTTCCGGAAGGGTAAACATGAAGTGTCAGCAACCATGTACGTGGCGTTTCACGATTTGACCGGGCTGAGTATCGCAGAACTGAGAAACATTGCGCGCCCCAATGAATCGATTCCCGAAGGTGGTTTTAAACAAGTCCCGTGAGGTCTTGCAAGCTTTTTATCGGTGCGCATAGTCGGGCTTAGTCTCCAAATTTATATCACGTGGCAGACCATAGAGATTCATGCGTGTTTAGGTACAAAGGTGGCGAATCATACAATCGACCTCAGGTCGGCGTCCGTCAACTCGCCATCATTGAAGCCGGGTGGCTCCTTTGAATATAGTGTCGTGAGACACTCTCAAGAAACCAGCATAGATGCAAGACCTGCGGCCGCACCGATCACAACACCACCCCAAAATACGGGGGCCACATCATTCCATTGCGCAGCATTGAATACCATCCGAATACCGACAAACATGAGTGCCATCGTAACCACGGTAACCGAGATAGTAGTCAGCCATGTCTGCACGCTATTCAGCATGGTCGTGCCTTTGCTGAATTGCGCAAAAGCCGGGGGCGAAACCATCAAACAGCATGCGGATACATAAGCCAGTTTCAAATTGCTTTTCATTGTTCTATCCCTTTGTAATTTTTAGTCGATCATCATGGAAGTGACGGATCTCTTTTTTGGCTTTACTGCAATCGGTCCTGCCGCCGATTCTGAACCCAGTACTTTCGTTACGTACCCTAACTGACCACCTTTGACAAAATCTCCCGCGTAATAGCAGGATAAAGCTGCATGAATCGCGGTGTATTCACGAACCGTTCCTTGAGGGCTATAGCCGGCTTTAATTGCACCCACGTAGCATGTCTTTAATATTTCGGCAGACGCGCGCAAGTTTTTGCAGGTATCAAAACCTTGCGCGATATTCGTGTTCCAGCCTAGCCGCTGAAATGCACGCGATTAACCTGGCCTGTCCCGACGGAATAGTTATATCCGGTGTTTTCGAGATTTGCTACCGTTGCGATAGCCTAGCCGATGTTTCGTGGTTGGCGAAGCAAGTGGCCGCCAACTACACCTATCGCATATGGATTACCTGATGATTCAACGTGGATAATTTTTTCCATCAACGCTGGATGGACGCCGACTGCGCAGTCTATTGGAATCATCCTCGTCGTACTCCTTAGGAAACTTGCCTACGAGGGAAAATCCAGATTTTTATTTATTGCCAATATTATCACGCCTAAAATCTTCAAAATGAGACTTTTCCTTACGGCATGTAAAGTTGATCCAGGAAATTAGCCTGATCTTTGCAAAAATTCGCGAGACGATCGCGCAGGATTTTGATTTGCAAGGGGATTTTGTGATGGAGCGTCATAGTTGGCCTACGACCGATTGAACAAAATTCTCTTGCGAAACAAAAGACTAACGAGGGTCCGCGCAATTTGCGCAAAGGTCAGGTCAAGGGTTCGTCCAAACACTAGCTTGGCGCGCAAGATGCTGAAGTGGAGACCTACAAATGAAAAACCGAACCCGCATGCTCGACGCAGCATTGATCTGCGCCGGCATCGGGCTGCGTTCGCCTATGAGGCGATGCACATACGCTCCCCAGAAACGGATTTCTGAGAGCTACAAAAAGGTCAAGCCGCCTTCTTTGCAGCTTTTTTCGCGACGGCTTTTTTGGCGACTACTTTTTTCGCAACCGCTTTTTTCAGCGCGGGCTTCTCGGCTTTTTTCTCTACAGAAGCCGGTTTCTCAGCCGTTGCTTTTGCCGCGACCTTGCCCTTGGCCGGCGCCTTGGGTTTGCGTTCTTCAAATTCAAAACTGACTTTGCCGTCCTTGCCTTTGGCGAGGTAGGCCTTGAATGGACGACGTGTCCGCTGCGATACGAAACCCGGCAGCAAATCGGTTTTGCCTTCGTTCAGCAACTTCACCATTTGCTCGGGCAGGACCTCTTGCTGAAGAATGATACGGCCGCTACGGAAGTCGCAAGCCTTCGGTCTTGCCATCGTTTTCTCGCACACATACGCAAGGCCCATCTCGTAGACGTTGCTGGCGCATTTGGGACATGGGCCCAAAACAGTTTGTCCAGTGAAATCGACCGGCTCAGCGTTCTCATCGTCGTCCTGATTTTGACCGAAGTCGAATTCAAGTTTGAAATTCTTGATCTCTTCGTCGCGAACAATTTTCAGGATGGCGGCGAACGGCCGGCCCATTTTGGAACGGAATCCCTGCAGCGGACCTATCTCTCTTTTACTCAACAGTTCTTCTACTTCCGCAACCTCGAACTGGCGGCTGCCCGGCGTTTTCGACATTGAAAACTCGCACTTTGTGCAAGCGAAGCGACGGTAATTTTCTTTAACAACGCTGCCACAATTCGGACATGGCGTATGAAGTGTCGAGTAGTCGCCCGGGATGGTGTCGTTGTTATACTCCTTCGCGCGCTTGACGATGATTTGCGTCATTTGCGCGATTTCGCGCATGAATTCTTCGCGACTGATTTTGCCGCGTTCCATTTGCGACAGCTTGTATTCCCATTCGCCGGTTAATTCCGGATGGGTTAATTCTTCCACGCCGAGACCACGCAATAAGGTCATGAGCTGGAATGCCTTGGCAGTCGGGATTAGCTCCCGGCCTTCGCGTATCAGGTAGCGCTCATAGATCAGGCCTTCGATGGTGGCAGCGCGCGTGGCTGGCGTACCCAAGCCCTTCCCGGCCATTGCTTCACGCAACTCTTCGTCGTCAAGCAGTTTGCCAGCTCCTTCCATTGCCGACAGCAGCGTCGCTTCCGAATAGCGGGCGGGAGGTTTTGTTACCAGGCCGTTCGCAGTAATCGTATCGGTCTTGACCTTCTCGTCTTTTGCGACCGGTACCAACGTACCCGCGTTTTCCTCTTCCTTGTCGCTCTGGACTTCCTTGCCATACACAGCGAGCCAACCAGGATTAGTTAGTACCTTGCCTTCGGTTTTGAACTGATGGCCGGAGACTTCGGTGAATCGCGTGGTGACCTGGAACTCCGCAGCGGGATAGAAGATCGCCATGAAGCGACGCGTCACGAGGTCATACAACTTTTGTTCAGGCTCGGACAGATTTTTTGGTGCCTGCGGAGTCGGGATGATCGCAAAGTGATCACTGATCTTCGTATTGTCGAAAATGCGTTTGTTCGGCTTGACCCATTTTTGTTTCAAGATCTGCGCGGCGAACTGCTGATAGTTATTACTCTCTTTGATCGTTTCCAGTGTCTGCAGGACAGTGTCGATATAGTCTTCCGGCAGATGGCGCGAATCGGTACGCGGATAGGTCAGTACCTTGTGTTTTTCGTAGAGCGCCTGTGCGAGGCCGAGCGTATTTTTTGCCGAGAAACCGAAGCGCGCATTTGCTTCGCGCTGAAGGCTGGTCAAATCGAATAGCGCGGGCGCCATCGATGTGGTCGGCTTCGATTCTTCGGTGACGTTACCGATTTTTCCGCGACATGCTGCTACTACCGAGTCGGCAGCAGCTTTGCTCCACAGGCGCTCTGCGCGCTTCTCGGGATCTGTCTCATCCTTCTTGTGTTTTGTGTCGAGCCAACGACCTTCGTAAATTCCGGCTGCACAAACAAAATCGGCACGGACTTCCCAGAAATCACGCGAAACGAATTTTTTGATCTTCTCTTCGCGCTCTACCACGATCGACAAGGTCGGCGTTTGCACCCGGCCGACCGTCGTCAGATAAAAACCTCCTTCTTTGGAATTGAAGGCGGTCATCGCACGTGTGCCGTTAATCCCGATCAGCCAGTCCGCTTCACTGCGGCAGCGCGCTGCGTCCGCCAGCGGCAACATGTCTTTGTCCTCGCGCAGACGCGTAAAACCCTCGCGGATCGCACCAGGCGTCATCGATTGCAGCCACAAACGTTTCACCGGTTGCTTGGCTTTCGCGTATTGCGCAATCAAACGGAAAATCAATTCGCCTTCACGCCCGGCGTCACATGCATTGATCAGCGCGGTAACGTCTTTGCGCTTGATGAGTTTGTTCAACACCTTGAGACGCGCTTCTGTCTTTACGATCGGATTCAACGCAAAATGCGGCGGAATCATCGGCAAGTGGGCAAATGTCCATTTACCGCGCTTGACGTCGTATTCTTCCGGTACGGTGATTTCCACCAGATGCCCAACGGCGGAGGACAGCACATACTGGTCGGATTCAAAGTACTCATCGTGCTTGGTGAAGCCGCCGAGCGTCTTCGCGATGTCGTTCGCGACAGAAGGCTTCTCGGCGATGATGAGGGTTTTGCTCATAGGTGTTGTCTCGAAATGGGTACGTTACAGTGCGCGATGTACTACATGATACCGCGCATAATACAGGAGTTGCTTGAAGGCAAGCCCTTTAGGCTCGTCAAAATTCCAAGCGGCCAATGATAAGCGGGTTGCGGTGGAATCCGCAAGCCGGTAGGGCCGGTTGGCGCTTTATGGACGTCCGGAAAGGGTCTTGCGAGTATGTTTCGTCGTAAATTTACTAATATTGCAATTACGATTCGTGTTGAAAGAGCCTAATGTAGCATGCGCGGCTCAGCGTCATCTTCGTCAAGAAACAACTCGTCGAACATGAGGCCATCCGGTTCCTTACCCTGGCTCCATAGCACCATCAACACGATAACTTTGAGTTTATCCAGGGAGATTTGTTCGCTGCTTGCAGCCAGCGCGCGTTCGATCACGATCTCGCGTTGCACTGCGTTGAGAACCTTGGCAGATTCGAGAAACTGGATAAAACCTACGGCAGCCGTGCCTAAGGTATCCAGCTCCATCGCTATATAAATACGGGTGCCAAAAGAAATGGGCTGATACGGATGTTGGTCAGACAATTCGTTGGTTGCCACTGCAAGATCAGTTAACCAATCGAGGGCCTTGGAGATTTCCTCCTCTTCAAAACCGACCGCCGACAGTTTTTTCACCAGGGCCTGCGAATCGGGGCAGGCATCCGGACGGTAATAAGTTTCGTAGAGATAAACAAGGACATCGAACATGGCTCTACTTTATCCGGAAGGTTACGGCGACACAAGCTTCACGATATAACCAAGGTGTTACAAGGGGAATTTTGTTGCTCACTGGAACGACCAAGTGCGCCAATTGCTCAGTTCACCAAGGTACTTTGGAGTGCATATGGGAAGCGCATACTCTTTCGATATTAGGCAAGCACTACCCTTCGGTAAATGGCTCCGGGCAGTGTTTCAACCAATCCGTCCATCTCCAAGGTCAGTAGTTGCGCACTCAAGGTCGCAGCATCCATGCTGCAGCGTACAGCGAGTGTATTTGCGTCGACTGGGTCGAATCCCATTGCCGTCAACAATGCGCGGGTTTCCGGATTCGGCACTGTCTGTGCGGAAGTGCCCGGCACGACCGCACCGCCAATAGACAAGTGTCCCAATTCTTCAAGGATATCCTGGGCCGACTCCACCAATTTTGCACCTTGCTTTATGAGTTGGTGACAGCCTTTCGACAGCGGGGAATGGATCGATCCGGGAATGGCGAACACTTCGCGCCCCTGTTCGGCCGCCATGCGCGCAGTAATTAGGGATCCAGATTGCGCTGCAGCTTCGATTACCAAAACGCCCTGCGACAGGCCGCTGATGATCCGGTTTCTCCGTGGAAAATTGGCAGCGATCGGCGGCGTGCCCAACGGATATTCACTAACGATGCAACCTGCTTCCGCTATCTGGTGGGCCAACGCGCGATTCCGCGCAGGGTAAACACTATCGGCGCCGGTTCCAATCACAGCAATGGTCGAACCGCCATCGTGGTGCACGCCACGGAGGCCGCCTTGGTGTGCTGCAGTATCGATGCCAAGCGCCATGCCTGAGATGATAGTCAGGCCTGCCCGGCTAAGCGTTTCCGAAAATCGCTCTGCATTGGCAATACCTTGAGTAGTGGCATTCCGGCTACCGACAACAGCGATTGCGGGTCGGGATAATAGATCGCGTCTGCCTTTGACATACAACATGATCGGCGGATCTGCGATATTGAGCAGCGTCGTCGGGTAATCCTCGTCGGCGAGCGTAATCAGATGGTTACCAGGCTGCGTTGCCCATGCGAGAGTTTCTTCAGTTAACGCCTTCGTCTTTTCATCGATAGGCGCAGTCAACGCCAATGCGATGCGCTCTGATACGATTTTTTGCAGCGTCGAGAAACTGGAAGAGAAGATGTGATCGGGAAGGCCGAACGCACTCAACAATTTACGCGCTGTTTCCGATCCGACCCCCGGGGTCTGCTGGAGTCTAACCCAGAGTGCGACCTCTTCACCAAGTGGCACTAAGTCCCTATTCCGGCGATTTTGCAACGTCGCCCACTTGCACGGAGTCCGTTACCTGCATCACCAAACCATAAGAAATGTGATTGAACACGCGGAAAATGAACAGCGCACCATATCGTTCATCGGGCAATTTCACGCCCTTCTTGCGGTCAACAGTGTCAACAACAATTTCGCCATATCGAAGCAATTCAAGTACAGAGCCTTTATCGAGGCCATCTGCTTTGCCGCGATTAACGGTGACAATTTGGTTTTGTCCTGCTTGCGTTACACCACCATAGATGGACATGATTCGTGCATCGACGCGCACGATGGGTGGATGTGGCATGTAATTAACTATCGGCGTCGGCGGAACAGGGACAAGGCGATCACCGACCCCCATTTCCTCTTTGGAAGAAACGACCGTAAAGGTATGCGCCTCATTTGCGGTTTTAGCAGCGCGCTGCAGCTTCAATGTACCGAGAAACACTGCTTCATAGCCTATGACTTTTTTCGTAACGGGATCTTTCAAAGGCTGGCCTGGACGAAATGCCTGGAAGGACGTGCCTCCTTTAAGGTCGCCGCGCACATATGCTTTGTCATTGATGCCCAGATTGACGTGGCCCTCTTCGGTAGCCATGATGTGTGGAGCATTTTTGAATTCTTTTTCTTCGACGATTAAAGGTTGTGACAAGAACGGCTCAATTATCCCGGACGGGATCGAAGGAACCGCCTCACGTCCCATTCCTTGCATGCGCAACTGAGGCGAAAGATGGACAGCCGGATTGATCGTACCTTCGCCCTCGGTGGAGCTTACGGTGGCGCCATTTGGCGTTCCTAGACGCAAGCGGCCGGCAACACGATCAAAATAGACTATCTGGCCCGGATAAATCCAATGAGGATCGCTGATCTGATCCCGGTTCAATCCCCACACTTGTGGCCAGCACCATGGATGCTCCAAAAATTTGGAGGATATTCCCCATAGGGTGTCACCTTTTACCACGACGTGCTGGTCAGGCGCGTTCGGCAAAAATGTACATATAATTGCACTGGCTGGTTGCTGTTCGGCAGGGGTCTGTTCAACCACGGCGTCTTGTGCAAGCACTGCGAAAGGGGCGAATAGAGACGCCAAAGCAAGAAGATGAGCGGCTGTGCTAAACTTTTTCATGATTGTTCCGGTAAGTGCGGTGTTAGTTAAGAAAAATAGCCAAGCCGTAACCTATCTTCCGCATAGAAGCATTTGTGTGACAAAACTTGTCAAAGTGAATCAAATTCTGCACATAAATCCTTGAACTAGCAAGAAATACCATTATCTTAAATAGCCGTATTGTTGCGCAAAAGCCGTATGTCCTTATTAAATATTCTGCGATACCCTGATCCTCGTCTTCATAAAGTCGCCAAGCCGGTGACTGTTTTTGATGCGCGCCTGAAAAAACTGGTCGCCGACATGGCAGAAACCATGTATGACGCGCCTGGCGTCGGTTTGGCCGCGTCGCAGATCGATGTGCATGAACAGATCGTCATCATCGACACGACGGAAACACATGACGACTTGCGCGTTTTTGTGAATCCGACAATTATTTGGGCCAGCCCCGAGACTCAGGTGTATGACGAAGGCTGTCTTTCGGTGCCGGGCGTATATGACGATGTGGAACGTCCAGCCAGGGTCAAGGTTCGTGCGCAGGATGCCGACGGAAATGTGTTTGAAATGGACGCGGACGGCTTGCTCGCCGTATGCATACAGCATGAGATAGACCATTTAAAAGGGAAAGTATTCGTCGAATATCTTTCGCCTTTGAAGCGCAACCGCATTAAGGCAAAATTGATTAAAGAAGAACGGGAATTGATACGTGAACGCAAAGCCGCGGCGCGTTGATTCTACCGGTTCTCCGCACGTCCGCTCTTAGCCTTCAGCTCCTAAAAAATAGTCATCTTTATGCAGGTTTGGGCAAATTGAAATTGCAGTATTCAATCACCTCCATGTGCATCCCCTATCCGTGGTAACCGACTCCGGATCGCACTTCCGAATGAATGCACTTCTCTCATGAAAATCGTCTTTGCAGGCACTCCCGAATTTGCCGCAGTGGCTTTGAAGGCACTGCATGATGCCGGTTTTGATATTCCACTTGTGCTCACACAACCCGATCGTCCGGCTGGACGCGGCATGCAATTGCATGCATCTGCGGTAAAGCAATTCGCGCTCGCGCACGGAATTCCGGTATCGCAACCGCTCTCTTTGCGGCTCGACGGAAAATATCCGGATGTCGCCAAAGAAGCGCATGCACTATTGCACGCGACGCCGCATGATGTGATGGTTGTCGCAGCTTATGGCTTGATTCTTCCTCGATCGGTACTCAATATCCCGATGAACGGCTGCATCAATATCCATGCATCTCTGCTGCCGCGTTGGCGTGGCGCGGCGCCGATTCATCGTGCAATCGAAGCCGGAGATGCAGAAACTGGCGTAACTATCATGCAAATGGAAGAAGGCCTGGATACCGGCCCTATGTTGTTGATGGAACGCGTTGCCATCTCGTGCGGCGATACCGCCGGTTCATTGCACGACCGGCTTGCTATCCTCGGAGGGAAAATGATAGTGGAGGCATTGCGAAGCATCGAATGTTCCGGTCTGCAGGCAACATCGCAACCCGACCACGGCGCGACCTACGCTGCCAAAATTACCAAGGAAGAAGCAGCGCTTCAGTTTGGGCTAACGTCAGAGGAAGTTGCACGAAAAATTCATGCCTTCAATCCATCGCCAGGCGCTTTTGCAACACTCAATGGGATCCCGATCAAGTTATGGCGCGCGGAACCGTTATCAATTTCTATTGGTGCAACACCGGGTCAGATAATCGAGGCCGATGCCCAGTCGGGCATCGTGGTTGCGTGCGGGAAAGGTGCAATCCGGCTAATAGAATTGCAAAAACCCGGCGGAAAGCGGCTGCAGTCAACCGAATTTTTGAAGGGATTTGCGATGACCAATGGAATCTTTGTTTAGCCGACCCGCACGGTTACTGAGCAATATCAAGATATTCACATGATAAATATCAGATATGCCCAATAAGAATTAGCTTTTTGACATCTCACCTCCTATACTTTCACTTGTCTCCTCCGTATCTCTGGATATGGATTTAAGCCCGCTTCAGTAGCGGGCTTTTTTTTGCCTGAACATTTCCATCGCAATAATGCGATATGGCAACTTTATAATTGCTACAATTCCGAATTGCTGAAAGGACCGCGGCCAAATCCGTCCTCTTATGCGATTTCACGTATAATTTTTCTGCGCCGATTTGATTCACAAATCAAACCCAGCTTGCGGGCGCAGGGAACAGTCCCAAACAAATACAGCTAAAGCGGACGTGGCATAACCCGGACCCGCGTTGCAGGCCGGGTTTTTTTCTATCCGTTACTTTTTGGGAAGAATTTGCGTCGTGCCTTGCGCACCGGGGAATGTGCCCCACTTAATTAAAACGCCACCTCGGCCAATTGATCGAAAACGAATACAACATGAAGCGTGACCCCATTTCCGCCACCGAAGCGCTATTGCGCGATCTGCTCTCCCGCCGCATCTTGATTCTTGACGGCGCGATGGGGACGATGATCCAGCAATACAAACTGACGGAAGAGGATTATCGTGGCGCACGTTTTGCCGATTTCACCGGCCCCGGAAGAGAGCTTTTCGTCAAAGGCAATAACGAATTGCTGACCTTGACGCAGCCGCAGATCATCAGTGAGATACACGAGCAATATCTGGCGGCCGGCTCGGACCTGATCGAAACCAATACCTTTGGCGCAACTACTGTTGCGCAAGACGATTACCACATGGCGCATCTCGCCTATGAGATGAATGTGACGGCAGCCAGGCTTGCCCGTGCAGCCTGCGATAAATATTCAACGCCGGACAAGCCACGGTTCGTTGCCGGCGCGTTGGGACCTACGCCAAAGACAGCATCGATTTCACCCGACGTCAACGA
>Ga0207095_10084_pt1 | contig 27867 bp, 22 predicted proteins | sample Alteio_BWMinHeat_88_FD_153529 | JGI IMG/M metagenome (GOLD analysis project Ga0207095, IMG submission 153529) | Enriched cells from forest soil in Barre Woods Harvard Forest LTER site, Petersham, Massachusetts, United States -... | ecosystem: Environmental > Terrestrial > Soil > Temperate forest >... | reverse complement strand
ACGGCTGCATCCGCATGGCTTCATTTTCCAAGATTTCTAACCCTTCGAGTTGCAAGACCGCTTGCATGAATGTTGGATGGTTTTCCTCGTACCCAAGTAGTTTCAAAGCCATCAGCGAATTGACTATGGGGGGGGAAGATTGCTCCCAGCCCATCACTCTTTCGGAAATGATTACAAACCCATTGCTCAGCTTTCTTCAGCGCAAGTTTTCGGAACGGCTTGATTTGGAGCCGTTCAATGATTTTCAGCCCTGCGCCAATGGCCAGGAACGCATTTCTCCAAGTAAAAATTCTTCGATCCCACGCATCTTGTTTCGAAGGAACCGATGTCACGTAAAGTTCGCTGATATCCACGGGTATCTGAACGACCGGTCGAAAAGCCCAAATAATACTCAGGGGAACCACAATGGTTCGCGACCATGCAGACATCGCGTAAATATTCAGATAAAACCAGGTAGGAAAAAGAATGATTTCGGGAGGGACTGCTGGGCACTTGTCCCAAGGGTACTGCCCTAAGACGGCGAGATAAATTTTCGTAAAGCTGTTCGCCTGATCCACGCCTCCCAAGGAACGAATGAGCTGACGAGCCTTTCTCATGAAAGGCTCATTGGTATTGTACCCTGCGAGCTTTAAAGCAAAATATGCTTTTATCGAGGCCGAAACATCTGGAGGCCCTTCTGGATAAGCACTCCAACCACCGTGCTCTTCTTGCAACCCGATAAGGTACCGGGCGAGTGCTTGAATCTTATCCTTATTCCTCTCCAGGCCTAGAAAAGCGAGGAGCAGGATGTATTCCGACTCAAGAATTGAATCCCCTTCGAGTTCGCCCAACCAGTATCCGTCGCCCGCTTGCTGCTCTAAAAGCCAATTTTGTGCTCGCTCTGTCGCGTCCAGCACGGCGGCTTCAAAAGACTGCTCACCGGACTCCCGGATGCTGGGATAGGCTCCCCGATTGAGGATCTCTTGCGGGATCGCCATCTCCCACCTTCCTTCCTATATTATATTCTTAAAAGTGCTTCGCACAATCCACCCTTCATTAAAAATATTCCAAATTACTTTCTTTTTTCCAGAAAAAACTCCTTCTCCAGTGTGTCTAAACTGGGGACAGCCACCAAGAATACTATTCGGCTAAAACGGCTAACTGCTGAAGCAAATTTTCCAACGTCTTAAACCACTCCTCATCAGCGGCTTTTAACCGATCTCGCAATTCCCCGGACGCGTAATAAAAAGCGAAATCAAAAGCAAATTTTTCGTTCTCGTTTTTTCCGGCCTCCTCCACGACGAAACCCCTGCGGCTTTCCTTTACCGTAGTTTGATTCCCTTCGGTGCTGTTTGTTGCAATGCCACTCTCTTGTTTTCCCTTGATTTCAGCTTGCGGAGTCTTGTTCTTCCTTGCTTCGTCTTGAATCTCTTTCGCGCGCTTGAACGACTTTGAGAGACCGTGATTCAAGGTTTGAGAAAGGGATGAGAATCGAGGATCTCTTGCATGATCCAGGAGAAAATGGTGTATGGCGTGTCCAAGTTCATGGGGTGCTGTCGCGGTCCACGACAAGTCAGTTTGTCGACCCAAAAAAGTTTGATACAAATAAAGTCTTTTCTCTTTCCCAATCGCGAGGCCTGCTATAGCGGTACCCCATCGCTTGACCCCTTGGTGATTCTCACTGGACAATCGAAGGGCCTCCCCTGTAATGTCATTTCGATCGAAGTAATAGTCAGGAACAATGAGATAGATACCCTGGGGCCAATCAGAAAAAATCTGATGAACATCTACGGGCCTTCCATCATGAAACAAGTGAGGATTATGCTTTGCAGTAATCTCGGCAAATTCACGAATTTCATTTTCATTTCGAGCTCCGTGCGAACGGGCAAGATCCTTCAGCGCGTAAAGTGAATGGAAAGGTTCGATTCGGATGGCTGTAAATTCTCCCAATGTTCTTGAAGAGCAAAGCTCTTTTAGTCCTTTTGCTCCCAAGCCTTTGAAATCAAATGTTCTTAAAGATTCTCTAAGTTGCTTGGCCCGTTCGTAGGTCTCTGGACTTGTGTAGTGTTTCGGATTGACTTCTTCGATGATCACATCAGAAACATGAACTGGATTATGATTAAAATCCCGCAAGAGAAGATCCCAATAGTCTTCTTGATCCAATTTCCACGTTTTTCCCGTGTCAGGATCCTCAACATAGAAGTAGTTTGGAAAAACGATGGACTCCTTTTTGAAAACAAAGAGCGGGTATTTCCAAACGCTTTCAGAGGTCCCCCATTTTTGTAGGCCAGGGTTTAACGCAAACACATGGCCGATGTAATCACGCTTTTCTTCAACGCTTTTGGCTCCGTGCCAGTGGGCGTGATCCTCCAAGGTATCACCTGGATAGCGGTCAGCACGCAGACAAATCAACCGGTCGGTTAGATTGCGATTTAAAGGATCCATGAACCGACTTGGATGTTCCCGGTTGATCTCGAGAGCAAGCTCATTAAGTCTGTTCAAGATCTTCACGTGATCCGGAGAGTCTTGTCTCTCGGTTCGGCTTAAGATCCGCAGTTTGCTGGTAAGACCCTTCACTTCTTTTAGGAATTCTTCCCCCATGTAACACCGAGATTCTCTCATTCTTGCGGCGATGATTTGAAGCTCATTACTTGAATAACTCTTGGCTACTATCTCTTTTATTTTTTTCGAATCGATCGCACCTGTTTTCACAATATAAATCTCGCAGTTGTCTCCCTTCAGAAGTTTAAGGAAAGGAATAAGGGAAGGAAGTGGAATGGAATCCAAATCGCGTTCAAGCAGGGAAATTGTCTCTTCAGTGGGAGGGCTATATAATGTTCCCCTGACCATGCTGCGAATAAGCCGATTTTTCTCCTCCTGCATGTCAGTTCGCGGAGGAATAGAGGTGGCCTTGTACATGATCTCCGCTGTGGGACGCCTCTCGCGGGTTTGCTGTGCTAACGCACTCCCCGGAGCGAAAAGCGAACCACCCAGAACTGCTGCTGCAAATGACATGGATTGAAGAATGCTCGGTGCTTTAAGCCAGAATACACGATTGTGGATTGTCTTTGCTCGATCGAGGATTACCGGGTTCGGAGAAAAGCCAGTTTCCCTTGCCACCTGAGTGGTTTGCAATTTAGCTGCATAGAGGCCAGATATTTTTGGAATCGGCATCGATTGTCACAGGTTTCTTGGATCAGGCTTGGCACCATGATAAAGGATGTGGACGACTTCCACAAGGACTCATTTGTAAACAACCTGTTAACTTTCAGCCAAAAAGGGAACATTCAACACCATGCCAGTAGGAATTATCTCATCTGAGGCGTAATCCAAAAAAATATTGTCTAAAGGGAGATTGCTATGCTCCAGCCTCTTGCCAGCGCCGCGACCACAGAAACCAGACCGAAATCTTCAAAGGGGGATTTTCCCAACGTAGAACCCGCAACCCCAGAAGTCGTGGATAAAGTATGGACCGAAGCTGTCTTTAGGACTTCCTACCCTGCTCTGGCATTTATCGACACCGAGATTAGGCGGTCTCGGTTTATGGCGAACCTTCCTTCGTCCCTTCCAGTTCCTCTCCAAAAGGGAGCAGCCAAAGCTCTTTCTTCCCGTTTCCGCTCTATGAGTTCGAAGCAAACTCCGAAACAGTTAAGACAAAACCTCCTACGGACAGAACCTCCAATCAGAGCGGAAATGTTGAACCGCTATGGAAACAAAACAACCTCCCCCAATCCACCCGATTCTGTCCCCCCTCCAGAAGCAGAGCTCTCACAGAAGCACGCAATTTCGGATGAACAGTGGCATGAAATCGTAACCAAACTTGAAGGAGCAGAAGAAATACAAACCGCGCTGACCGAGATCCAGGACCAATCGTTTCGCGGAGCCATGGAAGATACATTGCAAATTATAGCCCAAGGGGAAAAAGAGCATGAGTATAGCGAGCTAGCACGAGTCTTCGATCAACTTGGCTCGCAAGCGGTTAAAAGAGATACGCTGGAGTTCCTTAGCCTCTTAAGTTTGCTTTCACTCGGTCTCAGCGCTGTTCGAGGGACAATCGGGTCCTTGGCAGATCACATCATCTCTGCATCGGCTCTCGCCGTGCAGAGCGTCCTTTCTCTCAGGCAAGAAAGAAAGCTCGACATCCGAATCGAGGAAGCTTTAAGATTATACTCCCAAGGGGTCGACCCAACCCGATCGATACTTCCCAATGAGACGGAAAAATCTTGGACCGTCATGTTTTACATCAGCGGGATGAATAATCTCGCTTTTTCTGAAGAGAGAGCTTTTCGTAGCTTGCAAAAAGTCGGATCGGATGACAACGTGAATTTAGTGGCACAGATTTCAACCTATGGAACAAAACGCGGAATCATCAGTGCAGAAAAGGAAAAAAACGGGCTTTATCCCTTTGTTTCAGAACACCTTGGCGTTCAGAAAATGTCGGACCCGAAGGTCTTGAAGCAATCTATTCTTTGGGCCATGAGCAAGTATCCAGCCAAGAACTTTGCTCTCGTAATGATGGGGCATGGAGGAGGTCACCTGGGCTCAATGCCAGATGACTTGACGAAACGGAATCTGCAAAATCGAGACCTTGGCAAAGTCCTTCTCGAAGTAGAGAAGGAAACGGGACGAAGAGTAGCTCTGGTTGATTTTGATGCCTGTCTGATGTCTCAACTCGAGGTTTACTACGATCTTCACAAAGGAACCGATTTTGTGGTGGCTTCCCAAGAGGTGGAAAGCACTTTGGCCATGTCTTTGGGGAAAATCGTTGGAGCCACGCCCCAAAGCAAGGTGATGGCCGATTTAAAACAAGGGATCAAGGAAAGGGGAGAGATAACACCGGAGGAACTCGGCAGACTTTATGTTCATGAAATGTCTCGCCAGTTTGGGGCTCAACTTTTTTCTCCCACAGCGGCGCTTATCCGAATGTCGGAAATCTCCAAATTGAAGGAGTCCGTCGACGCCTTGGCAACGCAACTTTTGGAGTCCATGGAGCAGGAACCGACTTTGAAGCCAAAGCTCCAAAGACTGGTGAACCAGACCCAGCATTTTCTTTCGGTTGATCCAAGTAGGCGTCCGTATGAAGATTATCGCGATCTAGGAAATTTTGCAAGAAGACTCTGTAACGATCCCAAAATTGCCGTTCCTGAAATCCGCGAACGCGCAGCTCAGGTTCTCCAGGATCTGCAGAATGCCGTGGTCACAGAGCACCACGTTGAAGAATCAGTCTTCCGAAAGCCGATGGCTGATGCGAGTGGCATTTCGATTTTCCTTTCTCCTGCTTACAGCAATGAATACGCGAAGAAATTCTTTCGTTCTTCCTACTTTTACCGTGATTTGACCTTCGCAAAGGACTCCGCCTGGGAAAAGTTCCTGCTAGCTGTCTCAAATCCAGATGCATCCTTGCAAGGAACTAAGTTGGTCGACTTGGCCAAAGCCGGTGCGGCTATCTTTGCGCAGTCACACCCCTACGTTGGAGCGATGCGTTTGGCCAACCTCGGGGGCACCGGCACTGGCTGGTTTTCGACGATTGTGAGCCCTGTGGCCGCCGCTTGGCGTGGGTGGAAAAGCGTTCAAAAATTTCGTTACACTCAAGAAAGCCAATGGCCTCTCGCCCAAAAAGGGAAATTTTATGCAGGGGCAGCCCTTGATGCCGCGATGGCGATGGCGACAGCTGCCATTCCGTTCGCCCAAGTTTTTCCACGGCTGGCTCCTCTGATTGAAGGAGTGGTCGGCGTTGGGTTTGCCCGGTTCGTTTACGGTGTAAGCCAAGGCAAACTCAAGAGCGCTTTCAAGCCGCACAAAACCATTGAGGAAAAGCTGAAAGCCAGCTAATCGAATCCCGCACCGCTACTGGTTCTTCTTTCAAGCGCTTGCTTGGGAACTTTCTCAAAGGAGTTCTGGCCCAAGGCTTGGAATAGAGAAAAACTAGTTTTTTGCGAGAGGAGGTGATTGTTCATGAAGAAGCTCCTAGCAATGATTGTAGCGTTTGCATTCGTCATGGGGATGAGTTTCACCAGTTTTGCAACGGCTCCCCAAAAAGCCCACGGAAAAACGATAACAAAGGCTGCTCACCTGAAGGGGAAGACATCGGTTGCTGCACATGCCGCTGATAAGAGTAAGACAACCAAAGCCACCAAGGGAATGAAGACAAAGCCTAAGAAAAACACCATGATGAAGGCCACTGGCAAAAAGATGCCGATGCCAAAAGGAAAGACCACAACTAAGAAAACAAGATAAACGGTATCATTTCACAAGGATTATGCAAGCTTGCATAGCCTTGTTTTTTTTCCTGACTATATCTCCGAGTGAAGCAAGGAAGTCATCATTGACTTCGCCTGGGTACCGGCTTCCGAATGCGGGTCGATTTCGTAGGCATGCTTTAAAGCCTTCTTAGCTCCTTTGGTATCACCCGTTTCATAATCGACAAGTCCGAGTGTTAGCCAAAGATGCTGAGCCCGTGGAGAGATTTCCAAAGCCTTATAAAGCTCCTGAAAGGCTTCTTTATCCCTTTTTTCAATGTGATAACAAAGTGCAAGATCGTTTCTAGCTACAATGTCTTTCTCGTTAAGCGCTACCGCTTTCTCGTAAAGAACCAAAGCTTGGTCAAACTTGTTCGCCTGAAAATACAGGTTGGCCAGCTCTGAATAGGCGTCTGCATCCCGTGGATTCTGTGCAATTCGTTCTTTAAGCAAGCGGATTTCCTGCATGATGGGTGCTGGAGGGCCTCCGGAGGGGGCTGCTGCACTTCTGGATGGCTTGCCAAACAATGAGGCTAAATGGGATCCAAAATAAAGATACCCAAAAAGAAAGCTCAATCCCCCCAGTAAAAAAATCAAAACGGTCCGCTTAACATCGCGATACGTCATGCCGAATTACTCCTCATCCTCTTCCACCACTTTGACCCGTTGCCCCGTTTTTCGAAACACAAGATACGTCTTGATAAACTCATCGATGTCGCCGTCCAGGACCGGTTGAATGTTCCCCGTCTCATATCCTGTGCGTAAATCTTTGATGAGGCTGTAAGGCTGGAAGACATATGAGCGGATTTGTCGTCCCCAGCCAATTTCACTTTTTTGTCCTGTCAATTCTGTCAACTTCTTCTGGCGAGCTTCCAACTCTTTTTCAAAAAGTTTTGCCTTCAGGATCTTATAGGCCATCGCTTTATTTTGATGTTGGCTTCGCTCGTTTTGACACGTGACCACAATCCCAGTTGGAAAATGGGTTAAGCGGACAGCGGAATCGGTTTTGTTCACGTGTTGGCCCCCCGCACCACTGGCCCGATACGTGTCAATCTTCACGTCATCATCACGAATGTCGATCTTGATGTCATCGGGAATATCGGGTAGGACCTCAACCGACGCAAAAGAGGTGTGGCGGCGTTTGTTGGCATCAAAAGGAGAAATGCGCACCAGGCGATGCACTCCGGTTTCCCCGTTTAATGAACCGTAGGCATTGGTCCCTTTAACAAACAAAGTCGCACTCTTAATCCCCGCTTCTTCACCCGGAAGCAAATCGGCCATTTCCAACACGAAGCCTGATCGCTCGGCCCACCGAGTGTACATCCGAAGCAACATTTCTGCCCAATCTTGGCTTTCGGTTCCGCCTGCACCTGGATGAATGGTGAGAATCGCCGAGTTCGAGTCATAGGGCTCGCTCAGCAAAGTTCGAAGTTCGAGCTCTCGAAGGTCTTTCTCAACTTCCTTCGCTTCTTTTTCTGCTTCAGACTCTAAGGAAGAATCTTGCTTCAGGAGTTCGGAATAAACTTCAAGATCTTCGATCCGCTTTGCAAGTGTTTGCAGAAAAGCTTGTTCTTCTCGGATTCTTGAAAGCTCTTGCCCCACGGACTTGGCGCGCTCCTGGTCCTGCCAAAACCCGGGATCCTTCGTTAAGTGTTCAAGCTCTTCGATTCGTGATTCTTTGGAAGCGACGTCAAAGATACTCCTTCATCCGATTGAGTTTTGATCGATACTCTTCCACCATTCCTGATAGTTCTAGCATGTTTTACCTTCCATGACACTTTTTGTATTTCTGTCCGCTCCCGCACGGGCACGGATCATTGCGCCCCACTTTGGCATCCCGCGTAACAGGGCGCTTCGAGCCCCCTTCGTCCTCTCGATTCGTTCCGGTAACCCGATACGAAGGGGCTCGCGCTGCTTCTTCCTCCGCTTTCCTAACCTGCACGCGATACAAATAACGAATCGTGTCTTCTTCGATGTTGCGCTTCAAGCTGTCGAACATTTCGTAAGCTTCATTGATATACTCAATGCGCGGATCCTTTTGCCCATAAGCACGCAAACCAATCCCTTCTCGCAAAGCATCCATGTTTCGGAGGTGGTCAATCCATTTGGAATCAATCGCCCAAAGAAGCGCTCGCCGCTCAAGCTCGCGCATAACATCACTGCCAAGGTCTTTCTCTTTAGCTTCATAAACCCGAAGGGCTGCTTCCTCGATGGCTTCCTCAATCTCCCCTGCTCTTGCCCCCTGTTTCTCGAGCTTTTCCAACTGCGAAAGGGTTAAGCCCGAAGATGCCACGGGGAAAATGTCGGAAAGTGTGCTCCATAAATTATCCAAATCCCATTGTTCACGAGGGGTTTCATCATGCACGTGCGTAGGGAGAACGCGACCCAGCACTTCCTTAATCATTTCCTGAATGTGAGGAAGAAGATTTTCCCCTTCCAAAACTTTCCGTCGCTCAGAATAGATGACTTCCCTTTGTTTATTCATGACATCATCATACTCAAGCACTTGGCGACGCATATCGAAATGGTGGGATTCTACTTTAGCTTGTGCATTTTCGATCGCTTTGGTAATCCACTTGGATTCAATCGGGATGTCTTCTTCCACCCCAAGCCTCGTCATCAAGTTCGCCACGCGATCACTTCCGAAGAGTCGCATGAGCTCATCTTCGAGGGAAACAAAGAATCGAGTGGAGCCCAAATCACCTTGCCGCCCTGATCGCCCACGAAGTTGATTGTCAATGCGACGTGACTCGTGTCGTTCCGTGCCGATGATGTGAAGGCCCCCAAGGCCTTTCACCAATTTTTGTGCTTCGGGATCCGGCGGATTTCCACCCAAAATAATGTCCACACCACGCCCAGCCATATTCGTGGCAATGGTCACCATTTTCGCCCCACCTGCCTGGGCAATAATCTCGGCTTCCTTTTCGTGGTACTTCGCGTTTAAGACTTGATGGGGAATCCCTCGCTTTTTCAGCATGCTTGAAAGGCTTTCACTTCTCTCGATGCTTCGTGTTCCCACGAGGACCGGTCGCCCCGATTTATAAAGGGATTCGATTTCATCAACGACTGCTTCAAATTTCGCTTTTTCAGTTTTGTAAACCAAGTCGGAGTGATCTTTTCGAACCATCGCCATGTGGGTCGGAATGACCACCACATCCAGGTTGTAGATTTTCTGGAACTCAGTCTCTTCCGTAGCGGCGGTTCCGGTCATTCCCGAAAGCTTTTTGTACAGGCGGAAAAAGTTCTGAAACGTAATCGTCCCCAAGGTTTGATCTTCTTGACGAACCTTAACCCCTTCTTTGGCCTCTATGGCTTGATGCAAACCATCGGAGTATCGCCGCCCATACATCAATCGTCCGGTAAACTCATCGACAATGATGATCTCTCCCTCTTTTACAATGTAGTCATCATCACGTTTAAAGAGTTCCTTGGCTTTCAGCGCCGCGTTTAGATGATGCACCAATTCAAAATTCTCATCTCCAAACAGGTTGGTTACACTCAGAAACTTTTCGGCTTTAGCAATCCCCTCTTCTGTTAATGGAACTGCATGGGCTTTCTCATCGATGGTGTAATCGGTCGGCGGATTGAGCCGCTTGGCCACTTGAGCAAATCGAACATACAAGTCAGTTGATTCCTGGGCTACGCCTGAAATGATTAAGGGGGTTCTTGCTTCATCGATGAGAATCGAGTCGACTTCGTCTACAATCGCGTGATTGAGCTGGCGCAAAACACAATCTTCAATCGAGAAAACCATGTTGTCTCGGAGGTAATCAAACCCAACCTCGTTGTTGGTGACATAAGTGATGTCACAACCATACGCCTTTTTCCGGTCTGGGGGGTCTAAGAAGTGTTGAATCGAACCGACTTCCAATCCAAGACCTTGATAAATCGGGCTCATCCATGCCGCGTCACGTTTGGCTAAGTAGTCGTTGACGGTGACAACATGCACCCCTTTGCCTTCCAGAGCATTCAAGTAGGCAGCCAAGGTGGCCACCAAGGTCTTGCCTTCACCGGTTCGCATTTCCGCAATGCGCCCCTCGTGGAGGATGATTCCCCCCAAAAGCTGGACATCAAAATGACGCATGTTGAGGAAACGTCGACCGGCTTCGCGAACGAGAGCAAAGGCTTCAACGAGCAGGTCATTAATGCTGGCGCCGCGAGCAATTCGTTCCTTGAACTCCGCCGTCTTTTGCTTTAAAGCTTCGTTGGAAAGCTTTTCGGTTTCAGGTTCAAGTGCATTAATGGCTACTACAAACTTTTGAAGCCGTCGGATTTCTCGCTCATTCGAGTCGATGAGGCGTTTTACAAGAGAAAGCATAACGAGTCTTCTGCTGTTTTTCGCTTTTCAAAAGAAGACTCCCTTTGTTACACGACGGGTTCAAGAACGGCGAGATTTCCATTCTCGCGGCGATAGATCAAATTTAAATCATCCGTTTCCCGATTCTGGAAAAGATAAAAATTAAACCCGAGTCGCTTCATCTCATGAGCGGCCTCTTCAGGCGTAAACGGGAGAACCCTTTGTCTTTTCAAATGAATTTTCTTCCCGTTGCCGTTTCCATTTGAAGGGGCTGCGATTGACTGCTCGATTAATTCTTCCTCGAAACGGTGATGATCATGTTGCTTCTCTTTCAATCGAATGGCTTGGCGCTCAAGCTTGTCCATCACCTTGTCAATCGAAGAATACATGTCTCCTGTTTTTTCTTCTCCCCGAAGCGAACTGCCATTCACGTGAACCGTCACTTCAACCAAATGAAGATTGCGTTCAGTGGAAAGCATGACATCGGCTGAGAGCACCTGATCAAAGTATTTCTGGATTCGGGAGAGTTTCTTCTTGGCATATTCCTTGAGGGCATCCGTAAGGTCTAAATGCTTACTTCTTAACTGGATCTGCATACCACTCCTCCTGTGCCTACACGATCAAGCAATCACGAAAGAAAACAAGACTCTATTTCTTTGATTTCGCGAATCCTGTCTTGATTTTTTGGGTTTTGGGACCCGTTATCTGTGGCCATACGTCTTTCATTTTGATTATACCCTTCTTTGGACCAAAAAGTCAATTAAAAGAGGGAGAAATAATTGAAACCGCCTCGATTTCTTCCTCCAACGGAAACAGATCCTTGCTCCACACCGCTTCAATCACTTTGCCGAGTCCAACGCCAGTTTTCCAAACCCGCCAGTGTCTTTGGACAAGAAATGGCAAAGGCTTAAGAAGATTTTCTTCTCGCTTTGGCAAAACCAAAACCCCCCCACGACGCAGAAAATCCACTCCTTTCTCAACTTTCTCGATGGAGAGAAATCGAGGCGAGAGCTCAAATCCACGCAAATCGTGATCATCGGGACAAAAAACCCCAATGTTTTTCCCAGATGCAAGAAGCCCTTGCACCTGAGCTTCTTGGTTTGGATATTGGATTGCAGGGAAAGCAACAGGGAGCATCATCAAGAGGACTCCGAAGAAGAGAGGCGCCAAACGGATTGACTTGTTTTTCAGGGTTAAGGCGGCCATGAAGACAGCCAATCCCCCAATAACAATGAGTCCTTGCACAACCCACGATTGAGTTAGCCGAATGCCCAATAGCCAAAGAAGGCCAATGCTGACCAGCAAGATTCGAGTCGGGATAAGCGAGAGAAAAGAAAACTCTGGCATGGATCCGATTAAGAGGCAACAAGCCGGAATCGCTGGCAGCACATAGTGTGGAAGCTTTCTTGCTGGAATACAGAAGAGAAAGAAAACAAGAAAGATCCAGCACAACAAAAATGCTCTTTCTTTCGAAAGCCCCCAAGTTCGGATCCCTTTCCAAAAGCTTTCGAGTAAGAGAAAGGTCCAAGGGGCGATGCCACCCAACAAACCGATCAGCAAAATCTTCACCGGCATGCGAGATCCGCCAAACTTCCCAAAGTTTTCCTCTACGATGAACTCCCGAAACCAATCGTGACCATAGCCCTTAAAGAAAAGGAGAACCGGCCAAACGGAACCGAGAATCAATGCAAGACCAAGACCAAGCCAAACTTGTTTTCTCTGAAGAAAACTCCAATCGTGTTCGACCGCGCAATAAGCCATCATCAAACCAAGACAAAGAAGGCTCCCGATCGGTCCCTTAACTAAGTTGACCATTCCAAGGGCTACCCCACAAACGAGAAACCAGTTTGGATTCTTTCGACAACCTTGTATCCATGCGTCAATGGTCAGCAAGATAAAAAATGTCAGCGGAACATCCATCATATCCGCCTGGCTGTACTGGAAGAAAAAAACATTGGAAAAAAGAAAGAGAGCGGCTCCCCACGCCACTTTGTCCGAAAAGAGAAGCTTACCCAAGTGAAAAACAAGCCAAAGACAGAGAAGGCCCAGAATCCAAATTGGAAGACGGGCCGCCCATAAGTTTTCCCCGAAAAGCCTGAACCCGGCAATCTCGAGCCAATAGACAAGAGGAGGCTTGACAAACGAAGGGTGACCATCAAGCAAGGGAACAAGAATCTCGTGACTTCGGGCCATCTCCAAGGAAATCTGTGTGTAAAGACTTTCATCAGGCTTAATGAGAACTGCACCAAACTTTATCTCTCCCCAAATGAAAATCAGGGTGGCAAGAAAAAGGAGGGTTATCCAAGCCTTTCTTTGAAAACTTTCTCCGAATGTCATGCGGCATGTCGTTCAGAGTCATCGAAAGCAAATCCTTCCAATCCTCGAATATTCGTTGGTGTATCAGCCATGAGTAGCGCCATCCAAATTCAAAACTTGACCAAATCCTACAAAGGAAAAAAACGCCAGGTTATTCACGCCTTAAAGAAACTCAATCTTGAAATCAAATCAGGAGAAACCTTTGGGTTTATCGGGCCCAATGGTGCTGGAAAAACGACAACCATCAAGATCCTTACCGGTCTTCTGTTTCCAACTGGAGGAACCGCCACACTCTTTGGAAAGTCTGTTCTTGACCCCAAGGCACGAGCCTCGATCGGCTATTTGTCTGAAGTGGCGGCCTACTCTCCTTATTTCGAAGCCGAAGAACTCTTGATGGCGTTTGGGGCTCTGGACGGAATACCTCGGAGAGAGACAGAAAAGCGAAGCCGAGAACTCTTGGAGCTAGTCGGGCTCCTCGACCGCTCTAGAAGCCGCCTGGGAGAATTTTCGAAAGGAATGCTCCAACGCTTTGGAATCGCACAAGCCCTCCTTCACAACCCTTCCCTCTTGATCTTAGATGAACCGACTTCTGGCCTTGACCCTATCGCACAGCGTGAAGTCTTGGACATTCTCCACCGCTTGAAGGATCAAGGAATCACGATCTTCTTTAGCTCTCATCGATTGGTCGAAGTCGAGGGATTATGTGATTACGTGGGAATCGTCAGCCTTGGCGATCTCATTTTTTACGGAACTCTCACTCAGCTTGAAACCCAGGAAGCACACACCCCATTCTCCGTGCGATTCAAAGACACCACCTCTGCGAAACCCGAATCTTCACCCCCTCTTCAAAGCCGAGTCTTGGAAGGGGACATGCATGAGACCATCGTGGAACGAGAAATGCTTGACAACGCGCTTCGCGATCTGCAGGCGCGAGGAGCCACGATTGTATCCGTTGCACCCAAGCGCTCGCCCTTGGAAGACATCTTTGTACGATTGGTCACACGACATCAGAGAGGAGATGCTCACTCATGAGAACCGTGCTCACCATCAGTGCTCTTGGTCTCAAAGACTATTATCGAAGAAAGATCTTCATCATTACACTCCTCATCATGTTTGTGGTGGCCGGGACAGGGCTTCTGGCTAACCCTTTTACCCTTGGATTTCAATCCCGGTTGATCCGAGACATTGCACTCCTCTTCATCCAACTTTTCACAATTTTTTTTGCACTGGCTTTAGGGGCAACCGCCATTCCGAATGAAATTGAGAGAAAAATGATTTACCCTTTTCTTGCCAGACCTCTGACTCGTGGACAATACCTTTGGGGAAAATTCCTGGCTATTGCTTTGCTGGTCATCTTGAATGATCTCATCTTTGGTGCTGAGCTCATTGTCATGCTGGCTTTTAGCGCTCGAGAGGTGCATTGGATGATTTTGCCAGCCTGCCTTCTCATAAGCCTAGAATCCCTTGTCGTGATCGCGTTTGCGCTTTGGTTTTCGACGTTCGCCACCCCGCCGGTAACCTTTGCCCTCATGGTGCTCCTTTACGTGGTCGGGAACCTCTCGCACATCTACACCCTCACTCTAACCGCAGGAAACTCAATTATGGCATTCCTCTTGATGCACTTAAAGGGACTCATTCCTTATTTTGATTACTTCTCAATTCGAAGTGCTGTCACACATGACCATCCCGTGACCCTGGCTTACTTCGCCATGGTTTTTCTTTATGGCGCACTGTACATCTTTGTCATCATGCTCTTAGCTGAAGTCTCATTTCTCAGGAAGAACTTGTGATTCGGCGGTTTCTTTTTGTCATTGGCGTTGCCCTGATTCTGTGTTATCCAATCCTCGCTTATTCACAAGTGATCGACCACGATGAGGAAGGACCTGGAGCCTTCTACTTCCAACAATATGAGGAAGAGCCTTGGCGATCCCCCAGCACCCCTCGAATCTTGTTTCAAGAATCAGAGAAACTCGCGCTCATCGCGACCCTCGTCGCGGGATACCTCTATTTTCAGAAGAAAAAAGCGTGAAGCGAGTTCTCTTAATTGTTCTCCTAGTGGCCCTCCTGGGAATCGAACCGCTTCTTAACGAACAGCGCTCCGCTTTGCAGCTCGAAGAACAGGGCAAGGCTACCCCAACCGAAGTGATGCTCCGATTTCTTGGTGAAATCCGTTACACGCTGGCTTCGTATTTATGGCTCAAGACCGAGATCTACCATCACGAACTGGGATTGACGACCCTTTCATCAAAAGTCGGGGTTGGAGATCCGAAAAAGATCGGTGAGCTTCTGGCGATCTGTCGCCTGGTCACTCGGCTGGATCCCGGATTTGTCCAAGCATACGATGTCGGGGCTTGGCGGCTTGCTCAAGGTCTTGGAAAATTCGTTCTGGCTGTCGATTTTTTGAAGGAAGGCCTTGCCCATAATCCCAACAGCGCAACCCTTAACATCGATCTTGGCCTCGTGTACTTCCTGTACTTGAAGGATTGCAAAGACGCTATCCCCTATCTCGAGAAAACAGTCACCTTGGACAAAGATCGGCTCGAAAAGGGGAATGCCCTACGACTTCTAGGGCATTGCTACAAAAAAGAAGGGCGGGTTCATGAAGCGATGGCAAGCTTTCAACAACTGCTGGTTCTCTTCCCAGACGACTCAGGGGTTCGGGCCCAGCTAAAGGCACTCGAAAAATCAGCGGGGAAGAAGCAGAAATAAGGAATCCAGCAGTTGATCACATCTGAAATGTCATCCGTAGGGACATTTCATCCTGAACGAAGTGAAGGGCTGCCACTGAAACCGTCGACTTGAAATCAAAAGATAAAGCGCATAATTTGCGCTTTGAATACCATAATATAATCTTCCAATTTAACTGACTGCGGCTTTTTCTTTATGCTTCTCGGATTCTTTTGAGGCTTGTTTATCTTTGGTGCTGCACGATCTGGTTGAAGAAGGTTCTCTTTCTTGTGTTTCCTTCTTTTTGATCCAGCTCATCACACACATTGCCTCACATCACCTCCCGAAACACATTTCATGTTCCTCAACATCATTTTACCGCATTCTTTTGGAAATTGCAACGTTCACGGCAACTTTTTATCCCACCAATTTGGACAAAAAGTTAGGAATGGCGCTCAACTCGAGGAGGAGCCAAGCAATTTCTGGCTAAATTTGTCGAAGTTAGACCAAGGAGGATACCCCATGTTAAGTTGGCCAGAAGTTGTTGTGATCGGAACCGTGGCTTTGGTGTTCTTTGGCCCAAAGCGTCTTCCGGAAATGGCCCGCTCGTTAGGCCAAGGAATCAAAGAATTCCGCAAAGCGACCAGTGAAGGGCTTGCCGTGCTCTCAGAAAACGACCATCCGGCCCAAGCGGCGTGCCCATCCTGCAAGCAGCCCGTGCGCGATGAGAAAGCGCTGTTTTGTCCGCAGTGCGGAAAATCGATTGTCCCCGCCCCCTCATCGTAAGAAAATCTCTTGATGCCTCAGTTCTTACAAACGGCAGAGGAAAAACTTGCTCATGTCCAGGGAGCGTTACGCGATTTATCTCCGGTCATTGTTGGATTTTCAGGTGGAGCAGACAGCACCCTGGTGTTGAAGCTGGCCCTGGATGCGTTAGGCCCTGAACAGGTTCTTGCCGCAACAGGCATCTCCCCCTCCATCCCTCCAAGCGAACAGGAGGAAGCAGAAAGGATTGCCAAGAGCCTTGGCGCTCCTTTTATCAAGATCCCTACCCTGGAATTAGAGAATGAAAACTATCGCTTGAATCCGAAAAATCGATGTTTTTTTTGCAAGGAAGAGCTCTTTACCAAGCTCCAGGCCCTAGCGAAAGAAAAGGGGTACAAAACGGTTGTTGATGGCACCAACGCAGACGACACCAAAGACTGGCGTCCAGGAATGGAAGCCGCTCGCCAACTGAGTGTACGCTCCCCCCTGCTTGAAGCAGGGCTTACCAAAGATGAAATTCGCCAACTCTCGCACACTTTAGGCCTTCCCACCTGGAACAAGCCTGCGATGCCTTGCCTCTCTTCACGTGTCCCTTATGGGGAACCGATTTCGTCGGAAAGACTGAATCGAATCGACCAAGCGGAGAAAGTGTTGCGGGCTCACGGATTTCGGGAAGTTCGGGTGCGTGACCATTTTCCCATTGCTCGGATTGAAATCGAGAAAGAAGAATTTGTGCATCTGGCTTCTGAACCGATGCGCTCGTTAGTCACCGATAAACTTCGCGCTCTTGGCTACACCTTCGTCACGCTTGATCTGGCAGGATATAAGCGTGGCAATCTGAACCAGCTTCCGACGTCTACATGACCCCCTCGAAATCGCCAAAGGAGCCTTCGAGCGAAACGCTTTTTTCTCTTTTCAAGGATCTGTACGAGAAAAAGACTACCCCAGAAAAAGCTTTTCAGGCGTTCAAATTTTTCCCTTACGAGGATCTCGGCTTTGCCAAGACTGACAACCATCGGAGGTTTAGAACCGGCTTGCCCGAGGTCATTCTGTGTGATGGCAAAACAGCAAAGCAAGTCGCTCTGATCGCCAAGAAGCTTTATGAAATGCACGGATATGCCGTGGCTTCTCGAGCCACGGAAGAGCAAGCAAATTATCTGAAAAAAACGTTAAAAAACGTGACCTACCATGAGCATGCGCGCATGGTGGTCGTGGGCAAGCCTCCTCAAAAGATGCTAAAGACAGGGATCACCATTCTCACGGGGGGAACTTCAGACATCCCCGTAGCTGAGGAAGCCGCGGTGACGGCTGAACTGTTAGGAAACCAAGTCGAACGAATCTATGATGTCGGGGTTGCTGGAATTCATCGTCTACTGGATAAGCGAGAAATCATTGAAAAGAGCTCCATCCTGATTGTGGTGGCTGGCATGGAAGGGGCGCTTCCAAGTGTGGTGGCCGGTCTGTTTGGAAAGCCGATCATCGCCATTCCAACAAGCATTGGCTATGGGAGCCATTTTGGGGGGTTGAGCGCATTGCTGACCATGCTGAACAGCTGTGCCCTTGGAATTGCTGTCGTCAACATCGACAATGGCTTTGGGGCTGGGTATCTCGCTTCTTCTTTAAACAACCTGAAAGGGCCCTGATGCAAAAGGCGGGGAGGAGGAGACGCACCAAGGTCCTTTCTCGATTCAATGGGGATTAGAAGACAATCAAGCTTCTTCTCTCCAAGAGGAATATCACGGCAATTTACCACGAAGACAAGAGTGACGATGTTAAAAGACCTTTGCTGACGTTACAGAATTGTGAATTTATGGATAAATTCATCCAGCGGTCACATGGATGTGATCAACCGCTGGATACTGCTTAAAGAGCCCAATTCAACCCACGACGTTTAGACGGAATCGAGGAAGTTCTGAGCCTTCGTTGAAGCTCCATTATCTAATGTGTGGGACCGTGCTGTACTTCGAAGGCAAATCAGGAGCAAGCGGAGACATGATCCTGGCGTCTCTCCTTGATCTTGGCTTTCCGGTGGAAGCTCTCCAAAAATCGCTCGACACACTTTCGGTCCCACTCCGCTTTGAAAGCCGCGACATCTCCTCCAATCAACTAAGAGCCAAATCGGTCAAACCCCTTCTTCCGGAGGAAGAGAAAAAAGAATGGAAACTCGCCGACTTTCTGTCGTTACTAAACAACAGCAAACTCTCTTCAGGCCTTAAAGAGAGAGCTTGCTCGGTCTTCAATCGCCTAGGAAAAGTCGAGGCCAAAGTACACGGAAAAACCCCCGATTCACTCCATTTTCATGAACTGGGAGGATGGGATACAATCTTCGATATTGTCGGATCGGTGGCCGCCCTTGATTTTTTTTCTCCATCGGAGATTTTCGTTGGCCCTTTGAACCTGGGTGGAGGGATGGTGGAGAGTCAACATGGCAGGCTACCTGTTCCAGCCCCTGCCGTGGTTGAGCTGATGAAAGGCTTTCCCGTTTATTCCTCTTCGTTCGAAACGGAGCTCTTAACCCCAACCGGAGCCGCCATTTTGACAACCTTCGGGAAACCGACTCCCCATTTTCCGCGAATGATTGTGGAACAGGTTGGCCACGGAGCCGGTGAGAAAAAACTTGATTTCCCCAACATCCTCCGTGTTTTTCAAGGGGAGCTCTTGGTTGTTTCCTCTCCAGAATCGATCCTGAAACTTGAGACGAACGTGGACGACATGAATCCCCAATTTTGGGATCATGTTTTTGACCGACTTTATGAAAGAGGAGCCCATGAAGTTTTTCTCACCCAAGTCCTGATGAAAAAAAATCGCCTTGCCTATCTCCTAACCGTCTTGGCTCCTGTTGATCAAGAAGCAACTTTAATGGAAATCATCTTCCAGGAAACCACAACCCTGGGAATCCGAAGAGAAATCGTCACAAGAAACATTCTCCCTCGAAAGTTTATTCAGGTAAAAACACCGTATGGAGAGGTTCCTTGCAAGGTGGGATATCAAAATGGGAAAGTCTTCAACGTGGCTCCTGAATACGATGTCTTGAAAAAACTATCCAAAGAAAAAAAAATCCCTCTCAAACAATTGTATCAACAAGTCTTAGCCCAAGCCGAGCAGCAAAAAGAATTAAATTGAGTGGTTTACTGCCTCAAATCATGTCAGACTCATCCCCGCTTACCCTCCACAATTCTTACGAAGGAACTGTTGAGAGTTTGGCGTTTGGTGGAGAGGGAATCACGCGAATCAATCAATTTGTGGTTTTCATCCCGCACGCGATCCCCGGCGATGTCGTTCAATTTCGTGTCACCGAAATCAAGAAATCGTTTGGACGAGCTGTTGTCGAAAAGATTCTCAAGCCTGCTGCCACGCGGGTCGAACCACCCTGCCCCATCTATTACGACTGCGGTGGATGCCAGCTTCAAGAAATGGGATACCAAGCGGCACTCGAAGAAAAATCGAAAATACTCGAAGGGCTATTGAGTCATCAGCTTCATCTTCCGAAAGTCCCGATGGCTCCCCCACTCCCATCCCCAATTCCTTACGCGTATCGAAACAAGATGCAGCTGGCTGTTAGGAAGACTTCCACAACACCCCTTGCGCTTGGTCTTTATCAACCAAGTTCACATGTCATCGTCGACATGCCAACTTGTCCAATTCAGCAAGAAGCGAATAACACGCTCATTCCTGTCCTACGAGAGGGGATGAAAACCCTTGGATGGTCTGCCTATGATGAGAAGAGCCACGCGGGGCTCATCCGACACTTCCTTGCGCGCACGAATCAAATGGGAGAAACGTATCTTGTGATTATTGCAACCGAGTTGGTGCTGCCGCAGTGGGAAACGTTTTTATCTCTTGTGCAAAAAGCATCTCCAAAGCTACAGGGACTCGCCCTAAACGTCAATGGAGATAAAACCAATCGAGTGCTCGGGAAAGCAACGAAAGTGCTCTGGGGAAAAAACTTCTTGCAGGAATCGATCGGTTCTTATCTGTTTGCTTTTGGACCCACCGATTTCTTTCAGACCAATTCTTTCATTCTTGCCCGTTTGATTGATCAAGTCCTGGAATGGGGCCACCCTACTTCGGACGCTTCTGTTCTCGATGTTTACTGTGGTGTTGGCACCTTCACGATTCCCTTGGCGAAGAAAGCGAAACACGTGATCGGAATTGAGGAGAATGCAGATGCGATCTTTTGGGCTAAGGAAAATTCGCGAAAAAATGAAGTGCAAAACACTGAGTTCCATGTTGGAAAAGCAGAAGAGATTCTTCCAACATTGCAGTCGGATGTCTTTTCATTGGTCTTCTTGGATCCACCCCGCAAAGGCCTAACGCCTAACGCTTTGAAAGAACTTGTCCGCTTGAATCCACCCAAGATTCTCTATCTCTCCTGCAATCCGCCAACCTTGGTGCGCGACCTTCAGGTGCTTCTGAAAGCAGGCTGGAATCTCACCCATGTCTTAGCCGCTGATCTCTTCCCTCAGACTGCGCATATCGAAGCCTTGGCCCTCCTCGAGAAAGCTTGATTGTCATTACGATTAAAATGAGCCGCCTGCTATGAAAACCGAAGGCAAATGGGTATACCCGAGGAGCGGAATTAAATTCCGGCGGAATATATCCTACCTCTCCGCCGAATTTACCTCGGAGCTGGACCGGAGGTCCAGCGAGAATGAGCGACGAGGGCTATACCCATTTGCCGAAGGTTTTAAAAGCAGCGGTGAATTCATCTTACCCCCCCTTCTACTGAAGCTCGAACAAGCCGTAGGCAGGGTCGGTGTTCAAGATCGGATTGATGCCAAGTTGGACTTGTTGCTCTGGGAATGCCTTCAAGTTAAAAAACAAGAAAACTTCTTGTTGGTGCCAGCGATACACCAAGCGTCCTTCCCAATCATGCCACTCCTTGTACAACGCAATATCCTGATAACCCACTTGCCCGTTTTGAAGTGAAAAACTCGACCAATATTGCACGCGAATGTCATGGAAGGGTCGAAAATCAGCTTGCGCAATCAGGTTTTGCCATTTCCTGAAATTGGGGTCGTAGTTGCTATCGAGGTGAAAAAACCACTCTTTCCTCGGATGGAGATCAAGCCGAGTCACCAGTTGCTGATAAAAGCGATTCCGGTAATCATACGAAGTCCCCATGTTCAGCTTCCAAATGTCCTTGTCATACACCGAGAACTCTCCACTGAGCGCCCGCACCGGAACCACCGTATCATAGATTAAGGGATCAAAGCCAATGTCACTTTGAGAACGGTAATCGATCAAAGCACTAAAATGATTCCCCAAATTGGTTGAGAGTTGAGTTTGATCTCCGAGGATATACCGTGCGTGGAAGCTACGGGTGGGATAAAAAGCACCGGTATCATAAAAGTCTTGACGATACAAGGCACTGGTGGTCACATGGAAATTCTTAGACAAATCCTGGGTGTACTGCGGCACATTGAATTGAAAATCCCATCGATTGGCTGTCAAATTTCGAAACGATTCAAAATAGTTTCCAAAACTCATTGAGGCTTGATACGGGAGCTTTAGCGGTTTTATTTTCGCGTTATCAGTTCTCAGAGTAATCTCCGGAGTTCGATCAATAAATCCCCCTCGAAAAAGCCCAGTGTCGGTTTTTTCGTAAAACAAATCGGCTGACCAACCATCGAATTTCTTTGTAAAGGCGGTCAAATTGTGGAAGGTACTGCTTGTGGTTAGGCCTTGAACTGTCTTATAATAATCTTCGGAGAGATCCAGATGAAAATTGTTCCCAAAATCCTGAAGGTGATGGTATTGAATGACTTGACTGTTCGAAAAGCCACTGGTCGTGTTGTTAAACTCCGTCAAACTCCAAGAATAATGCTTGCTTTGTTTCGTCAATGAGGCTTGAGTCCCGAAGGTGTCGGGAGAAATGATGGGAGGAACACGATAGCGGTAAAGATTACCCCGAGCGCTTAGCTTCAAGCCCCCGCCGAAATCATACTGGGTCGAGGCCGCCAGTTGCTCCCGAGTAAAATTCTGAAACCCTCGACCATTTTGGTGGTAAACACTGAAATGGGTATCCCCTCTGTTTCCAAGAGGAAACGAATGTTCTAGCCCGGTAGCGAATCCAGTCTTCTGATAATAATCAGCCAACACGGTTCCATAATTGTCTTTAAACGCTTCATAGTTTGTCGCGGTCTTCACAAAAAATCCGTCGATTTTATTGTAGCCAAAATGCGGAACATACGATTGTCGATGAGCTGGACGAGGATGGAGATCGATCACAAGCTTGGCCACATGCCAAAGGGGAGTTTTGCCAATCCAGAGACGCCCATGGGAAATCACCATCTTGTCTCCAGGAATGACTTTGATTTCTTGAGCCTGGATGTGATAGTGTTTCTTATCCCAGGGAAAATCACAGGTGCTTAGATCGACTTCCTTAAAAAGTAAAACATTGTTGTCAATGTTGATCGATTTTCCCTTATAATACATTTCACCTCGAATGGGTTGACCTTCCAAGTAGATGTTTTTGGTCCGCCCCGAAATCAAGGAAAAGGCCCCTTTGCGGGTTACAACATTGTACCAAAAATGGCTTCCCGTCATCCGTTCCCCATCACGCTCCATCATGACTTGACCGGCACTTTCAAGCAAGCCTGTCTTCGGATCATAGGTAATCGCATCCGAAAGAATACGGGTATCCCCGTAAGTCAATTGAACATGCCCTTTGGCAAACACCCGCTCTTTGTCGTAAAAGAGATGGTCAGCCTTGATGGTGGTTAGGTCAGCTTCGATTTTTTCTTCCCCTTGGCTCTGGCAAACCAGACAAAGAAAAGCCATAACCAGAAACAAAAAAGTCTTTTTTGTCATCGGATCAACTCTTCACGCCACAAAAAGAAAATGCCAAAACCTCCAAGAAGCAAATTGGGAAGCCAAGCCGCAATCCACGGAGAAAGTAAGCCCACCGTTCCAAGCGCACGGCTCACTGAAAATAAACAGTAATAAATGAAGAGCAAAAAAACACCAGAGGCAATGCTGATAAACCGTCCACCCCGGGGAAAACGAACCCCAAGAGGAATGCCAATAAGACCAGCTACAAGACAGCCAAAGGGAAGACTGTACTTAAAATAGTAATCGGTATCCATGACCCGGGTTTCGATGCCGCTGGCTTTCAAAACTCCGATTTGTTTCCGAAGCTCTGTGGCACTCATTTCAAATGAAGACTTATCCGAAGTGGTAAAAAGTTCAGGATTAATCGCTACAGGAACAACCATCTCATCAAAACTCGACTCGTATTGAGTTAAGCCCCCAGGGGCGTACTGGTGAATGGATCCTTTATAAAGGTGAAAATGAGTCCCATCGTATTCTGCGCGATCGGCTACGGTCATCCGGGGATACAAGGAACCCGATCCTTCATAGATCATCACATGATACAGCATCCGGTTTGGCTTGTCCAACGCTCCAACATAATACACCGTATTGTTAGGGCCGTGGATAAAAACATTGGGCTCGACAGGGGGGATGGCTTGGCGCAACAAGATCTCGCGAATGATGGTTTCCGATCGATGCGTAGCCCATGGAGAAATTTTTTCGTTGGTCAAAAAAGTCAGGAAAACAAGGAGAATGGCTAACCCCAGGATTGGGTAAGTCAACCGCAAGAATGAGATGCCACTGGTCCGCATGGCAATGATTTCATGATCGGCCACAAGCCGCCCTAAACCGAGCAGCGTCGCAAAAAGCATGGCCACAGGAAAAGTAAGGACAAGAATGGCGGGAATGCGCAATCCGAGCATCTCGATGACCGCCATCCATGGCACTTGCTTGGTGACAATTTGGTCCACCAGCAAGAAAACAATGTTGGCCAGCATGAACAAGCCAAAGCCAACAGCCGCTAGAAAAAGGGGGCCCACCAGTTCCGATAAGATGTAGCGGTCAGCCAGCTTCATTTTGTTGCCTTCCTTTGTTGGAACCCCTTTTTCATTTTGAACAGAAAAAACCCTCCCGAGGCATACCTCCGTATTCAAAAACCCCAGTATTGAAGGGAAAATCTTGACATCATAACAATTAATGAGATATAATAAAGAGGAATGTGACCTGTAGTTTTTTTTGCAATTTACTCCCACCATACGGGCCGAAAAGACTGAATGAAGTCTAACAGGGACGGGCAAGGCCCAAATGCACGAAGGGCAGAGTGATAAATGCTAGCACGGGCTTCTAAACGCGACCTACCCGAACTTCTTATCGAAGAAAAGCTCATTACTGAACGCCAGTTAAACAAGGCGCTCGAGCAGCAACGAAAGACCAGTGAAAAGCTTGAAAAAATACTTGTCCAACTTGGCTTTTTATCCGAAAAAGACCTCACGGAAGTCATGGGAAAACAGATGGGGGTCATGTTTGTTGATCTCGAATCCCAAAACATCGATCCGGAGTTAATTAAAACCGTTCCCGAACACCTGGTTCGGCGATACAAGGTCGTCCCGATCGGTCAACTCGACAATAAGCTCACCCTCGCCATGGTTGATCCATTGAACGTTTTAGCCATTGACGACATTCGCCTCATCACCGGATTTGATATTCAACCGGTCATCTGCACCGAAGATGCCGTAACCAAAGTAATCGATCGAAGCTTTGGGGTAACCGGCCTTCAAGAAGTTGAAGACACCGTCAAGAGCATCGCCACAGCAGACCAAACTTCGGGACTTGATGTTGTTCAAGAAGAAGAAGAAATCGCCATCGACAAACTCAAGGAGCTTGTTGATGAAGCTCCCATTGTCCGCGTGGTGAATCTGATTATTTCTCAGGCCATCAATGATAAAGCTTCCGATATTCACATTGAACCAGAACCAAAACAAGTACGCGTTCGCTACCGCATCGATGGGGTGCTCCATGATGTGATGAGCCCTCCCAAACACATCCAAGCGCCGATGATTTCCAGGGTAAAGATCATGGCGAACATGGATATTTCAGAACGTCGCCTTCCCCAAGACGGAAAAATTCACATTCGAAACAACAATCGGGAATTTGACCTTCGCGTTTCCACTATTCCAACGGTTCATGGCGAAAAAGTCGTGCTCCGAATCTTAGACAAGAGCTCCGTCATGCTTGGGCTTGACAAGCTGGGCTTCGCCGCGGAAACCAAAGACAAATTTGAAGAAATGATTGCAAAGCCTTATGGCATGATCTTGGTCACGGGCCCCACGGGCTCAGGAAAATCCACCACCTTGTATTCGTGCCTTAATAAACTCAACACCGGCGTACAAAACATCATCACGATTGAAGATCCTGTGGAATATCAGCTTACGGGCGTGAATCAGGTGCAGGTCAATGAGAAAGCAGGCCTCCATTTTGCCAACGCGCTTCGCTCTTTCCTGCGACAAGATCCTGACATCATCATGGTGGGTGAAATCCGTGACTCTGAGACGGCTCGAATTGCCATTGAAGCGGCCCTCACAGGCCACCTTGTTCTCTCCACTTTGCACACCAACGATTCACCTTCTGCCGTCACCCGACTCATCGAGATGGGGATAGAGCCCTTCCTCGTGGCTTCTGCTTTGATCGGAGCTCTCGCCCAACGCCTTGCTCGAATGATTTGTCCCAACTGCAAGGAAACATTCACCCCGCCAGCGGAATCGGTCAAGAAATTTGGTCTGGGCATGTACTCGGGTGAAGAAGTGCAATTTTATCGGGGACGTGGCTGTGATCACTGCAAGCAAACCGGATATCGGGGTCGATCGGGAATTTATGAGCTCATGAGCCTAAGCGATCGTTGTCGAGCGTTAACCCTGCAACGCTCCTCTTCAAATGACATTCGCAAAGCTGCTATGGAAGAGGGGATGAAAACCCTTCAAGATGATGGGATTCGAAAAGTGTTGGGTGGATCGACCACCATCGAGGAAATGCTCCGCGTGGTTTACATGGAAGGACAACAGTAATGGCGCTGGCTGAACCTGCGAAACTCACCATGGATGAGCTCTTACGAATCACCGTTCAACGTGGAGCTTCTGACTTACACCTGACCGTTGGACTCTCCCCCACGCTCCGAATCAATGGAAAATTAACCCCCACCGAATTTCCACGCTTGGCTCCCGACGACACCAAGCGCTTAATTTACGGCATCCTGAATGATAAACAGAAAGAGCTCATCGAAAAACATTGGGATCTGGATTGCTCTCATGGGGTAAAAGGCTTTGGCCGATTTCGTGTCAACATCTACAAACAACGTGGAGCCTATGGCGCAGCATTTCGCGCGATTCCGAATACCGTATCGTCTCGTGGAGAATTGGGCCTGCCCTCCATTGTCGATGAGATCGTCAAACGTCCGCACGGCTTAGTCTTGGTGACCGGAGCCACCGGGGTGGGAAAATCGACCACGTTGGCTTGCATGATTGATGCCATCAATAACGAACGCTCCTGCCACATCATGACCGTGGAAGATCCGATTGAATACGTCCATCTCCACAAAAAGTCAATGGTCAATCAACGCGAAATTGGGCAGGATACCCAATCGTGGTCACTTGCTCTTCGAGCCGTTCTTCGTGAAGACCCTAACGTGATCATGGTTGGCGAAATGCGCGATCCTGAGACCATTACGGCCACACTCACGGCTGCAGAGACAGGACATCTTGTGCTTTCCACGCTGCACACAGTTGATTGCGCTCAAACGATTGATCGAATTATCGATGTCTTTTCCCCTCATCAGCAACAGCAGGTTCGAATTCAATTAGCCAGCGTGTTGGAAGCCATTCTGGCCATGCAGCTCATCCCCCATGCCAGCGGGGTGGGGCGAGTACCCTCCACTGAAATCTTGATCGCCACCCCAGCCGTGAGAAGCTTGATTCGAGATGGCAAGACCCATCAAATTTATTCCCATCTTCAAACCGGTTCGAAGTTCGGAATGCAAACCATGGATCAAGCCTTGTTTGATCTTTACAAGAACAAGACCATCATCGCTGAAGAAGCCCTTGCTCGTACGATGCATCTTGACGAAATGAAGCGCCTGATCGAAAACTCCAACAAATGATCGAACCTGATCTTCGATGCGAACCTATGTTTATGAAGGTCTCAATGAAGAAGGGATGGTCATTCGTGGCCTTGTCGAAGCTGAAACTCGAAACCTAGCCCTTCAAACCCTCCGAAACTACCACCTCTACATCCGCAACATTCGCGAGCAAAGTAAGCTTGCTTTTGTCCTCAACAAGCTTCGGGGAGTTGGCCAAGGGAGCCTCGCCATTTTTACCCGAGAGCTTTCTGCCATGATCAAGGCTGGCTTGCCTCTGGTCCGTTCTCTTGAAGTTCTTAGCCGGAAGGGAGAAAACAAGCGCCTTGAAGACGTTGTGCTCCTTGTCCGGGAATACATTAAAGTCGGAGACTCTCTTTACCAAGCCATCTTTCGCTTTCCGGATGTTTTCGATGCGGTGTATCGTTCCATGATTCGCGCGGGTGAGGTGGCCGGTGAGCTTGGAGGCATTCTCGACCGATTGGCCACCTTCTTGGAGAAGGACTATAACCTACGAAGAAAAGTAAGAGCAGCCATGACCTATCCCGTCCTCGTTTTCTGCTTTTGCATAGCAATTTCGGTAAGCCTTGTGGTCTTCATTTTTCCAAAGTTCATCGATATGTTTCAAGGTCTAGGCGTTGACATGCCTTGGCCAACCCGCCTGC
>Ga0207095_10083_pt1 | contig 28023 bp, 24 predicted proteins | sample Alteio_BWMinHeat_88_FD_153529 | JGI IMG/M metagenome (GOLD analysis project Ga0207095, IMG submission 153529) | Enriched cells from forest soil in Barre Woods Harvard Forest LTER site, Petersham, Massachusetts, United States -... | ecosystem: Environmental > Terrestrial > Soil > Temperate forest >... | reverse complement strand
CGGGCACGGGCCTATCGCCGCTGGTGGCAAATCCGCGGTGCGGCAGCGCATACGCGAGGATGTAGCGCGTTGGTTCTTTGAGGTCCGTGCTGCCAGTGAAGTATCCGCTTTCATGGGCGGCATCGCTCCAGGTTCCGTGCTCCGTCCAATGCCACGCCGCCATGCGCAGCTCGGTGTTGTTGCGGTAAGTGATCGGCCCCCAGCCCGCCGAGAGCGATTCCTGCACGATGTGCGGCGTATAGACTTTGTTGATCTCCGTGCGAGACAACACATCGACCGAACTGCCCAGCGCCGCATCGGGATCGAACGAATTGAGCACATGCCCCGGGGTCGCGTCCACATGAAGGACCGGCGCCTGCGTGCCTGCAGAGTCGGCTTTCGATTGAGCGCGCACGTCCGCGCCGTGGCCAAGGAAACAGACGATGCTGATCGCCGCGGCAGAATAGTTCAGCAGCGTTCGAGCCGTAATCCACCTAAAGTCCCACCCGGCAAAACCTCGGATCCGCATGGCTGTCCCCCCGAACTCGCAGGATATTAGCACTTCCCAGCGGTACAGAGTCAAAAAAAGCCAGCATTAAATCGAATCAATGCTTGACAGGCGCGGCCGCGAGCAAGTTGCTAGAGGGAAGAGACCATGTGGGCGATGGCGTCGTCAAAGGTGGTTTTGTTGTCAAGGTACGGTTGCCAGAATCTGGTGAGGAGCTTGAGGTAGTCGTCCCAGCCGCGCTGGTAGAGGCCTTCGCGGATGGCATACGGAACGTAGCTGCCGCCGGGGAGGCTGCCGTCTGGATCGGTGGATGAGGCTGTGGAGGCGATGGCGGAGTCCGGGGAATGCTGTGCGGTAATCGATGGACGCGAAGCGTCCAAGACGGGCTTGATGACTTCCCCGGTGGTGTAGAAAATCAGGGCGTGCCAGAGGTCGCGAGGGATGGCTTTGTCGCGCTGGCGGCATTCGCGATTGATGGCGAGCTCGACAGGTTCGGCGATGCCGTGGGAGGCTTCGTGGAAAAGAACTTCGAGAGCTTCGGCGCCCTGGTTGCGCGGGTCGAGGCTGGCGATGGTGACACGCAGGGGATCGAGCGTGGTGTAGGCGCCGGCCCAGTTGGCGTAGGCAGAAACGTCCACGCGGATTTTATCCTTGGGCCAGCGCGTTTGATAAATGTCGGCGAGGCGCTCGCTGAGGCCGACGCCCTGTTCGCGAACCAGGGGAGCGACGCGGGCAATCCAGCGGCGGTTGGCGCGGTCGTGGTCGGGCCAGAGATGCGCGCGATATACGGGGGCGGCAGCGTCGAGAATCTGAGTGAGCCTGGGAGAAAGTCCGGCATCGCAGGTTTTTTTTCTGGCGCCGGAGAGTTCGTCGCAATCTTCAAAATCGCCGAGCTGGTTCTTGAGGAGGAGGAGTTCGGTGCTGAAGAGCAGGTCCTGCGTGGCGTAATGAGCTGAGTAATAGGATACGGCTTCGTCCCAGGCTTTTTGCTCGGCGGCGGTGAGAGGAGACCTGGCGCTGGGCATGATTTTGAGCGTGGGCTTGGAAGTTTTGTCAGCCGCTTCGTGAGCGGTGGGTGAGTTGGCTCGCTGCCGGGCATCTTGATAAAGCGTGTGGTGGAGGTTGACCCAGAATCCGCTGTGAAGTTCGAATACGGGCAACGGACCATAGCTGGTATCGATCTGCGGAGCGGCTTGTGCGGCAAACGGCAAGAGCATAGCCGTGAGCAGCAGCAGACGATGTCGAGTGAGAATCACACGCATAACGAATCGAACGATAGTAACGCCAACTCTTTCGCGGCACAAATTTTCGTTGTTATCCCTATTCCCAGATTTTGGCGTCACAGAAGGTCTGGCGCCCGGAGCGCTCTGTAGTTTCTTAGGCTTGTTTGGCGGCCTCGGCGAGCCAGCGGTCCAGAATGGCAAGCTGGTTCGGAGGGATACTCTCATCGAAGGCGATACCCATGCCCAGCCCGCGGCTGACGTACACCACTTTTCCCGAAGCTTCAAACGCATCGCCACCGCGAACGAGGCGCACGCGAACCGGCGAATCGTTGGGAAGAGGATTGAGCGTATCGATGTAACAGCCGGTGCGACTCAGGTCGGAACTGCGCGCGCTGAGTTTTGTTCCGCTAGGGAGTTCGGTGATTTCGGCGACGAGAATCAACGCAAAGCGGGGCGCGGCGCGCCGGTCGAGCATCACATCTGGCATTGCCAGGTCTCCTTAGGACTGCCTGGAGAGACCTGTAGGTCATGAGGGCTCCGCAAAGCGGAGTTCCTCGCGGGAGGAAAGATGACCCTTCACTAATTTTGCGGGGGAAATTCAAAAGGGAGCAAGTACCAAGTGGGTGCTGCCGCCAATGCGTTAACCATTGCAGTTCGAAAAAAGAAGGGATTTCTCAGGTGTGGACTGAACCATTGTTCGATGGTTTGGGTACGAAAAGGGTGCGGCGCGAGATGGGACGCTACTCAGCGCGGGGATCTTTTTCGGTCGCGAGGGCGCCCTGGCGGTCAGCGGCGTGGAGTCCGCCGGCGGAATCGCGGAAGAACGAGCGCTGGCCGGTGCGGCCGTAGGTCAACGGCGTGGCCGCGAGTTCGAATTTCGCAGGCGCGCCCGAGGAGCTGCTGCCCAGAATGACGTAACGAAACGCGTAGCCGTTTTTCATGCCGGTGGCGAGGTCGGAATCGACAAGTCCGGCGGCTTCTCCGTTGGCTGCGCCGTGCAGCGGCGGACCGAGACTGGCCAGCGAATCGGGGAAGCGCGAATACGTTCTGCGGTACGACTCCATGGCTTCCCCGATTTTCCGCAGACCATCGATTGCCGAGCGTTCGTTGGCGGTGATTTCCGCGGTGTCCCATTCGACTTCGAGCGCGGGCAGATCGAGCAGCAGCAAGCCAACCGAGAGAAGTTTCCACCCGCCATCCTCGCGCACCAACCCCATGCGGACGCGCTGAACGTTGTTGCCTGTGGTGTCGGTGGCGTCGCGGAGTTCCACGGGGAGAAATGCGAGATTGTCCTGCGTGTCCGCGCCGCCGATCTGGATTTCCGCGGCGCCGCTGGGGGTTTGGCAGCGCACCGTGGGGCGCCCGGAAGGATTTACTTCGACGCTGGGCTTGCCCGGCTCGTTCAGAAGAACAAAACGCTTCATGAGCGCGACGCGGGCAGCGGGGGCCAGGCGGGAAAAGGATTCGACATTCCTGGCGGTAAGAAAATGTGAAAAATCGTTTTGACTTTGCGAGCATGCGGCCATCAAGGCATCGCGCAAAGCCGCGGTCGGGGCGCTGGCTACGGCGTTGACGGGATTCGAGCTGGACACTTGAGCGTTCGCGGGCGCGGCTTGATGCAGAAGCGCTGCGGCTATAAGAAGGATAGCGAAGCGCATGATTTTCTTGCGATTCTTCAAGTCAATCCTTCGCCCCACCCAGGATGGCGGCCAGGTTCTGTGTGAACATCGAGCGCGGCATCACTTCGTCGCACCCTGCCGCCTGGGCTTGCGCGGCAAGATCTTTCTGTACGTGCGAAAGAAACGCGACAACGCGCACGCTATTTTTTTCGGCGCGGAGTTTTTGAATCGCGGCGATGGGCTGGCTGCGCGCATTCAAATCCACAATCAGGAGCTTCGGGGCGGGGTCGAGCAATCCAGTGAGAGCTTCGGCAGTAGTGGCGACTTTGAACTCCACGCCGAGCTGCTTGGCGGTTTCCGCTACTTTCATTTGAAAAAACAGGTCATCCATCAGCGCTACGACGCGTCCCATGTTTTTCGCCTCTCAGATTTTCCTGCGCTGTACATTATGCGCTAGTTCAGCGCGCTTGGGAGTTTGACCTGTGAGCTGAAATGCCTGCGGGGCTTCGGTGCGTTGCAGAAGAATTCCAGCGCGAAGTGCAGGCAATTCCTTCTGGTTGGATAGCTTTTGTAGCGAGGGAGGTTGCTCTGCGCGTTGAGAAGAATCTCGCGTTAGTGGCCGCCGCCGGCGCTATGCGCGCCAACGGTCTTGTCGGGCACGTCGCCCTCGCGGCCTTTTACGCGGTCGTAAACGCTCACCTGGCTCACCGAGCCAAGCGCTTCGTTGTAAAAGGTTGGCACGCCGAGCGCGGTGCGCAGCTCTTCGTTGAACTTGCGCAAGTTTTCGAGGTGCGTCGCAAGAGCGGGCACTTTCAGGCCGTCGTCGGTGAGCAAGAATTTTTGGTAGCCGGCGTCCCACAGCCGTGTGAACTGGCCTTTGAGCATGATGGTCGGAAGGATGGTCATCTGATACATTTCGTCGCTGCCCTTGCGGAACTCCGCGCCCGAACCATATTTCTCCACGCGCACGACACCGCGTGTGCTGCCCACGGCAAAACCGAGCGCCGCGAGACCTTCAATTGCTTTTGGTGAAAACCGCTCTTCGACGTTCCACATAGGGTATTCAGAGTAATGAATCGACGGGAATCTGTAAAGCGCCCTGCGTGCATCAGGCACGCGGATGGTCGGCGCACGTTTTCTAACGGAGCTGTGGATAAGTTCTGAAGGCTTATTCAGGCCAAATTAACGTAGTTGTAACATCTGTGTTTCCATTCATTCACGGCAATCCGGTCTTATAACGCGACGGGGTTGTGTTCACCGCGCTCCACGATATGCACAGAGCGAATCTAGACTTGTGCGCGGGAAATGTGATAAGTGCACGTAAATTTTGGGTGAAGGGGTGTTTCCAGATGACTAAAACGTATAGTACTTTCTTGCTTTTGCTAGTTCTGTTCGGTTTGATCTGCTCGCCAGCAAGTGCACAGCAGTCCCTTGGCTCTATCAACGGGACGGTTAGGGATTCGTCGGGCGCGACTATGCAAGGGGTTAAGGTGGAGATTCGCAACACGGGCACGAACTTCCAAGAGACCAGGGCCACCAGGAATGATGGCTCTTTCAGCTTTGTGGACCTTCCTCTCGGGACCTACGTCGTCACTTTTTCAAGAGACGGCTTCAAGAAGGAGGTCTATTCACAGATTCTTGTGCAAGGGGAGCGCACGACGAGCGTCGATGCCTCGTTGCAGCCAGGAGAAGTCTCCTCCACAGTCACCGTCACTGGCTCCTCTTTGCTGAACGAAACGGATACCACCAACGGCTTCACGCTGGGAAGCGAACTCATCGAAAATATCCCCCTGGGGACCGGGAGCTTCACGCAGTTGGCGATCCTGGCGCCCGGCGTCAACGCGGACTTCCTGAGCGGCGCGGGCGTGAACGCGGGGTTGGGAAATCAGGATATTTTTGCGAATGGGCAGCGCGATACCAGCAACAGCTTCAGTTTTAATTCGGTGACAGCGAACAACCTGTTTAACGGGCTATCCGCCAGCTCCATCGGCGAGGCTCGTTTCGTGTTAAACACCAACGAGCAATTTGGGGCGGGGGGGCAAATTCAAACCAATACTTCCGTCTTCGACGCCATCGGACAGGGCTTGCCTTCTCCGCCTACGGAAACGATCGAAGAAGTGCACGTGAACACCTCGATGTACGATGTTTCTCAGGGAGCGAACAGCGGCGCGCACATCGCCGTGCTGACGAAAGCAGGCACCAACGATTTCCACGGGGGGTTGTACGAATACCACCAGTCGACGGGATTGGACGCCAATTCGTTTTTCCTTAACCAGGCCGGCCTGCCACGTGAGCCCCTGCATCGCAACGTCTTTGGCGGCACCCTGGGTGGTCCCATCAAGAAGGACAAGCTGTTCTTTTTCGGTTCGTACCAGGGGCAAAGGGTCACGGACGCCACGAACGGGTCGACCGAATTTGTAAACGTTCCTTGCAGCGACCCCAACAACCCTACTCCTGCGACCTGCCTTTCCAGCGATCGCAGCGCTGCGACCTTGGCCGCTCTGGCTAACAAGAGCAACTGTGGCACGGGCAAGAATCCAGCGTGTGTTACGGCAGGGCAGGTCGATCCGGTGGCATTGAACCTCTTGCAGGCAAAAACACCAAACGGCCAGTTTGTAATTCCATCTGCGAACGTTTTCGATGTGGGTGCAATTAACAATCTAGGTGGCAACGCGCTAAACCAGGGGCCGCCCAGCACTTTCAGCGCGGACCAGGTGAATGGAAACGTAGACTACCTGTTCAGCACCAAAGACCGGATTGCGGCAAAGTATTATTTTCAGAACGATCCGTCAACAAGCCCATTTGCGGTTAGCCAGGTGCTCGGCTTCGCGCAGTCGCTAAGAGCAGGAAGCCAGGTGTTTTCGCTGGATAACACGACGGTGTTGACGCCGAACACGACATGGGAGCAGAGAATCGGCTTCGTCCGCCAGTTTGCCAACGCGACCACCAACCAGCAATTTACGCCAAGCGGCGTAGGCATTAATTTGCTAGGGAGCAAGTTCTTCCCGGGTATCACGATAGGAAACGCCGGTTCGCCAACCGGCAACGAACTACGTATAGGTCCGGCTAACAACTTTGCCAATGCCGGCGTCTTCCAGAACCACTTTCAGGGGGCAACCAATTACAATTGGATCGTCGGCCACCACTCGCTCTCCTTCGGATTCGAAGGCGACTACGGTCAACTCAATGTCGTCAACCGTGAAAACGAGATAGCCACCTTCAATTTCAATAGTTTTTCCCACTTTTTGACAGGAACGTTTGGCGGGAGGAATGGCAGCGGACAGCTTTTGAACGGCGAGACCAACCGCTATTTCCGGGCCAAGCAAACGGGACTCTTTGCCCAGGATAGTTACAAATTGAAGTCCAACCTCACGATCACTGCCGGTCTCCGCTGGGATTGGGATGGGCCTCTTACGGAGAAGAATGGGCTGCTCACAAACTTCTCAACCTCCAACTATAACTTTGACCTGGCCTCGGACACGATCAACAACATAGGTCTCGTCGTGGCAGGGAACAACAAGCAGTTCTGCGCGACCAAGTCCAGTTTCTGCACGAGCGACTCGACCCTTACAGGACGGCAGTGGCTATTCCAGCCGCGCATTGGTCTGGCGTGGAAGCCCAGCTTCGTAAAGAACGTTGTGGTACGAGCAGGGTATGGTTTGTATGCAGACCGCGGGGAATTCTTTACCGAACTATCGGCCAGCGCAGGGATAGGGATCAGCGGTCCGTTTGGCGTCACAACCGAACAGCCGTTCACCGTTCCTTTCAATGCTACTTGCAAGGGCCAGGGCTGCTTAGGCGGCAATCCATTCGGCACGGCCCAGCCACCAGCGCCCCCCAGTAATTTTACGGGCGTGGCCGGACTGGTGCACAACCTGGCAGGGCTGAGCGGCTGCACCGAACCTGTGACGCCGACCTGCGCACCTAGTGGAAGACCCCAGTTCGCGTTTCTCTTCGGCGGATATGATCCCAGGAACACGCTGCCCTATTCCGAAAACTACACGTTGGATGTCCAGTGGCAGCCCTACAGTTCACTGGTCGTCGATGTGGGATACGTCGGCAATCATGGCCAGCATTTACTGCTGCCCATCCCGTTCAATCAGCCGGGGATTGCCACACCGGGGCACCCCATTAATGGACAGACTTTCTCTTACGGGTTCCAAGCCACGGACGCTAACGGAGGCAATGGCACACTGCTGACCGAACAGGTTGGAACCACCATTGGGGAGTTCACAGGAGCAGATGGGAATACCGCTCTCCGCGTGCCTTTCGTTGGCTACAATCCCAATTCCGACTTCTGGGAAGCCGAAGGAATCTCCAATTACAACGCGCTTCAAGTCAGCGTAAAGAAACTCCTGAGACACGGACTGATGATCAACGCTTCCTACACCTGGTCTCACGTCCTGGATGAAGGCAGCGGGCTTTCCGAAGGACTTTTCTTCAATGGCAACGACCCGCGTCAGCCCAGGACCGCCTACGCGAGTTCAGGGTTCGATCGCACACACGTCTTCACCATCAACTATCTATATAAAGTTCCTGACCTTACGAAATCGACTGGATTCCTCAAGCACGTTGTCAACGGCTGGGGCATTTCAGGGATCACTACAGCGGAGAGCGGCCTGCCCTACAGCGCGATCGATTTCTCGGGAAGCGTGGCTAGCCAATTCTTTTCCGGCGACGACTTCATCACCAACCCCATACTTGCCATTCCGGGCGGAACGGTGAAGGGTGTACAGCTACAGGGTACGACTGGAGTAAACCCTGGTAATCCGGTGCTCAACGGCGCTGCATTCGGGGTCCTCATCAATCCGCCAGGGACAAACGGTGTTCCTCCCTGCGGACCCACTACCGACAGCGCCGCTCCCAACGCAGCATGCGATTTTTCGGAGTCTGGTTTTTCCAATGGCCCGCGCAACGCTTTCCGCGGACCGTTCCAGGTGCGTTTCGACACCAGCTTTTTCAAGAATTTCAAATTGACCGAACGCTACGCGTTGCGGTTCGACGCCCAATTCTTCAACCTCTTCAATCATCCGAGCTTTGATGCCCCGAACGCCAACTTTAGCTTGAATCCTTGTTTCGGACCCAACACGCAAACTTCTCCGAGCGGGTTCTCATGCCAGTGGCTCGGCACAATTCCCGGTGTTGCTGGCTCAGGCGGAGCGATTGGCAATGGGCAGGCGCCAGCGGGGGCGGGCTTCGTTCAAAATACCATCGGCAGCCCGCGGCTGATTCAGTTCGCGCTGCACTTGACGTTCTAACGGGTCACTGCAAGTCAATCCTGGGGCGGAGGCCGAAAGGCGGCCTCCGCCCCATTTTTCATTTCACTTTGTCTCGAGCGGGCACCGTCCTTATCCTCACTGAGCGCTGATGGAGTGATTCTCTACGGGCATGAGGGTGATTCTCCTAACTTGCGCTAGAATCAGGCTATAACTCGGAGAAAGGCTGTGGCATCTAATTCGGAGTAAAATGGTCGGATATCCGCGCTCTAGAAGCACTCGGAGAGCGATTGGGGATTGATTGAAGGAAATGGCCACGACTGAGCGCATAGCGGCTTCTCGCACCGGGTTGAGCACCGAGTCCCGCGTCGAATTGGGCGGTGTGGGGAGATCTTTGCTCGAAATGATCGGCAACACACCACTTTTGAGGCTGGACCGCGTGGGCCGCGAGTTTCCCAATGTCGAATTCCTTGCCAAGGCCGAATGGTTTAACCCTGGCGGGTCGGTCAAGGACCGCCCGGCGCTCAGCATGATTCAGGCGGGCCTCGCGAGTGGCGCGCTCCGCGCGGGCAAGACCATTATCGATGCCACCAGCGGAAACACCGGCATCGCTTATGCCATGATCGGCGCAGCGCTCGGCTATCCCGTCAAACTGTGTTTGCCGGACAGCGCTTCGCACGAGCGCAAGCGCATTTTGAACGCATTTGGTGCGGAGCTGGTGATTACTCCCGGCGATGAAGGCACGGACGGGGCGATCCGGCGCGTGCAACAGATCGTCGGCACCGAGCCGGAGAAATATTTCTATCCTGACCAGTACGGCAACCAGGCCAACTGGCAGGCGCACTACCGCACGACGGCCAGCGAAATTTGGGAGCAAACCGCGGGGCGTGTGACGCACTTTGTTGCCGGTCTGGGGACGAGCGGCACGTTTGTGGGCACCACGCGGCGGCTAAAAGAGTTGAATCCGGCGATTCGCTGCATCAGCTTGCAGCCGGATGCGTCGTTTCATGGCCTCGAAGGCTGGAAGCACATGGAGACGGCCATCCGCCCCGCGATTTACGACGACACGCTGGCGGATGAAAACCTCGAAGTGGGCACGGAAGAGGCGTATCGTCTCGTGAGGCACGTGGCGCGCGAAGAAGGCTTGCTCATTAGCCCCAGCGCGGCTGCGGCGCTGCTGGGTTGCTTCCTGGTTGCCAAGAGGGTTCCGAAGAACGAGCACGCGGTGATCGTCACCGTTTTCGCGGATTCGGCGTCCAAGTATCTGAATGAACGCTTCTGGGATGAAGATTGACGATGCAGAACTCGCTCACACTTTGGATCGGCGGCCATCTCGCGGACAAGATCCGCGCGCATGGCGTGGAAACTTATCCGCACGAATGCTGCGGCGCGCTTTTGGGTAACGACCGCGAAGGACCTGATGTTGGTTCCCGGGAGAATCCTGGGGGCGGCTGGCCAAATCGCATTCGCGAGGTGCGGGAACTTTTTCCGCTGGTGAACCGCCGCGACGATTCGCCGCGCAATCGTTTCTCGGTGACTGCCGAGGACGTGCGTGCCGCCGAAAAAGCCGCCCATGAGCAGAATCTCGACGTCATTGGCTGGTATCATTCGCATCCGGATCATCCGGCGCGGCCAAGCGAGTATGACAGGGATCACGCCTGGCCGTGGTACAGCTACATTATCGTCAGCGTGCATCAGGGCGCGCCCAAGGATATGACTTCGTGGCGGCTGAACGACGACCGCCTGGAATTTTCGCCGGAAGGCATCGAGATTCGACATCGCGCTGCTGTGTAAAAGAGCGCGAAGTTTTCGACACCGTGAATGGAAGACAGGTTTTGTAGTGGCCGGTCTTTAGACCGGCGATTTTTCTGAAGAGTTTTTCGAGGAGCCCTAAATGGCAGTGAAAGTAATAATCCCCACACCGCTTCGCGCGTATGCGGGGAAACGCGATTCCGCGGAGTTCAAGGCGGCCACGGTCGGTGAGGCATTGGGCCACCTGACCACGGAGTTTGCGGATTTGCGAAAGCACCTCTTCACTGAAGATGGCAAGCTGCGCAGCTTCGTCAACGTTTATGTGAATGACGAAGACATCCGCTATCTCTCGAAAGAGAACACGCCCACAAAAGACGGCGATACCATCAGCATCGTTCCGTCCATCGCCGGCGGCTGTCGTTAGTTCCTAATTTCGTCATTTCGAGCGAAGCGAGAAATCTCTCTTTGTTTTTGTCATTTGAATCGAAAAGAATTCAGAAGGAGCAGTGAATCGCCATGGGCACCATTACACAGTCGCCGACCGGTACGAAACCCGCGACGCTTTCGAACGATGAGATTTTGCGTTACAGCCGCCACCTAATCATGCCCGAGGTGGGCATGGACGGGCAGCTCAAGCTGAAGAACGCCAAGGTGCTGCTGATCGGCACCGGCGGACTCGGCGCGCCGCTGGGGCTTTATCTTGCGGCTGCGGGAGTTGGCAAGCTCGGACTCGTCGATTTCGACGTGGTCGACTTCACGAACTTGCAGCGTCAGGTGACTTTTGGCACCAGCGACGTGGGCAAATTCAAAAGCGAAGCGGCACGCGAGCGGCTGTCGAACCTGAATCCCGCGATCGAGATACAAGCCTTCGAAACCAAGCTCACCAGCGAAAATGCGCTGGAACTGTTCAAAGACTTCGACGTCATCGTGGACGGCACCGACAATTTTCCCACGCGGTATCTGGTGAACGACGCTTGCATTCTTCTCGGCAAGCCGAATGTGTACGGCTCGATTTTCCGCTTTGAAGGACAAGCCACCGTTTTCGGCATGCCCGATGGCCCGTGCTATCGCTGCCTCTACCCCGAACCGCCTCCGCCGGGGCTCGTGCCGTCCTGCGCCGAAGGCGGTGTGCTTGGCGTTTTGCCCGGCATCGTCGGTTCGATTCAGGCGATGGAGACGATCAAGCTGCTTCTTGGCATCGGAGACAGTCTGGCGGGCCGTTTGCTGCTGTTCGACGCGCTGGGAATGAAGTTCCGCGAGCTGAAGCTGCGCAAGAATCCCAACTGCCCGATGTGCGGCGAACATCGCACCATCACCAAGCTGATCGACTATTACGAATTCTGCGGCGTGCGTGGCGAGGAAGCTCCCGGCCCCGACGTGCAGGTTCCGGAGATTACGCCGCGCGAATTGAAATCGCGGCTGGATCGCGGCGACGATATTTTCATTCTCGACGTGCGTGAGCCGCACGAATATCAGATCTGCAGTCTCAAAGGACACTTGATCCCCCTGGGCGAGCTGACACGCCGCGTACACGAGCTGGATTCCTCGCGCGAGATTGTCGCGCATTGCCGGAGCGGCAAGCGCTCCGCCGAAGCCGTGGATTTTCTGCGCAAGACCGGCTTTCGCAAAATTCTCAATCTCAAGGGCGGCATCCTGGCGTGGTCCGACGAGGTTGATCCGAGCGTTCCGAAGTATTGAAGTGGGCAGCCAGCGGCGAAGCGTAGTTTGGGACGACGACGCCTCGCGTTAGCGCTCCACACGCTCCATCGTGTATTCTGTTTCTTCAAATACTTGCGCCGCGAATGCGGCGCGGAGAAAAAATGCCTGCAACGAAAATTACCGTGAATAACAATGGTCCGCTGCGCGTCGAAGGCGACTTCGAGATCGTTGATCCCCAGGGAAAAGCCTTCGGGCTTGCGGGGCGCACTACGATTTCGTTCTGCCGGTGCGGTCACTCCGCGAACAAACCGTTCTGCGACGGCTCGCATAATACCGCTGGCTTCAAGGACGCGGTCGCAGCCCGCGATCTACCTCCTCCTAAGCCAAAGGTCTAATTTCCAATTCAAGTATAGGGACGCGAGTCTCGGGCGTGAGACCGTCTCACCTTGAGACGCTCTGCGATTTCTCACTGATACTGCCCGTTCGCCCGGTAACTCTAACGAAACAAGCATGATAACCTTCTAATCTTGTCGCCTCGCCTCGAATACTGCTGTCTCGCCCGATTGCCGTTGCTCTGTTCCACTTTGGGTCGCTCAGATAACTCTTTATAATTCAACTAGTTACCCAACAAATATTTCTGGCACAAAAGGGCATCAACTTGCATTCTTCGGGGTTTGTGCGTTTTTCTCTGGCAATTGGGGGGTTTCTTGGGCGGTTTGGGACATTTTATCGGGTTTCTCAGGGCTGACAGCTCTTTTGCCTCCCCGCTAAAGCTCCGTTTGCGAGTCCTCATCGCCTCTTCCTTTGCGTTGGTCGTACTTTTCTTTAGCGCACTTTTGTATCTGCGCAACGCCAGCGTAACCGGCTCGCCGCAAACCTATCTTTATCTTGAAGTTGGCGGCACGCTGCTGAGCTTTTGCTATGCCGCGAACGCCCTAGTCCGTTTTCGTGGCACGCACGATCGCACGGCGCTCATTTTGGCATTCGGCTTTGTCCTTTCGGGAATCATTGAGACGGCCGGCTACTTTGGGTTGAACGACACTCTGGCTATCGGCCCGCTGGCTCTCTCGCGGGTTCCGATGGGCTGGATGGTGAGCCGTACCCTGCTCGCCGTCATGCTGCTGGCTGCCATCGCCGTCGAGCGCTATATGCCGACCGCGCGCCAGCCGAGCAAAGAGACGGCCGGCGCCCTGCTCGTAGTGGCCATTGCGGCGTATCTAACCAGCGCGGCTTTTCTCGCCGCACCAGCTTCGCCGGTAGCGCATGCGGCAAACCTATTGTCTCGTCCGTGGGACTTGCTTCCCGGGGTGCTGTTTCTCGTTGCCGCAATTTGCTTTCGCCACCGCCTCCAGGACGGCAAAGTCTGCAAGAATGCGGCCAGGCTCTACGATTATTCGCTCTTCATCGTGGCCTCGCTGAATTTCGTCTGCCACACGGCCGCGGTTTTCTCTCGCCAGCTTTTCGACGGGCCATTTTTTCTCGCGGAGTTGAGCAAGACGGCCAGCTATGTGGTCATGCTCGGCGGCGCGTTGCTCGATCAAGCGCGGCTGTTCGACCAGGTTCGGTCGATGGCCGTTAGCGATTCGCTCACCGGCCTGGCCAACTACCGGCGGCTCGTCAGCGTGCTGGAGGCCGAACTGGACCGTTCGCGCCGCACGCAGCGTCCTTTCAGCATCGTTCTGCTCGACATGGATGGTCTGAAGATCATCAACGATCACCACGGGCATCTCACCGGCAGCCGCGCGCTGGTGCGGCTCGGCAAGATTCTCCGCAATCATTCGCGCGCCATCGATACTCCCGCGCGTTACGGAGGCGACGAATTTGCTCTCGTTCTCCCGGAAGCTGGCCCGGACATCGCCACGCGCGTTGTCAACCGCGTCCGCGAACGTCTGGCGGCAGAAAGCGAAGTCCCCGCGCTCTCCGTCAGCGCCGGTGTTGCTGCGTATCCCGAGGACGGCGACACTCCCGAAAAACTTCTCGGCGCGGCCGACCGCGCGCTTTACCGCATGAAGAACCGCGGCGGCAACAGCGTGCAAAATCTTTCGCGCATTGCCGCGTGCCTGTGAGGACGAATGCACAGCACGCCGCCAAGGAATGCCAATACGTTTCACCGCGCCGAACGGCGCATTCCGATGGAGATTCCCGTGTATCTGGACGGACACCGCATCGTTCCCGGCGCGGAATCGACTTTTACGGAAAATGTGAGTGCGCGCGGCGCGCGTGTATTGAGTGTGCGCCGCTGGGAACCAGACGAGAAGCTGACGTTCGTCTCGCGCACCGGAGAGTTTCGCTCCTCGGCCCGGGTAGCCTACTGCCATCCGTTGCAAGGCGACGGCTTTGCGATTGGCGTGGAGTTCCTCGAGCCAAAAGGGCGATGGGTTGTCCAATCCCCAAGATAGCTTGACGTAAAACGGCAAGCGGAGAGGAGGGAACGTCTGGAACAGAAGTCAGAAAACTGGTGCAAATTTAGCAGTATGCGATGAAGCGTCGTGCGGAAGAAGGAGCCGTCCGGCGCTTCATCCTTTATATGCGGGCTGCGCAAGGCAGTTAGGCTCCGTGATCGAAAATACCTCCGAGACTACGTTGGTGTTGTCGGGGCTTTCTTCTTCTGCGGCTCTGCGCAGACTTCCATGTATGTTTTGATGGTCTGCTCGACCATGCGATCGGCGGAGAAAACATTCTCGATACGCTGGCGTCCCGCTTCTCCCATTCTGCGAGCAAACTGCCGGTCGCGCAGCAATCGCGTTATTGCCCGCTCGATCCCCGGAAGGCTCTGGTTTTCCACGAGGACCCCGGTCTTACCATCTTCGATAATCTCTCCAAACGCGCAAGCATTAAACGCGATCGACGGAATTCCGTAACTCATGGCGGCTAGCAATGACGTTCCCAACCCCTCGAACTGCGCGGGAAAGAGGAACACGTCCAGGGCCGAATAGACTGGTTCGATATCCTTCACGAAGCCGGCAAAAATCACCGCATCCCCAAGCCCCAGTTGCCGCGTCAATTTCTCAAGCCGAGGACGGCAGGGCCCGTCACCCGCGAGCAACAAACGACAATTGCGAATTTCTTTGCGAATTGTGGCGAGAGCGCGAATCAACCATTCCTGCCCTTTGTCAGGTAGAAGTACACCGACGTTGCCGAGAAGCAGTGTATCCGGCGAAATACTCCAGCGTGCGCGAGCCTGGGCGCGCGTTTCAGCGGTCGGCAACGGCGGAATCTCGACGCCTTCGTAGACCACTGCCATCTTATCTCGCGGCACTCCGACATCGGCCACCTGCCGAGCCACCCAATGCGAGATCGCGATGATGCGCGCGGCCGCTTTGTAACGCGCCTGTGCGATGCGGCTTTTCCCAATGGGATATCCAACGCGACGGGACACGATGAGCGGCGCGCGGCGATGTGCGCGTGCCAGCCATGCGGCCGTCAGTGCGTGCGCTTCATTGACGTGTACCAGATCGAAACGGCCCGTCTTTGTCAGATCGAAAATCCTCAACGCCGCGGGGATTCTCAACCATCCGCGCGAAACTTTGTGGACCGTTACGCCAATCGCTTCTGCACGCTCGCCCAAGATCGAGCCCTCGGCCGCCACCAGCTCCGCAGCGTGTCCTCGCGGATGCAGCCCCTTCAGCGTCAGCCACATTTGATTTTGGCCGCCGCGCCACTCGGTCTCGAGGTCCACCAGCAATGGAATCACGGCCGCGCCCCACCTCGCCGCTCTTCTTCGACAAGTCTTCCCAGCTTCCTGTACTTCAAACGCACCGAACGCGCGGCCATCTGTGCGATCAACGCGCCGCGGTAGCCATCCAGAAATCCCCCGCGCAAGAAATAATTCTGGAACCAGCTCCACGGCGTCGCCAGCCACACGCCGCCGCGCCAATTTCGCCTTCCAGCCGCAAACATCTGCTGCGCCGAAAGTGACGAATACTTCTCGACGTTGGCCTCGTGCTCGGCGAACGACCTCACCGTGTAATGCAGCAAATCACCGTTCAAGCGTCCGGGCTGGCCCTCGAATCGCAGCGATTCGTGGATGATGCCAGAAAACTGCGCCGCATCGCGCCGGTACAAGCGCCGCTGAAAATCCGGATACCAGCCCGAGTGCTTGATCCACGCGCCGAGATACCAGGTCCGCCGCGCCAGTTCGTACACGGTGAACTTCGGCTCATGTTTTTTCCACTCCAGGATGGCCGTCTGCAGCACGCTGCTCAATTCCTCGTCGGCATCCATCGATAGGACCCAATCGTGGCTCGCACAAGAGGCCGCAAAATTCTTCTGCTCCGCGTAATTCGTCCACGCCCGCACGAAAAACGCGGCACCGTGCTCCCTCGCAATCGCTTCGGTGTGGTCCGTGCTCCCCGAATCCACCACTACAATTTCATCCGCGATTTCTTTGAGACTGGCCAGCGCGCGCGGGAGATTGTGCTCTTCGTTGAGGGTGATGAGGCAGGCGGAGAGGCGGTTCATCGAATGCCAGGTCATCGGTGCTTGCGCGACAGTATCTCACAACCGCGAATCGCAAAGTGGACAGCAGGGCTGGAAAATCGTCTGGCGGAAAACGTAGCAAATCTATTTCGGCTGGAAACCGATGCGAATCAAACTCTCTCCGACACGAAATTCCGCCCCGTCTTGCAGCATCGCGGCGCGCACGCGTTCTTCGTCAAAAAAAGTCCCGTTGGTCGAATCCATGTCCTTCAGGTTGATGTAGTTCTCGCGCACTTCCAGCAGGCAGTGATGCCGGGAAATCTCCGGGTCGTCGATGGGAATGTCCGCGCCTTGACGCCCGAGAATCACGCGCGCCTTGGTCAAACGGTGCACTTCGCCCTTTCCCGGCCCGGTCATGACCGTCAGAACGACATTGCTGTTCGCAGGCAGACGCAATCCGTCATCGAGCGGCGGCAGCCGCGGGTTGGAATTCGATGCGTTGCCCCGCGCGAAGGAAGGAAGCGGCGAAATCACCACGGTCGAGTCTGGCCTGCTCTTGAGTTCCACGACGGTTGTTTTTCCGCACTTCGAACATCGAAACTGCACTTTGGGATGGATGCCGAGGTCGGCGTCCTTCAGTTTGTGCTCCATCCCGCAATGAATACACACGGCTTGCATGAGATGAAGTTAGCACGTTCGGCGCTACGCGGTTGCTTGCCGCGGCTGTCTTTGCCGCAAGGGTAATCGAAGCGTGGGAAGCCAGCGAGGTCTTTTCTCGCGAAGGCCCCCGCGGGCGTCTTATGCTACGATTACAGGTTGCAAACTCATCAGGAGAGCGACAGTGCCGGAACATATTTCGCGCAAAGAACTAAAGCAGGACAAGATCAAGGAGTCTATCGAGCACGGCGCGGAAGCCGTCTTGTCCCACAGTCAGTTGACGCTGATTGTCCTGGTGGTCGTGCTGGTGCTCGTATCCAGCTGGGGCGCCTGGACCGTCTATCACGACCGACAGACCGCCCAGGCTTCCGTCGCCTACGACGCCGCAATGAAGGTTTATTCCGCGCGCATCGCTCCTTCTCCCGACCCCACCGAGCCCAACGAACCGGTTTTCTCCGACGAAGCTTCCCGCGCCCAGGCCTCGGTACAAAAATTCACCGACGTGGCGGACAAATATCCCAGCACGAATCCCGGCAGACTTTCGCGCTATTACGCAGCTCTGTGCCTGGAAGATCTTGAACGCCACAATCAAGCGCTGGAAGAATTGAAGAAACTGAGCTCCGGCGGCGATAAAGAGCTCGCTGCCATGGCGCAATATCAAACCGCCGTCATTTACGCGCGCACCGGAAAGACGGATGACGCCATCAAGATCTACCGCGCATTGGCAGACAAATCGTACGCCTTTGTGCCGCGCCCCGTCGTTCTGCTCGACCTCGCCGGGCTTCTTCGCCAAAGCAATCCGCAGGAAGCTGTAAAGATCTACCAGCAGGTCAAAAAAGACTTTCCGGACACGCCCATCTCCGAAGAGGCGGACCGCGCCCTCGAGTTTGTTTCGCCGAAATCCTGATGACAGGCGCGGCCGCGCAGTCCGGCGGCCTGCTGAAACGCAAGCTTCACGGAGCGGCCCATCGAACCGATCCCTCACCTTGTGCCCTGGGCAATGCACGAAAAAGATTCCCGCGGCCGCGGCTATCCGGAATCGCCCCATCCTTATCGCAGCGAATACGCGCGCGATCGCGATCGCATCATTCACTCGCGTGCTTTTCGCCGGCTCGAAGCCAAGACCCAAGCGTTCACCATTCGCTATTCCGACCACTTTCGCAACCGCCTCACGCACACGCTCGAGGTTGCACAAATTGCCCGCACCGCCGCCGCCGCGCTGGGCTTGAACACCGAGCTCGCCGAAGCCCTTGCTCTCGTTCACGATATCGGCCATCCGCCTTTCGGCCATTCCGGCGAACACAAGCTCGACGAATTGATGCGTCCGCTCGGCGGCCAGTTCAATCACAATTTGCACGCGCTGCGCATCGTCGAACAGTTCGAGCAACGCTATCTGGATTTTCCCGGCCTTAACCTCACTTTTGAAGTTCGCGAGGGCATCATCAAGCACTCGCGCGAATATTCCGCCGCGGAGTTTCCCCAGCTTGCCGATTATCTTCTCGATCTACGCCCGCCGCTCGAAGCCCAGCTCATCGACTGGGTCGACGAAATCGCTTACAACACCGCCGATCTTGACGACGCTCTCGAGGCCGAACTACTCGATCTCGCCGCGCTGCGCAGGGAAGCCCCATTCTTCGGTGATGCGTACGCGCAGGTGGACGCCGCATATCCTGCTGCGCGCACCAAGCTCAAATTCAACGAAGCCCTCAAGCGCGTTCTCGACCAGCTTGCCACCGACCTCATCGAGACCACTCGCCAGCGCATCCAGGACTCCGGACCCGCTTGCGTGAACGATATCCGCAGCAGTCCAGAACGCCTTGCTGGCTTAAGCAGCGCAGCCGCGACGCATAACGCGGCGCTCAAGCGCTTCCTGTTCGCCCACATTTACAATCATCCAGCTATCACCGAGGACCGCGACCGCTCCGTTCGTTGCCTCGAAGAACTCTTCTCGCATTATCTTTCTACGCCAGGCTCCATGCCTCCCTCTCATGAAGAACTCGAGCAATCCGAACCGCGCCACGTTGTGGTTTGCGATTACATCGCCGGCATGACCGATCAGTTTCTTCTGCGCCAGCACCGCGAGCATTTTGGCCCATGAACTCTTGCTACTCGCACTGCTTCTGCCGTCGGCGCTCATCACACGCCTCCCGCGCTCCTGGCCAAGTCTTGACCGTCGCTCAAAATTTTCCGTCCAGCCGCGAACTGGGTACAATGCTCTAGCCACCCGGCCCCGCCTCTCGAGCTCGTGGAGGAACCCAAGTGCGCAGGGCATTTCCAACAATATTTTTCATCCTGCTGCTCTTCGCCGGGGCACTATCCACCCTTGCGCAGCTCCCGTCCCCTCTTTCGACTTCGCCGCCGGCATCCTCCTCGGTGCCTTCGCCTGCGGCCCCCGCCGATCCCCTCGGCCGTGAAACGCCACGCGGCACGGTTCTCGGTTTCATTCGCGCGGCGCAAGAAGAAAACTACGCGCTCGCCGTGGAATATTTCCAGCCGCCCCCTGGCCGTCATCGCCCCTCCATGGAAGAGGATGAGGATCTCGCTGCGGACCTCCTCACGATTCTCAATCAAAACTTCGGCCCTTTTCTCGATTCCATCAGCCGCGATCCCCAAGGCCGCCTCGATGACGGCCTTCCTCCCGACCAGGAAAGAGTCGGCGGCATTCGCGGGCAAAACGAAGCCTTCTCCCTTTTGCTGGTGCGCATGGAAAACGAACGTAGCGCGAAGTTGTGGTTCATCTCGCGCCAGACGGTCGATCAGGTGCCCCACGTCTACAATTCCCTGCGGCACCCGCGGATCGAGAAAAACCTGCCAAAGTATCTCGTTGAACACCGCCTGCTCGCGATGCCGCTCTGGCAGTGGCTCGCCATCGTTCTCTTTCTTCCCGTTGCACTCGGCCTCGCATGGTTTCTCGCGCTGTTGTTTCGTGTTTCTCGCGCTTTGCTACAGCGCGTGCGGGGCCAGCCCGCACTTCCGCCGGAAACAGTTTGGCGTCTGGGACCTGGCACTCTGCTCGTCGCTACAATCATTCACTACAGCTTTGTCGAGTTCGTTGGCGCGTCGCTGCTTTACCGGCAATACTACACGCGCGTCATTCTTGTTCTTCTGGCCATCGGGCTGTACTGGGCGGTAACGCGAGTCACGCGTTTGGTCTCGCGGCGCATTGGCGAACGTCTGGCGAGCGATGGTCGTCTGGCGGAGCGCTCCCTCGTTTCCCTCGTGCGCCGGGTCCTGGAAGTCGTGTTTTTCTTGCTGATTGGTTTTGCGGTTGTCGACAGGCTTGGTTACAACGTCACGGCCGCGCTCGCCGGATTGGGCATTGGCGGGTTGGCCATCGGTCTTGGCGCGCAGAAAACTTTCGAAAATCTTCTGGGTGGAATATCCATTCTGACCGACAAAGCGCTGGTTGTCGGCGATTCTTGCCGCATCGGAGACCAGAAAGGCGTTGTCGAGGATATCGGGCTCCGCTCCACCAAGCTGCGCACCGAAGACCGCACGCTCGTTTCGATTCCCAACGGCACCGTGGCCACGGCCATTCTTGAGAATTACCGCCTGCGCGACAAAATCCTCTGCCGGCAGACTATTCGTTTGCGCTACGACCTTTCTCCGGACCACGTCCGCCATGTTCTCAATCAGATTCATAACGTGGTTGTGCTCCACGCGAAGGTGGAGGAGTCTACCGCGCGCGTCCGTCTGATCCGGTTTGCCGACTATTTCGTCGAAGTCGAAATTTACGCTTATATTCTCGAGCGCGACTACTCCGCCTTCCTGGACGCGCAGGAAGACCTGATGCTCCATGTGCTGGAAACCATCGATCGCACCGGAGCGGCGCTGGCCCTGCCGTCGCAGACCACGCTGGTAACCAAGGATTCCTGGGTCGACCCGGAAAAAGCGCAGGCGGCAAAAACCGCCGTGGAAAAAAGCCACGAGCAAGGCTTTTCGGGTACGGACAAGAGTTCGTCGTCCGCAGCTTCTCCATCCAAAACATGAGGCACTACGATATGTCCGCGCACTTCGAAAATCTTGTCGCGATGTATGATCGCGCGCCCATCAACGGGTATTTCCGCCCTCGTTTGCGCATTCCAGAAGGAGGCCGCGCCGAACTGGAAATGGCCGTGCGGCCGGATTTCTACCACGCGGCCGGGGCCATCCACGGCGCCATCTATTTCAAAGCGCTGGACGACGCCACGTTTTTCGCAGTGCAGTCCCTGGTCACCGACGCCTTCGTCCTTACCGCTTCCTTCCAGCTTTACTTCCTACGCCCCGTTCGTGAAGGGAATCTCCTCGCGCGGGGCCTTGTCGTTAGCCGTTCCAAGCGCGTCTATATCGCCGAAGGAATTTTGCTCGATGATCGCGGCAAGGAAGTAGCGCGCGGCAGTGGAAGCTTTATGCCCAGCACCGTGCCGCTCGGTCCAGATACTGGTTACTAGTAATTTTTCTTATTGTGCGGACAAGCTCAGGCATGAAGCTCAATCTCACGCTTGTAAGATCGCCATTGACGTTCCAGGCTTGCGATCAGGTTTAGGAATGATTCGTTCCGAAGTCCATGAAGATGTATGTCATCTCTATAGAGCGGATAGTTTGGCAATCCGGTCTTGCTCGCTTTCTCGATCAGGCGGACGGCAGCCTCCGCTTTTCCCAACGTAGCGTAGGAAGCCGCCAGTTGATGATACGCGTGATGCGTGTAGGTCAAGTAGCGCTTGTCCTTTAGTGCCAGATCCGCAAAGTGCAGGGCTTTGCGCCTCTCGCCGCGTTTCGCCCATAGCAACGATTCCCAGGCATGAACGAACTGATCGTCTCCGGCGACCTGCCTCGCAATTCGTATTTTTTCGGCGGCGCGGTCCAAGTCTCCCGAATACATCGCAGGGGCGACGGAGAAGATGTTGGCCCAAAGGTGTGAAGGATCGATGGTCAGCGCGCGCGCGAAGTATTCCTCGGCCTCAGCGTATTCGCCAAGATAGACACTCATGTGCGCCAACTGATTCAGGGTGTAGGCGTCATCAGGATTCACCGCCAGCACGGAAGAAAATTCCGCTCTGGCTTCTGGAAACAAACCAATGTGATTGAAAATCACTCCTTTCCAAAGCCGCGCATGATGGCACCCAGGATTTAGCTTGAGCGATTGATTCAGGGCTCTCAGTGCCAGCGTGTGCTTGAAGTTTTTCGCGGGACTCCACAACAGCCGTCCACGAGTCGAGTAGGCCTCCGCATTTACAGGGTCGAGCGCCAATGCACGCTTGACTGCGCGATCGGCGCGTTGGCTCCAGCCGGGCTTGGGGTCGAACGAAACAGCCATGATGAGACACGCCTCCGCCAAACGTGCCCAAGCATCAGCAAATCCGGGGTCGAGCTTGATTGCGCTCTCCAACATTTCAACGGCTGTGCTCGTATCCCAGCGGTTCAAACGTGAAAGTCGTTCAACGGCTCTGAGAAAAAGCTGGTATGCGGCCGTGTTGACCGGCGCCGCCGTAGCAGGAGTTCGTGGTCGATCGGGAGTTCTGGCTCCCAACGCATTGGACAGTCCCTCGCCGATCTTATCCTGCAGACCAAACAGGTCAGAGATGTCAGAGTCGTATTTCGCGGAGACATGATTTGTTCCGTCGGCTACGTTCCACGCCTGGATATGCACGCGAAGCTTTTGTCCGAACTTTTGAATGCTACCCTCGACGATCGTCTGGACATTGAGCTCGCGACCCGCGCGAAACGGATCTGTATTTTCATTCGCATAGCGTTGCACGGCGCTCGTGGGGCGCAGTTGCAGCTCACTGCCGCTCAACCGATTGATGATGGCGTCGGCCAAGGCTACACCCAGGTATTGATCCTCCGGGCTCGGCGTCAGAAGTTTCAAAGGGAGCACTGCGACGGAGCGCCGCCCGGCAATAGCACTCGGCAACGCAGGCCCAAGCTCGAGATCACGCGCCAAATTAATAAGGTCGATGTGCACTTCACGCGCGGACTGATACCTGTGCTCGGGCTCTTTCTCCAGCAGCTTGTCTACGATGCGCGAGAACTCTGCTGGAACCGTAGCGATAGAGGTCGAAAGCGATGCTGGTCTGTCATTTAACACTTGACGGATCAGCGGGGCGGAGGGGCAAAGAAATGGATGTTTTCCCCCAGCCAGCTCATACAGCACGACACCGACGGAAAAGAGGTCCGTTCGCGCGGTGCTGTTTTCGCCAAGCAGTTGTTCAGGGGCCATGTAAGCGAGGGTTCCTCCACCGCTTGGGGATGCTTTGATCGTGCTTGCGGTGGCCGTCGAGGCGTTCAGAGTCGTCGCGTCCACCATGGTCCGATGCGCGAGTCCGAAGTCGAGAAGTTTTATTCGTCCATCCTCCAGCAAGATCACGTTTTCCGGCTTGATGTCCCCGTGAATCAGTCCACGCGCATGCGCGGCGGCGAGTCCGTCCGCGATCTGCGCGCCTATGCGCGAGAGAGTCCTTGGGTCAATCGGCGCCCCAGCCACAAGCGATCGCAGAGTCCTCCCGTGAAGCAGTTCCATGACGATGAAGACTAGTCCGCCCTCTTCCTTGACTTCGTAAATCGTAATCACAGCGGGGTGATTGAGAGAGCTGGCTGCGCGCGCCTCGGCGAGCACGCGCTCACGATTTTGCCCTTGGTTGGCAATCTCTTGTGCCAGCAGCTTTAGGGCGACTTCGCGTTTCAGGCGGAGGTCGTACGCGCGATACACGACTCCCATGCCGCCTCGGCCAAGTTCCTCTTCGACCCGATACTGTGCAATAGTTTGGCCGACCATTCGAATGCCTTCAGCCCGAGCGTATTCACCCGAGCGTGCAAGTGGGGTCACCCGATAACGAACCAACAGCAACCCCTTGCACCCGAGAATAATAGTCCGCATAAGCGGAAAATGGGCAATCCCCAACCGCGGCGATTCAGGCTTTCAGTGTTTGTCAGTGTACACGGGCAAGAAGATTCAGGGCTAGTACTCGGCAACACGGAAACCATCTTGTAGTGGGTAGGCTTTGCCGTGCAGCCTTCGCGAGTTAGAGGTGTAGTTGAAAAACCGGAAGCTGACTCACATCACCGCGTCATCGCCGAAGCGCAACCCGGCCCGATCATGTTTTCCCTGCGAGGGTCAGAAAAAGTGTCAGGTAGCGTTTGAGTTTCTGCGTAATGAGGAAATTCTCTTTCACGTGCTGATGGCCGTGTTCGCCGAGTTTGGCGGCGATTTCGGGGTGCGACAACAGAAAACGAATCTGGTAGGCCGTGCCCTCCACGGAATGCGCGAGCATACCCGTATGCCGGTGGATAATCTGCACGGGAATCCCGCCGACGGCTGAGGCGACGACCGGTTTTTTCTTCCACAGAGCTTCGGAAACAGTCAGTCCGAATCCCTCGCGCAAACTCTTTTGAATGACGATGGTCGAAGCGCGCTGCAGGGCGTTGACCTCCAGCGGCGCCCACGCGGGCAGTTCGAGAACTTTTATATCGGGATCGTGATTTGCTTCCTGAAGGACTTCTTGGAGGACGATGGCCCCTTCCGGATCATCCGAAGCGCCGCCACCGGCCAGCACCAGTTGGCAATCGAAATATCGCTTCACGATACGATAAGCCCGGATCACCCCCACGGGGGTCTTTGAGCCGGTCGAACCGCGAAATCTGCGTGAGGATCGGGCGCAGCGGATCGATTCCGTAGCGCGTCAGGACATTGGCGATGAACTCCGGTTCCAGATCGTGGTTTTTTTCGGAGAGCGGATCGATCGCCGGATAGAAGAGGTACTGCGGGATGGGCAACTGGCGGGCAAACTCCGGCGAGGAAAACATGGACCCGTCGTAGCGCGCGACAAACGGCTCCAGAAAATCCCAGACCGCGCGGTTCGGACGCGACAGATCGATGTGGCATCGCCACACCCAATGGTTTCCAGTTTTCTTGCGCCCGTCGATCAGCGCGGCAGGCTGCGGGGTCGTGGATGACCGTGAATTCCGCATCGAGCGGCAGGCGCGCGCGATTGCGCTCGTTATAGGCCAGAAAGATTTCGAAATCTCTCGTGCTGGTGTGATAAGGCGCGCCGTGCAGCGCGTTGTGAAAAGACTTGGTCACCGCAAAAAAATCATCGCCGCCGGTCATGACGTCCCATCGGATATTCAGGTCGAGTTCTTCCCCCAGCGGCACGAGCCGGTTGAGAATCTCCGCGACTCCGCCGCCCACGGCCGTGGAATTGATCATCTCAATGCTTCGGCCGCGCAAAGGCTTGGCCAGCGTGCGCAATTCCTCGATTTCGCCCGCCCCCAGCAGTTGCGCGTAATCGTCAAGAGGGATGCGGCTATCGATCTGGGTTTCCGTCATGCTTTTCTCCCTTCACGGTCGATTAGCCGCAGCATTTTTGCGCGGGCAGTATCGAGCGTGTTCGTATAGATGTCGATGCGGTCCACGCTGGCGGCCAGCGTTTTCAACCCCAGCCCATCCGCAAGCCAGTGCGAGAAATCATTGGTCTGGAGCTGCAGGCGCAGGCGCGACGATATGAAGTGAAAATAGAAAGCCGCATGGCTGAGATGCTCAAGGCCCTCGCGAAATTCTTCGAGCGTGGTTGCGGTCCGGCCAAGAGGCAATGTGACTTCCGCGCTTTCGCAGAAGTAGAACGGCTCGAGCGCGGTCTGGTGCGCAAAATCCGGATGCGCGTCGCAGTACTCGCGAACTACCCGGCAGAGGTCGCTGCGCAGGGCGGCGATGGAAACATAGTCGCGGACGTCGAGTGCCGCAAGCTGCTCGGCAAGCTGATCGCGATTGGCGTCCGCCAGCGCCCATTGCGCAAAGTCGTTCGAAAATCCTTCGGTAAGGAAGTGATGGCTGCTAAGCGTCTGGTAGGTATGATGAAAAATCGAAGCGTCGCTGCAATGCTCCAGGCCGTTCAGCAGTTCCGCAAGCGTGCAGGCGGACTGATTGCCGATGCGCGTAAGATAGGCGACGGTAAAAAATTCGAACGGCGTCTCAGCTGCGTTCATGCGTGTGATACCTCCGTTTTGGTGAGCCCTACTGCTGCTTTGGTGTGGCCGCAAAGACGCGCGAGCCGACTCAAGGCACTTCGACCCTTTCCGGAATCTCAATTCGTATCTCCGTGAGGTCGGAAAGCAGATTCGCGGCCCAGCGAAAGACGTTGTGCTCGCGCACGTTTTGGCGCATTCGCTGCATACGCATGATCTGCTCTTCCTCAGGCATTTCCAGCGCCCGATGAATCGCTCCGGCAACTTGCTGGACATCGTATGGATTCACGAGTAGCGCATCGGTCAGTTCCAGCGCCGCGCCGGCAAACGTGCTGAGGATAAGAACGCCGTGCTCATCTGTTCGCGACGCCACGAATTCCTTGGCCACCAGATTCATGCCGTCATGGAGCGAGGTAACCAGGCAGAGTGATGCCGCGCGGTAATATCGCGCGATTTCCTCGTGCGAATGATGCTTTTTAAGAAAAACGATGGGCTTCCAGTGCCCCGCTTGGAATCGCGCGTTGATGCGTTCGGCCTCCGCGCCGACCTCCTCGAGGAACTGCCTGTAACGGCTGATTTCCGTGCGGCTGGGTGCGCCAATCTGCACGAAGCTGAAACGCCGCTGATAGGCCGGATTGAGCTCGAGAAAACGCTCGATGCCGCGGAAGCGTTCGATGATTCCTTTGGTATAGTCGACGCGGTCGACGCCCACGCCGAGCAGCGAAGCTTCGATACCGAGCTCCGCGCACAAAGCCGCGCGCAATTCGCCGGCGTTGCGTGATTCGTTCACGGCGTGTCCATTTTCCGGAAACGCCACGCTGATCGGATAGGGACGAACCCGCGTGACGTGGCCCTGGCGGTTTACAGCGAAGCGGTCCCATTCCGTCAGCGCTTCGAGGCCGCGATCCACGGTTTCTAGAAAATTGTTGCAGTGCGACTGCGTGTGAAAACCAATCAGGTCTGCGCCCAGCAGCCCGTCGAGTAGTTCACGCTGCCATGGACAGATGCCGAAGACTTCCGGATTTGGCCACAGTATGTGCCAAAAAATCGCCACCCGCGCGTCGGGGCGCGCTTCCTTGATCATGCGCGGGAGCAGTGCGAAGTGATAGTCCTGCGCAAGAAGAATCGGCGACTCCGTGTTTTCCATCTCTTCGAGCACCGCATCCGCGAATCGGCGATTTGCCCGCTGGTAGTGCATCCAATCCTCGGGCCGGAAGATCGGGCGAGTGTGCGCGATGTGGCAGAGCGGCCAGAGACCCTCGTTCGCGAATCCTTCGTAATAACCCTTTTCCTCCTCCGCGCTCAGCCAAACGCGCCGCAGCGTATAACTCGGATGATCCGGCGGGACTCGCAGATGGTCGTGCGCATCCACGATTTCGCGGTCGGCGTTTCCGGAACCATGAGCGATCCACGTTCCGTCGCACGCAAGCAGCACCGGCTCCAGCGCCGTGACCACGCCGCTGGCGGGAACAATCACGTTCACGGATTTATCTTTGTCGTTGCGCTCGTGAAGATACGGCTCCCGGTTGGAGACCACGAATAGCGGCTTCTCCTCCAGTTTGTTGCGCAGGCTGACGCGCAGCCGTTCCGCCGTCCAGCGCGAAGCGCCGGAATCGCGCAGCCGCGCTTCTTCTTCCGCGGTGGCTCGTGCGGTATTCAGGTCGTGCGCCAGGTGCGTCACTTCCTGATGAAGCTGCTCAAGGATTTCTCCTTGAGGAAGCGCTGCCGCTCCGTGCGTCTGGCCCATGCGCAGCGTGCGCAGCCATTTCGCCGTGCGCGTCAGCGGTCCCGTGAATGTCCAGCGCACCAAAACCAGGGCCAGGCCCGTGATTAGCAGCGTTTGCACCGCTGCGCTCACCAGGGAATCCCGCAGTGTGCGCGCCACCTGCGTGTCTATGTAAGTTGTGTCATGAACAAGTGCCAGCGCGCCTGTCTTCTCGCCATTGTGGTGGAGCGGCAACGCGTAAATGTGCAAAGGAGTTTCGTCGACGGCCAGGAATTCGCCGTAGCCCGCATCGCGTTGCGCGGCCAGCGCTGCCGCCTCCGGGCGC
>Ga0207095_10082_pt1 | contig 28075 bp, 26 predicted proteins | sample Alteio_BWMinHeat_88_FD_153529 | JGI IMG/M metagenome (GOLD analysis project Ga0207095, IMG submission 153529) | Enriched cells from forest soil in Barre Woods Harvard Forest LTER site, Petersham, Massachusetts, United States -... | ecosystem: Environmental > Terrestrial > Soil > Temperate forest >... | reverse complement strand
TCTTAGGCTGAACTCAAACGAATGATCGGCGAAAGCGCATGAAACCTGCTTGGCTGCAGCAAGGTTTGCTTCTTGATCGTCGACAACGAGAATTCGCATGAACCGCTAACTTTTGGAGTGTGCGTGCCTGCCTGCCCCTTTTTTTGGAGGTTGTTGAGCATCAATGTTCTTGCGAGCCCTCGGGTTGTATCGACCGATGTCGATCATGGGCTTGAGTCGGAAATCCTGAGAGAGAGCCTTGGAAGTCACTCGAATTGTGCCATCCTTCCGCATGGAAAGAGTTAAAGGATATGCTTCTTTTGTGTTGTGGTGACTGTCGGCATCGCGATCGACGTCGGAATATTCGTAGACGCAATGACCCGCCATTTTGCCGGAAACTTTGACCTTGATGACGTGGGTCCATGACCAAGTCTGTCCGCAGTCGTACCCCAGGTGTGACCTCTCAAGTTTATAGCGAAGTTCCTCAGAGCCATTGGGATGGTAAAGCTGAGTTATTTCCGTATCGCCCCCTTCTGCTCGACCGGTCTTGGTAACGCTAAAACTTCTGCTCTTCATCGTAGGCAACTCGAGCGATCCGGAAAAGGATTGAGTAGGCAAACCAATGAGTTTTAATGTAACGATCGAACCATAGTGGTCTTCATCGGGACGACTCTCAAATACATCGCCACATCTTAGTTTGATCTCTTCTAGAGTTACCACTTTCTTAGGTGGAACGTAGGGTACTCCAGCCTCGCCAGGGGCTAGCGCTGGGGTTTGCTCGAACTTCTTACTTCTTACGAGAGTTGATGCAACAGGGCCACGGTACGATGAAAAATCAATAGCTTTGCGCATAATCACTCAATCCTCCTACCAGAGATATAAACTGAAATGTAAGGAAATACAGAGTCTCCGTTGGCGGAAGACTCTGTATTTAATTGAGCTATTGTTTGTGCTTCATTGGGTTGTCGGCAGGGTTGACATAGGTGATGTTCCACGGACCCATGCCGTGAAGTTGGATAACGGTTTCTTCGTCCGTCCAAGCGAAATGCTTCATGCCAGCTGGCAACACAATGTAGCTTCCTGCAGGGAGCGATTTACCCATGGACGTATCGAATTTTCCTCCCATCCCAAGGTTGAGTGTTCCACTTAACACGGTGATGTGTTCGTCGGCACTGTGCCAATGTGGGGGAATCTTGTAGGCCGCGGGGGCTTTCATTCGAATGGTAAAAGGACCCGGCTTCATCGGGTTCCCTTCAAGGACTGCCATCATGGCTCCGGATGGGAGCATGGGGGGCGCATTAACCCATTTGACTTGGTCCCCGAGAATGGTAATTTGAGTCGCCTTGGTTGTGTGATGCGCGAAGGCGCACCACGACATCATGAGGACAAGGGACAATACTAACATGACTTTCTTCAACATATAAACCCTCCATTCAAAAATTTTTAATCGTGTGAGTGGTATAGTTTCTGAATGGATCGGCCAACGTCCTGTTTAGCCGCTAGCGGGAGCGGGCAAGAATTAGAGCGCCTCACCTCGCTTCCACTCCCCTGGGTCGCTCTCTTGCATTAGGGGGATTGGAAGAGCTTCACAAATTCTTGAAGTTCGGCTTCATTCAAATCGGAAGCCACCCAGTAGGTCATGCCATTTGCGTTCCAATGAATGAGATGGTAGCCTCGATCAGTTTCCATTTTGCTTTCTTCGGGGGTATTCTTTGCCAAAGGCCAAACAAACACATTGATTGCATGCCCCCGCAGATGATACACGAGCGCTGCCACCGATCTCTTGTTGACATAGTCGAGGCGTCCTCCGATTAGGTTAAACCCTTGCGAAGAAAGATCTTTTACCTGTGGCGAGAAATCAAGCTTTCCATTAAACCATGGTTTCACGGTGTGCTGGTTCGTTGAAGCCACATCGATGAGATGGTTCGGCATCAGGGAGCGAATGTGATCCGACAGGATCTCCTCAGAAAGTCGCGCTTCAGAAGAAGGTCCAAAAGCGGGGGGGATCACTTTCCAGAAGAGAAAAAGAAGGACAAACGAAGCCGCCAAAGGAGCCCATTGGAGAGGACGAATAAACCATCGTGTTCCCCGGCTTTCCTCTTTCATGAAAGCGTTTCGTATTTTTTTCTCTAAGCCCTTGGGTTTCTCATAGTAAAATGAGCCCTTTCGGATAGAAGATTGCAAGACTTCAAGATTCTTGTAAGCCCGCGAACAGCGATCGCAGCCTTGAAGATGTTTTTCGAATTCAAGTGACTTTGTGAGTTCAAGCTCACTGTCAAGATAGGCGTGCATCAAGTGTTCTGCTTCATTGCATGGGATAGGGTTGCTCATGAGAACGGGACCTCCACAGAAGGTTTGGTGAGATATTCCTGAAGTCTGGCGCGAGCTCGAGCTAAGCGGGACATAACGGTCCCGACCGGGATATTGGCAATGGTGGCAATTTCTTTGTAGGATAACCCTTCCAATTCCCGCAAGACAATCGCTTCTCGATACTCAAGAGGAAGATTTTCAATGCCTTGCTTCAGCAAATCACGATCGACTTGTTGCATGAGGAGCGATTCTGGATTGCTTGTTTCTGAAGAAACTTCAGGAAGTTCGTCGATCAACACCGGTAGTTCGAGGGATCGGTTTTTCTTAAGCCACGTGTAAGCCGTATTCCGCACGATTGCAAAAAGCCAGGGGCGAACTGCTTCGCCACGGAAGCGGTCAAAAAACTTAAAGGCTCGCAAACAAGCTTCCTGCACGACGTCCTCCGAATCTTGATGGTTCCGCGTGATCCAGCGAGCATAATTGTATGCCGCGCCAATGTGCGGGTTCACCATGGCTTCAAATCGTGTCTGTTGGGTCTTTCCCCACATTGTTTTTCTCCAGCGTTTGTGTCTGTCTACTCATAAGACTTGCTTCTGGCACTTTTTATTCCCGAAGTCGCGAGAAACCCTGCCACTTGTGGCAGGGAGACGAGCGACAAGGGAACACAGCGCTTTTAGCGCTTTATTCCCAGGAGACCAAAAACTTTCCTTTGGGAATAATCTGACGTTCTCCTCGGTAGATAGAGTAGCCGTGATTTAATGCAAGCGAGCGAAAATCCCCGACTGTCAAGTCGGGGATTGAGCGAGCGCCGCAAGAGCGCCCCAACCTAGACGTTGCGCCCACGGTGCCGAAGGCATCGCTTACGCGTAGCTCCTAGGGGTAGCGAGAAGCGAAGAGGGGCGCTCTAAAACGGCAAAGGAGAGTGTCATGAAAAGTATTTGGAATTGGTTTATTCATCCTACGGTCAACACACCTCGTGCCATCATTTTGATTCGTTTTATGGCTGGGACTGTCTTTTTGTGGGAAGGGATCATGAAATTTGTTTTTGTGAATCAAGGCGTTGGTCGCTTCACAAAATTGGGAATCCCATTTCCTGTGTTCTCGGCCACGTTTGTGGGATGGCTTGAGATTGTGGGTGGGAGTTTATTGATTGTTGGATTTCTTACAAGGGCCATTGCGGTTCCGTTTATCATCGAGATGATTGTGGCTATCCTTTCAACCAAGCCTCGATTGTATCTTGGAACATTCCCGCTTCCCCTTCCACCGGTGCCGCCTCAAACGGGGTTTTGGGCCGTGTTACACGAAGTCCGGTCAGAGTATGCGCAAATGGTCTGCTCACTCTTTGTGTTGATCACAGGACCGGGTCCGTGGTCAATTGATGCATGGTTAAATTCAAAAGATGTTCGCCAGTGAGGGAGTAGGGGACAACCACCTCGCTCGCACCCGCTTGTTTCAGCTTTTCACCGTGACTTGCAGACATGGCTGTGGCAATCACGGTTGCCTGAGGGGCAAGCAAACGACAAGTCTTTACGAGTTTGAGGTTCGAGGTTCCTTTTAGAAGCATGTCCGAAACCGTGGAGAGAATGATCTTGGCATCTTTGATGCGCGCGTGTTCGAGGGTTTCTAGACTTCTCAGGTCACCGAATACGCCAGCTACCCCCATCTTTTCAAGTTCGCGCAGCATTTCCACACTAAAATCGATCACCAAACACTCGCGGAGCAATTCGGGGTGGTTTTTCGATAATTTTTCAAGGAGCGAACGTGCGGCAAGGTGACATCCAAGAAAGTAAATGGAATACCTCTTGATTTCTCCGAGTTCCCTTTGCGTACTTGGGCGTTCCGGAATGAGCCGATTGAGGAGTCGATTAAAGCGAAAGAAAAGAGGATCACTAAACTTGATAAAATACGTTGAAATGACCGAGGTGAACACCATCGCAAAGATGAGAAGAGTAAGAATGTCTTTATGAATGTGCCCGAAGCTCACGCCGAGAGTCGCGATCACGAGAGAGAACTCGCTGATTTGAGAGAGGTTTAAGCTGGCTGTAAAGCTTGTTCGCCTCCCCCCTCCTGACCAGGAAAGGAGCGGGTAAACAATCAAGAAACGTGAAGCGATCACAAACAAAACGATTTCAAGAATTTGATAAAGGTCATGCAAGTGAGGAATCGTTATTTTCATCCCGAGTGACAAGAAGAAAAGGGTGAGAAAGACATCGCGCAAAGGAAGAACTTTGCTGGTGACGTGGATGCTATAAGGAAAAGTGGAAATGCAGATACCGGCAATCAAGGCCCCCATCTCGGTTGATGAGCCAATGAGGCCGGCTGCACCGGAGATCAAGGCACACCAGGCCAGAGAAATGGCCACCACCATTTCAGGAGACTTTTCTGCCCACGCATAAGCTTTCGCCAGAACATGTCGGCTGAGTAGGAGCCCAAACCCCATTAGGGCTAAACTTTTAAGAATCGCGATGCCGATCAGGGACAACTGCGGAGTTCTAAAGCTCGGAAGAATCGCCAAAGCGAGAATGGCCCAGAGATCTTGGAAAATCAAGATTCCCAACGTAGCCTTTCCCGGCAATGTGCCGAGCTCAAATTTGTCGTACAAAAGTTTAACCACGATGGCGGTGCTGCTTAAAGCGCAAGCGATGGCCAGATAAAGGTTATCCAAATGCTGGTGATTCAGGTTAAACCCAATCAGAAGGAAGAAGCCGACGCCGAGCGCGACGCTTAAGGGGAATTGTCCCAGCCCAGCCATCCAGAGTGACTTGCCGGATGAGAGAAGAGCGGGGATGTCGATCTCAAGACCGATCACGAACAGTAACAAAATCAAACCAATCTCAGAGATCAAGTTAATGTTGGTAGGTTGGTTCACCAATTGAGGGCCAATTTTAGGGCCGACAACGATTCCGGCAAGAAAATACCCGAGAATAATCGGTTGATTCAGTCGATAAGCAATCAATCCCAGGATTGTGGCGACAATCAATGAAATCGCGAGGTCTTGGAGTAAGCCGTGCATGTTTCGTGTTTCGCCGTAGGAAGAGAAGATCCCGGGGGTCCAAAGCTTTGATTGGGCAAGGGATCAAAGGGTCGTACAATGAGTGAGACCGAGGGTGTGGGGGTATACTAGTATATATATTGAGTTCTAAAAGGAGAAGCTATGAGAAGTTTCAAACAAGTCCTGCTTAACAGTAGGGTCTTTATTTTGGTATTGGTCGCGTTCATGTTTGGCAATGCAAGTTTCGCGATGGGGCAGCCGGTCACAGTCGTCATCGACGGACAGGTCCTAGCGCTTGACCAGCCTGCGATGACTTTGGGTGAACGGGTGTTTGTGCCGCTCCGAGGTGTGTTTGAAAGTTTGGGAGCACAGGTGACTTATGTTGCAAATACACGTTCGATCAAAGCTGTCCGTGGAACTACCGAGGTGGCGCTTACCGTCGGTTCGCGACAAGCGTACGTGAATGGGGAGGCTCGTTCCTTGGATGCCCCTCCTGTTGTCATGGGAGAGCGAGTCATGGTGCCACTCCGATTTGTCAGCGAGGCACTCGGAGCTCAGGTCAAATGGCAAGCGTATAATCGCACGGTCAGCATACTCAGCCTCACCGGCGGAGCTAACAATCCTCCGAGTTACACCGGTGGACCTAATAATGCCCCAATCACGAGTGGGCCACGGATTGATAGTGTAACCCACAATGCTCTGGGAACCTTGATGCCGGGTGACACGTTGACTGTGGTTCTTCGTGGCGAACCGGGTGGAGAGGCTACTTTTGATATCACGAATGTCACCACGGAAGCCCCGATGCAGGAAACATCTCCAGGAATATACCAGGGAAGCTATACGGTCACTCAAGCAAGGGATGTACGCTATGCGAGCGTGACCGGTCATCTCCGTCTTAACGGAAGAGAATCGAACCTCGTGGCAGTCAAAGCCATTTCGATCGGCGGAGCAACGACCCTTGCCAATCAAGCACAGGTTAGCCCTACTCCTGGATCGGAAACGAATGCGCTTCGTCCACAAGTGACTGCAGTTTTTCACAATCCTATCCAGTCCTCGACGGTCCGCTTTCTAGTGGACGGTACTGATTATACGTCCCAGGCGCAATTCACATCCAATTCTGCCACGTGGACACCACCCTACGATCTTTCCGCTGGAGAACATCTGATTCTTGTCACGGCCATAGGGACGCAAGGAGAACAGCTGAGTCGAAAATGGAACTTTTTCGTCAGCAATGGTGGAAACGGAAACAGCAATTATATTCAATCAGTCAGTCCCTCTTCACGCAGCGTTGATGCAGGTCAAACCGTCACAGTCACCATGCAGGGAGCTCCAGGTGGAACAGCCACCATGACTTTGGCCAACCGTCAAAGCATTCTCATGACTGAAAATCCCCCTGGAACTTATGTCGGGGTGTATACCGCTCCATCTGATTTGGCTGGTCGGTACGTTGATCTCACGGTAAGGCTTCAAACGCCGGATGGAAGAAATCAAAGCATCACCGACGCGGGTGCTATCTATGTGAATAGTGCGGCAGGGGGCGGTTTTCCCCTTAGCGTAAACAGTCCTTTAGGTGGGTCTGCAATCCCCCAAGCTTTTGACGTGTATGGGACAACCCAACCAAATTCATTGGTGAGACTACGTCTCTTGGCTCCGAATGGCATTTTAGGAAGCGTGTTTGGGATCCAACAAGAAATTACAAACACACAAGTCCGTGCCGACAGCAATGGAAACTTTAGTGCTCATCTGGATACTGGAAATCTTTCTTCCGGATCAAGAGCGGTCTTGCTCATCCAGGCTCAAAATGACCAAGGCTCACAGTCCCCTGAAATGAGGGTTGAATTAGTACGTCAATAGGTTTTTAATTTGACAGATTCATCGAAGAACGCTCATTACGATGTGATCATCATCGGGGGCGGATCAGCTGGGTTTTCAGTTATTCAAGAGCTGCAAGGCAAAAAGCTCAAAGTGGCCCTCGTCGAAAATCGACAATTAGGGGGCTCTTGCCCGAATTTTGCATGCGTGCCTACGAAAGCCTTGGTGAAATGTGCCAGTGTCTTAGATACACTGAATCATGCGCGTGATTTTGGGATCTTGTGCAAAGGAACGGGCTTTGATTGGCGCATGGTCCAAAAATATAGAGCCGACAGAGTCTCGATGACTAAGGCGCAAGACGCCAAAAATGAACTTCGAAAACAACGGATCGACCTTATCTGGGGAACCGCGTCTTTTTTGAACCCTCAAGAAATCGCTGTAGGCAAGAAAGTCTACCGAGGTGATCAATTCGCCGTAACCACGGGCTCTCGAGAACGTCTTCCGGAAGTGGCAGGTACGCGGACCGCCGGTTTGCTTAATTCTGATCAACTGATCGAAGTACGGGACCTTCCAAAGTCTTTGTCGATCATTGGAGGGGGGCCCGTCGGAATCGAGTTCGCTCAAATCTTTGCTCGATTCGGTGTCGAGGTAACAATCCTCACCAAGAATTCAGAAGTTCTGGTGAGAGAAGAACCAGAGGTCGCAAAGCTTGCTCGGCAACATTTGTCAAAAGATGGAGTCCGATTCGTTCTTGATTCGGAGATCACATCCTTCAACAATATAGGTCGGATGAAACAAATTCACTTCAAGCGAAATGGGAAAATCCGAAGGATGGAAGCAAATCAAATTCTAGTAGCTATGGGAAGAGTTGCAAACCTCGATAAATTACATTTGGAATTTGCGGGTGTGAAACTCACTGAAAAGGGAATCAAGACAAATCGATATTTGCGAACGAGCCAGCCGCATATCTACGCTGCCGGAGATGTCGTGGGAAACATGCTTTTTACCCATGTGGCTTCTTACGAGGGAAGCATCGTCGGACAGAATCTTCTCGGAAGAAAGATCAGAGTTAGCTACGACATTATTCCTCGAGGAACATTTTGCGATCCTGAAATTGGAAGTGTGGGAATCACGGAAAAGGAAGCCAAAGCGGAAGGAAGAAAAATCATGACAGCGGTCCTTCCTTACGGGGGCGGCCGAGGTTTCATCCATGCCGACCCGGAAGGGCTCATCAAAGTGGTTGTGGATAAGACAAAGCGTACGATCTTGGGTGGAAGCGTGATTGGAAAAGGTGCCGTCGAATTCATTCACCTGTTGGCGATCGCGATGCACGGTCAGCTGACCGCTGACGATCTAAGCAGAATGGTTTATGCGTTCCCCTCCCATGTTGAGGCTCTCGCCGGAATCACAGCGATCTTGAAGTATTGATAAGCATGATAAGCAAGTGAAATCATTGTCAATTAGGATACTTCAACTTTTGCCGATACTTCTTGTTCTCATCGGTGGTAATTATTCTATTGACCCAGGTCATCTTTTTAACAAAGGCAAGTATGAAGCAGGATTGGCTCATCTACTTCAATCGAAGCCTTCCGCTGTGAGAAAGATTTTCAAGGGCGAGTTTGCAAAGGCTATCATATGAGCCAAGACCCAAAAAGCGGCTTCAGACGCTTCATTAGACTTATTCTAAACACTTACAAACGGTATCAAGCTGATTCAGGTGGGTATCTCGCAGCGGCCATCACCTACTACGCATTCTTGTCGGTCTACCCGCTGCTCTTGATTCATCTGTTTCTTCTTGGGTGGCTTTTTGCTGGCGACACGTCGAGGCAGGCGGAATGGGAAGGAAGATTATTCGCCATAGTCCCCGGAGTTCAAGAGTTGATTTCCCGCAATCTGAAGGCGCTTCTCCAAGCACGTGGGACAATTGGAGTGGTAGGGCTTGTTGGATTGATCTGGGCAGGTCTCGGTATGGCGCATGCGGCTAGCTGGTCTCTCGCCCAGATTTTTCGCGTTTCCAGTCGTCCTGGATTTTTTCGAAGAACAGCTTCTTCATTAGGTTCACTGGTTATTTTGAGCATGTTGATCCTGATATCGACTGGCCTCTCTGCGATTATTGGAGGGGCTGCTTCTGTGGGGACGCAAGGGGTTGTTTTGAGAATCATCGGTATCATGGTCACATTGACTCTGGATTTTTTGATCTTCCTAATGGCCTATTGGATTTTGGCCCCGACGAGGCAGTTCCCGTTAAGACATTTATGGAAAGGAGCGGTTTTTGGCGGCTCGGGGTGGGCTGCTGTTAGGATTGTAAGTGTGTGGTATTTCGCAAAGGTGGTTAGCCGATGGAGTGTAGTGCACGGCACTTTTGCAGCAGCGCTAGCGGTGCTTGTCGTCTTGTACTTCGGCTCCTGCCTCTTTCTCTATGGCGCCGAGCTCAACGCCGTGTTGTACGAAGAAAAGAACTCTTCACCTCTTCGATGACAGCTTATTTGTAATCAATGACGGGCCCAGCCCGCAGCGGTTTATTTTGCGCTACCTTTTGTGTCCAAAGTGGCCAACAAGGTCACGAGGTCATCGGCATGTTCTTCTTCATTTTCAAGCAATTCTTCGATGAGGCGTCGGGTAGTCGGATCGTCATCTCCAAGCCAGCGAACAATCTCTGAATACGTTTCGACCGCGACACGTTCGGCCACCAAATCTTCTTTAATCATCTCAACGAGATTTGTACCTTCAACATATTCGGCGTGGCTTCGAGTCGCCAGTCCTTCTGGGTTGAAATTGGGTTCCCCTTGAAGTTGCACAATGCGCCGAGCCACTTTATCGGCATGGGTTTGCTCCTCATTGGCATGTTCGAGAAATTCTTGCGCAATCGGTTCTGCATTGATTCCGCTTGCTGTAAAATAATGGCGCTTGTAGCGGAGAACACAGACGATTTCGGTAGCCAAGACATCGTTTAGAACATCAATAACCTTTTTGCGATCGGCCCTATATCCTTCGGTTACCGGCCCTGCTTGAATGTTGGCCCGTGCTCGTCTTCGAATTTCTTTGATATCGGAAAGAAATTTTCCATTCCGCTCAAGTAATGCTTGCTTCCTTTCATCAGACATGAACATCCCTCCAAATAGAATTTTGTTCCGATCACATTATACCCCAAAAATGAAGTGCCGACCCTGAAGGGGGAGCCAAACAGGGCCAGCACTATTCTGCAAACGGTATCTTGTTCTGAACGGTTGGACACTATGATTCTGGCAAAGTTGGTTGGAATGGATGTAACTCATGTTAACAATTTGGCAATAGACTGTTAAGGATTGGTCTCTTGCTTGTGGTCCTCTAGCTATGCTACGCTTGTGAACAGGGAATAATAGAGGTAAGGGTACAAGCCCTGGGACCTTTGTGAAACAGGAGGTGAAAAAGCCATGATCAAGGAGCCTGAGAGTCGGATGTTGATGGAACAGCAAAGTACTGATTTTTCGGACTTATTTCCTTCCGTTAAAGACATCATGCAAGGGAAGAAAGTGAAACCTGTGGATCCAAGCATCTGGTATGTTATCGGAGGCAAGGCGTGGCAAGGGGAACTTGGCAACATTACCAGTTCTTTACGAGAAAACTTGTGGAAGCGATCATTGGAATCTCAAGAATCGAGAAGTAGAGTTAGACGTGAACTTCATTTAAATTTCCGGTCTGCTCAATAGTTTTTATTTCCGATTAGTTTCCCTCAAGAAGAAAAAACCTCGCTGGTGAACAGCGAGGTTTTTCTATTTCTAAACTTAACTATCCGGGGCTAGTTTACAGCTCCTAGGTCCTTATTGTTGTGGGATCGGAGCCGGCAAAGAATTCTGCAGCTGATCCTGTGTCATTGGCTGTTGATTTGTTGCAGCTGATTCTCGTTCAACGGTAAACCAAAGATTGAAAGTGAGATGTCGAGAAATGCTGTCGGTGAAGATCACTTTCAAGTGGTGGTTTCCCAAGAGCAGTAAGCTTGAAGGATGATAAATTACTGTATCTTGAGAAATGGTGCAAAACGTGGTGATATCCTGACCATCGAGGTAAACACGAACGGTTGAAAGAGACGAAAATTCAATCGTTTTGTGTTTGAAGCTGATCGATGGAGGATCCAGGGTAATGACTGACCCATTGTCTGGGTTAATCTTGGTCACAACTTCTTTGACAGGCCCAGTTGACAATTTCACTGGAGCTGTTTGCATTTCGTTTCGGTCTCCCTTTTGGAGATGGCCCACAATGTCTGCACCATCAATGATGGCGTCTTTCGGGAGCTGGTAGCTGCCGACATAGATTCCGGGGGTCACTTCTGACATGGGAAGCGCTTTCGCAATTTCTCCGACATCAAAAGTAGCGATACCGTTGTTTTCCCCATTCAGTGTAACGGTAAGGATCTCTCCAGGAAGATAACGGTGGTTCGCGTCATACTTGACTGAGACAAGAAAAGTCGATCCCTCTGACGCAGCGTAAACTTGAGAGATCGTTACAAGTGAGAGGACTAAGGCTAGCAAAGGCAAGAGGACCTTCACTCTCATTTACACACCTCCAAAGATTGAATTGGTATTGCAAAAAATCCTGGAGTGCTTAGGGTGGATTTTCCCCGGAAGAACCCTCTCCCAAAAACCCCCAGGGACTTTTAGTCTTCTATAGTATACCCAGAATCTTAGAAATGAGACAAGTTCTGGGTGGAAAAGAATTCAACGGGGACGAATATTCACTCCAGGAGGTTCGTGAAGAAATTTAGAATGTAAGTGGAATGAAAAACTGGTCATGGATCGGGGGAGTAGCTTCCCTCGCCATTCCATGGTTTGCCATTCTCGTTTTTGGGCTCCCCGTTTCTCCAATAATCCAAGTCGTCTTCTCAGGGCTAGCCATCATTGCGGCTGCTTTTCTTCTTTCCTGGGGAGCCGAAGTGGCTCAGATGGAGATTCCGCGTTCTTTAGCGGTGGCTTTTGTCGCCATTGTGGCCATTCTGCCTGAGTATGCGGTCGACATCTATGTCGCGGGAAAGGCAGGGCGTGATCCAGCGTACATTCCTTTTGCCGTAGCCAACATGACAGGTGCCAATCGCTTGATTATTGGTATTGCTTGGGCCATGGTGGCTTTTCTTTGGTGGGCACGCTCCAAAAAGACCTCGCTCGAAATCGATAAAGGGCACGGATTTGAATTTTCACTTCTTTTTCTCGTGACGCTGTACTCGTTCATCATCCCTTTTAAGAAGACATTGTCTCTCTGGGATGGGGCGATTCTCGTTGGTTTTTTCCTATTTTACATCTGGAAGGCTTCGCAAGGGGGAGTGGAAGAACCGGAACTTGAGGGACCCGTTACAGCCATTGCGAAGTTGCCCCGTGCTTCGAGGCGAAGAGCGATTCTTGCTCTTTTCACGTTTTCATTTTTTGCAATTGTTTCGGCAGCAAAGCCTTTTACAGAAGGATTAATTGCAACCGGTCGCCTGTGGCATGTGGAGGAGTTTCTCCTCATTCAGCTCTTGGCCCCTTTGGCTTCAGAGGCTCCCGAATTCATTGTGGCGGGAATGCTGGCTTTGCGCGGAAATCCGAGCCTTGGCATTGGAACCTTGCTTTCATCGAAGTTAAGCCAATGGACACTCTTGGTCGGGATGGTCCCAATCGTTTACACAATTTCGCTTTTGACTGGTGGGCACGCGGCTATTCCCTTAATGCTGGATGGCCGGCAAATCGATGAAATCTTCCTGACGGCAGCTCAATCGTTTTTCGCTGTGGCGGTCGTGGCTGATTTTGATCTTAGTTTGCTTGACGCAGGGGGACTTTTCTCACTCTACATTACTCAGTACTTTTTCCCGTCCCCTGCAGCACGGTCGATTTATGCGGTGATCTATCTCATTTTAGGTGCGGCCATCTTTATTCTCAGGAAAAAAAATCGAGAAGGGGTTAAGCTTCACTTCCAACATCTCCGCCGATCAAAGTGAATTCATCCTGCGGGAGCTCTGAGCGAGGCATAAACAGCTTGCATGATTTTTCGGGTTCGGCTTTCACCGGCTTCGATCACTTTTTCTGCCTCGGCCCGATGTTGTTTGACGAACGCATTGTCCTTGAGTGAAGCCAAGTTGATAAAGACATTGAGGATGGCCCCTTCTGCGGCTGCTTTCGCCAAGAGGGCGGCTACTCCAATATCACTGATCGCATTCTTGTTGGCTTTGGAAACGAATTCTTCCGCTAATTTCAAGACATCCAGGGATACCAGAGCAGATTGAAGGGGGACTTGGGTGGCTTTTTTCAGTGTTTCTTCAATTTTCTCAGCACGGATTGATTTCTCTTTTTCGGTTTGTTTAGGAAGTTTGTAAGCCGCCACCACCGACTCAAAGGCTTTCTCATCTTCTTTGGCTAAACGATTCGAGGTTTCCATGAGCCGTTCGGCTTCGTTTGAAACGGAAGCGGCACTGGGTTCGGTCTTGCTTGAAAGCTTGGCGACCATGGCCAACAGCGCGGCCCCCATCGAACCAGCAATCGCAGAAGCGGTCCCTCCACCGGGTGCAGGTTCATCCGAAGCCAATTTTTTTAAGAACAGCTCAAGATCCATCTAACTCACAACCTTTCCTCGTTTGATCACGGTTTTTACTTGATTGGTTCCAAATCGATAAAAGACTTCACGGTAATCGTCCCCTTCAATCAAGACGAGGTCGGCTTGTTTCCCGGGGTGCAAGCTTCCAACGCGATCTGAAATTCCAAGGGCATAGGCGCCGTGAAGTGTGGTGGCTACAAGCACTTGTTCTGGGGTCATTTTCATTTTGAGGAGTCCGAGGGAAGCCGCCATCTGCATCGAGTAGCTTTGGTTGCTCCCTGCGTTGAAATCAGTTGCTAAGGCGACAATCGCTCCAGCATGAATCAGTTCTTGCGCGGGTGCATAGGTTTCTTTTCCAAGAAAAAACGAAGTGCAAGGGAGAAGAATGGCGGCGGTGTCTGAGCGTGAAAGAATGCGAATGCCGGTTTCAGAAATTCCCATGAGATGATCAACACTAAACGCTTTGAGCGAAACCCCCAATTCGGTCCCACCGATCGGCTTGAACTCATCTGCGTGAACGCGTATTTTGATTCCAAGTTGTATGGCCATCTCGAGAATCTTGCGACCTTGTCGCACAGAGAAAACTCCCTCCTCACAGAAAACGTCGCAAAAATCAGCCAGTTTCCGTTTGGCAATTTGAGGAAGCATGGTATTGCAAATCAAGTCAATGTAGGCATTGGGTCGTGTGCGATATCTTTCGGGGATTGCGTGCGCACCAAGAAAGGTGATGAAGAGTTCCATGGGAGAAAGCTTCTTTAGCCTTTGTAAGATCTTCAGTTCGCGGAGTTCTTGTTTCGTGGAGAGGCCATACCCTGTTTTTGCTTCGAGCGTTGTTGTCCCATGGGTCATCATGGTGCGAAGAACTCGGAGAGTCCGTTGCGTGAGAAGCGCGTTGCTCGCTTTCTCAGTGGCCCGAACGGTGGCTAAGATCCCCCCTCCTTTGGCGAGAATCTCAAGATAGGGAACCCCTTCTCCTCGCAGGAGATACTCATTCACCCGACTTCCAGCATAAATTGGGTGCGTGTGTGAATCCACAAAGCCAGGAAAGACAAGGTGATTCTTACCCTCGATTACCTTGGCATTTTTTTCTTTCACTTTTCTCCAAGGACCAATGGCGATGATTTTTCCAGTTTTTGGATCAAGAGAAATGGATTTGTTTTTCCAAACCCGGATGATGCCCATGGCTTTTCCTCGCTGAGGAGCCGCTCGTGAGCGGGGAGTCACAATTTGTTCTGCGTTGGCGATGATGAGGGGATGCATTCGGAATTACAAATGAGTCTCGAGAACTTGATCGAACTTAAAGCCTTCAAGCTGCATGTAGTAGCTTGCGGTTTCCACAAGGTATTTTAGTGGAACAAGTCCCACGATCTCGGTTTCAAGAACGGAGACTCCAAATCGTTTGGCTTCCGCGCGAACCAGTTCGATGACGCGATACATCGGCGTTTCATCGCAGTTCACGAGATTCATGGAGACTTGCACAATCCCGCGGTCAGCCAATTGCATCCCAAGGGCTTTCACGTTTTTGAGTCCCCCGCGTGCTTCTCGCACTCGGTTGGCAATCGCTTTGGCAATTTTCAGATCGTTTGATTGGAGGTTCATGTTAAAGGCAACCAGAAAAGGACGTGCTCCCACAACAACGGCGCCGGCTGTTGGATGAAGCTTTGCTTCTCCCACATCTGGGTGGCGTTCTGGTTTTTTAATTTCAGTTTTTAACCCTTCAAAGTTTCCTTTTCGGATATCGGCTAGATTTTTCCGGTCGGGCCTTACCGCAGCCGATTCATAAAAGTAAACCGGGAGTTTAAGTTCTTGGTAAATTGACTTTCCAAGTTCGTGTGAGAGTTTGGCGCATTCTTCCAAGGTGACTCCAGAAACCGGGACGAAGGGGATCACGTCGACAGCCCCGATTCTCGGGTGCTCTCCCGTGTGTTGGTTTAGGTCGATGAGCTCCACTGCTTTCTTAGCGCTGTTGAACGCGGCTTTTCTGACTTCATCAGGAGCTCCCACAAACGTGACAACCATTCGATTGTGGTTAGCATCGTGCGACCAATCAAGAAGCTTAACCCCATTGGTTGCTCTGACGGCATCGACAATGGCCTGCATCACTTCAGGTCTTCGTCCTTCACTAAAATTGGGGACACACTCGACAATGGGGGTTGGCATACCGGCAAAGTTTCTTAAGAGGGGAGAAAGTTTCCTTTAGGCCATGTGGCGTTGGCGCATTCGGCGATACACGCGCCAGCCGAGCAACGCTTTGGCTCCAAGCGCTAACGGAATGACGATGATGCTCACGGTAAACCCAATGTAATAAGGAATGCTGGTTAACAAGGTGAAGATAAAAACGCCAAGGGGGAGACTTTGCCAATAGGGAGGCATGTGATGCTCCAAGGCGCCGAGCAGGCGCTCACCAATATACAAGCTGGCGAACAGACGCGTGAGGTAAATCCCGATCCCGAAGATTGCAAAAAGAAAGATGCCAAGGGGAATTCCAAGCACGCTCACAAGAAGCACGAACGCTATCCCCGGTATGGCAATGAAGAGGACGAGCCCAAGAAAAAAACTTTCCCATGGAAAGTGTAACATCGTGTCCACAACAGTTTGGCTGGAACGCGGGAACCAGTGGAGTGAAACCAGCCCGACGATGGTAAGCCAAAGTGCAGAGAAAACCCTGCGGGTGAGGAGATAGAGCCAAGGAAACTTGAACTTTCCTGTCAGGTGGGGTGGGGGAAAGTTGTGTGTGGTGGTTCCAATGACTCGCCCCGCTTCGCTATTCAGATCGCGAGAACTCGTGTAGACGAGATTGCCGCGGATTCGAGAAGCGTCATCAAGGATGATGTTGTCCCCTTTAAACTCTGCATTCCCTTTGATGGTTCCAGCAAGATCGATGTCATGTCCATAGGCCATCACTTTTTTCGCATAGGTGCCACCGAGATTGAGCTGCCCTCCCCACAATAGGGTATCTCCTCCCACCTTATCTTTGCTGTCGACAAGGAGAGCGCCCAGGGCGAGGAGGTCCTCACCCATTTTTCCTTCATTGTTGATATCTAGAGCAAGCGCTCGACAAGCACGGCAACTCGAGTCAGATTCCGCGCTGAATCCGAGTAGGTTAATGTCACCATCCACTGGCCCATCGATTTCGAGGCTCCCACCCGCCAAAAAAACGTTTCCGTGGATGGGACCATGAACACGAACGGTTCCTCCAAGGACAAATAAGTCGCCATCCACTTCTTGATCGACTTCGACACGCCATCCGAGAAGGTAGAGATCGGAGTGAATCGGTTCATTGGACGTGTAGGAAAGATCAAGCCCCATTTCCCCTTGAAAAGCAAAAGCGGCCTGTGAAGAAAGGAAGAGCGCCAAGAGGATGGCAAAGAACGTTGTCCACGGCCTTACAGTGAGATGTGTTTTCATGGAGGTCAACTTTTCGAAAGGGTTCTTGGGAAAGGTGAGCATCCCCTTTTTACCGAAAGATCTTGTTGTCAAGGGAGGCGCTATGCTGGGACAATTTCCATACAATCAAGCCATGACCCATGAAACCTTTTTCTCAAGGGTCATGAATTTGTTTGGTTTAAGTTTGTTGATGGGTGCGGCAGGTGCCTGGATTTCGTGGCGCTGGACTCCTGGAATTTTCTTTCCAGCCGTGCTCTTAGAGTTTGCATTTCTTTTAGGGATCATGTTTGTTCGGCGAAATCAGGAAATTCGAGGACTTCTTTTTTCGTTGTTTAGTTTGACCACCGGTGTTACACTGGTTCCCCTTCTCCATGCGGCTATTTCGATGGGTGGAATCATGATTGTGATTCACGCGCTTGGCATTACCGGCGTTACATTTTTTGCCCTCAGTCTGTATGCCTTGAAAAGCGAGCGAGATTTTTCGTTCTTGGGCGGTATTCTTTTTGCTGGAATTATCGGGCTCTTCGTAGCTGGAATTGTTCAGTTTTTCTTCCATTCCCCTCTGTTTGTTCTGGGCTATTCGATGGTCGGGGTCTTACTTTTTAGCGGATTTGTTTTGTATGACATGTCAAACATCAAGCGAAGGTACGCGGAAGATCAATACGTGGATGCGGCCCTTGCGCTTTACCTTGATTTTCTCAATTTGTTTGTCTTGATTCTCCAGATCCTCATGAGTTTTTCTGGGCGGGAACGCGACTAACATGTTAACGACACCGGGGATACGACGTTTGACTTTTCCGGTTCTTGTTGGAATGATGACCGCCCAAGGATGCGATGGACGGACACTGGCGCAACAAACGGCCGAGCAACCTCAGCTTACCGCGGAAACAGGAAACCTTGGGTTCGATCGGACGGCCCGACCCGTGAGCCCTCCGGTAAAAGATGAGACCTCGGTGAAGAAACACTCAAACACTCCACTGTTTGTGGGCTTGGGCTTTTTGGGTCTTGGGGTCGTAGCGATAGGCGTCTATACGTGGCTCTGGGGAATGGGGACTGAGCTTCGGAATAGGGATACAGAATTGGGGAGCGATTACTGAGTTAATTTACTTGCCCGATCGGAAGCCGGCGGCTTGGTCGCCTTTCGCGGGATAAAATAAGATTTGACGGATTTGATCATAACGGCTAAACATCAGAACTTGCGATTTCTTGTCAGACTTGAAGTCCCCGTCCTCGATCCAAAATGAAAACCAACCATCTTTTAGATCTTCGATGTCGCTAAGAACAATGTGATTGTTCCCACCCATGACAAAAACCACTTTGGCTTCTTGCCTGGAAGTCTTCTTGAAGTGGTCAAGTTGCTTTGAAAATTCCTTTTCGAAATAGTTCTTATCAAACATCGCACCCAGTAATTTCCAAGTTGTCGCAGATTTCCCTGTTTACTCGGAAGTCGAGCAGGCAAAACTTAGGGGACACTTCCGTCCTCGCCATGACCCGATAGGAAGTGTCCCCATCGGGTAAGAACTCCAAGGGAAATGCAAAATCAAGATTTTCTACACGTGAAACTCGGTTCGCTTGAGCTGAATAACCCGGTAATCCCTGCTTCTGGGACGTTTGGCCTAGAACTAACTCATCTTGTGAATCCAAATTTGCTTGGAGCCGTGGTCACCCGTTCGGTCACCCTTTCGCCACGATTCGGTTCATCGTCGCCACGATTGCTTGAAACCGCTTCTGGACTGCTGAGTGCTACGGAAATACAAAGTGATGGGGTGGAACATTTCATCAAGAACGAGCTCCCATTTTGGACGCGTTACGCGGTTCCACTCATTGTGAACATTGCCGGGGGATCGGCTGAAGAGCTCGTCCAGGTGGGTACTCGCCTCCGTGAGGAGAATGGTATTTCCGCATTGGAAGTGAACCTATCGTCGTTGCATCACGGGTCACCATCGGTGTTCCTTGAGAAGGGTGCAGAGGCAATCGATCAATTAAGGAAAAAATGTTCTTTGCCACTGATTGCAAAACTGTCACCCTTTGAGGCGCTCGATCTCCAAGCCCAGAAGTTCGAAGAAGCTGGGGCAGATATCCTGGCTCTTGTTGACGGTTTTCCTGGAATGTCCTTGGATGTTCACACCGGATCCTCGAAGCTCGGGGATGGAAAGGGGAGGGTTTCTGGGCCAGCCATTAAGCCGATGGCTCTTGAAGCGGTATGGCGAATTCGGCAGCTGGTCAAAATCCCACTGATTGGTATGGGTGGCATTTTTGGGGTTTCGGATGCGCTCGAATTCCTCATGGCAGGCGCTTCAGCCATTGCTGTCGGGACCGCAACGTTTGTAAACCCCAAGGCCATGGTTGAAATACTGGAAGGCCTTGTTGAGGCTTGTGTTAGGGAGGGTATTCCCCCTTGGAACGTTGTTAACATTTTGTAAAACGAAGTTAAAACCTTGTGAAGTGTATTGACATCGCCCCCTGAAATCGATATACTTATGTTTTCTAATGACTGGAGACCGTCCAGTTGCTTACATCAAGAATACTAAGGAGATAATCATGTCTATTGGAAATATCATAGGACGATTGTTGGGAAGAAATGCAGTGACTCGACCAAAGAACGGCTCTGCCGAACGGCCTGCAGCAAGGAATGTGGCGGTTTCTACTTCGATCGGAGTCGCAGGAACCCCCCCAAAAGCCCAGGTAGGCCGGAGGGTTTCCAGAGATCCCGGGAATTCCGGAAAACCGAGTTCGGGAACTCAGGTGACGGTGAACGCTTCTGGTTTGAAGCAATCCCAGCGTAAAGGGCCGAGTGCCAACGGGTCGCCCGCAGACACCAAGGTGGGCAACTACGGTTCACCGTCTTTGAATGTTCTATCCAGCCTTGGTAGTGGAATCCGAATTGAAATTCCGGAGGAAGAGAGATCGAGGGTTGCTCAATATTGGCTTGGAGCCAAAACCGATGGAGCCGAGCCTGCCGAGGTTATAGACCATGGGGATAAACTTACGATCGATGACGTTAGAAAAGAAGTCACGACGGTCAGCGAGCATCACACGGTTGAAATTATGCCAACACCGTCGCTGTTTAAACCGGAACGACCGCTGCATCGGATGACGAGAGCATGGACCACCCAAACCACCCGAAGCTTGGAGCAGGAGGAAAGTCAAGCAAAAGAGATCACCACCATCTCTATTCCTAACAAGTATGGGACCGCTCGATTTCTGATCACGATCGACCGGTCAACGGGAGACGTTGAAGGGTCGAAATTATCAACTCAATCGGGTGACGATGTTGAGCTTATTGAGCCGATGCAGGTGGACAAGAGGGATGGCTACCTTCGCATCGTTGATCCAGACAGCGGTAAAAGATATTATGTGTCGCTTGATCCAGAGAATTTAGGAACCATTTTCTATAAGCCGGCAAGACTTGGAACCAGTCACAGAGGGACCGTTGAACCAAGTCAAGCGGCACCGACTATCAAGTCAGCGGAGTGACGAAACTCGCTTGGGCGATTAGGATTCCTTCACGAGCATGTAATGAGCGATTCGACAGCCGCTTAGCGCTGTAGTTCCTAGCCATTTGTCCTCCTCAACTTCGTTCCTCAAAGCTGAGGTGTGAGCTTGGAGCACACTTTGCAATGCCTGGGCTATATTGCGTTTTTGCACAGGAGGCCATGGGTCAAGATCTTTTGATTGAGTCAAATCGAAACCTCTCAACTGAGCCGACACCCGTTCTAGTTTTTTTTGATCAGCGAGAACCGCTCGAACAGGAGCAATGATTTCAGCACGATACTGGGAAGGCTTGATTTCACGGTAGGCGCAATCAGCCCCGCTTAAAAAAGCCAATATTCTTAGGTTGTGAGGAGAAGCCCCTCGGTTGGTCATGGCTGTCTCATAAGTTGACCATTTGGCATAAAATGAGGCCACATCCTCGAGGCGGTTATTCCAATCTATCCTCGCAGTTTCTTCAAATTGACGAATTCGAGCAGCTCCATCCGCTACCGTTTCGTGTGGGTTCGGAGCATTCCATTGATATCCTTGGATGAGATAGCCACCCAGTCGCTGGTGCGGATGAACCGTCCCCATCACCCGATCAACTTCCGCAAGGTGTGTGACCAAAGAGGGGTCTTGATTGATGTCAGCGCATGTCTCACTCACTATTTTGGGTATGCCTCTGAGAAGTTCACGATCCTGAATGATCTTTGAAAACTCGATGCTCGCTTCGGCTTGAAGTATATAGTTGGGCACACCCTTGCGTTCACTTTCCAAACCAGCAAGCCAGGAGTAAGCTTCCGTTTCATCTCGTGTTATGCCGCGTTTCTCAAGGTGTCTTGCGAAGACCTCAACGTTCCGGTAGAAACCACTCCTGTTGGTATCCACTTGTCGCACATGCCGCTCCCACCGGTGCTCGGCTTTTGTTTCAAAACAATGGAGCGAGGTTACGGCTTTTCGAGCGATTACAGAAAAATGGGTTGGATTTTCTGCAAGGTTTGAAAGGAAATCGCCGATCTTCATGCAGACCTTCCGCTTGTTCGGAATTGTTGGGCGTGTTTGGGATGGGGCATCGTCAATCACGCATTTTCTTGAGAATGGTTCGTCCGACTTGAAAGCCAGAAATCGCAGCGCGACCAGGCCATTCGCCCTTATCGATTCCTTTGTCCTTGAGTGCAGTTTCGTGCGCATCGAGAATCTGATCGAGGCCTGCGACCAAGAGCGTCCCCTTAGAAGCCCACGTGGGAGGGAGAATTCTTAGAATGGGCGGCCCCGATTCTTTGAGTATTCGGGCTTGCTCCCTAAGCTTTGATTCTTCCAAATGCCCGATGCTGCTGCTCGTTTCTGGTCGCACTTGGTATGAACAATAGCGTTGTTCAGCCAGACATAGACCCAGATGAAACATCAAGGAATTTAATTGTCTTTCGGATACTCCTTGATTCAACATGACAGTGTGGTAGATTGACGCTCTCTCAAAAAATAGGTTGTTGAAAACGATGTAGTTGTACCAGCTTCTGTCAGCGAGCTCTTCAAATTCTTCGAGGTTACCTGGAGGCATTGCGCTCGTTTCTCCGTCGTCCGCAAGGCGATGCAAGTAGCCACAAAAAATGTAAAGGCCGAGTTTCTTATCTTCCGATGGGGTTGTTTCTTTTACCGTTTGATTAACTTGAGCAAGATACTCCATCACTGGCTCATCCCGTTTAAGAGTTTGGTAACGATTTCTCACCTGATGGGCAACATTCCCAACCGCGTGAAAATCGAGATCGAATTCGGCACTCACCAAGGGCTTCAGCATGAATGAGCGGGTTTGTGCCTTTCCATGTCTTCTTCCGTGACGATAAAGAAAAAACTTAACGGCGTTCGCGTTGATCCCTTGCTGTCCAAGCGCTTGCCCCAAGGTATTGACCCGGTCATGGAAGTCTTTCGCAAGAATGCCGACGCTGCTGCTCCAGGCTTTCCACTTTTCATCAGCGTTCGCGTCGAAGCGATCGGAGTTGGCCACCTTGGCGGCTGTGATCCGCGAAAGTTTTCTTGGATGATAGAGTATGGCTTTAATGATCGGATTTACTGGCATTGGAGTTTACCTCATCGGTATTTTACAATGTTTCTTCGAATAAATCAAGCAAAGTTTGTTTCCAAATTATGAACAATAAGTCATGATTTCAGGATGAAATCATCCAGCGGTCACACGGATGTGATCAACCGCTGGACTCCCCTGAATTTAAGAGGGAACAGGTTGAGTGACTGGGTTTAAGTGGTAATCTTGGAGGGTTCTTACATCGATCTTCTTGTCGTGGCGGGCTTCAATGGCACTCACGATGGCTTGGGCCTGTGACACCGTAGTAATTAAGGGGATTTCCATGGTGATGGCTGCACGACGAATCTTGAAAAATGCAAACTCCTCATCCTTTTTGCGACTGGGCGTGTTGATCACCAACTTGATTTTTCCATCGCGAATCTGATCGAGAATTTGCGTACTCCCTTCCTGGATCTTTCGAACGGGCTCAACGGGTATGCCGGACAAGGAAAGACTTTTCGCGGTGGACTCGGTGGCCACAATGCGAAATCCGAGTTGTTGCAATCGGCGAGCCAGAGGCACAACGGCCCGCTTATCGTCATCCCGAACCGAGATGAAAACAGTTCCATTGGTTGGGCAATGGATTCCGGCCCCTTCATAGGCTTTCGAGAGGGCGATCGTCAAATCTGAATCAATCCCCATGACTTCTCCGGTTGATTTCATTTCAGGACCTAAGACCGCATCACTTCCTACCAATTTCTTGAATGGGAGGACCACCGCTTTTACCCCCCAATGATGAATTGGTTTTTGAAAGTCATACGGAAGATCCTTAAGCTGTGCACCCAGGATAAGGCTAATGGCTGCCTTAACGTAGGGGAGCCCGCGAACCTTTGAAACGAAGGGAACGGTGCGTGATGCCCGTGGGTTAACCTCCAAGATGTAGAGCTTGTTTCCGCGCAGGGCCATCTGAACGTTGATGAAGCCGATGACTCCAAGTTCACGAGCAATCAGCGTGACATCTTCTTTGATTTGAGCCAGGATTTCAGCTCGAATATTAAATGGTGGGAGGACACACGCGGAATCACCGGAGTGAATGCCGGCTTCTTCAATGTGACGCATGATCCCCATGATGACGCATTCTTGCCCATCGGAAATGGCATCCACATCAAGCTCAAGAGCATCTTCCAGGAACTTGTCAATGAGCACTGCCTGACCATGCGAAGATTCCAAGGCGGTTTGGAAAAAAGTCCGCAAATACTCTTCATCATAAACAATTCGCATCGACTGACCACTTAACACATAGGAAGGGCGAAGCAAAATCGGGTAACCAATTCGAGCGGCTAATCGAGACGCTTCTTCCACATCGGTGGCGATTCCAAAGGCAGGGGTGAGAAGCTTCAAGTAACGAACAAGCTCGCCGAATTCTTCACGAGATTCTGCTTGGTGGATTGCCTTAACTGAAGTTCCGAGGATTGAAAACCCTGCCGCCTCAATGGGTCGCGCCAGCTTCAAGGGTGTTTGTCCACCGAGCTGCACGATAACGCCAATGGGCTTTTCACGTTCCAAGATGTCTCTCACATGTTCAAAATAAACCGGCTCAAAATAAAGCCTGGAAGAAGTGTCATAATCGGTAGAAACAGTTTCAGGATTCGAGTTGATCATGATCCCTTGGCAGCCTTCTTCACGTAGAGCTTGCACGGCTTGAACACAACAATAATCGAATTCGATCCCTTGCCCGATTCGGTTGGGACCACTTCCCAAAATGATGACCCGTCTTCCCGGAAGTGGGGTCCAATCTCCTGAAGCTTCGTACGATGAATAAAAATAAGGGGTGGTGGCTGGAAATTCTCCGGCACACGTGTCGACCGCCAGAAATTCTGGGGAGGGCCTCTCTTTTCGAATTGACTCTTCGCTTGCTCCAAAAAGCGCCGAAAGTTGCGTATCCGAAAATCCGCGTTTTTTTCCGTCGAGGATTTTCGTTTTATCGGGTTTGGTCCCACGAACAGAAGCTTCGTATTGAACGATCGAATTGATTTGGGCGATGAACCAGGGATCGATGTAAGAGAGCGAGTGGATGGTTTCGGGTTTCATTCCAGAGGCCAAAGCATACTTCACATGAAACAGACGTTCTGGAAGAGGAGTGCTTAAAAGCTTTTCTTTGGTCTTCGTGTTCTCCCAAATGGACCGAAGGCTGTCGTCCAGGCCGTGATAGCCTTTTTCAAGAGAGCGATAAGCTTTCTGTAACGCTTCAGGGAAGGTTCTTCCGATGGCCATGACTTCCCCAACACTTTTCATTTGAGAAGAAAGCTCTTCGTCAACTCCCGGGAATTTTTCAAACGCAAAGCGCGGAATTTTTACCACAATATAGTCGATGGTCGGTTCATAAGCGGCAGGGGTCGCCTTGGTAATGTCATTCGGGATTTCGTCCAAAGTGAGTCCAACGGCGAGCATCGCGGCAATCTTCGCAATGGGGAAGCCGGTGGCTTTACTCGCAAGCGCGGAGGAGCGTGAGACACGCGGATTCATTTCAATGACAGCCACCCGTCCATCTTTTGGATTGACCGCAAATTGAATGTTGGAACCTCCAGTCGCCACACCCACGGCCTGCATGATCTTGATGGCCATGTCACGCAGCACCTGATATTCTTTGTCACTCAAGGTCAATGCGGGTGCTACCGTAACACTGTCACCGGTGTGAATCCCCATCGGGTCAACGTTCTCAATGGAACAAACAATCACGGTGTTTCCTTTGACATCACGCATGACCTCAAGCTCAAACTCTTTCCAGCCAACCAAAGCTTCCTCCACGAGAACTTGATGAATCGGGCTCTCGGACAACGCCTTTCCAAGTTTTTCAGGAAACTCACTCGCGTCGAACACCAACGATCCTCCTGCGCCACCCAAGGTAAATGCTGGACGTAAGATGAGCGGGATGCCAAATTCTTGAAGCGCTTTCATCCCTTCCTCAGCGGTTTCAACCGTAACCGATTGCGGCAGTGGGAGTCCATTCTCGAGCATTAGGTCACGAAATCGTTTGCGGTCCTCCGCCTTTTCAATGGCATCAAGGCTAGCGCCGATCAATTCAACCTGATATTTCTCAAGCACCCCAGCACGGCTAAGAGAGGTCGCGAGATTGAGAGCGGTTTGACCTCCGAGAGTTGGCAGGAGAACATCGGGTCGCGATTTTTCGATGATTCGGGTGACGAAGGGAACGGTGAGTGGCTCAATGTAAGTTTCATCCGCAAGTTCAGGATCGGTCATGATGGTGGCTGGGTTTGAATTGACGAGAATGACATAGTATCCAAGACTCTTTAACGCTTTAATGGCCTGAGTTCCTGAATAGTCGAATTCACACGCCTGACCGATGACAATGGGGCCTGAACCGATGATGAGGATTTTCTTAATGTCTGTTCGTTTTGGCATACCAAACGTTACTGTTTCTTCAAGGGTTCTCTTCTCCCTTCGCGGAATCATGGCGGGATGAAGATCCGCGAGTTTCAAAAGCAAATCGAAGCCCTCTATTTTTCGAAGGATCAAAGTCGGGGATTGGAAGGGACCTTTCGTTGGTTTGTGGAGGAAGTGGGAGAGTTAGCTCGAGCCATTCGAAAGAAAGACAAAGCCAATCTTCAGGTTGAATTCTCTGACTGTTTTGCTTGGCTTGTCACCCTCGCGAGCCTCACAGGCATGGACATGGAAGAATGCGCAAAGCGCTATGCCGATGGATGCCCCAAATGCAAGGTGATTCCTTGTTCGTGCAAAGAATAGAGTCTCTCCGCTTTTGCAAATAACTTCTCTTGAATCGGCCGGCAAGGAAAGGCACATGCCTCGTTGAAATTTAACGCATGAACCTGGATCTGGCCCTCAAAAAATACGAGCGGCTAGTGACCGTGAACCCGAAAGATGGCCAAGCGTTTTTTGCTCTCGGTCTCATCCATGACACTCAAGGCGATCATCAAAAAGCCAGCAAAAAGCTTGAAACAGCCCTCGGACTTTCTCCCAAGAACGCGGCGATTTGGTTTGTAGACGGGAGCCTTCTTGCTCGATCGAGTCATCAAATTGAATTAGCGGTTCGCCAATGGGAAAAGGCTCTCGAACTGGATCCAGCGATGAGCACGAAACTTACCGTTCTTATCCCTACGGATGTCGAGTACCCCCTAAAAAAGATCATGGAAGAGACGCTCCTTGTTTTCCAAAAGGAAGTGGAGCAGTCCCCAAAAGATGCTTACATTGCGGCCTGCCACGCGCTAGCGGAAGGTCTTTGCGTGGGGATTAAGGCAGGGCTCAGTGCTTTTGAAAACATCGAGGATCTCCTTTCTACGAGTGCCCGCCCCCTTTATCTCTACGGGCTTTTTTTGTTTGTGGCTGAACGTTATGAGGCCTCGCTTAAAACCTTAGAAAAAGCGGTGGAACTTGATCGTAACTCTCAGAACCCGCTTTACATCCTCGCGCGATGCTACGTGAAAAATGAAAAAATAACGCAAGCCATTCGCATCCTGGATCGTCTCGTAAGCTTGGATTCCCGAAACGCAAATGCGCTGCAGGCCTTAGGGGAGATTCATTTCCGTCAAGGAAGGTTTGACCAAGCGATTCAAACCTTGAATCAAGTGAAGGGGCTTGATCCGAAAAATGCCAGAGTCCACTACCTCTTGGGTCGATGTGAGCAACAACGGTATCAGCTTGCCAGCGCCGTGGGCTATTATAAGGAAGCGTTGGCTCAGGATTCGTTCATCGAGGAAGTTCGCTTTCATCTCGGGGTTTCGTTAAGCCAATTAGGACGTTGGCAAGAAGCCATCGAGCATTTAACCGAAGCCGTTAAAATGAACCCGCGTGATCCGTATGCCCAGTATCAGCTCGGTTTGGCTTTTGTACAAACAGGGAGATATCCGGAAGCGATTCATGCTTTTAAGGAGACTTTGGCAGCTAATCACGATGATGCATTCGCCCATTACAATTTAGGGCTTGCCTATGAGAAAACAGACGATTTGGCGTCGGCGATCGATTCGTACAAAAGGGCGATCGAGATTAGTCCCAACGAATCGTATGCCCGTTACCACTTAGCGCTCTGTTATCAACGACAAGGGCAATACACGTTGGCTATGGCTGAATTGGAAGAAGTAGTGAAACACAACCCTCAGGATGCGTACGCTGCCTACAACCTTGGATCCGTCTATGCCTATCTTGGAATGCCAGAGCAAGCTCTCGAGGCTTACTCCAAGGCTTCAGTGTTAAACCCGAACGACTTGTATGCACATTTCAATATTGGCGCCATTTTAGCGCGTGACGGTTCGGTGTCTGAAGCCAATGAAGCTTTCAAAAAGGCGTTGGAGCTTACTCCGAAAAATGACGCGGAACTTGCCCTTTATTCCACCTTGGCAAGTCAAATGGCGGTTAACATCGAGATTGCGAAACTGAATGCCAAGCTGAAGGAATCGTATTTCGAAACCGTTAAGGCCATCATCGGATGTTTGGATGCAAAAGACAAGTACACCGCTGGCCACACCAACCGAGTTTCAGTGATTGCGTCAGAAATCGGGAAAGCCATGGATCTCTCAAGGGACGAGATGGAC
>Ga0207095_10081_pt1 | contig 28437 bp, 24 predicted proteins | sample Alteio_BWMinHeat_88_FD_153529 | JGI IMG/M metagenome (GOLD analysis project Ga0207095, IMG submission 153529) | Enriched cells from forest soil in Barre Woods Harvard Forest LTER site, Petersham, Massachusetts, United States -... | ecosystem: Environmental > Terrestrial > Soil > Temperate forest >... | reverse complement strand
TATCTCGCAGGGGAAGTGGTGTTCGATGCCGGCGATGAAGGGCAAGCGTTATACATCATATTGGAAGGCAAGGTACTCGTCTGCAAGCAAGGGCAGTCGGACAAACCGATCGCAACGTTGGAAAAAGGAAATTTTTTCGGCGAACTGGCGCTGCTTGACGATGGCCCGCGCTCCGGACAGGTACGCGCCTCGGAAAACTGCACCATGGTTGTGCTTTTCCGCGGCGATTTTCTTAACCTGCTCCAATCCCATGTTCTCATTGCATCGAAGATTACGCTGCAGTTGGCACGACACCTCGGCGCCCGACTGCGTACTTCTTTAAGCAGCGACCAGGCCTTGCTATGAAGCGCGAACCGTATAGCTCAGGCCCGATAGTCTGGTGTGCCATTCTCATAGGCACTTGCATACTGCTTTTTCTGCTGCAAAAAATCCTTTGGCTGGTCGTGCCCTTCCTGTTTGGCCTGATCATTTACTACCTCCTAGTCTCGCTTCAACAGCGCCTGGTCCTTGCGGGAATCGCCCGTGACGGGGCGGCGGCACTGGTAAGCGGCTGTGCGTTCGCATTGGTACTTGGCGTCATCGTATTAATCGTTCCGCTGGTGAGTTCGCATCTGGAGTCCTGGCAGGAATGGGGAGCCCGTTATATCGAAGGCGGCTGGCGATTCCTGGCCGATACGCTGAAATGGCTGGAGCGAAATTATTCACTCGCGGCCAAGGCGCATCTGAGCGATCAATTGACCAGGCAGATGACGGAGCTGAGCGATAGTTTTGCAGACAAATATCTCGCAGATGCCGCGTTGACAATTGCTGCGTGGCTTCCGTCATTGTTGCTGGCACCGTTTCTGGCGTTCTTCTTTCTCCGCGATGGCTGGCGTTTCAAGAAGTTCTTGAGTCAGGCAGTGCCGAATGCTTTTTTTGAACGAACGTTGTATCTGCTCGATCAGGTTGACCGCACTACCCGGCTTTATTTTCAGGGCTTGATCAAACTGACGATACTGGACACCGCCTGCCTGGCTTTCGGGTTGTGGGGAATCGGTGTATCGGCGCCGCTTATGCTCGGGCTGGTGACTGCAGTACTCGCATGGGTCCCTTATGTAGGATCGATCGTCGGCTGCCTGCTTGTCGTGCTTGTGGCTGCGACCGATTTCCCCGGCCATCCGGCGATTGCGTATAGCGCGATCGGCCTGTTCATCGCGGTACGTTTCCTAGACGATTTTCTTTTCATGCCACTGACTATCGGGCGCAGCCTCAAACTGCATCCGCTGCTTACTGTGGTCATGATTTTTGTCGGTGGTGCAGTTGCGGGAGTTGCAGGATTGATGCTGGTATTGCCGCTGCTAGGCATCGCGACGGTTGTCGGAGAGACAATAGGCGAAATCATTACTGATGCCCGGTTGCGTGCACGCCATGTCTTTGCCAGGAAGTTGCTGCATAGTCAGGTGACTGCCGATTTGCAGAGATAACGTCAGGCGAAAAACAAGTCACAAACATTGTCCACGAAAGACACGAAAGGCACGAACAAACAAAAGCCAAGTATTTAAATTTGGTTTTGTTTGTTCGTACCTTTCGTGCATTTCGTGCATTTCGTGCATTTCGTGGACAAATTTTAGCTTTTTTGATTTGATTCGCGCTTATGGAGCTAACCCGCCGTCATTGCGTCTGATATCGATTCTTAATGAAACAGCAGATACAAAATCAGCAATACCACTACCGGCACACCCAATATCCAACCAAGGACATATTTACCCATCGCGTCCTCCTAATGAGATTTCTTGAGGGCCTGCTTCGCATCACCAAGTTTTTCCTGGGCTTTTCCGGTGACCTGTTTTTGCAGCCCTTTCGCCTGTTGCGATTTACTGTCGGCAAGCTTGCCGACTTCTTCCTGGATCTTCCCAGCCGCATTTTTAACTGCACCTTTGACCTGGTCACGGTTCATATTGAGCTCCTGATAATTAATAATGGAATTGGTAAGAGAGCTTATAAGGAGTGAAGTTCATGCAAAGTTGCCAACTGCTTGATGTGCCACAACTGGCAATGATTCAATGTCTATGCTGACTGAATTGAAGTGCAATAAATCGCGTATATAAAAAAAGCCGGCCTTTTCAGGCCGGCTTTTTCACTTCAACCTGCTGATTAATCAGAGACCAAGGTCGCTGACAAATTTATTGGTGAAGGTCAGGTTAGGATCGCGATCGAATGACCAGTGATGCACACCGCCCAGACCATGCGATTTCACAAATGCATCCATCGTGCCCGCATTGGCAGTGGAGAACACGTTCGCAGCAACGTCATTGGTACCGATCATAGGGGTCAGCTCAATGTGGTTGTACGGGACACCCCAGTGACCATGCAGGTTCATCGCTGCCTGGATAGCCGATTGACCCATTTCACACGTGCCGCCGCTCATCACGCAGACACCGGTACCTGTACCGTAATCCATCACCATCAGGTTGATGTAGTAATTGGTAAGGCCCAGTGCAGCGATACGATTCATGATCAGGTCGCCGGTTGCATTAAATGAATCCGGCGAAGACGAACCCAAATCTGTCGCTGTTGAAGTACCGTTGTTTTGCGCAAGCGTCGCAATCGTGAAGCTGAAACGCATGCCAGGATTTGAACCCTGTGCATTTTTTACACGCTGGATGAGGCTGTCGATGATAGCCTGGCTTTGGCCACCTTCGATATCGAAATCAACACCTATCATGTTGCCGGACTTGTAGCGGTTGATGAAGGTACTGAAACCGGAATCGGATCCGCAAGTGAACGTACCTGCAGCGCCACCAGTGGAGACGATGTATTTCTTGCCCGCATTGGTGAACATCGGTACGTTGGTCGACGCGAACGTCGCAGGCGCCATGCCGGCCCAGTTTTCCGATCCGCACTCACCAGTCGCAAACGCCCAGGTCAGTGTATTGTCGCCACCGGTCATCGCCTGTGTAACGGGGATGATGGAACCGGTTACGGAAGTACGCATTTGATCGATGTTCCAATCCGCACTAACTGTTACATCCTTGTACGCACTGAATACCAAGGGACCGGTTGGCGTTGGAGTAGGTGTGGGAGTCGGCGTTGGTGTGGGAGTCGGTGTCGGAGTAGGTGTTGGGGTCGGCGTAGGCGTTGGCGTTCCGTTGCATGATGCGGCCGTCACTGCATGCCAGGCCTGCGTCCATGCCGAGCCTGTGCCAGGTGCGTAGTACGATGCTGCGGTAGAAGAACACCAGCCGGCCACGTCACATTGATAATAGCCGCCGGCATTCGTCACCACCTGATTGGCGACATAAGTAGTGCCGGCAACATAAGCCGGACAACTTGGTGCCGGAGTCGGTGTAGGCGTTGGGGTCGGTGTAGGTGTTGGAGTAGGTGTCGGTGTTGGCGTACCACCGCAAGTGAAGCCGGGTAGCCAAGGCTGTCCGCTACCTGCAGGACCGCTGCTGGTTAGAGGATCATTGCCTTGCGTCCACCAGTTGTTTGTATAGTTACGTCCTGAGCGGCTAACTTTCGTGCCGGCAGTTGCATATGCCGTAGTGCTTACCCACGCCGCCGCACAAGCTTCGCCATCTGCCAACATTGTCGTCTTGCCGGCGGTATCTGAAGAGCCTCCGCCGCACGCTGCGAGCATGCTGGTTGAGAGGCCGAGGACGAGGGTATTTATGATTGTTTTTTTCAAAGCTATCTCCTGAATAGTTGGGTTTAAAAACTCGCTATCCGGCTTTTTTGGCTACACGCTTGCAGAGCCCCCCAGTCTTCCGCTCTGGCGTGTGCTTTTTACCTTTGTAGCCAAAAAACAATGCAATAACTACAACTCCGTGTCAACAGGAGTCGGACATAGGTTTGATCTAGATATAGAAAAGCGTCTTGTCGCGTAACGTCAAATTGACATGAAAACGTGGAAAGACTAAAGCCTCAAATAGAAAACGACGCGTGCTGCACAAAATGCAGACGCGTCGCTTCATTCGTCGACTACCAATCGACCAGGTGCAGCAGCGTGGCCGGGTATCCCAGGTTCTTAATTGACAGCAGTGGCGAACCTGCCAGCCTGAAAATCCTGAACCGCCTGAAATATCTCTTCGTGAGTATTCATCACGAAAGGTCCATGCTGCGCAATCGGCTCATTAAGCGGCTGACCGGCGATCAGTATTGCCCGGGTCGGCTCGTCGGCATGCAGCACCACGCCGTCGCTGTTCGTGTCATTCGCCAGGATAGCCATACGTTGCCTTGCCACCCCGGTTCCGCCAACCTGCAATGCCCCCCGATACACATAAATAAACGCGTTGTGTCCAGCCGGAATGACCTGCGCAAAACTTGCACCCTCGTCAAAATGCAGATCGAGATACAAGGGCTGTGTCTTGTCGCGCTGTATTGCCCCGCTGACACCATGACTGGCACCGGCAATCACCCGTACGGTCACACCATCGTCCGTCGTGAATTCCGGAACATCGGCACTCTGGATGTCGCGATACCACGGCGCAGTCATCTTGTCCTGCGCGGCAAGATTGAGCCACAACTGGAAGCCTTCCATCCTGCCATCTTCCTGTTCCGGCAGTTCGGAATGGATCACGCCCCTGCCAGCGGTCATCCATTGCACGCCGCCGTTTTGCAGCAAGCCCTCATTTCCGGCACTGTCCCGATGACGCATCCGACCGGCAAGCATATACGTCACCGTCTCGAAACCGCGGTGCGGGTGATCGGGGAAGCCGCCGATATAGTCCTCGGCCTTGTCGGTACCGAAGGCATCGAGCATCAGAAACGGATCGAGCCTGCGCTGCAATGATTGTGTGAGTACTCGAGTAAGCTTTACGCCCGCACCATCCGACGTGGCAGTCCCGGTCACCAGCCGCTCGACTCCACGTGACTTCGCCACGACTTCGGTTTGGATACTGCCAAGAACGCTTAATGTCATGATCAACTCCTGATTTTAGAAATTTGCCGCCCCACTCAAGCAGCCAATGCTTCTTCGATTTGCAGATGTGCGGATTCCAGACCATCCTGTTCCGCCTGTGGCCCCATCGCAAGGCCCTCCGCGTACATGAACTGTACGTCCGTCATCCCGAGGAATGCTAAAACGGTTTTCAGGTAAGGAACCTGCGTATCTGCCGGCGTATTGCGGTACTGCCCGCCACGCGTCAGGGCCACATACACCTTTTTGCCTTTCAGCAAACCTTCCGGCCCCTTGTCCGTGTAGTGAAACGTCACTCGTGCCCTCGCGATTGCATCGATCCAGTTCTTCAACTGCGCCGGCACGCCGAAGTTATACATCGGCACGCCAAGCACTACCACATCTGCGGCCTGAATCTCGGCAATCAATACATCATCGAACGCAACCCTGGCGTTTTGTTCCGCTGTGCGCTGCTCTGCAGGTGTGAATAGCGCCTGCAATGCAGCTTCATTCAGCTCGGGATGCGGCGTCTGCGAAAGGTCCCGCACAACGAGCTCAGCATCGGCATTTGCGCTACGCAAACGATCGACGATCGCGCCGGCCAGACGACTGGAATGTGAGTTTTCGGCGCGGGCACTCGAATTGACTTGGAGGATTTTCATGATTGCTTCCTTGTTGTGAGTTGGTATGGAATCATTGTAGTTATCCCGTAATCAAGCCGGAAGATCTTAAAATGGATATCATTGTTCCATTAACGGCACAATCGGACCTATCATGAATATCGAACCAAATGACCTTTTACTCTTTGCCCGCGTGGTTGATGAAGGCAGTTTCAGTCGCGCCGCCGAGCGAGTAAATCTTCCAAAATCCACCGTTTCCCGGCGGATTGCCGCACTGGAGTCCGAACTTGGCGAACGGCTGTTGCTGCGCACAACCCGGAAGCTGACCGTGACCGACTTCGGCCATAGCGTGCTGGAACATGCGCATCAGGTAGTGACCGAAGTTGAGGCCGCATCGTCGCTTGCCCAACATAGGCAAATCAAACCGAGTGGGCGATTGCGTGTGTCAATGCCGGGCGATCTCGCCAATGTTGTACTGGGGTCATTTCTTGCCGAATTCATTTCAGTCCATTCCGCCATCTCGCTGGATCTGGACCTGTCCCCACGCCGGGTGGACCTGATCGGTGAAAACTTCGATGTCGCGATTCGTGCCGGACATTTGGCTGACGATGCCACCATGGCGGCACGCCAATTGGCGGTATTTTCGGGCGGCCTGTATGCATCGCCCACTTACCTCAAAACTCGTGGAGTACCGTCCGAACCGGAAGCGCTGATGGAACATGATGCACTCCGACTTTTGCAGCGTTCAGGCGATCCGGCACCATGGATTTTAAGTCGCGGCGAAGCGCGCTGGGAAGGAATCCCACCCGGACGAGCCACCATCAACTCACCGGAATTATTGATTCGGCTCGCGCGTTTAGGTGCTGGAATAGCAGCCGTTGCCGACGAGTACGCCGAGGCATTTATACGGAGTGGGGAGTTGGTACAGGTACTGCCTGACTGGAATCTGCCACCTACCCCGTTGTGGGCAGTGTTCCCGGGACGGCGTCTGATGCCGGCACGTACACGGGTGTTTCTGGATGCCATGCAAGCGAAATTCAGTAGTCCGCAATGCCGGGCCAGGGAGGAGCAGATTGAACAAACGAAACGCAAGCACAGGGCTTCGTTTGAGTAGGTATATGCTGGATTTGATGGCGTTACAAATTGCCGACCATAACCTAATGTAAAACATTATAAATATAATTTAATCTATTGATTATTAAGTATAATTTAAATTACAAACTTAATCTAACTTATTAGAATATGATTTCAAGTAATTGATTATTAAAGATTATTTAATATTTTTAATCTAAATTATTATAATAACTTTATAAGTAATTGATTATTAAATTATATTAAAAAATAAGTGCTTTCCGTTAGCTGTGCGCATCAAGACGGAATGAATTGGGTCGGAGAGTTTTTCCGCAGCTCTATCGCGAAAATTACTCTGACCATTATTCACGGACAACGGAGAAATAACGTCAGCGAATTAAAGCCCATGGCGCAGTTTCCCTACTCCGAAATCCGTCAAATGAGGTCAGAGTAATTTTCGCAATGAGGCCTGCGAAAAAAAACTCCGACCCCATTTAACCAGCTGGCCTGTTAGACTCGCCCCCTCCCCGCAGGCAATCAAAACCATGACTACTATAGACCCAGATTCATTCTCAAATTTGCCATTGCTACCCGCACTGTTAGCCAACCTCGACTCACTCGCTTACCACAAGATGACTCCAATCCAGGCACAAAGCCTGCCGGTCATGCTGGAACGCCGTGACCTCATTGCACAGGCCAAAACCGGCAGCGGAAAAACCGCTGCCTTTGGAATCGGGATACTGCACAAGCTCAATCCCACGTACTTCGCGATCCAGGCTTTAGTGGTTTGTCCTACCCGGGAACTGGCGGATCAAGTCTCGAACGAGTTGCGTCGACTGGCCCGATTTGCCGACAATATCAAAGTACTGACCCTGTGCGGCGGTGCACCTATGCGTCCGCAAATCGCTTCGCTGGAACATGGAGCGCACATCATCGTCGGCACACCCGGACGGCTTCGCGACCATATCGGACGGGAAACCATCGACCTTTCAACCGTCCAGACCCTGGTTCTGGACGAGGCCGACAGGATGGTCGACATGGGCTTTTATGAAGAGATCGCCGGCATCGTCAGCGCCTGCCCTACCCGTCGACAGACTCTGCTGTTTTCAGCTACCTATCCCGACGATATCCGTAAAGCCAGCGCGACCTTCCTGCGAGACCCGGTGGAAATCAAGGTGGAAGCGCAGCACGACGGTAGCCAGATCGAACAACGTTTTTACGAAGTCTCATATGAAGGACGCAATGCCGCGGTAGCCAAATTGCTGAACCATTACCGGCCGGTCTCGACACTGGCCTTCTGCAATACCAAGATCCATTGCCGCGAACTGGCAGACGAATTGCGGGCGCAAGGCTTCAGCGCACTTGCCCTGTATGGTGAGCTGGAACAGCGCGAACGCGACGAAATCCTGGTGTTGTTTGCCAATCAGAGTTGTTCGGTACTGGTGGCAACCGACGTTGCTGCGCGCGGCCTGGATATCCAGACCCTGGGCGCAGTCATCAACGTCGATGTGTCGAAAGACACCGAGGTGCATATACACAGGATCGGTCGAACCGGCCGCAGTCAGGAGCGCGGATTGGCACTAAGCCTGTGTGCGCCAAATGAAAAAAAATGGGTAAAGCTGATCGAGGAATATCAGGGTGGCCCGGCACGCTGGTTCGACTTGGCATCACTGGAACCGGCTGATGGCAGTCCGCCGAATGCGCCTATGGTCACGTTATGCATCATGGGCGGCAAGAAGGACAAGCTGCGTCCAGGCGATTTGCTCGGCGCATTGACGGGCGATGCCGGCCTGACAAAGGAACAGGTGGGCAAGATCAACGTGTTTGAATTCATGACTTACGTGGCGCTGGACCGGCGGATTGCCGACAAGGCATTTGCGAGTCTGAGCAGCGGCAACATCAAGGGCAGGAATTTCAAGGTGCGGTTTATACCAATTTGAAAGAGCGACATATTGCCTGACCCAATGCCCAATTTAGGTGCAGGAAAAGCACGAAACCAGTTCCCGGAAATAATGTAATCCTTACAAAATCTTAAGGTTGTTTTAGCGTTCGTTAAGGTACGAGATTGATAATCGTTTTCACCAAAGAACTAATAATTTGGATTATCACTAACCTACTCAGGAGACGAAGTTGAAAAAAACAATCATCAATTGCCTTATTCTCGGTTTATCGGTCGGCATGCTAACAGCGTGCGGCGGTGGCTCTTCAGAAACAGGCAGCCAATCAACATTGCTGGCAAATGGCGAAGCTTGCGCCGCGGCGTGGAATGCAGCTACAGCCTACGCGACTGCTGGCACCAAAGTCAGCCGCTCTGGTCGCAACTATACAAACAACTGGTGGACACAAGGCAATGACCCGCTAACCAGCAGCGGTCCCGCAGGTAGTGGACAACCTTGGTTGCCTGGCTTTACTTGCGTAGGCGGTACCCCGACACCTACCCCAACGCCAACACCGACACCTACTCCAACACCAACACCAACTCCTACTCCGACGCCGACCCCAACACCTACACCAACAGGCCTCGATCCAAGTAAAGCACCTGGCAAAAACTTTGCCCTTTCCGGATTTACTCTCCAGTTGCCGACAGGTTCATCAGGAAATGTGGACACAGAAAGCGGCAGCTCACTTGCGGGCGGCTATACGAACCAATACTATTTCTATACCGACCCTAGCGATGGCGCGATGGTCATGATGGACCCGACCACCGGTTGGACTACATCCGGCTCGCTGCACCCACGGACAGAAATGCGTGAAAATGCCACTTGGACCACTGGCGGGACGAACATCATGAATGGAACGGTCAATGTGACCAAGGTGCCGAGCAACACCTCTATTTCCCAGATTTTCCAGGGGTCTGGACCAAGCAAGCCACTATGCGAATTGCAGGTCACGTCAAATGGCACAGTGAATCTCTTGCTTGAGAATACCAATCAGGGCGGAAATGCAACTGAACATCAAGTAGGTTCGGTGTCGATAGGAACGAAGTTCACCTATCAGTTGCAACTCTCAGGTTCGACAATTACTGTCAAAGTGAATAGCACGACGACTACCTTCACGATGAATTCAAGCTTTGTTGGCGAAAGTTTCTACTTCAAGGCTGGCGATTATGACCAGTCCGCAGTATCAGGCACTCCTAAAACTACGGCGGGAACCGTCGTCAAGTTTTATGCTTTGAAAATTACGCACTAAAAAAACGGTTATTTTCAACCTGCTTGAAAACAAAACCCCCGCGTGAAAACGCTGGGGTTTTTTGTTGCGTGCTGAAAATGGCACACTGCATGCCGCTCCCTAAAGCATCCAGCGACTATCGAATCTCATAAGAATCAATCGCATCGCCAATCTCGTTGTATATCGTCCGCCTGTCCATCTTTCCGTCTTTATCAGTATCGGAATCCGAATAGGTAATTTTTCCGAGCTTGAAATAGGCAATCTTCTGCGGAAGGCCCGTTGGCGGATAGATGTATTCAGCGGACACCTCAACGCCATTAACGTAATTTGTCCGGATGTCCGGCAAGCCATCGCCATCCGTATCAATCTCGGCGATTTCGAGATTGCCGGATTTGAATCGATATCGTGATTCAAAGATGCCGTCGAAGTTATTGTCAGCCTCCGCGAATTCGATCACGCCTCGGCGATCGAAATGCGCAATATAGTCGACCTTGCCGTCCAGATTCCTGTCGACCTCGTTCGTGATCGGCAGCCCACCAGGCGAGTATGTCCATTTGTCGTGCAAAACCCCGTCGCCGTTGTGATCCATGCCATTGACCGTCACTGGCGCTCGAAAGAACGCATACATGGACAGCAATCCGACGAGGAGTCCGATAGTAAAGACAGTGAACAGCGTCGAAGATGTCGGTGGGATAAATGCACGGGGATATTCAGGCTGTTCTGCGTCCCACTTGTCGACCAGCGTCTTCGCCGCGACGTAGTCCACCTCCGAAACCAGTACCTTAACCAGGCCCATCGCCGGAAGTCCCCCGATCGCACCCTGCAGATATTCACCATCGATGCGCGCCATCATGCCCGCCTGCCGAAGAAGATCAAGCAGCATGTGCGCTTCTACATAATTAGAGGCTTCGAAGACTGTTTTCATTGGTCTTTCACGAGCTCCTTCCCCCTCTCAGGGGGAAGGTTGGGATGGGGGTAGTGCATTCCAAGTAACGACTGGATTCACGCTACGCCAACATGCGCAACCATTCTTATATTACAGCTTTCGTCATAATATGCGATTGAAAACCGAATTCCAGCGCCTCGTAAAAATCAATCAGGGGACACGATATCTGCTCTGACCCCGCGCCAGAAAGAAGTATTGAATTTATTGATCGACGGTAAACCGAACAAGATCATTGCGGCATCACTGGGGTTAGCCGAAGGAACGGTCAAGAATCACGTAGGCGCGCTACTTCAAACATTCAAGGTCGAGTCACGCTCCCAACTTATTTTAGCCACTAATAAAATTGGCTACAAAGCCATGCGCCATTTTGAACACAATGAGCACGGTGGCCACGGCACTTCATCATCCTGGAGTGGATGACGATGCGCCGCGCGCTGCATGGAAATTTTTTATCACCTGCTGAATCTGGGCGAACTTGATCGGCTTTGCGAAGACCTGATCAAAGCCCGCGCTACGCGCCTGCTCATGTGCATCTGCCCGATCAAAACCGGTTACCGCGATCAACTGGGTATTTTTGAATTGCGCATTGGAGCGCAATTCGTTCGCTACTGCGTATCCGTCTTTTTCTCCCGGCATACCGAGATCGCAAAAAACGATATCCGGGGTCAATTGCGCCGCAAGTTCCAATCCCGATTTTCCGCTCCATGCGACCGATGCCTTGCAGCCGGTAACCTCCAGCAAGTCGCAAAAAAGCCGGGCAAGATCCCGGTTATCTTCAATGATGAGAACCTTTAGTGCGCCACTCTCCATCAGAACTTCCCATTCGTTTTTTGTATTATTTGTATTCTGCATATTCTCTTTACAGTCTCGTGCCTGTCAACCTGCTCAGCAGACCCCGATGTACGATAATGTTATTTATACCGGTGACCCTACGAACCTCGACATTACGTCAAGCCCCCCTCGCTACGCAATGCAATTCAATGCAATTTTAAGTAGCATAACGCAAGAACATTTGCGAAATATTGCAGGAACGTAAAATACTTGGACCGAATCATGACCATACTGCTATCGTTGAATAGCAAGATGCCAACAATGTTGTAATCACTTTTAACGATGGAATAATATTGAATATGAATAATCATCGCTTCCCCACGTTATTTGTTTCACATGGCGGTGGCCCTTGGCCTTACATCGAGGACATGCGCAAGCAGTTCGCGAAATCGGAGCAAGAATTCCGGCAGCTACCGCGCCTATTGCCATCGACGCCCAAGGCAGTCCTGGTCATCACCGGTCATTGGGAGGAATCGCAGTTCACGGTGTCGACCGGTGAACATCCTCCGATGGAATACGATTACTCCGGTTTTCCGGAACATACCTACCATATCAAGTACCCGGCGCCAGGCTCCCCTGCACTCGCAAGCCGGGTGCGCGAATTGCTGACGCGTGCAGACATCGCTTGCGGGGAAGATCCGCATCGCGGATTCGATCACGGCACCTTCGTCCCTCTGGAATTAATGTATCCGGATGCGGATGTGCCGATAGTGAAGCTATCATTGAAATCGAATTACGATCCGGCTCAACATATACGCGTTGGCGAGGCGCTGATACCGTTGCGTGACGAAGGTATTTTGATTATGGGCAGCGGTCTCACGTATCACAACATGCGCGGCTTCGGCCGCCCGGAGTCGATGGCGGTCTCCGAGCAGTTCGAGCAATACCTGGATAAAGCAATCGCCGAATCGAACCCGCAACGTCGTGCGGAAATGTTGGAACATTGGGAGACCGCGCCGGCGGCACGCCTCGCCCACCCGAGGGAAGATCACCTTATTCCGTTAATGGTTGTCGCAGGTGCGGCGGGTGACGATGCTGGACGACGCATATTCGTGGACAAGGTGTTCAATGTCGCGATGGCTTCGTATCAGTTTGGTACGTAGGCCTATCACATCAATCCTGATGTAGTGCGGATGAGCGCAGCGTTATCCGCACTACTTACCTGAAAATATCCGAAACTTTTGCTACTTCCCGCAGTCGCATTGAGGACGCCTACAACCGAAATCTACTGGAGCAATACCATGTCGAATCTCATCAGTGTCCCTGCGAAAGAAGACGAGAAGGAACAAGAACTCAATTCATCACAGGGCAATAATTCGATCTCCGTAACGCCAAAAGATTTATCCCCGCATGACGCAGCGGCCAGGGACGTGATTGAGCGAAAAATAACGTCATCCGACCCTGATGAGAAAGAAGAAGCTTTACTCGACGATGCTATTGAAATGACGTTCCCTGCCAGCGATCCGCCGGCGATATTATCGCCTCGTTCCAGCCGTCATCTTGCCCGCTAATTCCGGATCAATACTTATCTCTCGGCGTAAAGCGCCTTTCCCGCTCATCTACGGGATCGTAAGCTTCAAAATCGCTGGCTTCGTATTCTTCAAAAGCGGCGTCATCATATTGCTCGGCAGCGAAAGACTCGATGCGATCCGCGTCAATGTCCGCACCGTCAACAATAAAGACATCTCCGGACGCGGTTGCCCGCTCTCCGGTGCCGCTTGAATCCGTGTCGCTATCGAGGTTAACGTCGCCGGCGTCCGATCCCGTAGTATTGCTTGCAGCGCTCTTCTCCGGATCAGATAGCGTTCCGGATTTCAGAGTACGTTTTACCCGGCTTACGAAACCCGGCGCACCCACCATATCGCTGCCACTGTCAGACGTATCGCTGGGACCAAGTGCACGCGTCCCGTGGCCGCGCCCCAAGCTACGATCCCGTCTGCCACGAATCAGATTTTCTGGATCAAGACTGCTGGATACCATCATGTCCTCCATATCAACACGCAATATGTGTACGACCGGTAATTCTTGAAAGGGTTCTGCCCATGACCATTTCTATATGCATTATTATTTGCACGACTAACGAAAAACAGTTCACAAACATTGTCCACGAAATGCACGAAAGGCACGAACAAAGCAAAAGCCAAGCATTTAAATTTGGTTTTGTTTTGATGCTCTCGTACTCGATTTTTGTCGTGTATTTCGTGCATTTCGTGGACAAACTTCAGCTTTTTGATTTGGTTAGCGCATATGGAGCGTACCCGCACAAGAGTCTTCAGACCGATTGTACATAGCCGCGTAGAAACGTCCTGACTCGACTATCCGGAAATACAATCGTGACCTGTTCGCCAGTTGCCTTGACGACTTTTCCTTCGCCTACCTTTGGAACCCTCACCAGCGAACCCGGCAAGAATGCCGCTGTTTGCGGTAATCGAGGTGCTGGTTTGCGGACACGCTCGAGGATCGCCGGACGAGATGGCAGCGCACGTGTCGGAGGCTGGAGGCAATTGTCACACTCGCCGCAGCGCTCCCACTCGACTTCCTCACCGAAGTATTCGAGAAATACTTTCCAGCGACAAAATCCGGTCTCTGCATAGAACACCATGCGCTCCAGCGCCTGCCGATCGTATTTATCTTTTTCGCTATAGATCTTTCCGAGACCCGCCAGCTCGGCGGGCGTGGCTTCCGGCTTCAGAATGCGATAGCAATGGTATTCATCGATGGCTATCACCCCCGCAGTCTGGAGCAATTTCACGGTAGCCTTTAACCGGCCGATAGAAAGGTCGGCAATATGCCCCTGTATTCGCGTCAGGTCCAATGCAACGTTTTCGCTGGCAAGCTTTTGCATGACCTTGTACACCTTGCGTATTTCATCCTGGCCAGGGTAATGGCGCGCCAGGAAAAAATGCTGTATCCGTTTGTCCTGCACCTGGTAAAACAGGATGCAACTGGCGGGTTCTCCATCGCGGCCTGCACGACCGGACTCCTGGTAATACCTTTCAAGATTTCCTGGTATCTGATAATGGATAACGAACCTGATATCCGATTTGTCGATTTCCAAGCCGAGCGCGTTGGTTGCAATCATGATCCGGCTCTCGCCGTGCGTGAATTGGTGCCGGCTCCGATCACGCAGCTTTGCCGCAAGACGTCCGTGGTAAAGCACTGCATCGACGCCAGCTTCATTTAGCGCCGCGTGCAACTCTTCGGCCGCCTTCACAGTAGCTGCATAAATAATTCCGCTTCCTTCGGTTTCCTGTAGCAGGGCTTTCAGGGCGTCCAGTTTCTCTTCAACGCTGACGACAGGCAGTACCCGGTAATTCAGGTTAGCGCGATAGATGCCCGCATTCACAACACGCATCGAATCCCGGCCAAGGTGCCGATTTATATCGTTGATGACTTCCTGGGTTCCCGTTGCGCTCAGTGCCAGTACCGGCGGATGTCCGAGGGCTTTCGCGGCATTGCCCAGTTCTAGGTAGGCCTGGCGAAAATCATGGCCTCTTTGCGAAATGCAATGCGCTTCGTCGACAACAAAAAGACTGATAGTCGTATGCTGCAGGGTGAGAATGAAATCCGGATCAGCAAGGCGTTCCGGTGTCACGAACACCACGTCGCTGTAGGTATGCCGATTATTTTGCAAGCTGTCCTGGCCTGCCTGCTTGCCGATCGAACTCATCGTCTGCGCTGGTTCGATTCCGGCCACGCCGATTTTCCCCGCTTGGTCTTTCATGAGCGTAACCAATCGGGACACGACAAGCGTCGTACCTGGCATGTTCAAATCAGGTAACTTGTGGCACAACGATTTTCCGATGCCGACAGGCATTACGGCCAGTGTGTCCTGACCATCGAGCACACTCTGGATGATCTCGTGTTGGCCGGGTCGCAGGCGCGAAATGCCGAGGGCATGACGTAAGGTGTTTTTCGATTTTTCCTGCCCGGACATCATGCTCGACGTATTGGAAATTGGCATTGCGATCACCTTGTAAGACGGTTGAAATCATGCCGCCGCATGACGTAGCACGTGACGCAGCAGTTAATATTGGATTTGTGCATTTGAGGGAATTACTCACACAGTTTGTTTAGAAAACACCCATATCCAAAGTTCATTACCGCTTGATTTTTCGCCATATACCTTGATATGGAATCAGTTATGGATGAGTACATTCTTGCGACAATTTTTTGCTGAAAACGGATTTTTTATGGGCAAAAAATGTCTGAGAGATCTGCTGCGTCATCCCAATGATTATTCACGAGAAAAAGCAACCGCAAGCAAGTTATGTACGGGAACGAACAGACCGCATTTTTAGCGGCAGACATGCTTGACAGTCGTCGTTTATATGGAGAATTTCATGCACTCCGACCTAGCAGGAAAAACGCTTATTCATTTGCAACAAGGCACCGATGGACTATGGGATGTCACAGAGGTTGGCGTGAGCAAACCACTTGCTTCTTTTTACGACGTTGAAAAGTGTGTGGATTATGCAAGTGATGTCGCGAAGGAAAAAGGCGGGATCATTGTTCAGGTGCTCGACTAATTATTGTGGACCTTATTTTCTCGTAACCCGTAAATTGAGGGCATTACCGGATACAGGATGCGGAGTTATTCGGGGTCAGAGTAATTTTCGCGATGAAGCGTGTGAAAAAAACTCTGACCCCAGTTCACTATGTCGACGGTGCATCCATAGAGAAGCAGTTCGCTCTGTCGATGGCGCATTATTTGCGCGATATCAATACCGAATGCGATACAACCCAGTTTGATCGATAGCGCATAGCTTATCCAGACACGCATCCATCCAACACAGTAAAATTACACCAATACAAGCTCCCAAGGAATGGCGTTGCTCCCGACTTCCGAAAACAACCTTAACGCCTCCCCGACCAACAGGAATTTTCCCAGCTCCAACGCGCTTGCCCTGATTCTGGCCGCACTCGCGATGCTCGGCCCTTTTTCGGTTGACACCTATCTTCCGGCTTTCCCCAGCATCGAAGCATCCCTGCACGCCACGCCTATCGAGGTGCAGCAGACCCTGACGGCCTACATGTTTTCGTTCGGTGTGATGATCCTCTGGCATGGTGCCTTGTCGGATGCCTTCGGGCGGCGCAATATCATTCTTGGATCCCTCGCTGTATTCGCCGTCGCGTCATTGGGCTGCGCAGCAGCACATAGCGTTGAATACCTGTGGGCATTCCGGATATTGCAGGGTTTGTCGGCTGGCGCAGGGGTGGTGATCGGCCGGGCGATTATCAGGGACATCTACTCCGGCGCGTCGGCGACTCGCCTGTTGTCGCTGGTCACCATGATTTTTTCGATCGCGCCGGCAATTGCACCGATCATGGGTGGATGGATCGTGAAACTGCTCGACTGGCGTTCGATCTTCCTCTTCATGTTCGTATACTCGATATTCACGTTCTGGTATTGCTACAAAAAATTACCCGAAACATTGCCGCCAGAAAAACGGGCCGAATTCAATCCCCAATTTTTGATAGCGAGCTATACACAGGTATTTCGTTCGCGACTGTTTCACCTCAAGACAGGTGCAGTTGCGTTTAATTTCGCCGGACTGTTCTTGTATATTGCCGCTGCGCCGGTTTTCCTGCCCCACCATCTCGGGCTCGGGCCAGATCAGTTTGCGTGGCTGTTCATTCCTGCCGTAAGCGGCATTTTCTGCGGCGCGCTGGTGGCGAATCGGCTTGCCGGCAGAATGTCCATTCCTACGCAAGTGAATATCGGCTTTTGTTTCCTGGTGGGCGCGGCATTGGCGAATTTTATTTATTGTTCGTTCTTCCCGCCTGCCCTTCCATGGTCGGTTGCACCGTTATTTTTTTACACGTTGGGCATGTCGACCGCAGCGCCGGGCATAACGCTGCTGGTATTGGATCTCTTCCCACACATTCGCGGCGTCGTCGCGTCGTGCCAGTCGTTTGTCCAGACCATGTTGGCAGCGGTCGTCGCAGGGGTAGTGGCACCGTTCCTGTCGCACTCTGTGTTGTGGCTTGCTGCGGGGCAGCTTGCGTGTGTGTTCCTTGCGTTGATACTTTGGCTCGCGGTGCGTTCGTATAGCCGGGTACGTCAGCAGACGGGTTTGAATGCGTGGGAAACAGTGCCGCTTGAATAGCATTGCAGAGGGAGCCATTTTGGCCATAGCCACACAGAACCATCTATAGAAGAAGCCTGAAAGCGCAAATTCCGATTTATTCGTTACGCTCTCGTGCTACCCTCCACATTTTTAACGCACCGTTGCTGCATGTCCAACTCTCTACTCACTGACAACCTGTATCCGGTAGACAGCCCATTCGGGTCGGAAATCCCAGGCATTGCCATTCCGGATATCCTGGCCGGCCCGGCGCAACCGGACCTCATCCGCAATGAAGTCCTGGCAGACCTGCTCGAAGCAACTGCCGCACGCGTACCGAATCACATCGCATTGATCTTCGAAGAGCGCCGTCTTACCTACAAGGATTTCAACGAGCAAGCCGACCTGGTTGCTTCGCATTTGATCGAAGCCGGTGTGCTGCCGGGACAAATTGTCGGGCTATGGCTGCCGCGCGGTATCGGCTTGCTGGTAATGCAAGCCGGCATTGCCAAGACCGGGGCCGCATGGTTGCCGTTTGATGCGGACACCCCTGTCGAGCGTATCAAAGTCTGTCTCGACGACGCACAGGCTGCAGGCATCGTCAGTTGCGCACAGTTTGCACCGGATCTGGAGGCTTTAAACCGCCCCGTCTGGATTGCCGAAACCCTTCAGGTTCCGGTTGCACCACAAGCGGCCCCTGCACCACTACGCAAGCGCGCGCATGCACTGCCGACGCATCCCGCCTATGTAATTTATACATCCGGCTCGACAGCCAAACCCAAGGGCATCGAGATCACACAAGGCAGTATCTGCCATTTTTTACGCAGCGAAAATTCGGTGCTTGGCATCAACAGCGCCGATCGCGTGTATCAGGGGTTCTCCGTTGCCTTCGACATGTCATTCGAGGAAATCTGGATCAGCTATCTGGTCGGTGCGACGCTGTGGATCGCACCCAAGGAACTGGCCTCCGATCCGGAAGCATTGCCGCGCGCACTCTCAGCCAACGACGTAACCGTATTGCATGCGGTGCCGACCCTACTCGCGCTGTTCAATCAGGATGTACCGAGCCTGCGCCTGATTAACCTGGGTGGCGAAATGTGTCCCGAATCGCTGGTTGCCCGCTGGGACAAGCCGGGCCGACAGATATTCAACACCTATGGTCCAACCGAAGCGACCGTGTCGGCGAGCTTGGCCGAACTGCATGCGAATGAGCCGGTAACCATAGGGCACCCACTGCCGAACTACGGCATGCTGGTCATCGATCCGGCGATTGAAAATGGATTGAAGCTGCTGCCGCGTGGTGAAGTGGGCGAACTCTGCATTACCGGCCCCGGCGTCGCTGCCGGTTATCTAGGTCGGCCCGATTTGACCGCCGAAAAATTTCTTGTGAATCCATGGACATCCGGCAAGCATGACGAACGCTTATACCGCACCGGCGACCTGGCACGCATCGCGGCTGATGGTGCCGTGCAATGCCTGGGGCGCACTGACGACCAGGTAAAAATTCGCGGCTTCCGCGTGGAGCTAGGTGAAATCGAAGCGACGCTTGCAAAGCAACCGGGTGTCGGTACCGTAGCGGTTGTTTTGCGCCAGGAAGACGGCATCGACCACTTGATCGCGTTTATCGTGCCCGACAGCGGCTCCACTGTATCGTCCGCAAAACTACGCGCTGCGCTAGGCGAAAGCCTGCCGACCTACATGGTGCCGGGTTATTTTGAAACGATGACCGAAATGCCGCGCCTGACTTCCGGCAAGATCGACCGCAAGGCGCTCAAGGCACGTCCGCTTTCCGTCGCAACCGGCGACGCGCCCGGATCGGATACGCCGCAAACGCCTGCAGAACAAATCCTGTTCGCTGCGCTGGTCAAGCTGTTCCCAGGCCAGCCGATCTTGCGCGACGCAGATTTTTTCTCGGATCTTGGCGGCCACTCTTTGTTTGCAGCACGCTTGGCATCTGCATTGCGCGTCGATCCGCGCTACGCACACATTACGGTCAGGGACATCTACGTGAGCCGTGTTGTCGGTCGCATCGCGGAGGTACTTGATGCGGTGCATGACATCGCGCCAGTCGAGGACATCAGCTGGGTTGCGCCATCTGGATTGAAACGGTGGGTCTGCGGCGCAGCACAGGCTGCGGCTATTCCGTGGCTGGTGGCGTTCCGCATGGCGCAGTGGCTTGCACCATTCTTCATGTACCACTTCCATACGGGTGACCCGGACGACTCGATCGTGATTGCATCGGCATTGTCGGTCGGCGTATTTTTGCTGTCGACCTTGCTCGAATTCGGCGTTGCCATCATTGGAAAATGGTTGATCGTCGGCCGCATGAAGCCCGGCCGCTATCCGCTTTGGGGGCTCGCCTATTACCGCTGGTGGCTGGTTGACCGATTGATAGAATCGGCGCCGGCCTACATGCTGAGCGGATCGTCGCTATACAACTGGTGGCTGCGGGCACTGGGCGCAAAAATCGGGCGTGACGTCATCATCGGTTCAATGACGCTACGCGCACCTGACCTGTTGGACATCGGCGACGAAGCCAGTATTGGTAATGCAGTCAATTTTGAAAATGCGCGGGTCGAACACGGCGAACTGCGCATCGGTTCGATCACCATAGGTCGTGACGCATGCATCGGCTCCTATGCGGTACTGGAGGGCGACACGAAAGTAGGCGAATTCGGTCATCTGGAAGGCCAGTCCGCGTTAAGCGAAGGCAAGTCTGTCCCAGACGGACGGATATGGATAGGATCTCCCGCGCAAGATGCGGGCGCCTTCAATCCGGCATCGAACCAGACGCGCCCTGTTGTCTCTGGAAAACGCCTCGCCGGGGAAGCATTGTTCTTCGGGTTTGGTGCGCTGTTTATTACCGCGCTGTTTTTTGTGCCGGTGTTTCCAAGCTTCATCCTGATTGACTGGCTGGACAACTCCGACCGTTTCCCTTGGGTACAGAGTACGAGTATTCCGGTACAACTTGCCAAATATTTCCTGTTCGCGTTTCCAGCCACGGCGATATTGATAGTTTGTACCGCACTGCTATCGGCAGGCATTAGGTGGACTTTCCTGCCGCGCCTTACTGCCGGACGCTGGCCTGTCCACGGCAACGTGTATTGCAGTAAATGGCTGGTAAGCCAGATCCAGGAGTGCAGCCTGAATGTGCTGCATGGCGTCTATGCAACGATATACGCGCCTTTATGGTATCGCCTGCTAGGTGCCAAAGTCGGACGCGATGCTGAGATCTCTACCGCACTGGGTGTGGTGCCGGACATGCTCACGCTCGGTGATGAAACTTTCATTGCCGACGCAGTGCTGCTAGGCGATGAACATATCGACGGCGGCTGGATGACGGTCCAGCCCACCGTCATCTCGCGCCGCAGTTTCGTCGGCAATGGTTCCTATATTCCGGACGGAACGACGCTGCCGGAAGGCGTGCTGATCGGCGTGCATTCCCGCGCCCCCGCCAACGACCTGATGCGCGAAGGCGACACATGGCTGGGCACACCGCCGATCAATCTGCCGGCACGCGAGCAGGTCTGCGGATTCCCGGAAGAACTGACCTTCCATCCATCACGACTGCGACGTATAGGCCGTGGACTAGTCGAAGCTTTCCGCATAGTCGCGCCGCACGCGATCGTGATTGCGGTTGGCTACACGATCGTGCTGAACGTCATCCCTCTTGCGGCTGATGACGAATGGGGCAAGGTGGTATTTTTCCTGACGTGCGCCGGACTGTTCTATGGCGTCGGTACGTTTGTATTCGTCGCCGCACTGAAATGGGCATTGATCGGCCGCTACGACAAATGCAGCGTTCCAATGTGGACGCCCTTCGTCTGGTTGTCGGAAGGTGTGACGAACCTCTATGAGGGCGTCGCCGCACCGAACTTCATGCGCTACCTGCGCGGCACGCCGTGGCTGCCTCTTGCATTCAATCTGCTGGGATGCAAATTCGGGCGCGGCGTCTATCTGGACACAACCGACATTACCGAATTCGACTGCGTCAATATCGGCGACTACAGCGAGCTGAATGCGCTGGCATGTCCACAGACCCACCTCTTCGAAGACCGCGTGATGAAGATCGACCACGTCAACATAGGCAAGCGCGTCTACATGGGACCGCGCAGCTCGGTGCTCTACAGCGCTGTGGTGGCCGACAATGCGAAGCTGGGTGCGTTGACGCTAGTGATGAAGGGGGAGCACATTCCTGCTGCATCGAGCTGGAGGGGATGTCCCGCCGCACCTGCCAGGAACTGACTTACACAAAGGTCAGAAATTAAGGCGACGGTTATGTGATCTGGGCTCCTTCCCTTTCAAGGGGAAGGTTGGGATGGGGATGGGTTTATGCTGTCAACATTAACCCATCCCCACTTGCGGTGCGCATATCCGCCTGCATGCGGATACCGTTACGCAGGCTAAGCTATCGGTCGCGCCAGAATTCGAGATGGCGCCTGACCCTGTCTGGCTATTGGCCTTCGTCTTCTTCCGGCATCGCTTCAACGACGATGCTATTGCCTTTGGTGGTACTGTCGCTGATACGTCCCAAGGTGCTGTCTATTGCCCGTTTCAGCTTCTCCGCGGCACCATGAATTGCCTGATGCAGGCTGGCGCCATGATCGCTTGCTGCGATAGGCGGATGTCCTTCAATACGTGCTTCCATCATGCAGCGATGGTCGCCGCTGCTGCTCCTGTAATCATTCGTATCGCTCAGGTGAACCACGACGCGCGTGATCTGCTTGCTGAACCTGCTCAGCGCCTCTTTCACTACCGACTCAACATGGTTGGTCAACGGCTCGTGGCACTCGATCGAATTATCTGTATTGGTCTGGATTTGCATGCTGTGATCCTCGAATATTTATTTTTTGATTATGAAAATACGGCGTCAGTCCGACACCAATTCCGCATACCGTTTTGCTGCCCTCTTTGCCATCCTACTTTGCATCGACGGCAACTTCGTTCGTGTGGCTATTTTGATGATCGCTACTCGCTGCAACCATTTCTGGAGCAACTTCGATACGCGTAATGCCTGAAGATACCGAAATGGGATCGCTGGATGGAAATGTCATTTCGATCGCGTCATCCAGCAAAGTTTCCTTCGCCTTATCTTCCTCAGTCTCGACTTCGTCGGCAAGCGTCGCAATCGCGGTGGCCCACTTTACAAATTTCAGGTCGGCGAATTCACGAATGGTGCTGATATTGAAAGCCTTCTTCAGCAACTCTGCATCTTTAGCGCCAACGCCTTTCAACGCATCTATCGGCGCATCAGCAAGTTCCGTAAAGCACTTGTCTTCATATGCCTTGTCTACACATTTATTGATATTCATATATGGCTCCTAAATCGATTTTTCGCAACGCAATATCCATCAGTACGCAGTCTTGCCTTCGTACTTCCGTCATTGCCTGACAAACGCTGAAAGGCCAGAATGCGCTCGTGGTCAAAACTGGTCTGTTCGTTAGCGTACGCAGGGAAGTATTCAGCGTTGCGTGATGCAAAATGCAGCCAGAATACAAGGCACAAGCAGTTGCTAAAGAGCGCTCAACTTACCCTCTGATCAAGCAAAGTGGCCTGAAATACCCTCCTTATTCCATGCTTAAGTATTTCTCAGTTTCTTGATAATGCTAATAAGCACCGCCCCGACCACCTTCTGGCGATTTGATCAAACCGGAACGCTCACACCTCTTTACCATCTGCGGCATTTGGACTGAGCACTGAGTAGTTCGCGGTGCTAGCCGCTCATACGGATTATTCATCATTCGCAATCACCCGTTCGCGGGAAAAGCGTCCCGCCAGTTCAATACTGGTTTGACGACACAGCAATGTTGGGAGAAATTAGTGATGCTTACAGAAAGCGAATCCAGACCAAGACATTCGGAGCAATTCAATCCGCTCCTGTACCGCCACGATATGCGCATGGCGACCTACCACACGCACGATCGGGAACCCGCCGTCCACCGGCCGGCATTTCCTGAGGCAGACGTACCGTTACCGAGATTACCAAACAGCGGCACCGGATTTTTATCCTGGCTTGCTGCGTTCAGGAGCGACAAAGCGCTGATCGCAGAATTGAATCCGGAGCTGGCCTCGGCGTCACGCAAATTGCTTGCGGAATACCAAAGCGACCACAACGAACGCCTTCAAAAAACAATCAACGCACTTGAGGCCATGGGCAATGCCGGGCGTCTTGCCGAGGCAGAACCGCTTGCCCGGTCGATGACGATGCGTTTTCCAACCCATGGATTCGGTTGGAAGGCACTCGGCATATCGCTGCTTGAACAGGGCCGCAGTGCAGAAGGACTAGACGCGTTGCAACGCGCCGCGGTGCTTTGGCCTCACGACTCTGCGGCGCATAACAGCCTCGGCGTTGCCCTGACCATGGAAGGCCGCCTCACCGAAGCAGAAGCCTGCTGTCGCCTCGCATTGCAACTTGACCCGGCAATGGCCGACGGATATAACAACCTCGGCTGCACGCTGCAACGCCAAGGACGGCTTGCCGAATCCGAAGCCAGTTTTCGCTGGGCACTGGAGATCGACTCCCATTGTGTCGAGGCATATTTCAATCTAGGCACAACGCTGGCAGAGCTCGGTCGAAGCATTGAGGCCGAAGCCTGCTATGCGCAGGCACTGAAGATCAAGCCGGATTATGCAAAAGCATTTGTCGCACGTGGAATAGCACATTCTCGCGAAGGCCGGTTTGCATCGGCCGAAGCCATGTTCCAACGTGCTCTGACAATCAATCGCGAGATTCCCACAGCGCTGATGGGCATGGCCAGCGTACGAAAGATGACGTCCGATGATGTGGCATGGATAGGCGCAGCAGAGCGCGCATTGGAGCGGGAATTTCCGCCGCGCGAAGGGTCGAAGCTGCATTATGCGCTGGGAAAATACTACGATGACGTACAGGATTTTGATCGCGCCTTCCTGAACTACCAACGCGCCAATGAACTCTCATCCCAGCTACGCGAACCTTATGACAGGAAGCAATTTACCCGCCTGGTCGACCAGATTTGCCATGTGTATAACCACACACGAGTGCAACAACCGAGCGGCGGGGCATCCGACTCGACGCGTCCCGTCTTCATCGTCGGCATGCCACGCTCGGGAACATCACTGGTCGAACAGATCCTCGCGTCCCATCCGAATGCGTTCGGCGCCGGTGAGCTCAACTTTTGGCCAGCGACACTGGTCAATAATATGCCGGCAGCATTGGGAGGCCAATTCGACGCAACCTTGCTGGGCACACTGACGCAGTCGTGCCTCGACAATTTGTGCGCCTTGTCACCCGACGCGCGCCACGTGATTGATAAAATGCCGGTGAATTTTCTGAACCTGGGATTGATCCATGCAGCGTTCCCAAATGCGCGTATTCTGCACACCACGCGAGATCCGATCGATACCTGTCTCTCGATTTATTTTCAAAACTTCTCCTCGTCCTACCATTTCGCCAATGACCTGGCCGACCTGACGCATTACTACCGCGAGTACCAACGCCTGATGGCACACTGGCGCGCCGTACTGCCGGCCGATGTGTTTCTGGATGTGCCATATGAGGCGCTGGTGCGCGACCAGGAAACATGGAGCCGAAAATTGATATCGTTCATCGGCTTGGAGTGGGACCCACGCTGCCTGGATTTTCACGAGACCGAACGCATGGTCAGTACAGCCAGCCAATGGCAGGTCAGGCAGAAAATGTTTGATACGTCGATAGCACGGTGGCGGAATTACGAGAAATTCGTTGGACCATTGTTGGAGCTAGTGAAGTTGCATTGATTGATTTTGGGCTAAGCACAGCAGGCTGTCGCGCTCGGAAAAATGTTATGCAAGCCATGGTTTTATGAGGACGTAAAAACCATGCACCGCTCCCGACAACTTCTTCCTTACGTGGCAAACATTCCGCCCCTAAAGTGTATTAGACGCAGCTATGGATTTGCATTGATCTGCGACGTATTGGTCTATCTTCGATAGAACCTGCTCAAGTGAGCTGTGGAACGCCGAATTAGTCTCCCCTTCCCCACCTGCCCAATTTACGCTTGTATCGGTACCACGTACATAGGTCTGACCTATGGATAGCCCTTGTGCATTCGAGAGGTCGACAGACATGACGATAGTTGCATTTTTCGACGTTGTCAGACTCACGATGTACATCTTGCGCAGCTTGATCGACATGTTTAGTGTTTGCTGTGATTGCTGTGTTTGCATCAATGCAGACGTAGCCGCAACCGCATTCGCAGGCTCTGCCCGGACCAACTGGTACTGAGATGATTCGAGTGAAAATACTCCAGACTGTAGCCAGGCAATAACATCCTTCGATTCAACTTGTTTCCAACCAAAGCCGCTCGCTACGTCTTCCGGTGTGCGAGCATCTTCAATTGAAGCAACAACCTTGCAAGTTTGGCCCCGCTCTACAGGTATTTTCCGCTCAAATTCTGTAGCGCTAGGGGTATAGCGCGAGACCAGATTGATGTGGGCGGGTGCACAACCAGTCAACAGTAAACAGACGGCAGGAAAGCCCAGGATGATTTTTTTCATGGTAAGCATCGAATTGAAAAGGGGCTCAACACAAGAGCCCCTGTAAGTGAGAGTGAAGGTTTAATTTTTTCCTGTAGCGGACATAGTGCCTTTTTCAGAACGCACGACGTCCAGGCTCTGACCAGCAACCGTAACCTGATAGCTTTCCACTTTGCCTTCGACTTTTTTACCTGGTGCGGATAGGTTGTTCTGCGTTTGCAAATCAAGCGCCAACATTGCCACTATGGCTTCCACTCCCTCATTCAATGCGGCATTTACCTTACTTCCATTGTTTGCAGCCCACGCTGCCGCTGCACCATTCAGGTCGGTGACAGTCACATCAAGCGGTTTGGAGTAGGTAAGGGTGTTGTGGTATAGCGCATTGAACATCGAAGTCTTGATGGCGTCTGCCTGGTTAATTGTGCTGTTACTCCTGTAAAGGTCAAACTGCATTTTCCGTAACTCGTCGGTGTTTGGAAACAGGTTTGCAGTACAGTACACTTTCACGTTTTTAAAATCTGGAGAAAGACTGTAGGCGACCGTCAGGATAAGTACAGCATTTTTTTCTGACGCCGTTAGACGTTTATCATATTCAGCGACTGTCACTATCTTCGACAGCGCGAGAGAACCATTCCCGACCCACGAAATAGGCATGACCAGGCGTTTGACCGCGCCTTGCAAGTGCTCTTCCGCATTAAAATTCAAGAGTTGGTCCCGCACAGGCACAATGGCTGCTTCAGCAGCAGTGGCGCGCGAAGCGTTGATACTAACCTCGATGATCGCACCCAATATTCCGCCTCCCGCAGGTCCTGCTGGAAGTATCTCGCCAATAATTTCTTTTTGCGCAACGCCTAGCACCACATCTGAATTTTTTATTTTGCTGCCGGCCTCGATCGGGAAAGGTTTATAGATCGGTGAAGCGCAAGCGTAAAGCAAGCTCAGACTTAAAATTGCGAAATAATTTTTCATTCTATTTTCATCCCTTTAATTATTTTTAATAAGCCGACACCGCTTAATGGCATGTCGTGATTCGTTGCGCATGCAGTGTAAATTAGAATTGAGGCACTGGGCTAAAAAGAAATCCCAATTCAAGGAAAACCAAGGGCACTTCCTAAGCCACCCATTTATCAGCCTCAAACTGCGAGGCCGGGTTAAGCTACCCTCGGCCCTCTCGAAGTTTGAAGGCATGGACGCGGAGTCCCGTGGTCATCTCAGATATTGAATCACAATTGCGCGTTTGCAGATGGAGGCATTTGAACATCAGCGCCTCGCAGCTTGATAATTCCATCGTCACGCAATCGAGTGAGTAACTTGATCGCAAATACATCTGCAACCTTTTCATCGTACTTCCCCGTTCCAACGGTCTCGAGCGATATCTTGCCGCCCCATATTTTTACGTGCGTCCTCGCATTCGTAATCTGGGAATATACGTCAAGACCGGTGTCGCCCCTACTATTCCAGGATGCCCGTTGAGGGATCAGCGACAATACGTACTCGTAATTTGTTGAAAATTTCTTGGCTGGAGCAGACAGGACGGATTTACTCTCGATGCCATTGAAAGAAAATATCAACGGCAAGCGGCGCGCCAAATGCGGAAAGAATTTTTGGACGTCGACATTGCCGTTCACACCAGCGCTATTGAGGTCCAATCCTTCAATCGGCTGCACGAATTTTGCTTCCACTACATAAATCGCAAGTTGCTCAATCGGCGCACTGATCGCGACAAATTTTTCGGCAGTTATGGACGTGGAAACGCATCCGAAAAGGCCAGAAAACACTGCCAGAAATAACACGTTCAACCTGATGACTCGATACATATCGTTTCCTATTCAGATTTGATACTGCGCCCATTAATTGGCGTGATGAGAGCCCAGCTCGGCATAATATGTTTTCCACTCTGAAAGACGGGCATTTTTTACTCCATCAAGTAGCGCCGTCATTTGCTCCGTCAGTTGCATCCAGGTCTTCATGTCTATGACCGGAACATTCGCTGCGATGAATTTTTTCTCCAGAGCTGAATCCGCGATCATTTTAAAACGCGGAAGATCATCTTTGTATTGGATGGCCAACGCATCCAGGTCTGCCCCAACCAAGCTTGCCGTCATCTGGGCCATAATGACAAGCGCAGTTCCTTCGCCGTGGTCGACACCGTTTGTCTCGGCCTCCATTTTCTTCGCGGTGATCCGCAGAAGGCGTGCAAGAGCAAGCATCTGAAGCCGGGACTGCAAAATATTTTGGTCATTAGTAGCAGACGGCATGGTCCCCTTACCCGCGCTTATCTTTCCCATTTCAGATATGCCGTGCCCGATACTCGCATCCAAACTATTTTGAAAATCCTGATATCGCTTACCATCATCGGTTTT
>Ga0207095_10080_pt1 | contig 28709 bp, 25 predicted proteins | sample Alteio_BWMinHeat_88_FD_153529 | JGI IMG/M metagenome (GOLD analysis project Ga0207095, IMG submission 153529) | Enriched cells from forest soil in Barre Woods Harvard Forest LTER site, Petersham, Massachusetts, United States -... | ecosystem: Environmental > Terrestrial > Soil > Temperate forest >... | reverse complement strand
GGAGATCGTCCAGGATCGCAAAACCATTCAACGCGAGCGCGCCGAAACAAAGCAGGGCCACGGGCCGACAATTTTTCAAAAAAAAGTTCATGAGACTCCTTTGCTGATTAAGTGGAAGCAGTGATGCGGACGGCGCGTTGATCGCCTTTCTTTCCGACCTGGCCCATGAACTTCGCGGACTCTCCCACACAGAGCGAAGTCTTGCCAAAAATATGGGGATCGAGCATCAACACGTCGTCTTTTTTCAGCGACGCGAGATCGCGCAACGCGAGTTGCAGCCCATGCCAGCGCGCGCAGATCGAAATCGGGAAATCGACCATCGGCCCCCCGGATTGCGCGCCGGGCAGGGCGGACGAGGGGGAATCGACGGGAATTTCCTCCGTGATTTTTTTGATCAGCGGATCCATCACCTGCTGCGGAATCGCGAGCCGGATCTGTCCGGTGGTTTCGCCGATCTTGCCTTCGAACGTCAGAAAGAAAATGGACGCGCTGTCGGGCGCGATTTTCAGGAATTGCGCGCTGGTTTCGTTTTCCATCGGCACCATTTTCCAATGGTGTTCGTACACGCGGCAAAGCGAGGAGTAGGAATTGAGGATCACATCCGTGAATCCTTCGAGCAGGCTGATCTCGATTTCCGTGAACGGGCGATCCTCCTTCCCTGCAAAAGCTTTTGCGCCGAGAAGACGCGACACCACATTCATGCAAAGTTTCGGCGAAACCTCGAGAAGCGCGATGTTCATCGAAGGTTCGGCGCGGATGAGTTTGATGTGGGTGGGACCTTTCAACGTCTCCGCCATCGCCTTATGCGGGATCGTCTCGAAATTCGTCATCTTCACCACGAAATCAGCGCGGACAAACTGCGAAAGCGCGCTCGTGAGCGTGTTGCCAAAATCCTCATGCTTGTTTTTGACGCGGCGGAGTTTGCCCGCCGAAAGGTGGGCGGAGGCATGGAACTGGTAGGGCTTGACCGTCTTATCGCCGAATTTTTCGCCGCCATCCTTGGAGACGAGCGCGTCGACTTCGGCCTGGCTTAAAGCCTGTTCCTTTTCCTTGTTTTCCGGTTCAGCCATAGGGATGTGGGGTGGAGAAAATGGTTCAATCCCTAGGAAAGCACGACAGGTGCCAACCCCTACCCATCCCTCTTTTCCCTCCGCCGACCCCTCTTTTCCTCAAGAAATTGGCAACTTTTGCCTAGAAATGGCAAATTTACTTTTTGAGGGGGGTAAAAAGAATCAGGTCAACAGCATTGGAGCCTGAAATCGTTCCCTTAAGCGGATTTCGACCTTCCAATACCTCTTTTCCATCAGGCACACCATCCCCATCCGTATCGACTTTTGTGGGATCCGTCCCCAATTGATATTCCTGAAGATTTGTCAGTCCATCCCCATCAAAATCGCCTGCAGCTGTCTGGTTCAAATTGCCAAAATATTGAAGCTCCCATGCGTCAGGAAGCCCATCGCCATCCGAGTCAGCTGAAGCAATCAGCCGGTTTTTCAAATAGCCCTCCACATTTTGACGTTCTGTCACGTTGAGCGCACGATCATAAACCAGCATCTCGGCAACTAATGCGTTGGCGCGAGTGTTATCCCAACCTCCAATGAACAAAGGAGCAGCTGTCGCGATCACTGGAACAGAGGTGGGCGCCGCCTTGCTCTGCCCATCCAGTTTTCCATCCACATAAATACGAGTGCCATTGGTTACACCATTCTCCCGCACCACACTCAAAACACGCAATGGTGTGCTTTCATTCCATATATTCGTGCCACGCGCATCAGCATTGGCGCCCGTCGCATCCGCCACAACAGCGTTATTTCCGTTCGAACAAATGCATTGAAAATAGTTTCCACTCTCAGTGAAAGAAGTTGAGCGGTTGAGCAAGGTGTGTACTCCCTTGGCATTTCCATTTTTCTTCCAAGTGATGAAATAGGTGTAGTTGCTGCTTCCCCACGGAATCGAGGACGTGGAGAGATAATCGTTGGTGCCATCAAAACGGACAACCTGCTTTCCCCCCAACGAAAGCACAGAAGGTTGATTCGTCACAACCGTTTGAAATGCAGGATTACCAAGGCCTGTCTGATTTTCCCACGAAGCGAGCAGTCCGCTTGAATTGGTGCTCACACCACGATCGGCGGCCAGCCATAGTTTAAGACCATTGACGCTTGGAAAAAGAGCTCCTGCCGGCTCGACGTAAAACGTGGAGGATGTAAGAGGAGAGTCATTGTATCCACCAAGGAAAGCCTTTGCCTTGACGGTCGTGGTGGACGCGAAGTGAAGCGAGTTGCTGTAAAGATTTGAAACCTGGGTGGGCGTCGACCCATTTAGGGTATAATGAATTTCTGCTCCCGGCATGCTGTTCGCCAGCGTGACTGTTACCTGGCCCTGAAAGGTGCCGCCAAGAGGCGTCATGATGACGGCAGGCAGAGTTGGCGCGGGAAAACCATAGCGATTTCGTAGATATGCCTCAATAAACTGGCGTTCGTTCAATGAAAGGCAACGGTCATAAACAAGAAGCTCCGCAATGGAAGCTCGGGCGTGATCGGGTCCCCATCCTCCGAGAAAATATTGGTAACCTGTCGCCCCGATCCGGTTGGTGACGCCCACATTGCTTTGTCCCTCCAATAGGCCGTTGACGTAAATTTTTGTGCCTTGGGCAAGCAGATCCTGACGCGTCACCGTGACGTAACTGAAAGGATCGCTGTTGGCAAAAAGCGTGGAACTGGCAACATTTGCCCGGCTATCCGCATGCTGCGCTTGAAAGGGCATGGCCTTGTTGGAACAGACCATCGAAAGGCCCGCTCCGCCATTGATCGATGTGGCTCGCGTAAAAATACGATGGGCGTCGTCCGCATTGCCTTCTTTTTTCCAGACGATAAAAAACGAGTAATCATTACTGCTCCATGCGGGAGAATTCGCCTGCAACACGTCATCGGCGTCGAACTTCACAACCGGCTTGCCATTAATGGCATTGGCAATGAACTTAGCCTGACTGGAAGTGGCCATGGCGGCGTTGTTCATTCCTGGTGAAAGATCGTTCCATAAGGTAACGTGCCCATTTTTATTTGTAACTGGCCCAAGCGATGCTTTGAGCCACCATTTCAGTCCACTAGTCACCGTCATCGCGTCATTCACAAGGGGATGAGGATCAAGAGCATCGTTGATTCCATCGTCGTCGGTATCGGCCTTTAATGGATTTGTGCCTCGGAGATATTCTTCGAGGTTGGAAAGTCCGTCACCATCCGGATCGGAATAGGTGATGGGAAGATTCAAGATGTCACTGGCATTCAATGCCACATCGTAAAGTCGTACTTCATCGAGTACAAAACGCGGATTCGTCACACCTCCCCAAACAAAGGACTGAACGGCAGAAGGATTCCAATTCGTAATAGTCTTGGAACTTTCAAGTGCGCCATCGACGTAAAGCGAAACCTGCGAATTATTGCGTGTAAATGCCGCGGCAATGTGATGCCAGCGGCTATCGTTGATGTTGATGTTTGTTCCACGAACTGTCTGGGTGATGCTTGGAGCATCAAAAAGGATCTGCGCCAGACCATTGGTGTGGACGCCCAACCGCCAGCCTCTGCCTGCACTATCCTTCCATTGGACAATGGAAGTGGATTGGACGGTGTTGCTGCCCTGGATCCAGACGGAAATGGTGAATGCCTTCGGAGTGGAGAGAACGGATTTGGTTTTGAAATTAACGGTGCGATTGCTTGCGAAAACAACGCCGTTGCTGAAGAGAGCCGGAACGAAAGGATAAGCAGTAAAGTTGCTGAAAGTCCCATTCAAAGCATTTGAAGTACGGTCTGAAACATTGGTGGATGTCGTTTTATCAAGCTGCCACCAACCCACCATACTTTCTCGCATATAGCCGTTCGTCGAAAAACCATAGGCAGCCTGCCATTCATCAGGCAAACCATCAACATCAAAATCAATTGCCCAACCGATTCGCAGGAAGCTTGTCAAAAAAATTGCCATTGAAAGGCAAAGTCTTCGTTTCATTAAGCCGATCACACTCTTCGATAGATGGCTTTTATATAAAACGAGATTCATACCAATACTGTTGTAATTACAACTTTTTCCAATCGTCATTAAAAAACGCGCCGCTGTAGATGGCAGTTACATGTTCTTGCGCATCAAAGACAACAGCCAGACCTGAAAAGTGAAGCACCGGATTGACTTGAAGTTCTCGATCAATTCCATAAATTTGAGCCTTCCCCCCACTCTTCGTGGAAACTACGCGCAATGGAATACCATAGAGTGCTTCGATTTGCCCATTAGTCATTCCCAGTTCCGCCAAACAACCATTATATTTTTGAAATAAATCATTATTCATTTGATAATCTCGCTTAAGACGGGATGACATTTTATCGAAATAGCGTGTTAAAACAAAAGCGGGCATAACACGGTTCACACCTTTGATGCGATTTACTCGTAAATCTGCGAGATAAGTTTGGATTTGATCGCGTGTTATTTCAGAACTTTTAATTGTTTTATTTATATAACTAGTGTCCTCAACATCCCAAGATTTAATGCGCGACGCTGGCGTGCCCTGTACCAAATATGTTTCTATTTCTGCTCGAGGCAATTCAATTATCTTAATAAGTATTTTACTGGAAAACAAAAGACTGAGATAAACAGCGTCATCAATAGACGGACCCACCGATATAAGGCAGCTAATTAACGTATAACTATTATTAGCACATAAAACTGTAAATTCGTGTTGAGCCGCTCTACCCAAGATGGCTTTAGTTCTTTCTAAAGAAAACCCCTTATCAATTGCTAAAAATGTTTTTTCCGAAACTAGCAGTTTTTGTGCAATAGAGTTGATGTCTTCGAATTGGCCTGTGTTGTTTGAGCAACCAGAAAATAAGGCCAACAAGAAAACAGCAATTTTAGAGAGTGCTTTCAATTTTTGAATCTTTTGCATTAGTCACTACAACAACATTTTTGAGCCGCTTTCAGATTTGCAAAATCACCGCCTCGTCCAATCGTAATGTAACGATGTTGTTTTCTGCAATAATACATGGGCCCACTCGGATCCACGTCCTGCACGCAATTTTGAAGACAAGTTAAGACATCCAGGTTACATCGGTCGCACGCATTGTACGAAACTGGTATGCCTGATGCCTCAAGCTCCATTTTTAGGTATGTCGTAGCAAAAGACCACGCGGTGCAATTATTTGCGTCGTAACATTGATCATGTTTGGCACAGCATCGTAAAGCACATGGAGTTTGAAATATTGCTACACCCCCTACAACATCACATGCAGGGCAATCTAACCCCAGGAGATCATAGTGAATTATGGGATCATTTAACGCAAAAACATAGGTGAGTTCTCCTGGAATAATACCCGTATTGTTCGAACCAATGAGTGGTATCGGAAAGGCTTCACCAACACGGGCTTGAAGAATAAAACTCTTTTGAAGAAGCTGTATTGAATTTCCGGAGCGCCTTGTTTTACAACCAAATGGCATGCCGCAAGCTCTTGCCTCTTGTTTCACGCTCTGCCTTTCCAGTTCGAATCCAAGTTCGCCTAATAAATCTCGGTTTATCCAACGTCCAATCGTAGGATTGTAAAAACGATATCCATAATAAAGCAGGTCGGTTTCTGCATCTGTATATTTTGTGGAAAACTTGAAAGGGTTTAATATCCCTCCTGGATTATCATCCCGAATGAGCTCGCCAAAAGGACTGTATTCATACCGCGCAACGATTTTCCCACTTACTGTATCCATCAGGGCTGTTACATTCCCATTTCCATCATAGGCGTAAGCTTCCATAAAACTCGGATCTGACTGGGAGATGGAACAAAATAATAGTCCGCCAATACCACCTGCGGCATTCGTGGAATTGCTTAAATCTAACCCCCATACATAGCTTGATTTAAGTGTGCTTGATGAAAGCTCTGCCACACAATTCCAGGCATCAAAAACGAAAAGGGTCGAATCGCGAAGCTCGAACGTAGATAAGTTTGGATTCCATTCAAAAACTTTTTTCTGAATACGACGACCTTTACTGTCGTAGTTAAATTCGAGACGTTGTTTTGTTAGAGATGGAACAAGATTATCCAGGGTTTGCATTGAGACGAGACGGTTTTCTCCATCCCAACCATACATCCAACGTCCGTCCCTCAATAAATTTCCGTCGTCGTCGTAAGTAAATTGCTCGGGATCTTTCGGTACAAAGACATGTCCATTTTGCTGCATCACGCCATCTTCGCCATTGGGGCCCGTGTTGCCTTTTGCACCCACCACTTGAACCGGCTGATTCACACTCGAAGTGGAATTTGTAACACTGAGTTGTTTATAAAAATAATCTCCCTTTCGAGTCACAGGCTGATCGTTCACAGTCACCGTAGCATCAGGCTTGGCGGTGCCCATCACGTCTACGGCGCCAGGGACCGTTCTCTGTGTGTATTGATTGAGTGAGTTGGCCGTATAGGTCGCGTTTTGAGAATTGACGATGGCACTTGTCCGGTTCCCGATGTTGTCGAAATTGTATCCGAACTGTTGCCCCGGCACATTCGTGCCATCAGAAACGCGTTTAACCCCTGAAATCACTTGCCCAAGATTGTCGTAGCCGTAATCCCAATGACTGCTGTCCGCCAGGTCCACGCGCGTCCGTTGATTAGCCTGATTGTACTGATACGAGAACGAATTGATGATCGAAGATTGGGCGTCGAGCGAAGAAATTGAGGTGAGGCGATTTAAAATGTCGTACGTTTTTTTCGTCGTCATTACCATGTTGCCATTGTTCCGGAACGTGATGGTATCAATCAAAGAAGAGTTGGAGGCATAAGCGTAAAAGGCGCTTCGTGAACCATCACTCACCGACGAAAGACGGGAAGCCGAATCATAGCCATACGAGGTTGAGGTCAGTGGCTGGGCATTGAGCGAAGAAGCAAGCGTCGAGGGACGCAAGAGAGTGTCATAAGTGTGAGAAACCGTCACTCCATCAAGCGAATCGCCATGATGAGTTTCCGTGAGCAGCTCACCCGCATCATTATAGACATAGCTGAGGTTCGATCCAGTGATCTGACGGCCGCGTCGATCATACGTCATCGTTATCGATGGGGTGTTGTCATTGTAGGCCGTTAAATCCAATTCACCTGCATTGTTATAATGATAGGTCGTTGTAATGCCTCTGGCCCATTTTCGAGTGAGCAGGCGGCTGCCCGGTGTATATGTATAGCTTGGTCCCTTTCCATCGTCATAGAGCTTGGAAGTCAAAAGGCCCGCCACATCATAGTTCCATGTCGTGGTTCCCGTACCCGCATGCATCATTTTAAGTCGTCCCTGTGCATCATAGACGTAGTTGGCCGGATAGGTGCGGGCTCCAGAAGTATCCGCGAGCTCTCCAGTCAAAACATAGTGATTGGTCACCACACCTCCGTCCGGCATGGTCACTGTTTGTTTTCTTCCCATGCTGTCATAGGTAAAAGTCGTGATTTGTGAATCCGTTTGGATGGAATAAACCTGGTCATTATCCAAATATTGATACGAGGTGACCAATCCGCGGGCGTCCGTGCTGCTTTGGAGACGCCCGTGCGCATCATAAGTTTGGCCCATGGAAGACAGGGTGGTGGAACCAGATTTTTGGACTGAAGAAACTAGCCGATCATTGGAATAAATTTGTGTCGTAACCGTTCCATCCGGCACGGTGACGATGATCGTTCGTCCACCCTGCCCATCGTATTGTGTTTCGGTATGCGTGGTCTGGCCATAAGCCGTGCTCCAGCTTTGGAGACCATCGACGCTTTGATCCACGACAGAGGCGACCAGAGGGCTGTCGGCTCCATCAGTCGTCCATACCAACGTCGTGGCACGTCGGGCCGTAACACCATGCGCTGAAACTATCTGAATCGATGTTTTCGAAATACGATCGGTTCCACTGAAATCGATCGTCCCATTGCGATCCATATCCATTGCCGAGACTTCCTGTTCGCCGCGCGGATTGTAGTTCAAGAGAGTCGTGACACCATCTGGATCCACTTGTTTGACGAGCTGACCGAGATTGTTGAAAAACGATTGAGCAATCGCACCATTGGAAGAAACGGTTTTATAAGAACGACCCAGGAAATCGGTGTATGTCTTGGACCATTCACTTTCCGATCCACCATCTCCCACACGAATTTGTTTTGCGAACAATCCATCACCCTCAACGCCATATTCAAATTTCAAAGGATGAACTCCCGTCCCATTTATGGACAGAAGCGCTCCGTCTCTTGAAAAGAGTTTAATGCTGGTGCCGCTATTCGGAAAGGTCGTGGTTTTTAGCAGATGTCCGTTGAAATCGAGGTTTTCACTGAAAAGAGTCGTATGTTGGAGGGCGTCTGTTGCCGACGTCTGTCGACCGGCAACATCATAAGTCAAAGTACTAAGGTGAATCTCAGTGTTGTCCGTACCTTTGCGAATCGTGCTTAGAATTCGTCCTTCGGCATCGTACGTATTGAGCATCGTGATTCCTGCGCGTGTCTTGGAAATCACACGATGTAAATCATCGTAAAGATAGGAAGTGGTGACGCCTTCCCGATCCGTTTGAGATTCAAGGCCACAACAATTATACACCCTCGTTTCTGAAGTTCCGTCCGAATAATCAATATGTGTAGGTCGGCCAAATGAATCGAAAGAGGTCGCTTGAGTGAATGAAACGAGCAATCCCGAGCTGATGTCGGTCACTGTTTCGGAAATGAGATTTCCACCAGGATCTGTTGTGCGTACTGTTTGCGTTCCATCGATGACCACATCTCCGTTGGGCGACGGTTGACCCGACAGAATCGTTGCAGTGATTTGATTGCCCGATTGAGAATAGGTATAAAGTTCCAGGGTGCGATCTGGTTTTTCAATACGTGCAACGCGCTCCGCAGTGAGGGCCGGCCCATTTTTTGCATTGAGTATTTTGGTCGTTCGCAGATTAGCAGCATCGCCATAAGTTGAATTGACGTTGGCTGCGCGTTCGGTGATTTCCACATCATTGCCACCCGCATCTTGAAAATAAGCGTGCCAAGTACGGCCGACCACCGTTCCTTCCACACTTTCGGTCGTCATCCGAGGACGTCCATCATATTGGGTTTGTCCGTCAAGAACCGGAAGAACGTCGCGCGAATCAACCGGCGTATAACTGTAGGCTCGCAAGCGCGCATTGCTATCTGATGCATCCGCAAGCGAAACATCCTTCCAGGAACTAATAACTTTGGTTAACTGTCCCTGATCATCATAATCATAAGTTTCCCAGGATCCATCGGCATTGCTGATGGACTGCAATTGGGCGAAGCGTCCGGGAAAAGCCGCATCGGTATACCATGTATTTGTAGAGGTCAGAGCTGCTCCGTCCGGGTCCAAAACCTCTTTGACGATCCCGTAGCCCCAAGGAAACAAATGCAACGTAGTGGACTTTTTAGACGCCGTATGTCCCTGACCATCCTTCACCTCGCGTGTTTCGACACGATCTCCATTGGAATCTGCGGTGACCGCCATGCTTTCTGAGCGAAGCCCATTCCCTTTGGTAAGCGTCCATCCTAGAGCTTGCGCATTCCAAACGAAATCAGAAACATTGTTGTTTCCCTGAATCGTCTGCGTGATTCGAACTCTTTGGTATTGATTGGCTAATTGATCGGGATCTTCGACGGTCCAAACCACGTTTGGAGTTCCGGTAGGTTGATAAAATCCACCTTGTTTGTCTCCTGCATTCGCAACCGGATATGAGCGGATTTCATACTTGTACGGACTAATCGTGACAATGTCCGTCAAAGCATCGGAGGATTTAATTTGACGGAGAACTCCGGAATCCCGAAACACTTCGACATCTTGCGTTTGAACGCTGTAATCCAACCCCGCAGGCGCATAAAGAATGCTTCCAGGAAATGATTGGTTCAAAACAAGAGTACCGGCAGAACGTCCATTTAAAGAGGATCCGACGTTGACTCTTAGTTCCACGCTCCCGTTTGAGGTGCCTCCGGATCCGGCCCCTACATCTCCGTTGCAGCTTGTGCAATCGCCACAATTGATATGTAGAAGGGTAGTAGAATAGCCACATGCACCTTGGACTTTAACGACGACTGTTCCAATTTCTCGTCCTGCCCGAATAAGACCTGTATTAGGGTTAATCCAACAACCCAATGTGCCCTTTCCGTTGAGTCCTTCCAACTTCCACTTAACCGACTGCCCATTAGAAGTCGTCGCATGTGCCTGAGTCGTGGACTCCCCATCCGGGGGAAGAGTGTTCCTATCCAGGGAGATGGAAGAAACGGAATTATTTGAATTATATGTCGTCAGCTCCCAACTCCATTGGAAAGCCCCCGCAGGAGCAAATTCTCGTGGATAATAGCCGGTTTGAGTGACTCCGGGAGGAAGGATTTCGGCGAAGTAACTGATCGAATCCGATCCATTCAGTTTCACTTCACTTGTCCAAGTTACCAAATGATAATCTGCCAAATTATACACCCCCTGAAGAATTACGTAATATTCCCGCTCGTGTGGAACTCCTGCAATAAAGCTGATGGTATGACATGGAACCACCAAGCTCTGACTTCTCGCGGAGACTGCAAAAATGACCAAGATCATTAGCAGAACGGTTCGAACAGCAATAATTTTGGCGAAGTTCATCTTAATGAGCCAAGAGTCTCAAAGATGAACAGGATGTTTTAAAAGTCAATAACTAAAGTGGGTGAACAGCCAGCCAACCTCAATACGTGTACGAGACAGGAATGGTCAGTAGCCGGCAAAAAGGCAGGCGGAATCCCACGCAGGCCCTACCACGACCACCAGACGGTGGGACTGGTCACTGGGGCAAATAGAGCGGGGTTCGTCATTGTTGGCGGCATTTCCAGCTCGCCGTAAAAAGGTCCAATGAAAGGTCCTGCCCTCCAGCCCGCGTGGCCATCCACATAAAGAATATTGCTTCCGGCCCGTCCGTGAGCCGCCCCATTGTTGGCGTAACCGGGGGCTTCCTGTGTGCTCGCATCGGATTTGTAGAAGGCGGCGGTTTCAAGTTCGACATAAGCCGTTGTCCCACCAAAAAAAAGCGGATCCACGCTGAAGCTGGTGTAAACGCTGGACTGGGCGTAATTCGGTCTTTCAAAAAATAAAATGTTCGCGGGATTCGATGTCATCTTCAACCAGGCGCAATAGCCATACGACACGCTCGAAACTCCAAGAGAGTTCCATGGCTGGATGATATTGCTGGCAGCAGGAGGAAATCCGCTCCATGTCGGATCGTGCGGATTGTTCAAGAGGACACTCGGGCAATAAAGACAGTCGGTCGCGAGCAGATAGGATTTCAAACCGAAGAGATAATGCGTGCGACTGCCGGGGTATTGTGGAGATGCAGTCATGGAGCCGCCCAACCAATCCGGCGTGTTTGACCAGAACCAGCCATTGTTTTCACTCGCGTAAACATTATCTGCTACGCCGATCTGATGAAGGTTGCTCATGCACTTCGCCCTTCGGGCGCGCTCGCGAGCGGCAGCCAGGGAAGGAGCCAAAAGCGCCATTAGGAGGGAAACGATGGCGACGACCACGAGCAGTTCGATCAGAGTGAAACCCCCACGTTGACGTCGAAACTGGTCCACCTCCCCGAATGTAATGCGAGGGAGCGAGCGAGGCAAATCGAATGAAGGATGCATCCCAGTATGATGGCGATGGATGCAACCGGCGGTTTACGCGACCATGTCGGACTTGCCTCCGCCGGAGGTGTCGATTTCCCCCTGGCTCTCGAGTTTGCGCATGGCTTCGATGATGCGTTCCTGCGCGCCCTCGATGTCCTTGAGGCGGACAGGGCCCATGAATTTGATTTCGTCCTTGATGCCTTCGGCGGCGCGCTTCGGCAAGGCCGCGAAAATCTGGTTCTGCAATCCTTCGCTCGCCGTCTTCATCGCCAGAGCGAGGTCCTTGCTCTCGACTTCGCGCAGCACCTTCTGGAGCGACATGGTGTCGAGTTTCTTGAGGTCTTCGAAGGTGAAGAGAATCTTCTTCAACAGGCTCGTCAGCTCGGGGTCCTTTTGCTCGAGGGCGGAGAGGAGCTCGCGGCTGATTTCGTTGTCCATGTTCTTGATCACGTTGCCGATGGATTGAAGGCCGCCCGATTTGACCGCCGGCGCGCGCGAGGTGTTCACGCGGCTCTTGATGGCCGTGAGAACCTTGTTCAACACCTCGGAGGGAATGGGCTCCATGGTGGCAATGCGCGCCACGATTTCGGAGCGCACTTCCGCCGGAAAAAGGCCGAGGATCTGTCCGCATTTGACGGCTTCCACATAGGAAAGCACGAACGCGGCCGTCTGGGTGTCCTCCGCCTTGAGAAGATTGTAAAGCTGGCCGGAATCCATCTCGTCGAGAAGCGTGGCATCGACGGACGAGGCCTTGGCCGGCGCGATGTTTTGCAGAAATTCACTCGCCTGATAAAGGCCGACGGATTTTTCGAGCACCTGCTTGGTGAGCTGGGAACCGCCCGATACCGAGGTGGCGGCGCGCACGGCGAGATCGGAAAATTCCGAAAGCACATCCTGCTGCATTTTGAAATCGATGATGCCCAGCTTCGCCATTTCGGAGCTGATCTCCTTGATCTCGAAATTGTCGAAGGTCTTCAGGATTTCCGACGCGAGATCGGGCCCGACCATGATGAGAAACATGGCCAGCTTTTTCAACTTGCTGCCGCGGTCTTGCGCGGGTGCGGCTTCCTTCTTCTCCGGTTCGGCTGCTGCGGGTGCGGGGGTCGCGCTCATTGGGCCATCCATTGTTTGATCGTTTGAATCAGCCGCAGAAGGTTTTGTTGAACAAACACCTTCATGTCGTGCACCGAAAGCGCCTGCTTTTTCACCATCGGCGATTCCTCCTGCCGCCACTCCACCTCCGCCTGGGCGCGCTCCGGATCGAAGCGGCGCGAATGGCGGGGTTTCAAGGCGTGCGGCGGCGCCGGAAGACGATGGGAATCTCCCATGGGAGAAAGGCTCTTCTCAGCCAGATTCCGAAAGCGATGGTGCGGGCGCATATAGGTCTAGGCATTTCAAAGCAGTTTCAATGCCAGCGGTTCGTCCCCTTCCCCTTCGAGGGGTTTTTTGATTCTTTTTCCCTTCATGCTAAGTTATCGGCAAAAATTGCCGTTACGTTATGAAGATGGCCTCATGAAAACGAACAACGAACTTTTCGCCAAATACCAAGCCTGGTTCGAAATCACCCTGTTCGAACATCACGCGATCAAGGAGCGCCGCTGGAAGGACTTGAATCTTCATGAGGCGCAGAAACAGGCCATCGTCGGCGAAGTGCAGAAATTGGAATCCAACCTTTCCGCGAAGGAAACCGCGGAGGATTTGCGGCTCATCATCCATCAGCTCGCCGATCTCGAGCAATTGAATCAGACGTTGCTCCAGGAACGGATGAAGGAAACGCGGATGCAACTTTCCGATGTGCAGCGCCGCCAGCTCCGGTTGCAACAGCTCCGTCTTCGTTACACGGATCCGCAGTCGCGCCACGTCACGCAGCACGCGTAATCCAAGACGGAATCCGGAGAGATTCTTCGCTTCGCCACCCTGGATAGGGTGGCGAGCTCAGAATGACACCAAGACAGGATAGGCCCTAAGCAAAAAGTTTTGGTAGCGCCTGTCATCCTGAACGCAGTGAAGGATCTCTCTGCGTCTTTTAAGACAAACCAACTTTTATTTGTCGGGCTTGCCCAGCTTGGGAAGCTGGACGACGATCTTCTGGGTGGTCTTGTTGAGGCTGTTGGGCTGCGCTTCCTCGGGCGTCGTTTTCTCCGCCAGAAAATCCTCCAGCATGCTGATCGCCTGCGAGGAGGTGAGGCGGTCGCTCTGTTCAACCAGTTCAAGCCGCTCAGTGTAATTCCGGAAGTCGACGCGCACCTTGGTCTGCGTCATGAGCTGGACGATGATGCCCATGATGTGAGTGTTCGAATAACCAAGGCGGACCAGATAATCGGAAAGTTTTTCGCTCAACGCGATCTCGGCCACGGTCCGGATGGAGCTGAGCAGGCCGTCCTCCACATCCTGGTGCACGATGCGGATGCGAAGTTCGCGCGGATGTTTGGGATAAGGAATTTTCATGAAAATCTGGGCTGCTGGGAAAAATGATTCTGTTATTCTTGCATGAGACGCTGCAAAACTGGAATCACATTCTCAAGCCCAGTTTCCTTGCTGAAATATCCGGACGCACCATTCTGAAGAGCTGTTTTGATCGCGGAATTGTCGTAACCAATGCCGGTCAGGATCACGACAGGCACGTCGGCGTAGGCAGCCTTGAACTTCGTCAGAAACGTCAGTCCGTTTTCCTGTCCGAGATAAATATCGAGCAGCATGGCGTCCACCTTCTTCTTCTTCACCTCCGCCATTGCGTCCTTGGAATTGCGCACTCCAATGGTTTCATAACCGGCATCGTCGAGGAGGCTTGTGGCCAGATCGATCACCGTTTTTTCATCGTCGACCACCAAAACGCGTTTTTTTTCCTTCGAGGGGCTCATGTTATTTTCGGATGGGGAAAACCAGGGAAAGCGTTTCGCGGTTGCCGGGCGTGTCCGCAACCTTCACCTCGCCGCGGAAAAGGCGCATCATCGACCGCGCCAGAGAGAAATAGTAATGCGTGCGCAACCGGATGTCGGCAGGGCTCTTCGCGCCCTTCGGAAAGTTCCAGGGCTGAAAATCACGGGCATCAAACTTCAATTCCAGGCGCTCGCTTTCGATCCCGACGCGCGCGGCATCCTCGTCCACGATGCGCTGGGTGGAAATGGCAAGGGTCGGCTTCGGTCCGGCCACCGACTGCGCTAATTGACGGCAGGGCTCCGACATCAAATCCAGAAGCATCATCGACATGAGCGTTGTATCGGCCTGAATTTTGATTTCTTGATTCAGATCGAGCTGCAACGCGATGGGCGCGGCCGCGTTTACCTCCAAATGGGACGCGATTTGTCGGACGAGCGTCCCCAGCGACAGGTCCTTCAACTGCATGTTGCGCTTCTGATACGACTCCTGAAGGTTTCCAAGCAACAGGGAGGCGCGATTCACCGCGGCATCGAGATCATCGAGTATGGAAACGCCGTTCCCCGAGACCTGCTCGCGCAGAAGGGCCGCGTTGCCCATGATGCTCATCAGGACGCCCGCAAGCTCATGCGCCACGCCTGTTCCCACAACGCCCACCGTGAACCATGAGCGATATTGGCTCATCAACTCGTGCAAACGGAGGCCATCCTGCAAATCTCCCATGGAGGACTGGACTGGCGGCGTCTTTGCGGCGGATGTTTGGATGGAACCGGAACTCATTCAAACGCCCGTCTCCGCCCGAAGAGGAAGAAGAGCGTTCTCTCTATATGCACCCGCATGCCTCGAAAGACAAGTCTCCTTCCCCTGATTACCCCAATAGGATACTCTTCCCAAATGATCGCTTCCGGCCAAAAAGCCCCTCCTTTTTCAACCATGGACCAGAACGGCGATACCGTCACTCTCGTCTCTCTCATCGGACGCCGTGTGGTCCTCTATTTCTACCCCAAGGATGACACGCCGGGCTGCACGAAGGAAGCATGCGGATTTCGCGATGCCTGGGACGACTTGAAGAAAACCGGCACCATCCTGCTCGGCGTCAGTCCGGACTCCACCGCCTCGCATCAAAAATTCGCCTCCAAATACAAACTTCCCTTCCAGTTGCTCGAAGATCCCGACCACGCGCTCGCCGAAAAATATGGCGTATGGGGTAAAAAGAAATTCATGGGCCGCACCTATACGGGCGTCCATCGCACGACGTTTCTCATCGACGCAAAAGGGCGCATCGCCAATGTGTGGGAAAAAGTGAAACCCGAACTTCACGCACAGGAAATTCTCGAAGCGCTCCGCCAGCCATGAAGCGCATCAAGGTCAAGGTCGTGCCGCGCGCATCGCGCAATGAAGTCGTCGGCATGCACGGCGATTGTCTGAAAGTAAAACTCTGCGCCCCGCCGGTGGACGGCGCCGCCAATCAGGCACTCGTGGAAATTCTCGCGGAACATTTCCAAGTGAAGGCCTCATCCATCCGTATTCTTTCGGGCGAAACTTCCCGCATCAAACTCATCGCTCTCGAGTAGAGACGTCCGTTTTTAGTCTTTAGTTCCCGGCGTGGCATGATATTTTTGAGTTTTCGCGCGCCCGTAGCTCAACTGGATAGAGCGTCAGCCTCCGGAGCTGAAGGTTGCCTGTTCGAACCAGGCCGGGCGCAATCTTAAGTTTTCGGTTCTCAGTTTTCAGTCTTCCGTTGAAAACAAAGTTCCGAAAACTGAAAACCGATGACTGAGAACTCTCGTATTCTTCTTCTAGGCTGCGGCTACGTCGGCAGCGTGTTCGCCCAAAACCTCGCGCGCGCCGGACATCGCGTCACCGCCGTCGTCCACACCCAGGAATCCGCCGCGCATCTCACCACTTTTCCCCTCGATTGCCGCGTCGCCGATGTTACCACGCCGGAGGGTGCCCGCGCCGCCGTCCATGGCAAATGGAATGCCATCGTCTTCACGCTCTCGTCGCGCGGCGGCGACTACCGAAAAACCTACGTTGAGGGAATGCATCACGTACTCGACGCCGTGAAGTCTTCACCTCCCTCACAAATCCTCTACACCAGCAGCACCTCCGTCTACGCGCAAACATCCGGCGAATGGGTGACGGAAAACGATCCGGCGGAACCGCCGCATGAAAAAGGACGTCTTCTCGTCGAGGCGGAAAACACACTCCGCGCCAGCGGCATCCCTTCCACCATCCTCCGTCTCACGGGCATTTACGGACCCACGCGCCACGCATTGCTCGATCAACTCCGCACCGGCGCCTCCGTCCTTCCGGGAAACGATTCCGTCTGGATCAACCAGATCCATCGCGACGATGCAGCTGCAGCCCTCCATTTTCTTCTCGAACAGCCCCCGCACAAAGGAGCGCGCGTCTTCAACGTCACGGACAACGAACCCGTCCTGCGAAAGGATTTCGTCACCTGGCTGTGCGAAAAACTAAAACGCGAACCGCCGCGGTTCGACCCGGAAATGAAGTCCTCGCATCGCGGCCGTGATTCACAACCCAGCCGGCGCATTTCCAACGCCGCGTTGCGCCAGCTCGGGTGGACTCCGCGTTACGCGAACTTCCGCGAAGGCTATCAGGCCCTTCTATGACGGAAGAGGGCTGTCCCGCAGTTCCTTTTCGATTTCCTCGACTGTCGGCAGGCTGCCCTTCAAATTCTTCGGCAGCGATTCCACGAGGCGCGTCTGCCATTGCGCGACGCCGATCGGTTTCTTCAAATCGCGCAGCGCGTATTCGACGGTGACGTGATCGCGCTCCTTGCAGAGCAAAAGGCCCAATGAAGGTTTGTCGTCGGCATGGCGCAATTGATCATCCACCGCCGAAAGATAGAAGTTCATCTTCCCCGCGAATTCCGGCTCAAACGATTTCATCTTCAGATCGATCACCACATAGGAACGCAGGCGCAGATGGTAGAAAAGAAGATCGAGATAATAATCCTGCCCGCCGATTTCCAGATGGTGCTGGCGTCCGACAAACGCGAAGCCGACGCCCAGTTCGAGCAGGAATTTCTGAACGTGATCGAGCAGGCCCTGTTCGAGGTCGCGCTCGCGCGCGTCGCTGCGCAGCATGAGAAAATCGAAATTGTAGGGATCCTTCAGTGTTTGTTCCGCGAGGTCCGATTGCGGCGGAGGCAGCGTGCGCTTGAAATTCGTCACCGCCTTCCCCTCGCGCTTGTGAAGGCCGCTCTCGATCTGATGCGTGAGCACCGCGCGCGACCATCCATGCTCGACCGCTTTGTGCGCATACCAAAGACGCTCCAGCGGATCTTTGATTTTCTGAAAGAGGAGGATATTTTGGCCCCACGGCAGGGACGTGATGACGGCGGGCAGCCCTCCCGTTTTGGATTCTCCAACAGGCCGTTGGAGAATCGCCGGCGATTCTCGCACAGGCTGTGAGAGTTTTGAGTGGGAAGATTCTCGCACAGCTTGTGCGAGTTTTTCCGTGCCGTCCGCATACGCGAGGAAGAAGGCACGCATGCGCCAGATATTGGCGCCCGACAAGCCCTTCATGTCCGGAAAAGATCGCGCCAGGTCGTCCGCCAGTCGTTCCACGACCGCCGATCCGTAGCCTTTTTTCTCCTGAGCCTCCACCACGATCCGGCCGATGTCCCAATAAAGCAAAATCAGCTCGCGATTGACGGAAACCGCCGCGCGAAGCTGGGCGGATTGGACGCGCGTCTTGAGATCGGCAAGAAGCGTGGCGTATCCCTCGGGGAGCACGCTTGAAAGTCGCCCGCCGCGGCGGGTGGTTTTTGACAGAGACGCCTTGGAAGTCATTTCCAAAGCCTAACAGCCGTTTTGTTTACATCAAGCCTTCGGCCTCGAGCTGGTCGAGCCGGCGGTCGTTGTTGTCGTCGATGATTTCAATACAACCGGGAAGATCGGTGAGCACATCGCGGCAAAGCAGCGCGCCGTTTCCCAACGCGAGGCCGCTCGTCTCGATCACGTAACTGCTTTCGCTCAGATAGACCCAGGAAAATTGTTCGCCGGCGAGGATGCGGAATTGCAGATTATCCTCCCAGACCACGTCGTCAATGGTACGGACGGATTGGGTCAGCACCTGACCGCCCTGCCCGATGGTTTGCTCGACGCTCCCGAAATGGGCGAGCCAGAATTCGACGATTTCGACGATGTTCTCCGGACCGAGAGGTTCCTTAAAACGACCGACGAAACCTTTGCGCTCGATGTTCACGGCTCAACTTCGCCCATCCGCTCCGGCTTGCAACCGGCGCGACTACCTGAGAAGCAGGACCTGGCGGGCGCGTTTGATTTCGCGGGCCAGACGGCGTTGGAAGTGCGTGGGAAGGCCGGTGTAATAACGGCTCAGAATCTTGCCGTTTTCCGTGATGAATTTTTTCAACACTTCGACGTTGCGGAAATTCAGGTCTTCAAAGCTGATGTTGGGGCGGCGGCGGGCGGAAGCCGACAGCATCTTCTTGCGTTTGGAAAATTTGATTTTCTTGCTCATATCAGATCACTCCTGCTTCCACCAGGGACTTGTAGAGGCCGCGCTTCTTCGCCGTGCGGAGACCGTTCGCGGAAATGCGAAGGCGCACAAAACGCTTCAGTTCAGGAACATAGAGACGGCGGTCCTGAAGGTTCGGATAAAATTTACGGGCGTTGATGGCGGTCGTTTTGATACCGACACCACCACTCTTCTTGGACAAACCACGGCGGGAAATCGAGTGGCCCGTCAGCGGCTTCTTTTTGGTTAAATCACAGCGGCGCATAAAACTCAGGGGTTAAAAAATGGGAGCTGTACACTTTGCCTAAAAGCCCTGGAGAGCGCAAGGCAAATATCAGGACAAGGCTTCTCTGAAGGCCCGGGTCTTCTTAATAGGGCGTCAAACGCCCCTGGCCCCTGCTCCCTTCCTTTTTAAAAGACGCCTGCTACTATTAAAAGGTGCGTATTCTTGTCGTCGAAGACCAAAAGAAGACCTCCCAGTTCATCCGTAAAGGCCTGGTGGAACATGGCTATGCGGTGGATGTGGTGCAGGATGGGCCGGAAGCCGAGTCCCAGGCCCAAGTCCATGATTACGATCTCATCATTCTGGATGTGATGCTCCCCGGTCAGGATGGCCTCCAGGTCTGCCGCAACCTCCGCCGCATGAAGGTCCATACGCCCATTTTGATCCTCACGGCATTGAGCTCGACCGAGGACAAGGTGAAGGGCCTCGACAGCGGCGCCGACGATTATCTGGGGAAGCCCTTCGAGTTTGCGGAATTGCTGGCGCGCATTCGCGCGCTCGTCCGACGGCATCAAAGCGCGCGGCCGCGCCTTAAAATCGCCGACCTGGAACTCGACACCGCCGCGCGCAAGGCCGTCCGCGGCGGACGCGAAATCACCCTCACCGCCAAGGAATTCGCGCTGCTGGAATATTTGATGCAGAACGCGGGAAAGGTCGTCACGCGCACCGCCATCAGCGAACACGTGTGGGATATCCATTTCGACAATGAAAGCAACGTGATCGACGTCTACATCAACTTCCTCCGCAAAAAAATCGACCAGGGCTTCAAGACCAAGCTGCTCCATACCGTCGTCGGCACGGGCTATGTGCTGAAGGAAGGCTGATGCGCGCGCTTTTTTCCACGCTGCGGTTTCGTATCACCGTGCTCTACATCGCGGTGTTCGGCATCATCCTGCTGACGTTCAGCACAATCCTCTATTGGGTCTATCAGCGCAATCTCGCCGCCGACTTTGATCGTTTCCTCTACAATCGCGGCGTCGGCATCGCGCGCAGCATCGAAATCGACCTTTCGGGACAACTGGCGATCAACCAGACGCTGCTCGCCGAGTCCGGAAAACTTTTTCCGTTCCAGTCGGGAAATGAATACATCGAAATTCGAAATTCGGCGGGAAAATCCATCGCGCACACCACCAATCTCGGAAAAGAATCCCTTCCTTTCACGCCGGACATGCTTCAACGCGCCCATGCGCTCGACTCCACTTTTGCCACCTACAAGTCGTACGAAATTCCCGATTATCTGAAGCAGGGCGATCTGCGCCTGGTCTGCCTGCCGCTTTCCACCCATGGAAACCTTCAGATCATCCTTCAGCTCGGCGTCAGCACGCATGTCTATGACCGCTCGCTGGCGCGTCTGCGCACCACGCTCTTTTTCATCGGCGTGCCGGTGAGCGTCCTGCTGGCGGGCATCGCCGGGTGGTGGCTGGCGGGCCGCGCCTTCCGCCCCATCAATCGCATCATCAATGCCGCGAAACAATTGAGCGCAGAACAATTGGAGGCCCGCCTTCCCGTGCCGCCCGCCGACGACGAACTCCGCCGGCTTTCCGAAACGCTGAATCAAATGCTCGAACGGCTCGAACTCGCGTTCAAAAGCCAGCAACGCTTCGTGGCGGACGCTTCGCATGAATTGAAGACGCCGCTGACGATCCTCCAGGGCGAGCTCGACGTGCTGCGCCAGCAAAGTCGCAGCCCGGAGGAATATCGGGCCTTCCTCGCAAGCGCGTCGGAGGAACTCCATCGGCTCTCGCAAATCATCCAAAACCTCCTGCTCCTCGCGCGCGCCGACACGGGCCGCCCCCTTCGTTCCAAGCAACCCGTCCGCCTCGATGAAGTCCTGCTGGAAGTGGTCGAGCGTCTTCACGGTTTCGCGCAACGCTCGCAGGTGAAGCTCGCGTTCCGCATCGAGGAGAAATCCTCCACCGAACTTTCCGACCAGGCGCTCACCGTGCCGGGCGAGCCCGACCTTCTCGCGAGCCTTTTTTTCAACCTGGTGCACAACGCGATCAAACATTCCGCCGCGGGACAGACGGTCGAAATCACGATCGAAACTCCGCCTGAGGGACCATTGGTCCGGGTGCGCGACCACGGCACGGGCATCCGTCCCGAGGAGCTGCCGCATATCTTCGAGCGCTTTCACCGCGCTGAAAATCCATCGCGGCGCGATGTGAGCGGCACGGGACTGGGACTGGCCATCGCGAAATGGATCGCCGAAGCGCACCAGGCCGGGATTCGCGTGGAGAGCAAACCCGCCGAGGGAAGCTTGTTTGAAGTCGCGTTTCCTGATGGACACCTTGATTCATAAGGCGCCTCCTGTCATTTTTCATTTTTCCATACGGGCCCGAATGAACCCCCTCCACTTGAAGAACCTTGCAAAAATCCTGTCGCTGGCGTGGCTCATCCTTTCGATCAGCGGGATCGCGCAAGCCGCCATCGAAGAGCGTGAAACCACGGATTGGACGAGCTTCGAACAGGAGGGGGAGGGGCTCTCTGAAACCGATGCCCGGAAACTTGAGGAGCAATTACAGGTCGATCCTGAAAATCTCGCGCCCCGGGCAAAACTTCTCGGATATTATTTTTTGAAAATGGCCGATTCCGTCCAGGCGCGCGAAGCGAGGCAGGCGCACTGTCTCTGGATCATTGAAAACCGGCCGGAATCGAACATCGCGAGCGACGCTTACATCGAACTGGATCCTCAACGCGACCGGGGCGCTTATTCCAGGGCGAAAAAATTATGGCTGCAAAACATTCAGGCGCGGAACGGAAATCTCAAAATTCTGAGAAACGCCGCGAAATTTTTCCTTCGAAACGACTCCGCCCTTGCGGAGGACCTTTTAAAGAAGGCGCAAGCCCTCGAGCCCGACAACCCGGATTGGAATGAAAAACTGGGCGAGCTTTACAACCTGGATGACAAGTTTGAAAAATCGCTCGCCCAATATGAAGAGGCGTTGAAAAAAACAGATCGGTCATCTCAGTGGACGCTCCTCGAAGACGCTTCCGCGGTGGCTTTTGAAGCGGGAATGACGGAAACGGCGCAGGTCTATGCCACTGAACTTTTAAAACTGGCCGCAAATGAGCCCCGCAACTGGGATTACGAAAACGCCTTTCATCATGGAAACATCATCCTGGGCCGGGTCGCGCTCAAATCCGGAAATATGGATGAAGCCAGGGAGCGTCTGCTCAAAGCGGGCCGCGTCCGGGGTTCGCCGCAATTGAGTTCCTTCGGTCCGAACATGAGCCTCGCCAAAGATCTGCTGGAAAAAGGAGAAAAGGAAACCGTCCTCAAATATTTCGCGCTCTGCGGCGTTTTTTGGAAAAGCGGGAAGGCCGACCTCGAGACGTGGACAGCCGACGTGAACGACGACAAAATGCCGCGCTTCGGCGCGAACCTGCACTATTGAATAATAGCGCGCTCCACCCCGCCCATTTTGAATTTACCTCCGGGAATCCTTCATGCACAGTCGAAGGATGGCCGCGCCTCGTGAATTAAAAGATTTTGCCCGCAAGTTCCGGGAGTTGATCGAGCCAAAAAAACGTTTTCTCGTCCTCACTCACGTCCGTCCGGATGGCGATGCCTACGGCTGCATGCTCGCCATGGCGCATTCGCTCAAGGAAATGGGCAAGGAGGTTTCCCTCTGGAACGAAGACGGCATCATCGATCGCTATCGGTTCCTCCCAAATTCGGAATGGGTCGCCTCGGGCGAGTTTCCAAAAGGGCCCTTCGACGCGCGCATCGTCGTGGACACGGCCAGTGCCGACCGCGCCGGTCATACTCTGGAAAAAGATCCGAATTCGCCCATCGTCAACATCGATCATCACGCCAGCAATCCGAGCTATGGCGATCTTGCCTACATCGAACCCGCACGCGCGTCGTGTGGAGAAGTCCTCCTCGATCTCTTGAAAGCGGCCGAGATGCCCGTCTCGCGCGATACCGCGGAATGCCTTTTCGTGGCGATCAGCACCGACACCGGTTCCTTTCAATATCCGTCGGTGACCCCTTCCACCTTCCGCGCCGCGGCCGAACTTCTGGAGCACGGTCTCGATCTCGGCGAAATTTCGCGGCAGACTTACGAAAGCAACCCACCGCGCCGTCTTTTGCTTTTGCGCGAAGTGCTGCAGTCCGCGCAGTTCGACGCCGACAGCCGCATCGGCTATTTCTGGATCACCACGGAAAGCTACAAACGCAGCGGCGCCAAACCCGAGGACAGCGAGGGCATGATCGACCATATCCGCGGCGTCCATTCCGTCGTCGTCGCCGTTCTCTTCGAAGAAATTTCGGGCGGCGTCATCCGGATCAGCCTTCGCTCGAAGGACAAACGGATCGACGTCAACGCCGTCGCCAAACAATTCGGAGGAGGAGGCCATGCCGCCGCCGCGGGCGCGCGCATCCGTGGAAGCCATGAAGAAGTTCAGGCGAAAGTCCTGGAGGCAATCCGGGCGAAGCTTCCTGCATCACAGCCCGTCAAAAAATAATCTCACCCCATTTTTATGAAATCCAAAATCACGGTTGTCGGCGCCGGCTTTGTCGGCGCCACCACGGCCCAGCGCCTCGCGGAAAAACATCTTGGCGACATCGTTCTTCACGACGTCGTGCCTGACATGCCAAAGGGCAAGGCGCTCGACATGATGGAATCCGCGTGCATCGAGGGCTTCGATTCGCGCGTCATCGGCACGAATGACCCCGCGGATTACAAGGACTCCGACGTCGTCGTCATCACGAGCGGCATCGCGCGCAAGCCGGGCATGAGCCGCGACGATCTCTTGAAAACCAATGCCGACATCGTGGGCGGCGTGGCGGACAACGTGAAAAAATATGCGCCCAACGCCATCGTCATCGTCGTGTCCAATCCTCTCGACGTCATGACCTGCCTCGCCGGCGCGCGCACGGGCTTTCCGAAAAACCGCGTGATCGGCATGGCCGGCGTGCTCGACAGCGCGCGCTTCCGTTGTTTCATCGCGCAGGAGCTCGGCGTCTCGCATCAGGACGTCCAGGCGATGGTGCTCGGCGGCCATGGCGACGACATGGTCCCCCTCGTGCGTTATTCCACCGTCTCGGGGATCTGCGTCGCGGATTTGCTGCCGAAGGAGAAGCTCGACGCGCTCGTCACCCGCACACGCGGCGGCGGCGCGGAAATCGTCGCGCTGCTCAAGACGGGATCAGCCTATTATGCGCCTTCGGCCTCGGTGGCACAAATGGTGGCGAGCATCATTCGCGACGAAAAACGCATCCTGCCCTGCGCCGCGTGGTGCGCCGGCCAATACGGCATCAAGGACATGTTCGTCGGCGTACCCTGCAAACTCGGCCGCAACGGCGTGGAACAAATCATCGAATTGAAACTTTCCCCGGACGAGCTCAAGCAACTCCAAAGCAGCGCGGAGCATGTGCGGGAATCAATGAAGGTCATTGGACTCTGAGCATGATCGCGATCATCGGCGGTTCGGGGTTGTACGAAATGGAGGGCCTTCAAAAGACCCATTGGCAGAAGGTTTCCACTCCATTCGGCGATCCGTCCGACGATTTTCTCATCGGCACATTCAATGATCGCAAAATCGTCTTCCTTCCCCGTCACGCGCGCGGACATCGAATTCTTCCAAGCGAACTGAATCATCGCGCCAACATCTGGGCGCTGAAATCGCTCGGGGTGCGCTTCATTCTCAGCGTGAGCGCCGTCGGCAGCCTGCAAAACAAATATCGTCCGCTCGACATCGTCCTCCCCGACCAGTTCATCGACCGCACGAAAAAATCGCTCGAACATACCTTTTTCGGCAATGGCATCGTGGCACACATCGCGTTCGCCGATCCGATCGCGATCGAGCTGCAAAAGATCGTCTATAAGGAAGCCTCGGCGCTTCTTTCCAAACCGAAGGAAAAGCGCAAGGTGCATTTGAACGGCGTGTACGTGAACATGGAAGGGCCCGCCTTCTCCACGCGCGCGGAATCGTACATGTACCGAAAGCTCGGCGGCGACATCATCGGCATGACGAATCTCGGCGAGGCGAAGCTCGCGCTCGAAGCGGAGATCGCCTATGCCACGATGGCGATGGTGACCGATTACGACTGCTGGAAGGAGGACGAGGAGCACGTCACACTCGAACTCGTCATCCAGCGGTTGCATCAAAACGCGGCCACCGCGAAGGAAATCGTGCGCCGCGTCATTCCGAAGATCCCGCTCGACGCGCACTGGCCCTGCCATGAGACGCTCAAGACGGCGATCATCACCGACCGAAAGCTCTGGCCGGCGAAAACCGTGGAAATGCTGAAACCGATTATTCCACCGAAATAAAGGTCTCTGATGCGCCGCTCGGAATGGTTCCGCCATCTGCCCGTCACCGTCACCGTCGCATGGACCCTGGCGATCCTGTTGATCTGGGAATTCCAGATTTTTAAAATCGGCAATTACGAACTGCGTTCCTTCGACAGCCGTTTTCAAGCGCGCGGACCGACTCCGCCCGACCCGCGCATTGTGTTGATCGGCATTGATGAATCTTCCGTGTTGAACGACACGGATGAAGATGAAATACGCGACAATCCAGGATACGCCTGGCTTCGCGACTTTCCTTATCCGCGCAAAACATACGCCGCAGCGCTCAAGAAACTCGTCGATTGCGGCGCCAAAGTTGTTGTGTTCGACCTGCTCTTTACAAAGCCCAGCCGGATGGACGACGGCACTCCCGAAGGAAAACGATTGGCTGAAGTGGATGACGCCGAATTTCGCAAGGCGCTCGAGAAATATCATGATCGGGTCGTCATCGGAGCCAACTTTACCTATGGAGATTTAGGTGGGAACGTCGCGGCAGCGCATCTGACGATGTGGCCCACTTCGAACATTCTGCCCGGAGGAAGTGTGCCAAATGAAGAAGTGGTTGGGTTTGTTAATTATGTGGAAGAGGGAGACGGCGTCATTCGAAGAATGCACCCGGTCGGCTGGCATCCGCCCGGCTGGGGCAACAACGGCGATGAAATTCCCTATTCGCTGGATGCATTGGCTGTCAAAAAAGCGTTTCCGGATACGCTCCTGCCAAAAAAGGACGAACAGCGATACATCCTGTTTGCAGGCCCCAACAACATCTATCCTCCCGTGCCCTTTCATCTCCTCTTCAATACAAAGGCGTGGAAGGAGAATCGTCCTCCCCTTTACGGCGGCAAACTTTTTAAGGACAAGATCGTGCTTATCGGCCCACGCGCCAATTTCATGCACGACGATCATTTCACCCCATTCGGAATCGGCGGTTACAATAAAATGTTCGGCGTCGACATCCACGCCCACGCAATGGCCACGCTGCTCTCAAAGAACCATCTGCGTGAGCTCAAAAAATGGCAGAGCATGGCTGTCATCACCGCCATGGGCCTGCTCTTTGGTTTTTTACTGAATTTACCCAAAGGGCCGCTGGTGAAACTGGCGCCCGCCTTCGTCGTGGGACTTTCCTATTGGGGCGTCATTCAATTGCTATTTGAAAAAGCCTTTCTCTTCATCCCGTTCATTCCCGTGGAAGCGCTCATTGTCGGCAGTACGGCGACTGTGGTGATCATCCAGGCGGTGAGCGAACAGCTCGAAAAACATCGCGTCAGCGGCATTCTGCGCAAATACGTGTCGAAAAATGTCGCGGATGAATTGATCCGTTCGCACGGCGACGCGGCGGACCTCACGAAAGCCCGAAAACGCACCGTGACGATCCTTTTTTCCGACGTGCGCGACTTCACCACGATGGCGGAAACGAACGAGGCGGAGCCATTCGTGAAGCAGCTCAACGAATACCTCACGGAAATGGTCGATTGCGTTTTCGCCAACGGCGGCACGCTCGACAAATTCGTCGGCGACGCCGTGATGGCTGTGTTTGGCAATCCCACCTCCCACGGCGAAACCGAGGACGCCTGGGCCGCGGTCAAAACCGCCACGGACATGCGCAAACAACTCGAAGAATTGAATCGCAAGTGGGATTACGAAGGAAAATCGTCCTTCACCATCGACATTGGCATCCACCACGGCGATGTCATGGCGGGCGATCTCGGTTCCGCGCACCGCAAGGAATTCGGCGTCATCGGCGATACCGTGAACACCACGGCGCGCATCGAAAGCCTGACGAAGGAGCTGAAGGTCGACATTCTCATCTCCAACACGGTTTACGATCTCGTGAAGGAGCGACTCGAGGCCGAGCATCTCGGCCTCAAATATGTCAAAGGCCGCGCCAAGCCGGTCGATGTTTATGCCCTGAAAGGCCTGAAAGAGTGAGGCCGGTTGCTTCGCTTTTCGGTCGAATCATTGTTTTTGCCATTCGCGCCTCTCCCTCGTATATCTTTTCATTCGTAATTCGCCCCTGAACCGATGGAAACCACCGCCATGAAGCCCGGCAAAAAACTGCTCGTCGCCAACCGCAGCGAGATCGCAATCCGCGTTTTCCGCGCGGCGACCGAGCTCGGGCTGCGCACCGTCGCGATTTACGCGCAGGAAGACCGGCTTTCTGTTCATCGCTTCAAGGCGGACGAAGCGTATCTCGTCGGCGAAGGCCTGGGTCCCGTCGCCGCCTACCTCGATATTCCCGGCATCATTGCCCTCGCAAAAGAAAAGGGCATCGACCTCATCCATCCGGGTTACGGATTTCTTTCGGAGAACGCCGCGTTCGCCAAGGCGTGCGCCGACGCAGGCATCACATTCATCGGTCCCCGCCCCGAGCTTCTCGAATTGATGGGTGACAAGGTTGCCGCCCGCGCGATGGCTCACAAACTCGGCGTCTCCACGCTGCCCGGCACCGACGAGCCCGTGCATCAGCGAAGCGAAGCGCTCAAGATCGCCAAGACCATCGGCTTTCCGCTCATCATCAAAGCCGCCTTCGGCGGCGGCGGACGCGGCATGCGCGTCGTGAGGCACGCATCGGACCTCGTGCAGCTTCTCGACGAAGCGCGCAACGAAGCCGAACTCTCCTTCGGAAATTCCGCCGTCTTTCTTGAAAAATACATTCCGCGCGCCAAGCACATCGAAGTGCAGGTGCTCGGCGACCGTCACGGCAACGTGCTCCATCTTCACGAACGCGATTGCTCGGTGCAGCGCCGTCACCAGAAAGTGGTCGAGGTCGCGCCCGCCATCCAGCTTCCCGACCGCATTCGCAAGGAATTATGCGACGCGGCAGTGAAACTCGCATGCGAAGCGCGTTACGACAACGCGGGCACCGTCGAGTTCCTCATCGACCTCGATCAGAACGAGTGGTTCTTCATCGAAATGAACCCGCGAATCCAGGTCGAACACACCGTCACCGAGGTGATCACCGGCATCGACCTCGTGCGTTCGCAAATCCTCGTCGCGCAGGGCCACGCGTTGCACGGCGCCGAACTCAGCCTGCCTCAGCAAAAAAATGTCCCGCGCCTCGGCTTCGCCGTCCAATGCCGCGTCACCACCGAGGATCCCGCCAACAAATTCACGCCCGATTACGGCAAGATCCTCACC
>Ga0207095_10076_pt1 | contig 29882 bp, 33 predicted proteins | sample Alteio_BWMinHeat_88_FD_153529 | JGI IMG/M metagenome (GOLD analysis project Ga0207095, IMG submission 153529) | Enriched cells from forest soil in Barre Woods Harvard Forest LTER site, Petersham, Massachusetts, United States -... | ecosystem: Environmental > Terrestrial > Soil > Temperate forest >... | reverse complement strand
GCGTGAAAATCGCGACGGCTACGAATGATTTATCGCCATACCATGCAGCGCATCATATCTATTTTTCACCGCGTAAATGTGGTCCTTATTAGGCCCTTATCTTGCATAATGCTTTAAAAGCAACGCTTAATCTTCTTGCAACCAATTTGTTCTTAATGAAATCTTAAGGTTGATTAGGATTTCGAGCTTGATAATCCTTTTCACCAAATAACTAAATATTTGGATCTACACCAACCTACTCAGGAGACGAAGTTGAAAAAAACAGTTATCAATAGCCTTATTCTCGGTTTGTCCGCCAGCATGCTCGCAGCGTGTGGTGGTGGCTCTACAGATACAGGTAGCCAAACTAAATTATTGGCAAATGGCGAAGCTTGTGCAGCCGCATGGAATGCTGCAACCATATACGCAACTGCCGGCATGAAAGTCAGTCGCTCGGGTCGCAACTATACAAACAACTGGTGGACTCAAGGCAATGATCCTCTAACCAGCAGCGGTGCTGCAGGTAGCGGACAGCCTTGGTTGCCTGGCTTTACTTGCGTAGGCGGTACACCTACTCCAACACCGACCCCAACGCCAACGCCAACACCGACACCGACACCGACACCAACACCGACACCAACACCAACACCAACTCCGACACCAACTCCGACACCAACTCCGACACCAACTCCGACACCAACACCAGCCGGATTCGTCTTCAGTCCCTACAAGGACACCAGCATCAATTTTAATTGGAATACAAACGTCATCAGCACCGCCGTGACCGGTACGGCTCAATCGGTGTTGACTGCAATGCCTTCCAACCTCAGCACCATGACTTTGGCGTTCGCGACCGGCGCATGCGGCAGTGAAAGCTGGGGCGGCATCTCAGGACCGACGATTGCATCCGCCAACATATCGGCCTTCGTCAGTGCCGGCAAGAAGTACATCATCTCCACCGGCGGCGCAGCAGGTTCATTTACTTGCAGCTCCAGTGCTTCGTTCCTGAATTTCATCAAGACCTATTACTCAGCCAACATGGTCGGTGTCGACTTTGATATCGAAGCGGGTCAGACACAAGCCGACATCAACAGCCTGGTGCAAGATGCAGTTGCGGCTCTGAAGACCTACCCGAACATGCGCTTCAGCTTCACCGTGGCGACGTTGGGCGGTACAGCAGCGCCGGCGCTTGGCTATTACGGCGGCCTGGTGATCAATGCGATCAAGACATACGGTCTGAGCAAATACACGATCAACCTGATGGCGATGGATTACGGCAGCCCTGCCGGCGGCAATTGCGATACCAACAGTTCCGGTGCGTGCGATATGGGTGCTTCAGCAGTTCAAGCGGCTCAAGATCTGCATGGTACGTATGGCATTCCATATGCGAACATCGAAGTCACACCAATGATCGGTGGTAACGATTCAGCCAATGAAACCTTTACGATAGCCAATGCCGCTACCTTGTCGAGCTTCGCCAAGGCAAACGGATTGGCCGGCGTCCATTTCTGGTCATTCGATCGCGACGTGGACTGCGCGCCTGGATCCGCTTCACCGACTTGCAACACTTACGGTTCGGCAGGAACTCTGGGCTTTACCAAGGCATTCCTGAACGACGGTCTGTAATCAATGTAGTTTTTGCAGGTATATAAAGCCGGCTCTTGCGAGCCGGCTTTTTTTTGCGCCGGCAAAACGCCGATTGAAGCAGAAATATTTTGCGGGTAGATTTTATTTGAGGCACAAGGTCGTCAGCAGGCATGAAGGTTTGACGATCAGGCGAATCTTCTGCAATCAGTCTTTTCATCCCGTGGAATAGCGGACAAACGTGCTTGCGGCGCTTGGTGGCGCGTAATGTAAATACCCGGCCACTTTACTATGCGAAAGGGAGGCTGTTTTAATATACGAGCCGGTGGCATCATGGTTTGATTCGGCAAATTCACGACAGGCATTATCGTGAACTTGCCTGAACCGATTACTGCCTTGGATCTCCGTCGCGGTTGACCGCGATCATCGTCCCAGGGGCTGAACTCATTTGCACCCGATGTTCGACGCCGCGATATTCGTAGGTGACGTCCCAGTATTCTGGTGTACTGTTCGCGGTGTTTTCACAACGTCGAACGTCGCGGGAGTAGCTATCGCCGCCATCGCGGTTGCCGGCATTAGAGCCGATCACAGCACCAGCTACGGCGCCGCCTGCGGTTGCCACATCGCGCCCGGTGCCGCCACCGATCTGATGTCCAAGTACGCCCCCGATCAAAGCACCGGCAATCGCGCCGCCAACGTTGTCGTGATCGTGACGTGGTTCGGAAACCTGTTCGCGTTCAATCCAGCAGCGCTGCCCAGACTTTCCGACAACCGCATGCACCGAAGTGACCCGCGCTTCATACACGGACTCATTCGGACGGCGACGATATTCATATGTTGCCTGCGGCAGCGGGGCCGGTGCCTCGTTGTCATAGTGGTCGCGACGTCCGACCGGACGCACCGAGGAAATGCGGTCATTCATGCCCATACCACGTAGAGACTCGTAACTGCCGCGTCGCAGGACCATGCAGCGACCGCCAAATCCGGCGTCGTCACATACTTCCCACTGGCCCTGTTCGACGATCACGGATGAAGCGCGATCGTTGAAGCCTATCCGGGAAAAATCGCGGACTGGCTGATCGGTAGTGAAGGCACGTCCATGCCAACCGTCGTGCTCGTAGAGTGTGATTTGCGCCGTTGCGTACGAATTCATCGTCAAGGCGGTGGCAGCTAGGACGATCTTGAATGCTATGTTCATTTTTTCTCCGGAATGTTACGGTTTCTTTGCGATTGAACGAATGCCTAGGCGCATGCGATGCCCGACACGGATTATTTACCGTCCAAATGGTGCGCGGATTTCATCCAACAGTCCGTGCGGTCGGGCACATACCGAAAATTCGTATATCTACTACCGTCCGTATTCGCTTGGGTTGGCGAAATGCTGAATGCTGTCATGAGGTGAACTCGAAAGATCCTAACGAACTAATCCAAGGGGCGCGCGGTCTTTTGGCGCATCCATGTTGAGTGCTTAGTTAGTGGTGTTTCTTTTACGGCGCACTGTAAGACCCGCCTTGAAAGTCAACACCGTAGAGCGCCTCGCCGACTCCGTACTGATAGAAAATGGAGAATACGCCAACTAACCAACAGACTGCAGCAATTGCGAGCCACCAACGGGCTATGTTTTTCCGACCAAGCAGCAGGGCACAAGCGAGCGCTGGTGCCGAGCCGAGAGTAAGAAGTGTATGAATGGGGAAAAACAGAGGGCCGACTAGCTGCCGTGCAGCTACTGCGCTGCGGACACTAACAAACAATAGCTCAACCGAGAAAATGCCAAGCGCCACCACTGCAGCATAGAACGCGAAGCGAGACAGACGAGAATATGGCGCGACGAGCTTGACGAGCAGGAAGCAAAAGACAGGCGCAGCCAAGAGCCCGCCCAGAATTACAATTGCAATACCGAATGCTTCCATTCAAAAACTCCGACATCTTCGCGTTAAGGGATGCAGGTCTATGGGATTAAACGTTTTTGCGGCATCAAGCTCGACATCGCGATGGAACGTCCATTTTCCCCTCTTCATAAATTTGCCAAATCACCCCGTGAAAATCAAGGGGAATCATCCAATGTCTTTTGAAAGGTTTCCTGCAAATCCAACAAACGATTTTTTAGATTCTCGTTTTCGGTTGCAATTATCATCTCCGCTTGCTTAAGTGTGACCAAGTTTTGAAGATTGTCCATAATCGATTTAACGCATTGCTGATAGTTTACAAAGGAAGATTGCAACGCAATCAGCTTGGCCTGAATATCTTTATTCCTGGACTTGGATAGTCCCAATGCTGCGTTACCGTTCAGGAGTCCGTCGGTGATATCCCGAAAGGAATTCGCGTCCTTACCCAGCATGAATGCGGTTTCCGGATCCATGATGTCAGGTACGAAAATCAGGTTTGCATTGCGGCCCAGCCGCACGTTAAGCATTACCAACTGAGTTGCTGCAGAAATCTCTCGGGGCGTGCCCCCATTTCTTACAGACAAGACTGCGACCTGCTCGGTGGTTTCCAGCAGTTGTGGCGACAGCGTATTCATTTTCTTCAGCGTCGCGTAGAAATCAACCAGATTCGTTTTTCCTTCAATAATGAAGGCCGACGCACGCGCGGAGCGACTCCACGCTCTCTTCGCATTTTCCAGCAAGGCTTGTTCTGACGTTGACGCGCCAGGAATAGTTCGGTCGCGATACTGACCTCCGGTGGCTAGCAAATTCAGGTCCTGCGTCAATCGCTTTTGGCTCGCGCCGAGTTGGTCCATTGCATCGGGGTTACCTCGATTTACGCTTGGAGCAAGCTTGCCAATACGTTGGGATTGCACCACCGCGTCGGCGACAATCTGCGCCTTGGCGTACGCAACCCAAGTTTCACTTGGACTTGAGTCACTCCCGAAATTGAAAGGGTTGCTCCATTGCGGTTTCGCGACGGCATCGCTGTCGAGCGACAGAAACAGGGCAACACCACATAATAGCGACGTCCACATTCATGATCTCCTGGTTATTTCTCTAGATGGTTTGTCGCATTGCACGTCCGTGTCATATTCAATAATGAGCACGGAAGGAGTGTCACTTATTGCTCATGGAGGCTTTTCCCCGATCTCAATTACCTCGATAGTGCTCAGGTCCTTCCAATGCTCCAACCAATTCTGGAAGAGCGATTGATCATTGGTTTCCATTAGTTGAAAGCATCTGTCGCCAGCTTTTTCTAGCCAGCTATTCAGATAAAACAGTCCCTCGGGAAGCATTCGTCCTTCGTTGTGAAACCTATCGTAAATTTTCTCTTTGCACCCCGGATTGAAGCGCTCGATTACCATGTATTGTTTCATTGTTTTTCCTGGGAGCTAAACGCATGCGATAACCGGCTATGTTGTTGAAATCGATTGGCGAGTCAAACTTCGTTACGCAAAAACTGGCCGCATAAACGATCGTTCAAAACTCAAAAAACATCTGGTGTCTTCGTAGTAGCGCATTGCTGCCTGACAGTCCGGGTCACTCGCCGCGGCATCGCGGTATATTTCGTACGCCGCCAGAGACGGGAAGGAGAACATGGCAAAGGCAATGTTGTTTGGCCCTTCATGCGGCAGGAAATATCCATGATGCTTGCCCCCGAATTTCTCAACTAACGGAATCCACATTTTTCCGTAAGCTTCAAATTCTTTCAGCTTGAAAGGATCAACAACATATCGCAGGTAGCATGTAATCATATTTGCTCAAATGGCTAAAATTTTTTCGTGGTAGATGTTTAACGCTAGCCTCCATTGGGCTGCACCGTAATTGGCAGCTCCTGTGGAATTTGTGCAATCCTTCACTCTATGTAGCCTCGCTCTTGCCACGAATCGGGATCGGCGAAGAGCGCCATCGCCGTGATCATTTTTCGATAGCCCAATTTCGAGTAGAACCCTTCTTTGCCAGGCACTGAGTGAAGAACAATGTTCTTGGCTTCACTTGCCGCAATCAAGAACCGCATGATACCCGCACCGTAACCTTTGCCTTGATGCTCTGGTAGCAGTACGACATCCAACACGAACGCATAGTTTATGCCGTCAGTCAGCGCACGACCTGCACCGACCAGCTCGCCAGAAAGAAACGCAAAACAGTAGCAGCCGCTGTTCCGAAACAACTGCTCAAGAATTTTTGGATCTCGCTTGCCGAGTGGAGCGCGCTCAAAGACGGATGCGAGGGCCAACCAATCGATACTATCAATATCGGTGGTAAGCTGAAATTGGTCAGATGAACGCACGTCTGTCTTAACCAACTGGATCGCCGGTTCATCCGGGATAAGTCGCTTGCCATAGCTGACCACTTCGTCGTGCGAATAGCCGGTACGTTGATAGAAGCCTATCGCCTGTGAATTAGATGCTCGAACCTGCAGGTTGATTTTTGGGCAGCCGGCTTGGAGCAACAACTGTTCTACATGACGCATCAACGCCGACGCGTAACCATGGCCACGGTGAGCCAATCCAACTGCAAGGTAATTGACCCAACCCCGATGGCCTTCGTAGCCGGCCATGACGCTAGCTACGACTTGACCGGAGATGGTGCCGACCAAGAACAGCTCGCGCTGAACATTCAGCTTTCTTGCGATGTCTTTGCGCGGATCGTTCCAGGAACGCGTGAGCTCGCATTCATGCCAGAGCTCGATGATCTGTGATTCATCTGATTCTTCGTATGGGCGGATAAGCATAGGGACGATTTAACGTTGATTTGACTGGCACGCTTGTGCGTCGGTGTCGAATGACATGTTTGGAAAATAAAGATGGTTCGACATTGCTACCGAATCGAACTACTTTTTCTTACGCCATTCCAGATATTTTTCTAATTCCACGAGCTTGATATAGCCTTCCTTTTCCGGATTGGTTGGAAGTAGTCCAGTCTCGAGGTGTTGAATTTCATTTGCTAATCCACCGCCCCAGGCCGTTGAAAATCAAACCCAGTGTAGGGGGAAATTATTCTTCACGCAATATACACTTGAATGTGGGTGCGACCATTCGCTATCGGATAGGAGTGGGACACGTCCCGTATGATGACGCATCTGCATCCACAAAATAGCCTATGCAAACCAAAATTCTCATCGGCCTCATCGGCGACTACGACGCCACCGTACCCGCACATCAGGCGATACCGATCGCACTCGCAATGGCTGCCGACTCAATGGAAATCCAAGTCGCTTTTCGTTGGGTTCCAACGCAGGAGATCGACAGCGTTTTGCGTATCTCTGGGTACGACGGCCTTTGGTGTGTGCCGGCCAGCCCCTACCGAAATATTGAGGGCGCATTGTTGGCCATTCAGTATGCACGTGAAGCCGGCCGTCCATTTCTTGGCACGTGCGGTGGGTTTCAGCATGCGGTCATTGAGTACGCGCGCAACGTTCTTGGTTGGGAAGATGCGGACCATGCAGAGACCGCGCCGGATGCCGTCCGTGCGGTGATTTCTCCGCTTGAGTGTGCGCTGGTCGAGGCAACAGGTATTGTCCGCTTGTTTCCCGACTCTCGTCTGGCAAAAGCTTACGGCGTGGATGAGGTAACGGAGGGATACAGATGCCGCTACGGCTTGAACCCCGCATTTCGCGACGCTCTCGTCTCGGGACCGCTTCGTGCTTCTGCAGACGATGCAACGGGGGAGGTTCGTGCGGTAGAGCTGGACGGCCATCCGTTTTTTGTTGCTACGCTATTTCAGCCGGAGCGTGCTGCACTCAAGGGACATGTACCGCCGCTAGTCGCCGCATTCATTTATGAATGTGCTCACTGCAACGTCACCTAACGGGTTACCGCCTCCCATAAATATGGGATAGCCAAAACCTCGGTAGTGGTGTGTACTGCGAGGTTCGCCTTTTCCCTCATCGTTGAGAAATCATCGTCACATCGCATGCCAACGCAAACTTTTATTTGCCAAAATCCGGAATGCGGACGTGGGGTTTCTGCGATGCATCCAAAATTCCATCCCACTACTGGTGAACGGTATTACCATTGTTCTTCCTGCGGTGGAAAAAATAAGGTGATTCACCAGCAGGGTCCCAATGGTGAACCGCAAATACTTGTCCCCAGCGGTTTGATACTTGAATAAACAACACAGGAAAAAATAACATGGATCAGTTCGTCGGCAGCATCACATTAGTGGCTTTTAATTTCGCTCCACAGGATTATTTACTCTGCCAAGGTCAAACATTACCTATCGCGCAGAATATGGCACTGTTTTCGTTATTGGGGACCGTATATGGAGGGGATGGCGTAACTACATTTGCGCTGCCAAATCTCGGAAGCCCAATTGCCGGATTGAATTTCATCATCTGCGTCAGTGGCATGTTCCCAAGTCGCCCATAAAGCAACGGCTTCCAATCAGGAACGCGGAGGCGCTTTCTCGATCATGTGCATTGCTTCTGCAGCTTTTTTATCCATGATGGAAAATGGTCTCGCTTCAATGTACGTTCGGTAATCGGAACGAACGCAGTCGACGACTTTTTTAATTGAAGCTTCCGCTGGTGTTCGGTAGACAGGCTCGATCGATTCAACATCGGTAACCAGGTTGCGATCATCATTGACTCCAGTCTATTTACCTTGCATCGCACAGAAGAAATCGCACCTTACGCGATCTGCCTTCCTGCTTTCCACACGCTCAATACGATCGGAATATCGTTAATCACCCGAACGCGAATAAAGTCCGCGCGCAGTTCCGCTGCGACCTCGCCGCGATCCATCAGGCCGACCATCAATGCCGGATTGCGTGACACGGTCGCGACCGCAAATGGCAATGTATATCCTTCGTTTTGCAACAGGAACGCAGCGTGCAGCAAGCTGGCAGGAACGTAGTCGGATGAGAGCACGTCGAGCAAGTCGGCCCGCGCCAATTCAGCCGCCGACACATTGCCGGAATGCGACCCGCCGCGCACCATATTCGGCGCACCCATGATGATGCCTAGGCCGCGCTCGCGCGCAGCGACTGCAGCCGCCATCGTCGTTGGGAATTCGGAAATGGTCACGCCGTCTGCCACCCCTTCCTCAATGTGGCTGATTGTTGTGTCGTCGTGTGTGGCAAGCGGCACGGGTGCAACGCGTTGCATGCAGCGCGCTATGATGCCGCGCCGATTGGTTGCTGCGTAGCGTTCTTGTCGCAGCAGCAAACGCTCCAGCATCGACTCGACCTTGTCTTCGCTCCAGCCGCGTTTGCCGCTGGCATAGGTTTTGTAATGACTGACGTCGGTCCATTGCCGCTGCCCCGGCGTGTGATCCATCAATGACACCAGCTTCAACCGCTCGTCATGCAAGAACGGGTCGAAGAGGTCGAGAAGGTTTTCTTCCGCGAGTTCCAGCCGCAAATGCAGGTAGTGGTCGGCGCGCAGTACGCCTGCGACAGCCGCATCGTGCAGACCTTGTATGCAGGATGTCAGTGTCTGGTTACGGACGCCATCGGCATCGATGTCGCCTATCGAGATCGCGTCGAGCACGGTGGTGATGCCCGCCGTCGCGATCTGTGCGTCGTGCGCAATGATCGCCGGGACGATGGGCCACGTTACTTTGGGCCGCGGCATCAGGTGTTTTTCAAGATTGTCGGTATGCAGTTCTATCATGCCGGGCAACAAATAGTCGCCATGCCAATCGTCCGCCGATGCTAGCATGCTTGCACCCGACGCTACTTCTGTAATTAGGTCACCCTTGATTTCCAGCGTTCCGATGAATTGTTCATCGGCGGTGACGATGCGCGCATTGCGTATGATTTTCATGATGTCGGTACCAGGGAAACTGGCTGTGCCGGATGAATCGGATAGAGACGCGTGGCCAGTGCATTGCGTACATATTGGTCATGGAAAATGCCGACGATCGCAGCGCCGCGCAAGCGTACTGCGTCGATCATATCGATGACCGTATCGCGGTTGGCTTCATCCAGCGAGGCCGTCGGCTCATCCAATAGCAGGATGGGGTAGTCGCTGATCAAGGTACGGGCGATATTCACGCGCTGTTGCTCGCCGCCGGAAAACGTCGCCGACGGGATATGCCACAGGCGCGACGGAATGCGCAGACGGGCGAGCATGGTCTTCGCACGTTCGGTCGCCTCTTGCTGCTCAATGCCTTTGGCCAGCAATGGTTCGGCGACAAGAGCGACGGTGGGTATGCGCGGAATCACGCGCAGGAACTGGGTGACGAAACCTAATGTCGAATGGCGCACTGCGTGGATCTGTTGCGGCTGGGCCGTGGCGAGATCGACCCAGGTGCCGTGATGCATGATGTTGACGCTGCCGCTGGTGGCCCGGTAATTTGCGTACAGGCACCGAAGCAATGTGCTCTTGCCTGCACCGGATGGTGCGTCCAGCACGACGCATTCGCCGGCGTGGACTTGCAAGTTTATGTTGGACAGAATTGGCATGTGCAAGCCGCCTTGCAGGTGGAGGGTGAAGTTCTTCGAGAGATTTTTTACTTCAATGCGGCGCGTCATGTTGGTCCTTCATCTGTCTGTGGTTTGCTCCCCTCTCCCGCCCGCGGGAGAGGGGAGTATGTATTGCGACGAGTGAATTAAGCTTGCAACACCGACGACACCAACAACTGCGTATACGGATGCTGCGGATCATCGAGTACCTGATCGGTCAACCCTTCCTCTACCACTTGTCCATGGCGCATGACCATCAATCGATGCGCCAACAGGCGTGCGACCGCAAGGTCATGCGTGACGATCACTGCGGCAACCTGCAACTGCGACACGAGCTGGCGCAAGAGATCCAGCAGCCGCGCCTGCACCGAAACGTCAAGACTTGCAGTTGGCTCATCCATGAAAATCAGCCTGGGCTTGGTCACAAGATTGCGTGCGATCTGCAATCGCTGTTGCATGCCACCCGAAAACTCGCGCGGCAAGTCATCGATGCGGGCGATGTCGATTTCAACACGTGACAGCCAGTGCGTTGCCTCTGCGCGAATGTTGCCGTAGTGGCGTGCACCCACCGCCATCAATCGTTCGCCGACATTGGCGCCTGCGGAGACATCGCTCCGCAAACCATCGCGTGCGCTTTGATGCACATACCCCCAGTCGGTGCGCGACAGCAGACGCCGGCGCGCCTCGCTGATCTGGAACAAATCGACCACTCCCTCATGCCGGGTCGAAAACAGCACGCGCCCTTCATCCGGTGGCAAACGGCCGGCGAGACAATTCAATAGCGTTGTTTTCCCGGAACCCGACTCGCCGACGATGCCCAACACCTCGCCGGGATGCACTGTCAAATTGATGTTTTGGCACGCGATGCGCGTGCCAAAACGTTTCGACAAATTTTCGGTTCGCAGTAATGGCTCGGTAGCGAAGATCATGCGTGCTCCGTGGGCAGGTTGGCTTCTTGCCGTCCGCGACAGTAATCGGAGTCGCTGCAGACATACATCCGCGCACCTTCGTCATCGATAATGACCTCATCCAGAAAGCTATCGTCCGCGGCGCACAGTGTGCAAGTGTGTTCCCAGCTCTCGATTTCAAACGGATAGTCCTCGAAGTCCAGGCTCTTGACCGAGGTGTAAGGCGGCACTGCGTAAATCTGCTTTTCGCGTCCGGCACCAAACAATTGCAGCGCGGGATTGAAGTCCATTTTCAGATTGTCGAATTTCGGGATGGGGGAAGGGCGCATCAGGTAACGTCCGTTGACGATGACAGGATAGTCGTAGGTCGTTTCTATTTTTCCCATGCGCGCAATATCTTCATACAGCTTCAAGCTCATCAAGCCGTAGTCGGCCATTGCGTGCAGCTTGCGGGTCTGCTCTTCGCGCGGTTCCAGCCAGCGCAGCGGCTCTGGTGTAGGCACCTGATACACGATGATCTGCCCCGGCATGAGTGGCATTTCCGGAATGCGATGGCGGGTCTGGATCAATGTTGCTTCGGTGGTCCTGTCGGTCGTCGCGACACCGGTCGTGCGGCGGAAGAAGCGGCGTATGTTGACTGCATTCGTTGTGTCGTCGGAGCCTTGGTCGATCACCTTCAACACATCGTGCTGTCCGATGACGGCGGCGGTCACCTGTATGCCGCCGGTACCCCAGCCATAGGGCAATGGCATTTCACGACCACCGAACGGTACCTGGTAGCCGGGGATCGCCACTGCCTTCAATATTGCACGCCGGATCATGCGCTTCGTCTGCTCGTCGAGGTAGGCGAAGTTGTAGCCGGGTTCGCATTGCTGTGAGGGCGCTGTAGTTGAAGTGGTCTGCATCATGCGGCTTTCTGATCAACCGGCGCTGTATTGGATTCTGCGGCTTGCAGCGATTCAGCTTGTGCGGCTTGCTGGCGCAATGCGCGGACCAGGTTCAACTCGGATTGGAAGTCGACGTAGTGCGGGAGTTTCAGGTGCTGCACGAAGCCGGATGCTTCGACATTGTCGGCGTGGTACAGCACAAACTCAGGCATTTGCGCCGGTGCGGCAATCTCCTCGCCCAGTTCCTGCGCACGCAATGCGCGGTCGACGAGCGCCATTGACATTGCCTTGCGCTCAGCGTGGCCGAAGGTCAAACCATAGCCGCGCGTAAATTTTGCGGGCTCGGTATTCGAGCCGACAAACTGATTGACCATCTGGCATTCGGTCAGTTCGATGTCGCCGATCTCGATTGCGAAACCCAACTCTTCCGGCACGACTTCCACCGCTACTTTGCCGTAGCGGATTTCGCCGGCGAACGGATGGTTGCGCGCATATCCACGCTGCGTCGAGTAGGCGAGCGCCAACAGAAAGCCTTCATCCCCGCGCGCAATACTTTGCAGGCGCAGGTCGCGACCTGCGGGGAAGTGCAGCGGCTCGCGCGTCAGGTCGCATGGTTCGGGATCGCCGTCGGGGATGCACTCTCCTTCGATCAGGCCTTCGGCGTTCAGGAAGTCCAGGACGCGCGGAGTGATCTGCATATTCGACTTATACGATTTCGCCGATGGAAGGGGATCTACGTGCACCTTGGCGTCACCCGCGATTGCTTCTGCAGCGAGTGAAAAATCGAGCAGGCGTTGCGTGTAGTCGTAGGTCGCGCCGAGTATCTGTCCACCGGGCAGATCCTTGAAGGTTGCAGAGATGCGCCGCTCGATGACCATGCGAGCGGTATCGACCGGTACTGTCGACAGCAAGCGCGGCAGCGTCGTGCGGTATGCGCGCAACAGGAATATGGCTTCCAGCAAATCGCCGCTGGCTTGCTTGATCGCAAGCGCTGCGAGGTCACGGTCGTACAGCGATCCTTCGCTCATGACCCGCGCCACCGCAAGTGGCATTTGTTCGCGTATCTGCGCAATGGATAATTCCGGCACAGAGGTGTCGCCGCGTCGCGTGCGGGCCAATGCTTCGTATGATTGTTCGATGGCTTTTTCGCCACCCTTGACCGCTACATACATGATGTGTCCTCCATGTGGCTAGTGGGTACAATCAACAGGCCGCTCGATTTTCACCTCTCCCCCGCTTGCGGGAGAGAGGGCGACAGAGCCGAAGATGGAACATGTCAGTAGAGTGCGCTGACAGGATTTTTTCGAAATCCCATAAAAATTCTTCAGCGTGTTCGTAGTCTGAATACCTCAACTGCTGTTCCCGGATGCAATGCAAGTAGTGCGCGGTAGACCAACGATCTGATCCCCGCAACAGAAAATAATATCCACGCCCAGAGGAAATCCCGCCTGGTTGCTGCGCCACATTGCATCGAAATCGGCAGGCAGCCGGCTTGCCCGCAAGGTGACGGTTTCTTCAATTCCAGGCCCCGACAAAATGCGCTCCGGGCCTTTTGTCAGACTCGCAACCTGGATCAGCAGTGTTGCGGAGCGATCCGGATATTCCATCGTGCCGTGTGCGAAATTGTCGAGTACGAGACCTGGGCTGAGATTGGTGATCACGGCGAAATCCGCTTCAATGGGATCGTTCACCAATGGGCAGCCGCAATGAAATCGCAGGTATGAATCTACGCTGAGCATGCGAGATCCGCTGTCGAGCCATACGGGCGTTTCGAAGTCGGCCAATGTCAACAGTACAGCGGTGGTCGATGGCTCAAGCGGTGCGGGTCCGGTGATGTCAAGCGCCAGGGTTTGTATTTTTCCTGGCGCGCTCATCGCGCTGAGTATGCAGCGGAAAGCGGCGTGCGCATCGTGGACTTTGTCGCCCCATGCCGGCAGCAGATGCGGATCAGTGAGCGGGATCATGCATCCTCTCCTCTGACCATGGTCATGAATTCGACCCTGGTTGCCTCGGCACGCGCCCTGGTTTGTGCGACAGCTGCGGTGATCGCATTCTCGATGGGCACCAGCACTATCCGTTGCACCTGCTCTGCGGCATCGGACTGGAGCAGTGCGTCGAAGATGGCGGCCAATTCTGCATGTTTCCCGTCACGGCCCGCCACATAAGCGACGCCCATTTGCCCGGATTGCAAACGCAATGCGCAACGTGTCACCGACATTTCTCCAAGGTTGAATTGCCGGCCGGTACCGCCGGTGCGCGCACGCACCATCGCCAAGCCGATTTCCGGTTGGCGCAGCCATAGATAGCCGGGCAATGCGCCGTAACGTGCAGCGGCATCGGAAAGGATATTCATCGGTGCCGTCGCCAGCAGCGACATCCAGCGTGCCCGTTTCATGTTGGTTTCGTACGTATTCATGGCAACAATTGGATCATCGAATAATGAAATCCTGATGACATATCAGAGTGCAATATTCGATGTCAAAGTCCGGTCACAATCGGTGGATAGGATGAAGCTCCAATCAAATCAAATTACAGGTGCGCTATGGAGCAGAGATTTTTTATTCAAGGTGGAACCAGTCTGGTGCATCAAGGTGAACGCGGCGAGTACGCGTCCGATTGGAGCGGTGACGACGTGGCAATGTTTGGCAGCCGCATCGGCAGGGTAGGGCCGACGATGCGGCGCGATGCGGGCTTTTATGGCCCCGTGTTCGACGCGTCCGGCCTGCTCGTATTGCCGGGCATCGTCGACATCCATGGCGACGCATTCGAGCGTCAGATTCAACCGCGTCCGGAAACAGTATTCGATCACGAGATTGCGCTTGCGGATACCGATCGCCAATTGGTTGCCAACGGCATTACCACCGCTTGCCATGGTCTGACTTATTCATGGGAAGGCGGTTTGCGTGGCCGTGAGGCGGCCCTTGCATTGTTTGAACAGGTCGCGCGGCAACGGAAATCATCACATGCAGACCACCGCATCCATCTACGCTTCGAGAATCACAATGTAGAAGGATTGCGTGACGTACTGAACTGGATTGCAGAAGGTCGTATCGATTTTCTTGCATTCAACGAGCATCTGCCATCGATTGCGGCCAAGTCGGAAAAGCCGGAAAAACTCGCGGCCTACGCCGAGCGCGCACGGTGCAAACCGGAGATTTTCAAGGAGCGCTTGCAGACAGCGCAAAGTCGTTCGTCGCTGGTGCGTGGTGTGATCAAAGCCATAGCCGGTGCGTGCCGTGAAAAAAATGTGCCGATGGCGTCACATGATGATATGACTGTCGACCAGCGCGAATACTACCAGGAGCTGGGTGTCAAAATCAGCGAGTTCCCGCGTACCCAGGATGCGCTGTTTGCCGCGATGGGCCTGGATAACCGAGTCATCATGGGTGCACCTAACGTGCTGCTTGGAGGCAGTCATTGCGGCGGTCTTGCCGCGATCGACGCCGTGCGCAGCAACATGTGCGACATACTGGCGTCGGACTATTATTATCCTTCTTTATTGCATGCGCCGTTTGCGCTGGTGAAGCATGGTGCGTGCACGTTGACGGAGGCATGGCGCCTGGTGTCGGAAAACCCGGCAGTTGCGTTGGGACTGGAAGACCGCGGCCGTATTGCGGATGGATGTCGCGCAGACCTGATCCTGGTTGAGGCACTGCCTGAAGGTAGCGTGCGGCTGATTGCGACGATCGCGGCAGGCAAGTTGGCGTATTGTGCGGAGCCCGCACGCTTCATGAATCCGCGTGCATACAAAATGGCGGCATGACACGCTACGCACTTTATTTTTCGCCTCCCCCCGATTCGCCCTGGTGGCCTGCCGCTTGCAGGTGGCTCGGACGGGATGCGATCACAGGTGCAGACTTTCCGCAAAAGCCGATCCCCGGCATCTCCCATCTGCAACTGGCGAAGTTAACATCGGACGCGCGCCGCTACGGATTTCATGCAACATTGAAAGCGCCGTTTCGTTTGAAGAGCGGATACATGGAATCCGATCTGGAGACGATGGCTGAAGCGTTTTGTGCTTCACAACAGCCGATAGTCCTGGCGGACATGCAGGTGCGTCAAATAGGCGACTTCCTCGCATTGCGGTCATCTGGACAGCACGATGCAATACACGCCTTGGCTGCGCGTTGCGTCAATTTTTTTGATCCGCTACGCGCTCCCTTGAGCCAGCAGGAATTGGCGCGGCGGCGCGAGGCTGGTTTAACCATGCGGCAAGAAGTCTTGCTGGCGCGCTGGGGATATCCCTACACGGAAGAAGAGTTCCGCTTCCACATGACATTGACGGACGCGTTGAGCAATGTCTCATTCGCCACCTTTACCAGCATCCGCGATGCAGCAGAACAGCATTTTTCGCCTTCACGAATTAAGGCACCATTGACGCTCGATGCGCTGACGATTTTTCGTGAAGACTATCCCGGCGCGCCGTTCTCGGTACGGCGCCGATTCCCTTTCCTTGCGCGGGAACAGGACTTGGCGCTGCCGGCAAGCGGCCGCTTGTTCTTCTTTGTCGGTCCATCGGGAGTCGGCAAGGATACTCTGCTGCAATGGGTGCAGGCACGCGTGCCCGCCGACAGATGTCTCGTGTTCGCACAAAGGACGATTACCCGTCCGGTGGGTGAAGGCGAGTCGCATGAGGCGGTAGATGATGCGACATTCTTGACACTGTTTGCCGATGGCTGTTTCGCGATGAACTGGCGCGCTAACGGACTGCAATACGGAATTCGTCGCAGTATCGAAGCATATCTGAGGGCAGGGCGAGATGTGGTGGTCAACGGATCACGCGAGTATGTCCCACGCCTGCAAAAATTGTATCCGGACGCGCAAATAATCTGGGTGGAAGCGGACGTTGCGTTGATACGCAAGAGAGTGGAAATCCGCAAGCGCGAGACGGGTGCGGCATTACTGCATCGGATAAACCGGATTACGCAATTCACGCCACCACCGCAGTCGAAGGTGATCAGGCTGGAGAATAGCGGGCCGGTGGATGTTGCCGGGCATCAGTTGCTGGAGATACTGACTGGGCATAGGCAGACTTGTTGAGCAACGAAATACATTGTCCACGAAAGACACGAAAAGCACGAAAAAAGCAGCGGTTTGAATGATCGGGTTTCGACGTATTTTCGTGATTTTCGTGTATTTCGTGGACCATGCCTTTGCGAATTTGTAGGGCATATGAGCGTAGCTACCCAGCAGCAGATGACCCCAACGCAATCCCAAAACTGATTCCATGCTGACAAAATCCATTGTCTTCATAAAACCGGTGCGCATCCACGCGTTTGAGATTGGATGACAAGCCCATCTTGTAACTCCCGGCTTGGGCGGCAATGTCGAGCGCATGTCGGATCAAACTCTTGCCCACGCCTTTTCCACGCCACGCACGTGTAACGACCACCGCATCGAGCATTGCCTGTTTCGCATTCAGATGTGCCGGCCCGGAAAAAATCATCAAGCTGAATGTGGCGATCGCGTTACCTTCGTCGTCCTGCAAAATATAGGCGCGAAAATTCGGATAGACAGCCATACCGACCAGCGATTCGCGCATTGCGGCAGTGTCGGCAGGCGTCACCGGATCCTGCGCTTCGTCGTCCATCTCGGACATCAATGCAGCCAATATCCCGGCATCGTCCAGGCTCGCCACACGTAGTGTGGTTTCCGCAAGTCCTGCGGTGGTCATACCAATTCGCCGGACTGCATTTTTACAGGCAATGCGACGCGTCGTATGATGTTGAGAAATATATCGAGCGACGGCGTTTTAGCACCGCTGACTTTTGCCGCGTCGTCCCACTGGCGCAAGCGTACCGCATCGTCCGCGTGAGGCAGCGAAATGAATGTCATCGCTTCGGGTGCGGAGAATGGGCCTCCCTGCCAGATCAAGCTCCGCTTCGACATTTCCGAGAGCGTAGACCAATGCAGGGGATCAATCGCGCAGAGATAGCGCTTGGCTTCGACATGCATGCGTATCGGCTCGGTCACTGCATCATTGAACAGCTTGCATAGCAGGTTCACTGCAATTTTCTCATGTGGATCATTGATGTCGATCATGTCTTCCACCAGATGGCCAATATCGTGCAGAAACGCCGCAGCGATCAACTCCGGATGTGCGCCTTCGTCCTGCGCCAGTGTCGCGCATTGCAGCGCATGCTCAAGCTGCGTCACTGCCTCGCCGGCATACATGCCGTCGGCGCGATATCTGAACCAGTCGTCTATCGTATCGAGTGTAAGCAGTGGTACCACCGCAGGTGTGGAGAGGGTATACATGGCTAGATGAATATCTTGCGCAAGCGCGAAGAGATCACGTCTATCACAATGACCGTCACCACGATCATGAGCAGGACTGCACATGTTTGCGCGTACTCGAAGCTGCGGATAACTTCCCACAGGATCACGCCGATGCCGCCTGCGCCGACCATGCCGACCACGGTCGCCGAGCGGACGTTCGATTCAAACCGATACAGCGCATAGGAAATCCACAGTGGCATTACCTGCGGCAATACGCCGTAGACGATTTCTTCCAGCGCGTGTGCGCCGGTGGAACGTATGCCCTCGACCGGCTGAGGATCTATCGCTTCGACGGCTTCGGAAAACAGCTTGGCCAGAATGCCGGTGGTATGGACGAACAGCGCGAGCACCCCGGCAAACGGGCCGAGGCCGACGGCCACCACAAACAACATTGCAAATACCATTTCGTTGATCGCGCGCGCCGCATCCATCAATCGCCGCATCGGCTGATGCACCCACCACGGTGCGATGTTGGAAGAGCACAACAGGCCGCAGGGGATCGCACATACTACGGCCAGCGCAGTACCCCAAATTGCAATTTGCAGTGTTACCAGCAACTCATGCAGGTAAATGCGCCACTCGTCAAAATCCGGTGGGAAAAAACTCGCCGCATAGGTACCCATGTTGCCCGCATCGCGGAACAGGTCCAGGGGGCGCATGTCCGCGCCCCGCCACGACGCGGCGAGTAGCGCCAGCACAACTGCCCATGTCACCAGTTTACCAAGGTCATGTCTCGGCGGTGTCGCCATCGTCGCCATCGTCGGCAGAACAGGCGTGTGTGTTTGTGTGAGGGTAGACATGGGTTCAGGACTTGACGACATCGCTGAGCTTGCGGGCAATGTCGTCGAGCTTTACTTTTTTCTCGTCGGGAGTCATATCGATGTTGGCTTCCACCTTCATTTTTTCCTTGAACAATTCAAGCTGGCGAACCGGCTTCAATTGCGCGTTGCTGGATTCTTGAAAGCTGCCGAGCATGAGCTTGTTCATCGCGGCTTTTTCACGCACCGCATCGTCGCCGGTCTTGCCGTAATTAAACGGGAAGGCTTTGACTTTCGCCTTCATGTCCGGCGACAGATCCTTGCGCCATACCAAAGGATCGGCGGCGATCAGCGGAGACTTCCATATTTGGCGCAGCTGTTGCGCGGTTGCAGGTTGATGAGCGGTGATGCGATCCAGGACATCGGAGGCGTGTACTGCCGCGTCGACCTGTTTGTTTGCGACCGCCATGATGTTGGCTTCATGGTTGGCGCTGCGTATGGTCTTGAATGCGGTCTTCGGGTCCATATTGTTTTTCGCAAAAATGTAATAGCTCGGCACCAGGTATCCCGACGTCGAATTGGGGTCGCCGATGCCGAAGCTGAGTTGCTTTGCATTTTTCAGTAGCTGGTCGATGGTCGTGTAAGGGCTGTCCTTGTGTACGCTGACCATGCTGTAGTAGCCGAGCGAGCCGTCCATATTGACCGTTTGTCCAAACACTTCGCCACCTGCGCGGTCGACAGCTTCGATCGCAGATTTGTTGCCTAGCCATGCCACTTGAACCTTGTTGAAGCGCATCGCTTCGATGACGCCGGCGTAATCCGGTGCGAAAAATGCATTCACCTTGACGCCAAGTTTCTTGCTCATGTCGTCAAGGACGGGCTGCCAGTCCTGCTTCAGGTTTTGCGACGATTCGGTCGAGATGATGCCGAAGTTGAGCGTCTTTTGCGCATCTTCCAAAGCGGCAAATGAAGTGCCTGAAATGATGGCCATTGCGACCACTGAAGCGAGGATGAATTTACGTAGCATGGTGATATCCCTTGAGAGATTTTTTAAGATCAGGCCGCCGCCGCAAAAGCCGACACTGCGCGTAAAGGCGCGGGCAGAGGTACAGGCTGATGTAGCGTTGCGGTCGAGGTGTCGAGCAGGTCTTCGGCCTTGGTGCCGTACAGCTCGCGCAGCATCGGCATCGTCAACTCACTGGATGGACCGTCATACACGACCTGACCCTGACGCAGCGCAATCGTGCGCATGCAAAAGCGCAACGCAACATCCACCTGGTGCAAGGACACGATCACCGTGGTGCCGTCCTGGCGGTTCAGGTCGGACAGGGTCTGCATCACGCGCCGTGCAGATTCTGGATCGAGTGACGCGATCGGTTCATCGGCAAGTATCACTTTGGCTTTCTGGACGATGGTGCGGGCAATCGCTGCGCGCTGCTGCTGTCCGCCGGATAGGGCCGATGCCCGCTTGTATGCGTGATCGGCGATGCCGACTCGCGCGAGCGCCTCCAGGCCTAGCGCTTTTTCTTCCCGCGTAAATTGCCCGAGGCAACTGCGCCATAGAGGCATGCGCGCCAATCCACCGGAGAGCACATTCGTAAGTACCGGCAGGCGACCGACGAGGTTGAATTGTTGAAACACGAAACCGATATCGGCGCGCGTTGCGCGGATGCTGCGTCCAATCTTGCCGTCCTGCTGGATAATTTTTCCGGCTACCTTGATATGGTTTTCAGTCTTGTCGCCCGAGATCAAACCCGATACATGCCGCAGGAGCGTGGATTTCCCCGAGCCGGATGCACCTATCAGCGCCACCATCTCGCCCGCCCTGAACGTCAGATTCACTTTGTCCAGTGCCGTGTATCCGCCCCGGAATGTTTTCGATAAGCCGTTGATTTCGATGATCATGCTATCCGCCGGACGGTTGTATTGACTCTTGGAGTATCGGACTGAAATATGTCAGGCGTATGAATGCGGGATGACAGGCACGTGACATGTCGTCGGTGCCGTGAAAATGGTTGGGATAGAATATTTTTGGCTGAAGAAATTGCCTATTGCCCGAGCGCAGCGCCCACCGCAGGCGATTTGTCACACGCCTGTCACAGCATATTTCTAAACTTGGTCAGTTTTACTCCAGTGTAAACGATGGAGTAAACGATGAAATACACTACAGGCAAATAACAGGACTATGCGGGCTCACCGCGACACTATGTATAAAAGCAAAAAGCGACTCATCATCCTGGACGCGGATGGCACTACCGTCGATGCCTATACTGCGATCGAAAGCGCGTTTTCCCAACATGGCATGGCGCTCGGCGATCAGGAAAGTTTTCAGAAGCGGCACCACCTGTTTAAATATCTTGGAGGGTTGAAACAGTTTCCGTCCAATTTCAAAAAACAGATCGGCAAACAAAGTCGACAGCAGATTGTTGCGACCCTGACCGATGTTTATCGTGAAGAAGCGCAGTTATATCCAGGGATCGCACAACTGATACAGACGCTGATAGACGCGCCCGATATCGTGGTTGGGTTGGTCACGCGGAATGTCACCAACGAACCATTGGAAACACTCCGCCAATTATTCCTGCGTCATGACGTCGATGTCCGCGAACTTGATTTTCTTGTGCACATCCCCCTGCACGAAGAAAAGACCACGCAATTTCGCGCGGCCAGGGAGCGGTTTGAAATCAACCCTGCCAAGGCCTATGTTTGTGGCGACGAGCACAAGGATTTTCTCGCTGCGATAAATACCGGCATGCATCCTTTCATCGTCTCCTACGGATTTGAGTCCCACAAGAGGTTGACCAAAAAATTCGACGTGCCGGCTGAAATCATTTCACGTACCTCCGAGGAACTATGTGGACGGGTACTTCATGCGATGGACCTCGCCGTTTCGACCTGATCGTGTCATGGATGCGCAACAAATTTTATGCAGAATGCATACGGAAATTGCACAAGCAATGCCATTGCACGTAACGTTTCTTTTGAGAGCGCCTAAAAAATGCCGCTGGCGGCTTTGCTTCTCCTTGCCGTACAGTTCGTACTGTCTGCGTCGGCGCGCCTTGCCAGCGGCATTTTGTTAGACGCTCTGAATAATTTAATCGCAGGGGTGAGAGATTTGAATTCCTATATTAGACACGGTAAAAAAGATTGCGCCAGTATGGCCCCACTGAAGGTGATGACCACCCAGCCGCCGATGACCGCAGAACAACACACCGCACTGATGCGCAAGCGTCGCGCACTACGGATGAAAGTCGAAGCTGCCAAAGAGTTGAAAGCGGAAGCTTGCAGAAACGCCTGGTAGAACACCGTTTTCGTGGAGCCCACTCGAAAAGTGGTTGTGATTTTTTCGATCATTTTGCGTAAATTATTTTAATTAAGGTTTACGCAAAACCAGGAGTAAGGTGCGCCTCGCGCACCAGTGCAAATGACGTTGGTACGCGCGGCGCCACACTACACATTTAGTAAGAAGACGCTTTCATCGAGCCCACTCCAAAGTGGTTGGTGTGCCTATAGCGAAATAAGGCAGCGCGCGATTTTAATATATCTTACAAGATGCTTAAATTACAACACTAATTAGCATTGTCATTGGTGGTGAAAATACATAAACTGCATTCGTGGTTCAGGTGACAGCTTGAACTCGCCAACGCAAATGTTGGTCTTCGAACTGAAGGGGTACTGTCTTTTAAAGCCGTCTCTTAGGAGTCGGCTTTTTTTTCGTCGGTACCGATGATAGTCGATTGCCGGTGTCTCCATCGCCCCGCAATGCTGATCGGTGCATGGACGCCACACCAGACGCTATGCTTGAATCTTTTCCAGTTGTTTTCGCAGCAAATAATTCGTTTTACCACGCGTACTGTATGCAGCCATGCCCAGACTATCTATACTGGGCATGACAGTGCGAACCGGTTCAGACCAGGTCACAAAGAAAGCACTTTTTTGCGAGTCCGGAAGGCCGCACATTCCCATTTTTAAAATGAGAATTCCTTTGCATCGATACTAGACTACATCTATGAAAATTTGCCTCATTGAAGACGATCTCGAACTGGGTAACGCACTGCTGTCGGGCTTGCAGGACGAAGGCCAGGAAGTCATGTGGTTGCGGCGCGTTGCGGATGCGAAGCATTGGGTCGGCATGGATCTTTTCGACGCCGTGCTGCTTGATCTGGGCCTGCCCGACGGGAACGGGCTGGAGCTGCTGCGATACTTTCGCGGACAGGGGAAGACCGTACCCATACTCGTCATCACTGCACGCGACGGCCTGGAGGATCGCCTCAGCGGCCTGAACCTTGGGGCCGATGATTATCTCGTCAAGCCATTCGTCATCACTGAACTCATGGCACGGATACGGGCGGTGGTTCGCCGGGCAAGTGGATGGAGCGAGCCGGGCGACTCTGTATGGAAGATCAAGGACCTCATCCTGGACGACAGGAACCGCACCGTATTGCGTGCAGGTGAGGAAGTCGTATTGTCGAAAACCGAATTTGCATTGCTGCATGCGCTGATGCGGCACGCGGGTCGTGTGCTGATGCGTCGCGAGCTCGAAGCGTGGGCACTTCCGAATAGTGAAGGACAGGCGCTCGATGTGTACATGTCGCGCCTGCGCAAAAAAGTCGGCGAAGGTTATATCCGCACCTTGCGCGGTGTCGGCTACGTGGTCGAAAAATGAAATTCCATCACCACAGGTCGTTGTTCCGGCGCCTATTCCTCGGCTTCCTGGCAGTCATGATGTTCATCTGGCTGTGCAATCTGGTATGGGACTTCCATGAAGCAAGAAGCGTCAGAAAGAAAGGACAAACCCAGCAGCTTCGGGCAACTGCCCTGCGCATTCTGGTCATCGCAAAAACGCTAGAAGGGCATCCCGACCAACAGGCGGCGATCATCAAGCGGATGGAAGAACTGCACTATCCTTTTTACGATGAAAATAAATGGTACATCCCGCGCTTGCAAACGCAGGTCTGGAAGGGGCGCGACCTGGTGTACGTTACATCTGCACCCGGACTTCCTCCGACCGTTGCATCCGCGCCGCCGTCGGCGCAACCGATGGATGACTCCTGGGCATCCACGATCGAGACCGACCCCGCGAGCGGATATACCGTGCGCATGGCAACCGAAATCGTTGGACAATGGTGGTTGGGCACTGCCAGTGTCGGGTATTACCTTTTGCCGGTGTTGTACAGCTTCCCGTTCCTGTTGTTGCCGGCCTGGTTCATCATCGGGATAGGATTGCGTCCATTGAAATCGATCGTCGGTGAAATCGAAGAGCGCTCGGTGTCTGATTTGTGTCCGTTGGCATCATCACCCTACAAAGAGTTGTCTCCGCTCGTCAGCTCGGTCAATCGATTGATGGACAGGCTGTCCGAACGTCTGACACGCGAGAAGGAATTTTTGATCGATGCGGCACATGAACTGAAGACGCCGTTGGCGATTATTCAGCTGCATGCGGATGCATTGGCAAAAAACAGCGATCCGCAGCGCATTAAAGATTCGACCGGTGGCCTCTGCCAGGGTGTGGCCCGTGCGACCCACACCGTGCATCAACTGCTGGCCCTGGAGCGATCGAGCGGGGATCGTGACAGGTTTGAATTGCAGGCGATGGATCTGGTCGACTTCGTGCGGCATCGCATCGTTCTAGCCGCGCCGCTCGCTTTGCCACGCGGGATCGATATCGAGTTTCAATCTCCCGAGACCTGCACCTTGCCGCTGCATCGTGAGACAGCCGCGGCGCTGTTCGACAATCTCATTATCAATGCGGTGAAGTATTCCCCCGACAATGCGCACGTGCTGGTTTGCGTCTCGTCAGATGCGCTGGATACAAAATTCATTGTTTCCGACCAGGGGCCGGGGATTCCGGCAGAGCTGCACAAAAAAGTATTTGAACGTTTCTTCCGGCTTGGCGGTCATGAAAAAACCGGCAGCGGCTTGGGATTGGCAATTGCTGAAAGGGCGGCGACGCGAAACAATGCGAGCATTCAGCTTTATGAAGGATCTAACGGCGTAGGATTGACAGTGGTCGTCGTGTTTCACAACGATGGCACAAAATTGCCGGCGTAGTTCTCCTGTCTGATGCCGACGGATTTTAGTAGGGCTTGCATAGCGGGGCGTAACAAACGCAGTATAAATGCGTCGTTCCCGGAAATACATGAGCCATTTTCTTGACATATCCCGTTGATGTTTTGCGGAAGGCGCAATATCAGGTCGACTAAGGTACGCCACGAAGAGAAGAGTTTTCTGTAAAACATCTGAAAGATAGAGACGAAAAAAAAGCCGACCTTTTCAGGCCGGCTTTTTCACTTCAACTTGCTTTTGTATTACAGACCAAGGTCAGCAACAAATTTCTTGGTGTAAGTCAGGCTTGGATCACGATCGAATGACCAGTGATGTACGCCACCCAGGCCGTTTGATTTCACGAATGCATCCATTGTGCCGGCATTGGCAGTGGAGAACACGTTCGCAGCAACGTCATTGGTGCCGATCATAGGGGTCAGCTCAATGTGGTTATACGGGACACCCCAGTGACCATGCAGATTCATCGCTGCCTGGACCGCTGATTGGCCCATTTCGCAAGTGCCGCCGCTCATCACGCAAACGCCTGTACCAGTACCGTAATCCATCACCATCAGGTTGATGTAGTAGTTGGTCAAACCCAAAGCCTTGATGCGAGTCAGGATCAAGTCGCCGGTTGCATTGAACGAATCAGGTGAACCTGCACCCAGATCGGTCGCTGTTGAAGTACCGTTGTTTTGCGCAAGCGTCGCAATCGTGAAGCTGAAACGCATGCCAGGATTTGAACCCTGTGCATTTTTTACACGCTGGATGAGGCTGTCGATGATAGCCTGGCTTTGGCCACCTTCGATATCGAAATCAACACCTATCATGTTGCCGGACTTGTAGCGGTTGATGAAGGTACTGAAACCGGAATCGGATCCGCAAGTGAACGTACCTGCAGCGCCACCAGTGGAAACGATATATTTCTTGCCCGCATTGGTGAACAGTGGAACGTTGGTAGCAGCAAACGTCGTTGCAACCATGCCTGCCCAGTTTTCCGATCCGCACTCACCCGTTGCAAACGCCCATGTCAATGTCGTGTCGCCACCTGTCATCGCCTGGGTGACAGGGATGATAGTGCCGGTTACGGCAGTGCGCATTTGATCGATGTTCCAATCTGCACTAACAGTCACGTCTTTGTACGCGCTGAATACCAATGGACCAGTTGGGGTCGGTGTTGGTGTAGGCGTTGGAGTAGGTGTAGGTGTTGGAGTCGGTGTTGGAGTTGGTGTTGGAGTAGGTGTCGGTGTAGGAGTTGGTGTCGGTGTAGGAGTAGGTGTTCCACCTGTGCAGGTGAAGCCGGCAGTCCATGACATCCCGCTACCTGGGCCGCCATTATGCGTCGCAGGATCTTCACCTTGAGTCCACCAGTTGTTCGTGTAGTTCACGCCGAGTCGGCTAACCTTAGTGCCGGCAGTTGCATATGCAGTGGTACTAACCCACGCTGCTGCACAAGCTTCGCCATTTGCCAATTGTGTAGTCTGGCTGCCTGTATCTGAAGAGCCACCACCGCACGCTGCGAGCATGCTGGCGGACAAACCGAGAATAAGGCTGTTGATGATTGTTTTCTTCAAAACTGTCTCCTGATTAGATTAAGAAAGGACTTGTTACGCATTGATCCTTCGTGAAGTAGCGTCTTTTACATCGCGCCACTTTCATTAAAATGCACCCCAAGTTACGCCGACTTTTTTCGGCAGGTGAAGTCTAGTTTTTTTTATAACTGGTTACAATGAGGTTACGCATTGCTCTTTAAGCATCATGCAAGGTAAGTGCATGATTCAGGATAGGCAAATAAATTTGGTGCGCCGCATCGTATGAACGTCATTTCAAAAATGGCGAAAGGTCATTCGTAGTCATTGCGATTTTCGCGATTTGAGAATGACAGGAAGACAAAACATAGGATTAGAAAAGTCACGCGCAAGTACATGTGCACCTGATATTTACCTTTGTATGAATGCGCTGTCATGAGGTGTTTTCTCCTCTGCGATATTTGCAAAGAAGCGCTCATTCAAGCGCCATATAAATTTTGCGCGCAAGTGACGGGGACATTTTTACAATCCTTAACATTTCCATGTGGAAATATATTTCGGGGTGTGGCAATATGGGGCTGTCTCCTCATTGAGGTTGGGCCCACTGAAGTTAGTGGGCTTTTTATTTGTATTATTTGTAGGACTTACGCGCACTATATAAATTCGTCGTTCCCGCGTACGCGGGAATCCATGCGGTGCTTGATCGAATCACCTCACTATGGATTCCCGCATGCGCGGGAACGACGGTGATTTTTTCATCCGATTTGCGTAACGGTATCCGCATGCAAGCGGATATGCGCACTGCAAGTGGGATGGGTTAATGTTGGCGGTAGCATCAACCCATCCCCATCCCAACCTTCCCCGTGACAGGGAAGGAGCCCACACCCGATAACTGTCCTCTTTTAATCAGAAATAAAAAAAGCCGGCTCGCGAGAGCCGGCTTTTTTCTTGCGGGTAAAACGATTACAGACCGAGCGCGGAGACGAAGCCGTTAGCGAATCCCCATTTACCAGCTACACCATAGCTATTGCAGATTGGTGATGCAAAACCCGGTGCGCAGTCGGTATCACGGTCAAGCGACCAGTAATGGATGCCGGCCAATCCGTTGGACTTGGCGAACGATGACAATGTACTGATGTCAGCCAGGCTGAACGTTTCATCTTGCGCATCATTGCCGCCGATCATCGGTGTGACTTCGATGCGGTTATACGCTACGCCGTAGAAATTATGCAGATTGATTGCAGCTTGGTTGGCTGATTTCCCCATGTCGCATTTGCCGCTTGAGCCAAGTGTGCAATTCGATGCAATCGCGCTGCCGTAATCCATCGCCATCAGGTCGACATAGTAATTCGTCAGTCCAGCTGCCTTGATGGAATTCATCACGGTTACGCCCATCGAGCCCAAACTTTGCGGGGAATTGCCGCCCAGTGTAGCCAACGTAAAGCTGAAACGCAGGGATGGATGCTTGCCTTGTGCAACTTTCACACGTTGAACCAGGTTGTCGATCACACTCTGAGACTGTCCAGCCTCGATATCGAAATCCACACCGCGCAAGTTGGCACTGTTATAGCGCGCGATGAATGTTTCGAAGCCCGCATCGGAACCGCAGCTAAACGAACCGGCTGCGCCGCCTGTCGACAGGATGTACGTTTTGCCGGCGCTGACGAAAGGACCCACGTTGGCGCTGGCCATTGCAGGACCTTGCACGCCACCCCAGTTTTCACTACCGCACTCGCCGGTAGCAAACGCCCAGGTAACGGTATTCAACTTGGCAGGCATGACGGTTGTAAGAGGCGACAAAGTGCCGGTCACGCTGGTGGACATGACGTTGGTGTTCCAGTTCAGGCTAACGGTAACGTCCTTGTATGGGCCGAAGCTGAAGCCGCTCGGAGCCGGTGTAGGAGTTGGTGTTGGTGTTGGTGTTGGAGTAGGTGTTGGGGTAGGCGTAGGCGTTGGAGTTGGTGTCGGAGTAGGTGTCGGTGTTGGTGTTGGAGTCGGTGTAGGAGTAGGTGTTGGTGTTCCGCCTGTGCAGGTGAAACCAGCTGTCCATGACATCCCGCTACCGGCTGGGCCATTATGCGTCGCAGGATCTTCACCCTGGGTCCACCAGTTGTTCGTGTAGTTCACGCCGAGTCGGCTAACTTTAGTTCCGGCAGTTGCATATGCCGTGGTGCTGACCCACGCTGCAGCACAAGCTTCGCCATTTGCCAATTGTGTAGTTTGGCTACCCGAATTTGAAGAGCCACCACCGCACGCTACGAGCATGCCGGCAGATAAACCGAGAATAAGGCTATTGATAATCGTCTTTTTCAAAACTGTCTCCTGATTAGATTGATGGTTTTGTTATGCATTACTCATTCGCGAAGTAGCGTCTTTTATGGCGCGCCACGTTCATTCAAATGCACTCCAGGGTTGCGCCGATTTTTTAACGGCACATGGAGTCTAGATTTTTTTATAACTACCAACAATGAGATGAAGCATTGTCATTTAATTAATTTGCAAGGTAATTGCAAGATGGAAAAATTTCAGGGAATGCCATGCCGCACCGGATCTAAGCCGGTGGTAATAGTCGATTGTCCGCATTGAGTGCCAGGGATGATAGGTAGTGGTCTGCAACATTGGGTAAAAGCGTTATGAATGGGTGCCCACTGGCGGCTATTTGGATAGTCCTCCGACTATCCGATCGTATCCGGCATGAAAAATAAATCGAGGGAGCCAATAATTTACATAAGCGTGTCTTACGTGACTGGCACCGCGCGCAAAAAAAATTGTGGCGTGCATCGCAGGACAGGCTTACCTACGCAGATGACCAAATAAGAAGCCGAATTTACCGACGCCGCCACAATCTCGTCATTCGTCAGGGCCAACGGTTTGGCAGGCGCCCACTTCTGGTCGTTTGATCGTGACAGGGACTGCGCAAATGGTGCTGCGTCAGATACCTGCAATACGTATGGCGCGGCCGGTACACTTGGCTTCACCAATGGATTTATCATGGATCTTGGTCTTTGATGATTTGATTCGGTGTGTGCAAGGTTCGTCCTTTCACGTGCGGAATTAAGACCGTTGTGAAGAAAAAAAACGCCCTGAGAAATCAGGGCGTTTTTAATTGCAGCGGAAGCAGGCGGTCAGTTTTGAATACGACCGTCTGTGCCCAACCCAAGGCCATCTTTCGTTAAATTGAAAAGCAGACGCTCAAGTTTCACTAACTACAAAGCAAAGGGTACGGCATCAGATGCAATGCCGTTGGCCACCGTCACCAGTGAATATGTTCCTGATTGATGCATTGTCTATTCCCGACATTGCGATGGTCGCCAACATGCATAGTTTCGGTCTTTATCGCTACTGCACCGTCTCATGGACAGGTTAGCGTTATATTGTCGCTTTCAAAGTGGCATGTGCGACTAACCGTGAACGGCGTAATCGTGTGTATGTAAAATTTCCCGTCAATATATTTTCCCAGTATGGTCTCCGGCGTGAAGGTGAAATTGATTACTCTTGACACCAGATCGAACAATGCAGGGGGCGGAGGATTCTTTCGTGCATCGATAAAGAGATACGGCTTGTTCATCTTGTCGAG
>Ga0207095_10075_pt1 | contig 30168 bp, 18 predicted proteins | sample Alteio_BWMinHeat_88_FD_153529 | JGI IMG/M metagenome (GOLD analysis project Ga0207095, IMG submission 153529) | Enriched cells from forest soil in Barre Woods Harvard Forest LTER site, Petersham, Massachusetts, United States -... | ecosystem: Environmental > Terrestrial > Soil > Temperate forest >... | reverse complement strand
AATTGCTTATCCTTGCTCGCTAGCGGAGGCGTCGGCGGGACCGCTGGCGCGGGTGTTTGAGTTTGTACCTGCGGAGTGGCCGCAGGTACAGGCGTAGGGACGGGCGTAGGTGCAGGCATAGGAGCACGCGCGGGCGCGGGTATCGGCGCAGATGCAGGCGGTAAAGGTGCCGGTGCAGCTTTAGGCGGCTCCGCCTTGACGGCGGGTGCGGGCGCCTCGGTCTTGACCGGTGGGGCGGTAGCGCAACCTGAAATAACGAAAGCGGCGACGACTATACAAACCGGTATAAAACGGGTGGTCATTTTCATGATCTTGCTTTCGTTATTTCGTTATTGTAGGGGGCGTAGCCGAATATCGACGGATCAAGCTGCAGCCAGCTTATCATTGTGCCGCGTTATTGTGCAGGTGGAGTGCCCGGCATTTGTATGCCTTCCTTCTTCAAAACCGCATCGACACGTTGCGCGATTTCAGGGCCGAGGCTTTGTCCCCACGATTGTCCGACCTGCATGCTTTCACTTACTACCATCGGCAAGACTTCAATGGATTTTCGGCCTATTCTTGTTTGATAAAACGCAAGCAGTTCCTTGATATCTGCATGCGTGAAGTGCTTGTCATAGATCGGAATGACCAGATCTATCATGCCGCCGGGGGCATTCATTTTCTCCTGCATGAGGCTCATCATTTCCTGGTTCAGCACCGTGAATACCCGATCTGGAATATCCGGGCGGGCGGCCTTCAGGGTTTTTGACAAATTTTCGGTGACGGCATTTGCAAACTGGACGCCAATTTTTGTGCCGCCGGTCGTTACCAGTAATTTCGTGATGTCTTCCCTCTTTTTTTGCGTCAGTTCATCGGCCTGCGATGAGATTGGGAGTATCAGGAGTAACAAACAGAACAATCTGGTTAGCATAGTTTTCCTTGTGTGGACTGCAGTGGCGATTCGCATTATTTGGGGATGGCGTCGCAGGATCCGGTGCACATTCTTGATCTCATCTTCGTCACGGCAAGATGTTATATCGATGCACTGCATTTTGCTATCCCACACACATGGGAAGCATCACTTTTTGCACAATGCAATCAACAAGCGGCAAAAAAGCCTGCAACGCTGAAGGTTCCCATGGCTACGCATGAATATACAAAAGTTTGATCTGAAATGAATTCCAACCATAAAGCAGTGGCATTTCTGCGACGAGAGCGCGCAGTTTGAGGATTAGCAAGCCTGTCGGCGGATGCATTGGATAACTTATACCTGAGCTTAAACCCAAGGCAGCACGATGTTCAGCCGCGGCATTGCGGGATAGGACATTGACTGCGGCCATCCTTGACAGCAGGCAAATTTTACCCGGGATACTTCATGCAGCAACTTGAAAAATTCAAACACACGTTGCCCTGGCTTGCAGCAGGGCTGCTTTGCGGCAGTATGGTTGCCTGCGGAGGCGGCAATACACCACTTTCGTCGACGGGCGCACAATCTTCGTCCAACGGCCAGGGCAACACAGCATCGCTGCTTGCCGCTACCGTCACGTCCGCGCCGACGCCTGTCTCAGCACAGGAAGGGTCACCAACGCTCGCTCAGTCGCAAGCTTTGTCGCGTTTCTATTCGGCTTCCTCCGATCCGAAGCAGGCGCGTTTTAACGGCCCGCAAGGGATCAAGCTTTGCAGCAGCGGCGATTTATATGTCGCTGATACGCGCAATTTCACGATCCGAAAAATTACCAGAGACGGTGTCGTTACGACTTTCGCAGGTATGCCCGGCATCCGCGGCAACGCTGACGGTACAGGATCAGGAGCGTTATTCACAGAACCGCGGGGAATTACGCTGGATTCTGCAAGTAACGTATATGTGACGGACGGAAGCGTCGTGCGAAAAATTACGCCATCCCGTGTTGTAAAAACCATTGCCGGTCTTCAGGGCGCTTTCGGCGAAACGGATGGGGCAGGGGCGGCCGCACGTTTTGATGCGCCGGATGGGATTGTTGTCGACGGTGCGGGAAACCTGTTTGTCGCCGACACGGACGTCTCTGCACTCACTATCCGGAAAATTACCAGGACCGGTATCGTGACGACTTTTGCAGGTGGCAATACGGGTGGCAGCACAGAACTACCTCATGATGACACCGGGACCAAGGCAAGCTTTGTTGGCCCGCAAGGACTTGCAATCGACCAATCGAACAACCTGTATGTGACGGATATCGGGAGAGGAGGATTGACTGCTCCGAACCTGTATGACGGCTCTTCTTTTGTCCGCAAAATTTCCCCTGGCGGCGTGGTGAAAACAGTCGCCGGAAATTTTGGATTCAATACGCTGCCGTCGGGCGGTCCGGTAGCAGCGTTTTCTGTATCCACAGGCATTGCGGTTGATGCGTCGGGCAATCTCTTCGTCGTCGATCATTTCAATAGCAGCAACCGGATCAAAAAAATTGCACCGTCAGGACGGATCTCGGTGCTGCAGGTTCACCCCGGGAATTTCGGATTTATTTCAGGGATTCAGGTTGATTCGGCCAACAATTTATTCGTGACCGATATCAATAACAGCACGATCACCAAAGTTACGCAGGCCGGGGTGGTCACTGTCTATGCAGGTAAAACGGGCGAGGCCGGCAGCGCGGATACGCCATAATATTTGATACGTTTCCACCAAGTGGCCTTCGCCTATGCCGCTAGCGCAACATAAGCGAAGGAATCTTTATAAGACTCTTTCTTCGGATTGTTCCGTTGACAGTTCAATGGATGCCCGCAACATCCGCGCTGCGCTTACCATGTTGGACAAGGCTTCCATCGTTTCAGGCCAGCCGCGTGTCTTCAAGCCGCAATCCGGATTCACCCACAAACGCGCATCGGGAATGACGCCGCGTGCCTTGCCCAGGAGCCGCGCCATTTCCGCAACTTGCGGCACACGCGGCGCATGGATGTCATAGACGCCCGGACCGATGTCATTCGGATACGCGAACTGGCCGAATCCATCAAGCAGTTCCATATCCGAACGTGAAGTTTCGATGGTGATCACATCCGCATCCATTGCCGCGATCCACGGCAGGATGTCGTTGAATTCCGAATAGCACATGTGCGTGTGTATCTGCGTTTCATCGGCGACGCCCGACGCGGTGATCTTGAATACGCGCACCGCCCAATTCAGATACGCCGGCCAGTCTACCGACTTCAAGGGCAAGCCTTCACGAAATGCAGGTTCGTCTATTTGTATCATGCCGATCCCGGCTTTTTCCAGATCGCACACCTCATCGCGCAATGCCAATGCGATTTGCAGTGCAGTCGTCTCGCGCGGCTGGTCGTCGCGCACGAACGACCACTGCAGCATTGTTACCGGGCCAGTCAGCATGCCCTTCATTGGCTTCTCGGTCAGGCTTTGCGCGAACTGGCTCCAGCCAACTGTCATTGCCTCTGGACGATAGACGTCGCCGTATATGAATGGCGGTTTAACGCAACGTGAACCGTAACTTTGCACCCAGCCGTTAGCGGTAAAGCCGTAGCCCCAAAGTTGTTCGCCAAAATATTCAACCATGTCGTTGCGCTCGGGTTCGCCATGCACCAATACGTCGAGTCCGAGTTCTTCCTGGCGTTGCACTACCAGCCGTACTTCGTCGCGCATCTGTTCGAGGTAATCCAGGTGGCCGATCTCCCCGCGCTTATAGGCGGCACGGCTTTGCCGGATTGCAGGAGTCTGCGGAAACGAGCCAATGGTGGTGGTTGGAAACGGCGGCAGTTGCCATTTCGCCTGCTGCTTTTCGATGCGATCCGTAAACGAAGAAACGCGGATTGATTGCGCGTCGGATACGGTAGCGAGCCTCTTTTGCACCAGCGGGTTGTGTATGCGTGTCGAACTCTGACGCGCCGCGACTGCAGCGCGGGCTGTAAATAGCTGGGCGCTGATTGCATGTGTTTCGCCATTCAATGTGCGTTTCAGCAATACGACTTCGTCGAGTTTTTGCGTCGCGAAGGCGAGCCAGCTCTTCAGCTCCTTGTCGAGTTTAGACTCATGTGCCAGATCGACCGGAACATGCAGTAGCGAGCAGCTGGATGCAATCCACAGACGATCTCCCAATGAAACGTGCGCCGCATCGAGCAGGTCCGTTGTTGCATCGAGATTCGCACGCCAGATGTTGCGGCCATCAATTACGCCGGCAGAAAGTACCCGGTCTTGCGGCCAGTCGGCCAGGAAGTCACTCAATTGTTCTGGTGCGCGCACCAGATCCAGATGCACGCCCGCAACCGGCAGACTGCGCAGCAACGCGGTATGCCCGCGTACATCGCCGAAATACGTGGTGAGCATGATCGATGGCGCATCGGTGCTCAACGCTGTGTAGGTCGGTTCAAAAACATCACACCATTGCGCATCGAGTTCCAGCGCCAGGATAGGTTCGTCGATTTGCACCCATTCAACACCAGCCAGTTTCAGGCGAGACAGCAGCGATTGATAGCCTGCGACGATACGCCCGAGCAGATCGAGTTTGTGCGACAGACCTGATTTGATCTTTCCGAGATACAGCAGAGTCAGCGGGCCGACCAGCGTCACCTTGATGCGGTGCCCCAGCGCCTGCGCTTCTGCGATGTCGTCAAACAGCCAGTTGACGCCGCCATCGAAGCGCACATCCGCTGTCCATTCCGGTACCAGGTGGTGATAATTCGTATCGAACCACTTGGTCATTTCCATTGCAAACTGGTCACGACTACCGCGCGCCATCGTGAAGTAGTCGGGCAGCGTCAGTTGTTTCGGATCGACATGGAAGCGTGTCGGCGTTGCGCCCAGCAGTGCCAGTGTATTGAGTACATGGTCGTACCAGGCGAAGTCGCCGACAGTGACGAAGTCGACTCCTGCTTCCGCCTGCGCTGCCCAGTGACGTGCACGCAAGGCGCGGCCGGTCTCCCGCAGCGACACTTCATCGGACTCATTGCGCCAGAATGATTCCAGTGCGAATTTCAATTCGCGGTGTGCTCCGATGCGAGGAAACCCCAAGGTATGTGCGCGTGCCATGACAACTCCGATATAGATGACTTTGAAGCTTGTCATGGTGCGGCAATGTGATTTATGATTCAAACGATAAATTTTAAGACTCAACTTGAATTCTGCTCATAATGCATTCGATACTCGAATTACGGCATCTCAAAACATTGATTGCGTTGCGCGAAGGCGGCAACCTGTTGCGCGCTGCTGTGCTGTTGAACGTGACGCAATCGGCACTCTCGCATCAAATCAAACAACTGGAGGATCACCACGGCACCGCGCTATTTGAACGGAAGTCTGTGCCGGTGCGCTTTACACCCGCGGGAGAGTGCCTGCTGAAATTGGCAGACGCGGTACTGCCGCAGGTCGCGGCGACCGAGCGCGACATCGTGCGGTTGGGGCAGGGCGTTGCGGGGCAATTGCGGATCGCGGTGGAGTGCCATACGTGCTTCGATTGGCTGATGCCGGCAATGGATGTATTTCGCAACCGCTGGCCGGAGGTTGAGCTGGACATCGTCTCGGGATTTCACGCCGATCCGATAGCACTGTTATATGGACATCGTGCCGACGTGGCGATCGTGTCGGAAACGGATCCTGATGAAAAGGTCGATTACCACGCGTTGTTCCAGTTTGAAATTATCGCGCTGGTTGCCAATGACCACCCGCTTGCTGAAAAAGATTTTTTGGTCGCCGCTGACTTTGGCACGGAAACACTGATTACTTATCCGGTGCCTGACGATATGCTGGATGTAGTACGGCAAGTACTGCAGCCTGCCGGTGTCCATGTGGCACGACGGACGACTGAGTTGACTGTTGCTATGCTGCAGTTGGTTGCCAGCAAGCGAGGCATCGCGACATTGCCGATATGGGCAGCACAAAATTATCTTGACCGCAATTACGTCACCGCGAAGCGCATTACGCGAGATGGTTTGACGGGGCGGTTATATGCAGCGTGTTTGCCGGAAATGTCGGTGCGACCTTTCCTTGAGGATTTTGTGAATACGACGCGTGAGAGTTGTTACCTTACGTTGGAGAGGGTGGAGTTGCTTTAGCAATATTGCATGCTCCTTCCACCTTACAGGGGAGGGGATCATTCGTGGTGGATCATCGCGCTCCCGCTATTTTCGATCTCAACTTCCACATCATCCCTCTGCGCTAGCGCAAGAACCCAGTAGAAATCACCCCTAACATCCCCTCCCATCCCTCGCCATTTTCCCGGAACCACATTCCGTGATTCTCCTCATATAGACATAGGCGTAAGTTGGTTATATTGCTTGTACATTTCCAGCAGTAAAAATTTACTTAATAAACTCAAATAGAAATCTCTCGCGCAATACCCTCGGCAGTTGTTGATCGCGCCGACGGATCCTTAACCATCACGGATGAAAACATTGCATGCGCTCCCAATACTTTAGTCTGTCGATGCGTTTTATTGTGCCGCTGGCTGCTGCGCTCGCACTGGTTGCGTTCGTGGTCGTTCCTCTGGTGGATGACCTCACCGCGCGCTGGTTCGTCAGGGATCTTGATGTACGTTCGCAATTGCTGGCGAATGCATTGCACGAACCCTTGCTTGAGGACGTGCCGCAACACGACGCAAAAAGAATCAATCAATTGTTCGATCGCGCGATTCAGGATCAGCGTCTGTACGCATTGGCATTCTGTGATCCCAACGGGAAATTGATGTATCGCACTGTCACCTATCCCGATTCGCTCGGATGCAGGGACGGCATGAAGGGAAACACGACCCGGCAAACAACGTTGCAGATGTCGCAGGGGCCGGTTCGCGTGACAGAAAGTGTGCTGAATGAAAACTCGCAAGATATCGGCAAGCTGATCCTGGTGCACGACATGGGATTCATCGAGCGACGTAGTGAAGATACCCGTGCCTATGTTATAGGTCTGTTCGCATTGTTGGCGGTGGTCACTTCGCTGATTACGGTATTCGTCGCGCATCTGAGCTGGCGCGGCTGGATTAGTGCGGTCAAGGGTATCGTCCGGGCCGATCTGAAAAGGCGCCCGCAAATTACCAACACCCCGCCTGAGCTGCGTCCGTTGGTCGGTGATCTGCGCGACCTGCTGCATGAATTTGACGTTGAGCGACGTATCAAGGATAGCTCGCCGCAAACATGGACGCCTGAAAAACTACGTTCGTTATTACGCGAGGAACTATCCGGTGATGAGATGCTGGTGGTCTCGAACCGTGAACCGTATATCCATGTCCGCACGCCTAACGGTATCGAAGTAAAACGACCCGCAAGCGGATTGGTGACCGCGGTCGAGCCCGTCATGCGGGCCTGCTCAGGTACGTGGATTGCACACGGCGGCGGGTCTGCCGACCGCGATACCGTTGATAGCAACGATCGCGTCGCGGTGCCGCCGGGACGACCTGGCTACACCTTGCGCCGCGTATGGCTGAGCGAACGTGAAGAGCAGGGCTACTACTACGGTTTTGCCAACGAAGGGCTATGGCCGCTATGTCACATTGCACACGTTCGTCCTGTGTTCCGCTCTTCGGATTGGGAGCAATACGTCGCCGTCAATCAACGCTTTGCCGATGCGGTAATCAAGGAGGCTCGCACCGAGAATCCGGTCGTGCTTGTGCAGGATTATCACTTCGCATTGTTGCCGCGCATGGTGCGTGAGCGTTTGCCGAAAGCGACCATCATTACCTTTTGGCATATCCCCTGGCCTAACCCGGAGTCATTCGGCATTTGCCCGTGGCGTGAAGAAATTCTCGAAGGTCTGCTCGGTAGTACCATCCTTGGTTTTCATACGCGTTTTCATTGCAAAAACTTTTTTGAAACAGTCGACCGATATCTGGAAACCAGGATCGAGCAGGAAGCCTCAACGATTTCGTATGGCGGGGAATTAACGCAGGTTGAAAATTACCCGATCTCGATTGCGTGGCCGGAACCAGGCGAGCAACCGAGCATTGCAGAATGTCGTGCATCGGTGCGCGCCGAACTTGGCCTGCCTGCAGACCACTTGATTTTAGTAGGCGTCGATCGTCTCGATTATACGAAGGGCATTATCGAACGGTTTCAGGCTCTGGAGCGTTTGCTGGAGCTACAGCCTTCATTGATAGGGCGATTGACGATGGTGCAGATTGCGGCACCGAGTCGATCGTCGCTCGACGAGTATCAAAATTTCGAGACGCGCGTGACAGCCTTGGCGGAACGCATCAACACACGCTACTCGGACGGAAAGCACGCGCCGATTTTGCTGAAGATGGAACACCACGATACCGAACAGGTGAATCGCTATTACCGCGCTGCCGACGTTTGTGTCGTGACCAGCTTGCATGACGGCATGAACCTCGTCGCAAAAGAATTCATCGCGGCACGCGACGATGAGCTTGGCGTACTTGTGTTGAGTCAATTTACCGGTGCCGCGCGGGAACTTCACGAGGCCCTGATCGTCAATCCATATCATGTAGAGCAAACGGCGGAAGCGATATATCGTGCGCTCACGATGCCGGAAGCCGAACAACGCGAGCGCATGCGGAGTATGCGCAGCATCGTCAAGGATTTTAATGTCTATCGCTGGGCCGGCCACATGCTGATTGATGCAGCGCGCTTGCGCAAGCGCGAACGCGTGATGACAAAAATACGGTCGACCAGCCGATCCAAGCTGCGTCGCGTAGTGTAGGAAATGAATTTGCTATTTTCAGAAGCAGGTCGGAGACGCCTGGATGAGATGATCAAGCCCGGCGTCCTGTGCATGTTCGATTATGACGGTACGTTGGTGCCTATCGTCGCGCAGCCCGATAGAACCGTAATGCCTGACGACATTCTGCAACTGCTTGTGACGCTGTCTTCGCATGCAAAAGTGGGTGTTGTTACCGGACGGTCCATGGACGATATCAGGGCGCGCCTGCGATTCAATGCGGATTTCATCATCGGCAATCATGGCATGGAAGGTGTGCCTGGATGGGAGGGGCGGTTCGAGGGGGACAAAGCGCTTTGTCAGGGATGGGTCAAGGTTTTGAATACGGCGTTTGAAGTACCGGGCGCGTTTGAAACCGGCATCCTGCTTGAGGATAAACGGATTTCCCTATCGGTACATTACCGGCTTGTGCATGACCATGTCGAAACCGAAAAAAGTTTGATCAATTTGTTCCAGACGCTGGAACCCCGGCCGCGAGTGATGGGTGGGAAATACGTATTCAATTTGCTGCCTATGGGTGCTGCCGACAAGGGCAGTGCGTTGAGCCAGTTGATGGCGGTGACGGGCGCACCCGGCGCCATCTATGTGGGCGACGATATCACCGACGAGGATGTATTTCAGCTGCGGCGGAAAGACATTCTGACAGTGCGGATCGAGCCATATCCGCGCAGTGCGGCAGAATTCTATTTACGTGACCGACGCGAAATGTCGCGCCTCCTTGACGATCTTATTCAGCGCCTAACGCCTAAGGAATAAAAAACCATGTCGACTCTAGACCTCGGGCTGATTGGAAATTCGCGCACCAGCGCACTGATAGACCGCAACGCCGCCATCGTCTGGTGGTGCTATCCGGTGTTCGATAGCGATCCGATCTGCTGTTCCCTGCTTAAAAAAGACAGCGAGGAATCTCCGGCGGGTCTGATCGATATACAGTTTGCCGGCGCGACCTTGACCGAACAGCGCTATGAACGCAACTCCGCGATACTGATCAGCCGCTTTGCAGACGAGATCGGAAATAGTATTGAAGTAGTGGATTTTGCACCGCGATTTCGCATGCACGGGCGGCTGTTTTCACCGTCTATGCTGGTGCGGATCATTCGACGATTGACCGGACGGCCACGCATCTCTTTACGCGTACGTCCCATGATCGAATATGGCAGCACATTGGCTGAAGTGCGTGGCGGAACGCATCACATTTCCTATGTCGGCGGCTCACAATCGATGCGACTGACTACGGATGCATCGATTGCTGCGATCACGGATGAACAGCCTTTTTTTCTGCAAGACAGTATCACGATGTTGATGGGGCCCGACGAGACTGTCAACGGTTCGCCACACGAAGTCGGGAGATCCTTTTACGAGCAGACACAAAACTATTGGCACAACTGGGTACGCAATCTCGCGGTACCGTTTGAATGGCAGGAAATGGTGATCCGCGCAGCGATTACGCTGAAGCTGAATGCGTTTGACGATACTGGTGCGATCATTGCCGCAGTCACGACGTCCATCCCCGAAGCGGCGCACAGTGGTCGAAATTGGGATTACCGCTACTGCTGGTTGCGCGATGCGTATTTCGTCGTGAATGCTCTGAACCGTCTCGGTGCGACCGCTACCATGGAACGCTACCTCGAATACATACTCAACATCATTGCAGATACGCGTGATACGCCGATGCAACCGGTATATGGCATTCGTCGCGAAGCGGCTTTGCATGAACGTGTTGCACCGGCACTCGATGGATATCGCGGCATGGGGCCGGTCCGGATCGGCAACCTGGCGTATCACCAGGTGCAAAACGATGTGTTCGGTGCGGCGGTGATGGCCAGTACCCACGCATTTTTTGACATGCGACTGGAGCGCCCCGCAGACCATCATATATTTTCCGATCTGGAACGCCTGGGCGAGCAGGCAGTGATCAATTACAACGTGCCGGATGCGGGTATCTGGGAGCTGCGTGGATCGAAGCGAGTGCATACCTTTTCCAGCATGATGTGCTGGGCCGCATGTGATCGCCTGTCAAATATAGCAGCGCAACTTGGACGCACGGATCGTGCAGAAGTGTGGGGAGTGCATGCGAAGCGCATACATACTGAAATCTGCGAGTCGGCATGGAATCCGGAGCTGGAGAGTTTTGTATCCACGTTCGGTGGCGACCAGCTGGATGCGAGCTTGCTGCTGATGGGGGAATTCCAGTTTCTCGCTGCGGACGATCCGCGTTTTGTGAGTACGGTTCATGCGATTGAAAAGCGTTTGCGGCGTGGGGATTTTCTATTGCGTTATGACGAGGAGGATGATTTCGGGCGTCCCGAGACGGCGTTCCTCGTGTGCACGTTGTGGTGGATACTGGCGCTTGCGCAGATCGGTGAGAAAGTGCGGGCGCGTGATTTATTCGAGAAGGTCCTGGCGCGGCGCAACCCACTTGGGTTACTGGCGGAGGACGTAGTGCCGGAGACGGGCGAGTTGTGGGGAAATTTTCCGCAGACTTACAGTATGGTGGGATTGATTCAGTGCGCTGCGCGGTTGAGTATTTCCTGGGATGAGGCGTATTGAGGTTAGTTGGACATTTTCTGAGTCCCCTTGCCACGAGCAAAAAATCCCCTCCCCCTTTCAGGGGGAGGGCTAGGGAGGGGGTAATGCGGTCGAACTAACATACGCATATACATTACCTCTCTACCCAACTGCACGCTCGAACCAACGCATGCATATAATCGACCTCACTCCTTGCGGGACGCACACAGGCTTGTAAGCCTGTGCCGTTCCGCTGGCAGGCGACATGTCGCCTGAAACCCCAGCTACACCCCCATCCCAGCCTTCCCCCTGAAAGGGGGAAGGCTGGGATGGGGGTGGAAGGAGCACGGCGGCAGGGAGAAGGCTCAAACGGAGCAGGTGATTTGCACGTTACAATGCATACCTTCGATTCCTTCGCTTTTCCAACCATGTCCGATCCCACCCGCCTAGCCAAACGCGTTACCGAGTTAAGCTCCTGCTCACGCCGTGAAGCCGAGCAATACATCGAAGGCGGTTGGGTGCGGGTTGACGGCCAGATTGTCGAGGAACCCGGTGCCAAAGTACTACCGGAACAAACCGTCGAGCTGATGCCCGGCGCAAGCCTGCAGGAAATCGAACCCGTCACCATCCTGTTGAACAAGCCGGCCGGTCACGCCGCCGGAATGGATCCCCTTGCGGCAATAGAGCTCGTCACCGCAGAGTCCCATTTCGTCGATGATCGATCCGACATTCGCTTTCTAAAAAAACATCTCACCAATCTCACGTCCACCGACCCGCTGGGAATTCAGGCGAGCGGCCTGATGGTGTTGACGCAAAACTGGCGTGTCGCGCGTACGTTGGTCGAGGATGCTGCAAAAATCGAACATGAATATATCGTCGAAGTAGCAGGGGACATGGTGTCGAACGGACTCCAGTTGCTCAATCATGGCTTGACCTTCAACCGCCGAGCATTGGCACCGATCAAGGTGAGCTGGCAAAATGAAACGCGTCTCCGGTTTGCGCTAAAGGGTACTCAAAAAGGCCAGATCGTGCACATGTGCGAGCAGGTGGGTCTCACAGTAATTGCGATGAAGCGCATTCGTATCGGTCGCGTGCCGATGGCGACCTTGCCCATCGGTCAATGGCGTTATCTGCTCGGCTATGAACGGTTTTAAAATAGTGCAAACGTCTGCACCGCTGGTGCAGAACAAGGAAGAGCGCCATGTTTGAAAAACCCATCGTGATGCTCGACTTCGAGACCACGGGCTTGAGTCCGGCGATGGGCGACCGTATCACCGAAGTAGCTGCGCTGCGCATCGTTGGTGGCCGGATCGTTGACCGTTATGTTTCGCTCGTCAATTGCGGCGTCAGGGTTCCGTATTTCATAACGCAACTGACCGGTATCACGCAGTCGATGGTCAATTCAGCACCGTCATCTATAGCGGTAATGCCGGAACTGCTACGCTTTATCGGCACCGATGCACTGGCCGCGCACAATGCGAGCTTCGATCTGAAATTCTTGCTGGCTGAAAGCGAACGAGTCGGGATGATACCTGCACATGAACGCCTGATCTGTTCGCTCAAATTGTCCCGCCGGATTTTCCCCGGGCTGCCAAGTTATAAACTCGGAACGCTTGCATCCACCTTGGGTATCCCCTTCAGCGGCACCGCCCACAGAGCAGAGGCTGATGCCGAGGTATCTGCTAATTTGTTGATACACATAGCCGAGCATTTGGGACGTACCTATCGCCTCTCCTCGATCGATCCCTCTTTGTTTGAATGCCTGAACAAGATTAGCGCCATCAAAGTCCCTGATTATCTACATCGGCAAATTGCACCGGCAGGCGCTTAGGAGCCGTTCAAAAATAACTGTCACATTTGGATCAGCTCCGGCGGGCGCGTTGCCGCGTTGGTCGTTGTCGCCATAGCTCGCTATGACTCCTCCTCGCGCCTTGCATCGCATCCCGCCAGAGCCGCCCAAACGTAACACTTATTTCTTCACGACTCCTTAGACACTCTGGAGTTACGTCCGTAATTGTGTAATTCGCATGGTTCGCCGATATCTCATCACCGTCATTCTGCCTGCACATTTTCAGCAGCGACATTCTTGATAAAAATCAAGAAGTGCCATTCTAAAAAGTAAATCTTTTCGCCGGGGAACTATTGCGAATCATTAATATCTTATCGGGTATGAATGTCGTGCGAGGTTTGTTGAATGCCGATCACGTGCCTATCAAACAGGAAGAACTTGATGAATGCGCTTACTGAGCCAAAACCAAAAACAATGAATATCATGCCGCAACTCCCGAACGCATTGCGTGCCATACCAAATTGGTCGGTGAAGACCATTCTGACAATTGGCTTGATTGCTGCAGGTCTTGCTGCAATTTTTCTGACGTGGTCGATTTTGCGCGTCAGCACAACGATCATGGATACTGCTGTGTCCGTCTCACAGACATATGAAGTGATTACGGCATTGAATAAGCTGGAATCCAATCTCGTCTCCGTCGAGACGAGTGAGCGTGGCTATGTGATTGCAGGTGAGCCGGAATATCTTGTGCCATATAACCAGGCGCTGAGAGAGACTCATTGGAAACTTGATTTGATTTCGGCATTCACGTCGGATGATATTTCTCAGCGTTTCAGGCTGTCGCAACTGGAGCAATTGGTATCGGCGAAGCTGAAAACGCTGCAGATGATCGTCGACACTCGCGAAGCGGGAGCAGTCGACGCTGCGACACAGCTCGTATCGATAGATCAGGACAAGCTGGAACTGGATCGCATCCATCGGGTAATCAACGAGATGGAAGCATATGAAAATACCATCCTGAACGTGCGCATCATGGCAAGGGATGCCGCTTACCGTCGATTCTGGTGGAGTTTCGGTACCCTGATCGTCGCGATGTTTGGTGGAGCTTTCTGGCAGTACCGTTTGGTACGCAGAATTATTCGGTATAGCGAGGAAAGCAAGGAGCAGATTCGGTATCAGGCAGAGCATGATGCGTTGACAGGGCTTCCCAACAGGCGCTTGCTGTATTCGCGCCTGGATCTTGCGATTGCCTATGCTGAACGTAGCGAACAGATGCTGGCCGTGATGTTTCTTGACCTCGATGGATTCAAAAAGATAAATGACACCATGGGTCATCAGGCGGGAGATGAACTATTGAAGTGTGTATCGACAAGACTTGAGCAGACGGTGCGCGCAAACGATACCGTCGCGCGGCTTGGTGGCGACGAGTTCGTTGTGGTGGTCTCTGAATTGAACGATGTCGCTTCCGCAACGCAGTTTGCTGCTACGCTCATCGACGTGATCTCGCGCCCCTATTTCATCAACGGTGTGCAGGCAAACGTTTCCGCGAGTATAGGCATCAGCTTTTATCCGAGGGACGGCGCGACTTGCGATACCTTGCTGGCGAAAGCGGATGATGCGTTGAACAGCGCGAAGATAAATGGAAAAAATCAGTATCAGCTCGCAGCGAGCGGCACGCGATTCCGGCAGAATGATTTTCGCAAGCTTGAAAGAAGCAAGTGACTTTATAAATGCGATGGCTGGCACGTCATCCGAAAATGAATAACGGCGGATGGAATCTTTATTCCATCCGCCGTTTTTATATATTTGCCGAATCTGGAAACTACGGTTTTTTCTTGAGCAGGGATTCAAGTCCGGCGAACGGATTATGTGTCGCGACTTTTGCCGGCGCGCTGCTTTGTCCTGTGTTGCCTTGACGGTCGGCCTCTAGATAACGCGAATGCTCATTGTCGTGACAATACAGGCATAGCAGTTCCCAATTGCTGCCGTCGGGTGGGTTGTTGTCGTGGTTATGATCGCGGTGATGGACGGTCAGTTGCTGGAGGTTGGTGAGCGTGAATTCGCGCATGCAGCGTCCGCATATCCATGGATAGATTTTTAGTGCGCGTTCGCGATAGCCCATCTCGCGTTGCTCGGCGTTTTTGCGGGCTTCGGCGACAATGCGGTCCAGTTTGGCAGTGTCGGGTTTTTTGGGGGTCATGGGGGTGCCTGCTTGTATTTGGATTTGACGGTGTATTTCTGTAAGTGTTTTGTGTTTGGGGCCGAGATTTTTTATTGGATTCTGTGACGAACTATTATGGCCTGATTGGGGGGCTTGATCAATGTGTGGGATTGGCGACCGAAATGACGGAAGTAGGGCTACCGATTTACATGATCGGACCTGCTCTACGAAGTGATGTCGCCAGCACCCCCCCACCGTCATCCCAGCGAACGCTGGGGCCCAGTGACGTTCGTCGCGTATCAAATGTATGTACTCGAGCGAACTTGCCGGGGGTAGCCCGGCGGCTAGTCACCTTTTTTGCTTCGCCAAAAAAGGTAACCCAAAAAAGGCGACCGCAAGACGCTGCCCTTCGGGTTCCCGCGAAAGTGACGCCTCGTTCGGGAAGCGAAACCAACTCGCTACGCTCAGACATGTTTCGCTTCTTATCGGAACGAGGCGTCACTTTCGCGGCAGCGTCCCAAGCGGACTACGCAAACCTTCCAGCGCTATCGTATTTATTGTCGTCGGGATGTAGCACTGGAGGAGTGGAAAAACAGCGCAGGTGGTGCGGCGCATTTCCAAAATGAAGAAGGTGCGAGTGATGTCGCGTCACTCCGGTTGCGTCACTCCGTGGTCGGGTAATTAATAACTGTAATCCCCAAATCAAGCCGCTGTTTGCGTGTCCATCATCGGATCATTCGCACCAACTTCCTGCATTGCTTTCACCAGCGCGCGATCAACCAGGCCGCTGACCATAACGACCTCGGCGCGTTTGTCGCGCAGATTCAATGCAAATTCTTCGGCGGACAATGAGAACGACTCGACCTTGTCACTGGTCGAGAAAATATACAGGCTGCGCAATGGACTGACCCATGCAAGTTTGACCTTTTTGGTGGTGCCGTCTTCCTGCACAAATTCGACCCAGGTTCCTCGCTGCAGTTTCTGTACTGTTTCTTCGGATGCATCCGGTATCGGTGCCGGTTGTTCCTCGATTTGTTTTTCGCGGCGACGCTCTGCTGCTTTCTTCGCGGCTTCCATCGCGATTTCCAGTTGACGTTGCGGCGATATTTCCAGTGGAGCCCTCACGATGGACGCATGGCATTCCGCCAGCTCTGCGAAGAATTGCAGACGCTCGGTATCGTCCAGCTTGACGATGTTCAGCCATTTGTTCAGCATCGCCAGCATTGTCGGCAACTTTGCAATCAGCTCCTTGCGTTCCGGCATGGTGATCTTCGGCTTGACACTCCAGACCAGGTCATCCATCGTCTTGACAGCGCTTTCAAGCGCTTCTGGTTTTTCGTCCTTGATACTGTATGCCAAGGTCAATACAGAAACCCATTTGTCTTCCAAAAAAGTTTCCACAAACGCGACCACTTCGCCTGTGCCGACGCGCAGCGAAACGTCGGTCTTGGCGGCTTTGGTTGCCTGGCCCATTTTTTCCTGGCGCAGTGCATGCGTGATGGGTTGAGCAAGGGCCTCTTCCGAGACGGCATCATCTTCACTGATGAATGATTCGAGATCCGATACGACATCGGAGAAGACGTCAATCTGTTGATCAAATTCTGCTTGGACACGTTTGACATTATGTTTGATTGTTTGATAAAGGGGATCGTCCTGGCCTTTGCTCTGATCCCAATTCAGGCTGGACTTCGTCAGTACATCTATCAGCTTCCTTGCCGGGTGTTCGTGTTTGAAGAAAAAATCCTTGTCGATCAATGCCGCTTTCAACACCGGTACCTGCAGGAATCCGATCAGAGCCTTGATCTCGGTCGGGATATTCGGGTCATGGAAAACGACTTCAAAAATCTTGGTCAGCAGGTCGATCGTGGTTTCATCGATTTGCGATAACGCGCCATGCGGTGCCTGGTTTTTAATATTTGCCAGTATCGACGCGTTCGGCTGTTCGCTACTGCTATGACTGCTGGTCTGATGGTGATCGAACATCGTCTTTTGTACGCCGGCCAGATAGCCGAGCAACTGATTGCTGGCGGCAGTCGCTTGTATTACGTGCTCTTGCAATGCGGCGGCGAGCGGGTCTCCGCGATAGGGCGAGGAGGGCGCGTGTTTGTTATCGGATGTATTCCCTTTCGCCGAAAAAATCCGCTTAAGCTGGTCTAGCGTTGCGTCATCGATAGGGTCGTCGCTGCTCTTGGTTGACTCTTGTGCGGTGTTCGATTTCTTGATGCGATACGTCTCCGACATATCCGGCATTACGCCGCGGGCAATCAGGTCGGCATTCAATGCGGTCAGGATCGGCGAAAGCTCCAGGAACACGTCTGGCCTGAGGAGCGGCAATATCAAGGCATGCGATTTTTCGTCCGGATCGAATTCGGCCCATGCCTCGTTGAATGCATTGAGAAATATGGCGGGCCTGAATGGGTTTTGGGAGAGGCTAAGTTCGTTCCTCCCGAGCAGATGCGTGATGCGTCGGCCGAGCGCGTTCAACTGATATTCATGTTCTGTATCAAATGGACGACTTACACTACCGAGCAATAGTGTTTTGTCCATTTCTTCGTAAGGCACGAGTGACAATACATCATCAGTTTTTTCATGTATCACGAACTCTGGAAATTCGGTCGCGGCGATTGCCTGCTTCAGAGATTCTTCAATTCTCGTGCTGAAAAGAAAAAATAATACGTAGCTGTTTTTCTTCAGGATATTTGCGGCGTTGAAGCTTGCGCTGGCTTCCTTTGCGTCACCACTGACTTCACAAAAGCTGATTAGCGCATCGGCCAATCGCACGGCGAAGGCTTCGAATTGCGCTTTGGCCGCTTCGCCCGCAACGGTAACAAGGCCCTGCAGGATGTTACTTTCCCGCGTACCTGACGCGGGTTTTGTAATCTGCTTGCCGTTGCTTGGGTTAATGGAAGCCATGATCCTACCTTCGAATTGTGTACGTTTACGATGGACCCGTTGATTTACAGAGTTATCGTATTCTTACACAATATTGCCGCATAGCAATACACAATTTATAACAAACGTTAAATTATTTTTCAAAAATCATGACGTTCTAACAAATGTGTTCGAATTCTAGTAGTGGCGTTCGGCTTACTGTTGTCTGTACTATATATGGATGCATTTCCTACTTCCCGACCCTCTCCTGCGGGCGGGAGAGGGTGAGAAGTGAGCGCGATGGTGAAGCTCATCGCGCTGTATTGGGGGTAACGCGCCAAATCATATTCCCGACGTCGTCTGCTACCAGAAGAGCGCCGGCGCGATCAAGTACCACGCCTACCGGGCGACCAAGTGCCTCACCCTCAGCATTGAGAAAACCGGTGAGTATGTCTTCGACAGGACCCGATGGAATACCAGCGGTGAATGGCACAAAAACGAGACGGTAGCCGCTAGGTGGATTTCGATTCCAGGAGCCATGCTGTCCGACAAATGCGCCACCTGCATACCGTCGCGGGAAAAGATTTTTGTCATTGAAGACCAACCCGAGCGACGCGGTGTGTGATCCCATTGCGTAATCGGGCGGGATAGCCTTGGCGACCAGGTCAGGACGCTGTGGCTTCACGCGTTCATCGATATGCGATCCGTAATAGCTATACGGCCAGCCATAAAATGCGCCCTCTTTGACTGACGTAATGTAGTCGGGTACCAGGTCGTTGCCGAGTTCATCACGTTCATTGACAGCGGCCCAGAGTGCTCCGCTTTGCGGTTGCCACGCAAGGCCGTTAGCATTGCGCAGTCCTGATGCGAAGATGCGTGATGCGCCGGTCGCCGGATTGACTTCGAGTATGGCGGCACGATTCTCCTCAACCACCATGCCGTTTTCAGCAGCATTGCTGTTTGATCCAACCGTTACATAGAGGCGTGTGCCGTCGGCATTTGCGATAACATTTTTTGTCCAATGGTGGTTGCGCATGCCGGCCGGCAGATCAAGCACCTTTTTTCCAGGCGCGGTGATTTCGGTCGCCCCGGTTGTGTAGGGGAATCGTACCACTGCGTCGGTGTTTGCGACATACAGGTAGCCACCCACCAACGCCATGCCAAATGGGGAATGCAGTCCGCGCAGGAATACCGTCTGCGTCTCCGCAACACCGTCGCCGTCGGCGTCACGCAACAAGGTTATACGGTCAGCGCTCTTGACTCCTGCGCCGGCATCTTTCATGAACTGTTTCATGAACCACGCCTTGAATCCCTTGGACTCATCCGGTCGAGCAGGCGCATTGGTTTCCGCTACCAGGACATCGCCGTTGGGCAGCACATACAACCATCTTGGATGGTCCAGTCCGCTTGCATATGCGGCCACGCTGAAGCCCGGTGCGGCGATCGGTTTGGCACCAGGAGACCAGCCTTTGGCGGGTGCGACTTTGATCACAGGAATCAAGGAAGCGCTCGGTGGCGGCAATACCGGATTGGGACCTGTCCCTGCCTCCAGAGGCAAGGTTTGCATCGAACCGCATGCGGTGAAGCACAATGCCGACATGGAGATCAGCAGAGGTGTAGCGAGAGAGTTGCGCATTACGGTGCTCCATCAATAGTCGGCGACAGCGTGGAATATCCTTGGAGCGACTAACAAAATGCCCTGGCAAGGCAGCGCAACACTGTGAGCGGCATTTTATTAGATGCTCTTATTCCTTTGTACCACTGTGCGCATGAAGAACATTGTGGAAAAACGATAACGATGAAGATAGGGAAATTGTTTCTTGAGTTCGCACAAGTGCAAGCGATTCCAGTAATACGCAGCAGATTCGTATACCGTCCGTTTCATATCCTTCAATGCAAATCCTTGAACCTATTCATTTCTCTGAAGGTTGTGGAAGGATTGACCCGCGACCACTGGCCATACATCAACAGCTCCTTGAATTTATTGGCAGTGACCGGCGGGCTGAAAATGAAGCCCTGCGCATTTGTGCAATCTCTTCCCATTAAATACCGTAGCTGCTCGGCAGTTTCCACGCCGCTGGCCAATACCTTGATGTCCAGATCGTGGGCGAGGGTGATCATGGCGGACGTCACTGCAGAATCCTCTCGACGATGGGGCAGGTGCTGTACCAGGCCTTGGTCGATCTTTAATGTGTCGACGTTAAAATCCTTGAGGTCCATCAACGCGGTTGCCGCGATGCCAAAATTGTCGAGCGTGATACGTACGCCGATGGTACGTAGCGCGGATAGATGCTGCCAGATTTCCGGATGATGAACGAATGCCGACTCCGGTATTTCCAGTTCCAGACAAGACGGGGGGAGACCGCACTCCGACAAAATTGAAAACGCCATTTCGCTGAAATGTGGATCGCCCAGCTGCCGTAGCGAGCAATTCATCGAGACGCGAAACTTCGGCAGACCTTCATCTTGCCACTCTTTCAGTTGGCAACATGCCCGGCGTAGCGCCCATTGCCCGATTTCGACAATCATGCCGGAATCTTCTGCGCTCGAAAGAAAGTCCTTGGGAAGAATCAGATCCAACGGGCTGGCTTGCCATCGCAATAGCACCTCTGCGCCAGAGACGCTCCAATTGTTGAGATCGATTTGCGGCTGATAATACAACTCGAATTGATGCTTGGTCAGCGCGTTCCTCAATGCCTCATCCTTCTCGGTCTTCCATGTCGGTTCGGCAGGAAGTCCGGTAGTAAAAAAATGATAGGTATGTCTACCGGAATGCTTCGCCTCATATAGGGCAAGGTCGGCCTTCTTGAGAAGTTCTACGGGATTTTTTGCATCCTGCGGATAAAAACTGATTCCGACGCTGGTGCCGCTAAACACCTCATTCCCCTCAAGAACATAGGGCTCGCCCAGCTCCCGGATCAATTTTTTTGCAAGCGTCTCGGCTGCCTGCGGTTGCACAATGTCGGTCTGAATGACTGCAAACTCGTCGCCGCCCAGGCGCGCGACAAAATCTGTTTCCCTGATTGACGACAGGAGTCGCCATGCGACCTCTCTCAAGAGCAGATCCCCGGTATGGTGTCCGAAGGTGTCGTTGACTTCCTTGAAGCGATCGAGATCGAGAAGCAGTACGGCCAGCGGAATGTCGTTGCGTTGTGAGACGGCGATAGCCTGGTGCAATTGGTTGCTGAAATTGACGCGATTGGCCAGACCGCTCAGGACATCGTGGTTGGCGAGAAATTTGGTTTGTTCCTCCACCAGTCTTTGCGCCGTTTGGTCGCGCATGATTTTGACAAAACCGCGTAGACTCCCATCGTCATTCCAAAGCGGCGTTACCACTCCGGTTGCCCAGAATCGGCTCTCGGATTTTCGCAGATGCCATCGATCGTCTTCGGATCTGCCCTTGGCTCTCGCTACGTCCAGCTCTCGCCAGGGTTCGCCCGCTTCACGGTCCTCGGGCGTAAAAAAAATCGAGCAGTGCTGACCTATCATTTCGCTTTGTGAGTAACCGATAATTTTTTCGGCGCCGGAATTCCAGCTTAATATCAGGCCCAGCGGATCCATCATGAGGATCGCGTGATCGGTCGAAGCCTCGATCAAAAGGCGATAATTTTCCTGAGATTGCTTAAGTGCACGCTCTGTTTGAACACGCTGGGTGATATCTGTATTGGTTTCAAAATAGCGTAGCGGTCGACCTTTTTGAAAATCAAGGACCCACTGGCTGAATACGATGATTTGCTGGCCATTTTTAGCGGTATGAACAAGCTCGCCTTCCCAATAATGTTTTTCACGCACGATCGCGTTGATTTCGTCTATTGGTCTGGGAAATTTTACGGCCAGGAGCTGATGGCTATATTCGCCGATTGCTTCCTCCCGTTTATATCGGTAGAGTTTTTCCGCGCTTCGGTTCCAATACGTAATGATGTCGGTGACTGTCCGAACCAGAATTGCATCGTGCGCGAGGTCAAGCAGACTCGCTCTTTCCTGAAGTAGCAGCGCCTGGCGCTCCCACGCCTCTTCGCTTTCGCGCAACTCGGTAATGTCATGACACACGACGACCGCGCCGGTCACTGCACCATCGACGCTGACTAATGGCCGCGCATTGATACTGAGCCACGCACCTTGCGGAAGGCGTTCATGGCGAATAAAGGCGACCGCGCCGCTGACTTCCTCCCCACGCAGCGCTCTCGCCATGGGTCGATCGTCGGCGGGGTAGGGTGTCGTCTTGTCCTCTTCAAATAATGGAATGGAGCGGAATGCCTGTTCTTGATACATGCCGGCGGGCGGCAGATTGAGTAGTTGTTGGGCTGCCGGATTCACCATCAAAAGATGCTCTGCGAGATCCGAGACTACAACAGCATTTGCCATGCTGTTCAATATGGATGTAGTGATGCTCGCCTGATCCCGAACGCTTTCTTCAAGTTGCTTGCGCTGTGAAATATCTCGAATGGACGCTGAAAAAATCACCCGGTCGGCCATCCGGATAGGAGTGACTGCAAGCTCAATCGGAATTTTAGCGCCATCCTTGTGTTGCGCGACCAGTTCAACACGGCGGTTCAGTACCGGCCCCTGCCCAGTCTGAAAGTAATTCTTCATTCCAGTTAAGTGAGCTGCGTGATATTCCGCAGGAACGATGGTCTCCGTAAGTCGTTTTCCAATTACCTCTGCTTTTCCCCACCCAAATATTTTCTCTGCCTGCATGCTCCAGTCAATGATATTGCTGTTTGAATCAATCGCAACAAACGCATCGAGCGCGTTGTCGAGAATCAATTGATAGAGGTGGTCTGCCTGCATTTTTTTCAAGGTCAACGATTTCATAGGACAATTTGGCAGATCGTGGTGGGATACCCATGTGACATTTGGATGGAGTGACGGTTCTTGTCGTTTCAGAAATATCGTTTTCTTTTGATCAAAAACTATTTCTGTGAATTCTGTGGAAAAAGACAGTGCTCCGTTACCAAGGACCTGTACAAGTTAAACTATTACCGTTATGGAAAAATCAGGGAAATCAATTCTTTAAGCGCGACAACGTGGCGCGCACGGCGATGCGCGTGATTTTTGGTTTTGTCGTGCGCGCCGTCGCCGTGGTGAAGGTTTTTGAATTTACGTGGTTCGGCCTATTCATATTCCCAAGGAAATGGAAATCCTCTCACGACCGGAATTTCGATTCTTCGATTCAATAAAAAAGCAGAAAAATGAATATAAAAACAGGCACCGTTCAGTTCAACCACAAGCCGGGCGACAAGGTATATAACCTGCAGGTCATCGCGGACTATGTGAAAGCGGCAGCAAGCGAGTCGGTGAAATTATTGGTATTCCCGGAAATGTGCATATCCGGTTACTGGCATGTAATAGGCATGGAGCGCGGCGCCATTGCCGATCTGGCCGAGCCGGTACCAGACGGCCCGAGCATAGCGGCATTGAAAAAGCTGTCAGCCACATACGATATGGTAATAGGCGCGGGCTTGATTGAGTCCGCCGCCGATACGTTCTACAACAGCTACGTGGTTGTGGAGCCTGATGGCGCATGGCACGTACATCGGAAATTGCATGCGTTTGAGAACGCGCATATTTCGTCCGGAAATACATTTACGGTATTCGATTCTTCGCTTGGTTGCCGCCTCGGAATTTTGATTTGCTGGGACAACAACCTGGTGGAAAATGCACGCATTACCGCGCTGATGGGCGCGGATATTCTACTGGCGCCTCATCAGACTGGCGGCACCGCTTCGAAGAGCCCGCACGCGATGGGCGTGATTGATCCTGCGCTATGGGCTGCGCGTATGTCGAACCCGGAGGCGATTGAAGCCGAGTTCATGGGCGACAAGGGGCGAGGATGGTTGATGCGCTGGCTCCCCGCACGTGCACACGACAACGGCATGTTTGTCGTGTTCTCCAACGGGGTGGGAGAGGATAGCGGCGAAGTCAGGACCGGCAATGCAATGCTGATCGACTGCTACGGAAGAATCATTAACGAAACCTGGCGCGCACGCGACGAGATGGTCACAGGAACACTGGACCTGTCTTTGCTGGACCGGTGTACCGGACGTCGCTGGATACGCGGACGCAGGCCGGAACTCTACGGCTCCCTCTCGGTAGTTACGGGACAGGAACTCAATGCAATTGAAGCACGTTTTTCGGACGACCCCACATAGCCGGATTTGGAGAATGAACCCCGACGCACTTGCGCTATCGATAGCATCAACTGCACAATTGTTGACTGCAACCATTACTCTTGCGCCGATCATGTCGGTAGGCTTATTGTCTGTCGGTATGGGCTTTGCGAAAAATCTTCTCAAACGTGAATATTCCCTCCCGAAAACCGAACCTCTCGGTAACGCCTATGTCCTAATTGGCTCAACACCACATCTATTGTTCCTGCTGTAGTAACTCATGGCAATACAAAGGGTCCACGTCGAAATAAGTTGAACATTTTTTCTGGCCGTAACTGGCGCGCTGCTGCGTTGCCCGCCGCTAGCAGTGCTCGCACTGCGTCGCGTCGGGCGCCTTGCATCGCATCCAGCTACGACCGCCAAAATGCTCAACTTATTCCGACGTGAACCCTAAATGGGTGTCGGAGACCTTTCCTTCGACATATGTTCTCGGGAGCAGTACATGATCGACCCAGGCATCATTCATAACGCAAACATTCTTGTGGTGGACGACTGCGAGGACAATATTTTCCTGTTATCGGAAATTTTGCGCGAAACAGGTTATAGCCGCATCACGTGTTCTACGAAATCGACCGAGGTGTGCGCTCTGCATGCGAAGAACGACTACGACCTGATCCTGCTTGATATGCAAATGCCGGACATGAACGGCATTGAAGTAATGCAGGGCTTAAAGGAAATTGAAGTTGACGGATACCTGCCCGTTCTTGCGATTACCGGCGATCAGGAATACAAAATTGCGGCATTGAAAAGCGGCGCGCGCGACTTCCTCACGAAGCCATATGATCTGGTCGAATTCCAGATGCGGATACGTAACTTGCTGGAGGTTCGCCTTTTGTACAAAACGGTCGCCGAGCAGAGTCGCGTGCAAACCGAGATGGCACTCCATGATTCATTGACCGGATTGCCGAATCGACGTCTGTTGCTGGACCGGATGGAAAAAGCGATGCAGCATGCGCGCAGAAATCAACAGCAGATGGCGGTTCTGTTCATGGATCTTGACGGCTTCAAGGAAGTCAACGACCGCCACGGCCATCAATGCGGCGATCAGCTTTTGAAAATTGTTGCGGATCGCTTGCAGACAGTCACCCGGCAGGAAGATACGGTTGCGCGCATAGGTGGCGATGAATTCATCATGGTGTTGTCTCACAATGCAAACATCGGCGATATCATGCAAACCGCTTCCAAGGTTCTGAAATATCTGGCGCGCCCATTCAGTATCGGAAGTCTGACTATCCGTGTGACCGCCAGTATAGGCGTGGCCATGTATCCGGCAAACGGTGAAGACGCAGAGTTATTGATGGCGCGTGCGGACAATGCACTATATGAAGCCAAACGACTTGGAAAAAACTGTTACTACTTTTCCCATCTCCCCGCTGAATTTGCTATTGCAAGTTAGTGTCACATGTTTGATTAATATCAAGACAAAGAAAATCAAATAATGGCAGCGTTTGTTTCGCTGGTTTGAACACTTTTGCCATATCCCCTCGCACACTTCTATCGAGCGAATTCTCCTTCGCCAATGTCGCGCGAATCACTCCATAATATTGGTGGTTTGTAAGATTACTTTAACTAAAAATTGTTATCTGCTGAGTTACAATTGGTAGGCTTTTAGTGACGTAAATCCGGTGTGTCATACGCGGTGTGTCGTGCACGGTATTTGCCATTTTTCTATGGGGACGCGACGTTGCCAGGCAGCGTGGTGCAATGGTCGATGGCAGTTTCGTACAAGATAATTGAATACAATTCATGAATCAATTTGAACGCGTGGAGCAGGAACTCTTCAAGACCATATTCGTGAATGCGACGATGGGGATCGCGATCGCCGATGCGCACGGGATATTGATCAAGGCGAACCAGGCATTTTACGAAATCGTCGGCTACACGGAAGCGGAATTGCTTGGTACGCCCATGCTCGACAAAACGCATCCCGATGATCGGGAGCGCAATCTCGATTTGATGCGGCAACTGCTCGATGGAATGATTTCCCGTTATGTGCTTGAGAAGCGCTATGTGCATAAAGACGGTAGTACGGTCTGGGTCAGGACCACTGTTTCACTTGGCCGTGACGATGAAGGACGGCCTGTACATACAGTTGCCTTGGTCGAGGACATCAGCGAAAAGAAACTGGCAGATCTGGCACGCGAGGAAAGCGAGAAAAAATATCGGATACTCTTCGAGGTTTCTCCGCAAATCGTGTGGATGGCCGGCGCTGACGGATACCTGACTTATTGTAACCAGCAGCAAGCTGACTACACCGGGCTGACTGCCGAACAAGCGCGCGGCAATGGCTGGCTTGAATGCGTCCACCCCGATCATCGGGATCGGGTGATGAAGGTATGGCAGACGGCGGCGCGCATTGGTGCCGACTACGAGGTCGATTTTCCTTTGCGTCGCTTCGACGGAGTGTATCGCTGGTTCATGACCAAGGGACAGGCTGCAAAAGATGCGGATGGCAACGTACTGCATTGGGTCGGTGTGGGCATGGATATCGATGCGCGTAAAGTCGCCGAAGAAAATGAACGCGAAGCCGCAGTGCGCTTTGCGGCGGTGGCGGAAGCAGCGAGGGAGGCCCTTTTCAAGGCGCAAAGCCTGCAAGCGGATCGTGCACATTTACTTCATCTGTTTAACCAGGCGCCGGGTTTTATTTTCACGGTGCGCGGACCCGAGCATGTCTTTGAACTTGCAAACAAAGCGTATTACCAGGTGGTCGGGCATCGCGAAATTATAGGAAAGCCGATGCGCGAGGCCATGCCGGAAGTTGAGGGGCAGGGATATTTCGAACTGCTGGACAAGGTAATTGCGACCGGCGAGCCGTACGTTGGTCGGGGTCTGGAAGTCTCATTTGCAAGAACCCCCGGCGCTCCACCGGAAACCAAATTTGTAGACTTCGTGTATCAGCCGACTTTCGGGCCAGAGGGAAACATCACCGGCATTTTTTGCCAGGGCATAGACGTTACCGAACAAAAAATAGCTGAAGATGAAGTGCAGCGAAACCAGCTTGCTCTTGAACAGTTGATTGTCGAGCGTACCACCGCGCTCGAAGAGGCACGCAAGGCACTTCAGCACGCGCAGGAATTGCAGGGGGATAAAGCGCATCTGCTTAGCCTGTTCGACCAGGCGCCGGGATTCATGGTGGTTTTTTCCGGTCCGGAGCATGTTTTCGAGCTGGTCAACAAGGCTTACTACCAGCTGGTTGGAAATCGCATTGCGATCGGCAAGACCGTACGGGACGCGCTCCCCGATCTTGCGGGTCAAGGATATTTTGAGTTACTGGACCAGGTATTTTCCACAGGCGAGACCTTCATCGGAAGAGGCATGCTTCTGATCCTGCAGAAAGAGCCCGGTGGAGAGCGGGAGGAAGCATATGTCGATTTCGTGTACCAGCCGATTATCGGCACAGGCGGCACCATTACCGGGATTTTCGTCCAGGGAAGCGACGTCACACCGCAGCAACGCGCGCAGGAGGAACTCAAACGCTATCAAAATGACCTGGAGAATCTGGTTACGGAGCGAACCCATGCCTTGAATGAAACCAGGACCGCATTGGAACATGCGCAGAAAATGGAATCGATCGGCAAGCTTACCGGCGGCGTAGCGCATGATTTCAATAACGTCCTTCAAATTATCGGTGGCAACATCCAGCTTATCCAACTGCAGGTTCGTGACAACACAAAAGCCATGAAGCGACTGGACAGTGTTGCGGCCGCTGTCGAGCGGGGTGCGAAACTTTCTTCTCAACTATTAGCCTTTGCACGACGTCAGCCACTGGCGCCGGCAGTAATTAACCTGGAACGCGTCGTGCGTGGCATGGACGATTTATTGCGTCGTGCATTGGGCGAAAGCATCAAGGTGGAAATTTCAGTCGTCGAGGATATCTGGAATACGCTGGTCGATCCCCATCAACTGGAAAACGTCATTATTAACCTCGCGATTAACGCCAGCGATGCGATGCAAGGGACCGGGACACTTTTAATCGAAATCGATAACGTGATCCTTGATGAAGAGTATGCGGCTTCGCAAGCCGATGTCGTTACCGGACCGTACGTATTACTCTCCGTCTCAGATACCGGATCGGGCATGAGTCCGGAGACCATGGCACATGCGTTCGAACCTTTTTTCACGACCAAGCCCGCGGGGCAGGGAACCGGGCTCGGGTTGAGTATGGCGTATGGTTTCGTCAGGCAAAGTGAAGGCCATATTTTCATCTCCAGTGAACAGGGGCGCGGGACGACCATCAAGATTTATCTTCCGAGATCGTATGCACAGGAAACAGAACTGGAGTTCGATAGCAGACTTCCCATCATCGGCGGGTTGGAGACAATTCTTGTCGTGGAAGACGATCTCGCGGTCCAGAAAACGGTAGTCGACATCCTGTCTGCACTTGGGTACAACATATTAAAAGCGGATGATGCGCAAAGTGCGCTGGATATCCTGCAAAGCGGCCGCCAAATTGATTTGTTGTTCACTGACGTGGTGATGCCCGGATCATTGAGCACTCCGGAGCTTGCACGTCAGGCGAAACTCCTCCATCCGGCGATCGAAGTATTATTTACTTCCGGTTATACGCAAAATGCGTTCGTGCATGCCGGCCGTCTCGATCCTGATGTCAATCTCTTGAGCAAACCGTATCGCCGTGAGCAACTCGCGGTCAGGATTCGGAGTCTCCTTTCAAACCGCATGCGCGTGCCGATGTCCGCAAAGGCGATTAGTCGGCCAATAGATGCTGGTGCCGCGATTGATGATGTTGAGGAAGATACACCAAAGATGACGGGGCAGCGAATTCTCGTCGTGGAGGACAATCTGGATGCACAACAGATGGCATGCGAGCTGTTGGCTATGCTCGGACATACAACGCAAGGTGTTGGGAGCGCAGAGGAAGCCTTGGAAGTCCTTACTCGTGAACGCTTTGATATCCTGTTTACGGACATCAGCTTACCGCGGATGAATGGCGTTGAATTGGCTGAGAGGGTGGCCGAGACGCATGCCGCGATGAAGGTCATTTTTGCATCGGGGTACGGTGCGCCGGTCAGAAACTGGAAAGGCTTCGAACCCGTTATGTTGCATAAGCCTTATGACATTGCGGAATTGCAGAGGGCGCTGGCATAACCGGGTTTTGTGTTCCTGTTTTAACTACCTCGGCATCCGCAGTTTTTTCGCCAGTTCTGACCATCGATACGGTTTTCTGATGAAAGTGAAATCGTCAAGATTGCCGTGCTCCGCAATGAGCGCGGCTTGCAGATAGCCCGATGCGAGGATGATTTTTACGTCCGGGCATAGCTTCTGGGTGAAACGGGCCAGTTCGATGCCGCTCATGCCGTTGGGCATGACTACGTCGGTAAAGAGAATATCGATATCACGAGTGCGCTTCAGGATGTCTATCGCATCCAGGCCATTGCTGGCGGTAAGAACTTCATATTCCATGTTGCGGAAAATTTCCATTGCGACGCTGAGTACATCCGGTTCGTCTTCGACAATCAGGACTTTTTCGGCGGCAGACCTGCGCGCGTAGTTCAATGAGGGCGACGCGCTCGCGGCGAGTGCAGGCAAATATAAACTGACCGTAGTGCCTTTCCCGACTATGCTGTCGAGGATCACTTCACCGCCCGTTTGTGTCACAAAGCCGTAGACCTGGCTGAGACCCATGCCCGTACCCTTGCCAATTTCCTTGGTTGTAAAAAATGGTTCGAACGCATGCGCAACCACTTCCGGGCTCATGCCGGCACCGGTGTCGATAATGCTTACCCTGACATAGACGCCCGGCGCAAGACTACCTATCTTTATGAAGTCGTTGAGCACGACGTTTTCGGTGCGAATCGTGATGGTGCCGGGTGTTAACATCGCATCTTGCGCGTTGACCACCAGGTTCAACATCGTTGCTTCAAATTGCGGGGCATCCAGCATCGCGGAGCTCAAATCTGACGCTGTAATTACTTCGAGCCTGACTGACTCGCGGCAGGAGCGGCGCAGAATGGACTCTATGCCGCCGATCAGGCTGTTTATATTGTATTTGTCCTGCCGTAGTGGCTGTTGCCGTGCAAAAGCC